>ERZ827150.291-NODE-291-length-80418-cov-6.939587_pt1 | contig 80418 bp, 65 predicted proteins | sample MGYA00519779_ERZ827150 | MGnify/ENA primary metagenome ERZ827150 (study PRJEB31778, sample SAMEA3449267) | human gut metagenome | biome: human gut; feature: human-associated habitat; material: faeces | place: United Kingdom | collected 2010/2012 ...
AACAAACTTACAACTGAATCCTGTTTCCATTTACACAAAATTCTGGACAGTGTCCGTTATTATAAACGAGGTCGTCTCATACATGGGCTGATGAATGCAAAGAGCATCATATTTCCTTTCGCTCTGTCAACGATTATATTCATCAGGTCATCAATGACGATTACATATGGGGTACAAAGGTTTTTGTAGGCGATCCTGCCGACAGATGTCATGTCACGAGCCCGGGATGTCTGGAGTATTTTATCCATGGTACGGAATGATGCACAGTATTTACGTTCTATGGCGTCTGCACATAGTCTGGCTGCAATAAAGGTTTTGCCGACACCGGACGTTCCGGCCAGCATTATGATGAAGCCGGCTTCAACCTAGTGCAGCTCGCGTAAATGATGCAGCTGTGTTATCGACAGGCCGCTGGGCATTGTGAAGTCATATTGGTCCAAGTCATGGAACATAGGCAGACGGGCATTCACGTAGCGCAATATCTTTTAGTGTGCTTCGCGAGATGTCACTTCTGGCGGCATCAGGTCTATAAGAAAGTCATCATAACTGAGCGAAGCGACAAGTGTCTCTGCCACATTCACTCCAATCCAGAACAGCTTCAGCCTCCTGGCGAGGCTTTGTATTATTAAGAGTTTACCGGTATGTTCCATATCAGAATTTTGTAAAAAGGGTTATACGTGTCTATGGATGATGTCCCGGGCAGGATGTTTGCCATCATACGCGCCCTGCCGTTGCCAACGTGTCTTTACGGATACCTGAACGGTATCCTTCTCTGCCAGATACAGGCCTTCAGCAATCTCACGGAAGCTGCCCGCACTGAAGAGTTTGTTCTCGCAGTAGATTGCCAGTGCCTCGTCGCGTGGCTCCTGTTCATAGCTGATGAAGTACTGCCAGCTGGTTGCGTTGATACCTTGGATATTTTTGAAGCCTGGCTACATAAAGGGATGCCGCATTACTGTCGCCAAACATGGTTCCAACCTTTCTCCGGTATTCAGACAATTTCACCGACCTGTCTCTGAGGTGGTTGCTGTTGATGATTTTCTGGCCGCTCCCGGAGAACATTATGTGTCGAGCTATCTCGTGCCCGTCGGAATCGGTTATGACCAGACTGATGCCTCCCTCCTTAATTTAATACATACCACGCTGCTTTCTCCCTTATAGGTGCCTATCGGCAGAATGTATAGTATATATTGCCTCTGTACCGGACGCTGTTGGTCTTCATGACCTGATGACCCGCATCCGTTCTGGATTACAGTGTGGGCGGAATGTGCGGCAGCAGAGACCTGCATTCAATGTACCATTGCTCCTGCGGAACTTTCATCATCGTGGGATGAACCATACCGCTTCCTGTTCTGGATAGCCAGGCTTCAGCCTCCTCCTACCGGTTCTCAAAGGTACTGTACTGACGTTGAGCAAGAAATTGTGCTTGACGTATCTCACGGCATTCTCGACCTTGCCTTTGCTTTCCGGATCCGCAGGACGGCAGAAGACAGGTTTGAGCGGACGGCTCTTCGCATAGCTTTCGAAGACTGTCCTCATCTTATAGTTATCTATGTTCTCGTTATTATAAAAAGGAAGACCGTATCCTGATCATATATGATATGGCTTGGCACACCATGGAAGTATTCGAATACCTTCTCATGGGCCAGTGATGCACTTTCGCTGGTGAACGGCCTGTCATGGAACCATACATACTTGAACCGGCTCCAGCACAAAATCACGACCATAAAGTATACTCTAACATGGGTACCGTCTCCTTTGCGCAACTTCATCTGCCCAAAGTTAACCTGGGCATATCTGCCAGGGACAGTATCCGGAACGCAACTATATTGACGCTCTGATGCGCTTATTGTCGGCAGACCGTATTCCTAGCGTATCTTCATTACGTAGTTGTTGACGGTCTTGGGTGATACTGCAGTAAAGTCCGGGTAATGCTTTTTCAGCAAATCATGCATCTGGGCTGCCGGGGTGTCCTGATACTTCTTAAGATGTTCCACGACAAAGATGCTGTACCTATCCAGTTTGAACTCCTTCCGGTATGTTGTCAGAATGCTGCTCGAACTCGGTCTGACTCATTGATAGATACATCTTGACCGTCTGTGGACTTATCTTCAGACGGTCTGCTATTCACCGGAGTGACTTGTGTTCGGCATGATAGTGATGGATTTAGTCATGCAATATCATTCTCGATAACTTGTTTTGTTCCTTTGTCGTCATATGGTTTGGGTTCTTTTCATGTGCACAAAAGTCGAGTTAATAATGCTTGCTGTGCTGTACTATTGTTACCGATTCTGATGTACGATTGTTGCCATTTTTGATGTAGGCTCGTTCCTGATTTCCGGTTACAGTCCTCAGTACTGAGCTGCGTTATCGTCCTGCTAAACGCTAGGATGGAATATCTTTTTCTGGTATTGTCAGAGGCCGTAAGATACTTCGGCGGAGTCGCCAAGATATCACCGACAACAAGCGTCAGTGGGTTATGAAGACGGGCCAGTACGAGTCGACCATGAACGAGGCTGCAAGTCTGTGGCGTCTGCATCACGGGACTGACATGGAGGAAAATTGTCGCAGTTACAAGTTCAAATATAAAGGTTTGATAGAAGACATTGATCATCAGTCATATAGATGCTACTACAGTCGTATATGCTGTTACATGTTCTTTTTTATATGAAAAGCTGAATCTCAGGCCATGTGAACTCAAGACTTATTTAACGGCAGGCTCGCAAGAATAAGACATGCAACAGGGAGCAGTATGAAAAGGACGAAGGGCCGCATATGCTTCCATTGTTGCCAGAACTGTTCCTGCTCAAATCAAATACGAAAAGGAAATAACAATCAATTCGACATATCACTTATGTGGACAGGAACCATTTGTATGCTGGCTATTTTTTGTTGTATCTTCGTGATAACCAAATGGGTATACGATGTTAAGAGTGTCGATGTCTAGGTCAGACTAGACCGGATCGCAACCATGACAAGAAGTACACCAACGGTTACTCCACGAAAAACGAGTATATGTCGGAAAGGTACATGGCATACATGCGTTCCATGGAAATAAATGCAGCCTACCGGCTTATGCGGTATTCATGTTGCTGATAGTGTCCACGTTTCGTATAGACATATTTTATTAGTCGACCTTGTTCGTCGCGTTCGATACTGATGATATCGCCTCGCTCGGTTGCGGCCAACTCTCCGGAGGCCAAGAATGCATAGTTGCGTAGGATACGTTGTGTTGACTGCTGGATCTCATGTATAATCATTTTGACGTCTCCTTTGGCTTCGAATACTGTGGCATCGTGATATTGGGCTTCGGCAACCGAGGCTAAGCCCCAAAAAAGCAGGGTCAGATAGTATGTGATTTTCTTCATGGTAGGTCCCGATAGATATGGATAACTTGTTACAAAAATAAAGAAAGAGCATAAACAGTGCTACGGATGGGTGTGTTTTTTGCCGGTTTGGGTAAATAGAATTTCCTATATAAACCCATATAAAACGGTGAATCAGTCTACGGCTGGTTTGTGGGCTGGGGCGAAATGGCGTATATTTCATGCTGCCATTTGGTTTGTTCATCATTCAAAAGAGACATTTCGGTATTTTCTTTACATCATGTTGTTCGTCAGTAGTCTACTTTTGTCCAAATCATTAATCATTTGGTATCATGTTTCAGGCTATAGTCCGCTTTGCGGTCACGAAAAAACTCTTCATCGGATTGACCACGCTTTTTCTGCTTGCCGGTGGTATCTATTCGATGCTCACGCTTCCGGTCGACGCTGTGCCGGATATCACCAACAACCAAGTGCAGATAGTCACCGTCTCTCCTACGTTGGCTCCGCAGGAGGTCGAACAGTTCATTACGTTCCCCATCGAAGTGGCGATGAGCAATATTATGAATGTAGATGAAATCCGTTCTGTATCGCGTTTCGGACTGTCGGTTGTCACCGTTGTTTTCAAGGAGAGCGTTCCCATTCTCGATGCGCGACAACTGATCAACGAACAGATACAAACCGTGGCGGGGGAGATTCCACCGGAGTTGGGAACACCGGAGATGATGCCGATCACGACCGGATTGGGGGAGATATATCAATATACGCTTGACGTAGCTCCGGGCTATGAGGATCGGTACGATGCGATGGAGTTGCGGACCATACAGGATTGGATCGTCAAGCGTCAGTTGTCAGGAATCCCCGGCATTGTCGAAATCAACAGCTTCGGCGGCTATCTCAAGCAGTATGAGGTGGCAGTCGATCCCGATGCGCTCTATTCGCTTAATATCACGATCGGTGATGTATTCGAGGCCTTGAGCCGAAACAACCAAAATACGGGTGGCAGTTACATCGAGAAGGTAAATCGAGCCTATTACATTCGGTCCGAGGGTATGATTTCGTCTCTGCAGGACATTGAGAATATCGTTGTGACCAATCGGGGCGGTATTCCGATTCGGGTCAGCGATGTGGGGACGGTGAAGTTCGGATCGGCAAAACGGTTTGGTGCGATGACACGCGACGGTAAAGGAGAGTGTGTGGGTGGAATCGCCATGATGCTTAAGGGGGCCAATGCCAATGTGGTGACCAAGGAGTTGGAGGCCCGCGTGGAGAAGATCCAGAAGATGTTGCCCGAGGGAGTCTCCATCAGTCCTTACCTGAACCGTTCGGAGCTCGTAAGTCGCAACATTTCGACCGTTATTCGTAACCTGATCGAGGGTGCGATCATCGTGTTCCTCGTGCTGATTATTTTCCTCGGAAATGTCCGGGCCGGTGTGATTGTGGCTTCGGTCATTCCCCTTGCCATGCTCTTTGCTTTCATCCTCATGCGTATATTCGGAGTATCCGCCAACCTGATGAGCCTTGGGGCTATCGACTTCGGTATCGTGGTCGACGGTTCGATCGTCATCTTGGAGGGAATCCTTGCCCATCTGTACAGTGGCCCTAATCTGGGTAGGCGGTTGTCGCATAGGGAAATGGATGAACAGGTTATCTCGGGAGCGAGCAAGGTGGTGCGTTCGGCTACTTTTGCCGTCATCATCATTCTGATCGTCTTCTTCCCGATTCTAACGTTGACAGGTATCGAGGGTAAATACTTTACACCGATGGCAAAAACGCTGGTGTTCTGTATTATAGGAGCCCTCTTGTTGTCATTGACCTACGTGCCGATGATGTCCTCCTTGTTCCTTAAGCACCGCATTAATGCCAAACCGACCTTTGCAGACCGTTTCTTCAAGTGGTTGAACCGGATTTATCAGAGGTGTTTGGCGGTTTGTCTGCGGTTCAGTTGGGCGACCGTGTGTGTGGCTGTGGCTGTGGCTGCTTTTGTGGGAAGTTTGATGCTGTTTACGCGTTTGGGAGCCGAGTTCATTCCTACGCTCGACGAAGGGGATTTCGCCATGCAGATGACACTCCCGGCCGGTAGCTCTCTGACGCAGAGTATCGCCATTTCGGAACGGGCCGAAAAGATACTGATGGATAATTTCCCGGAGATCAAGCACGTCGTGGCAAAGATCGGTACGGCCGAGGTGCCGACGGACCCTATGGCCGTTGAGGATGCCGATGTCATGATTGTTATGAAGCCGTTTAAAGAGTGGACGAGTGCTTCGTCACGCGCCGAACTGGTCGAGAAGATGAAGGCTGCACTCGACACGATTTCCGGTGCGGAGTTTAATTTCAGTCAACCGATCCAGCTTCGTTTCAATGAATTGATGACCGGAGCCAAAGCGGATATTGCCATCAAACTCTATGGAGAGGATATGGCGGAACTCTATGCCAAGGCCAAGGAGGCTGCGAAGTATGTCGAACAGGTACCCGGAGCATCGGATGTGTTGGTCGAGCAGGCGATGGGTCTGCCGCAGCTTGTGGTGAACTACGACCGTTCGAAGATTGCCCGTTACGGCATCAATATCGAGGAGTTGAACAGCATTATCCGGTCGGCCTATGCCGGAGAAGCTGCGGGGACGGTCTTCGAGAACGAACGTCGTTTCGATCTGGTCGTACGTCTTGATCAAAAGAAGGTGGCCGATTTGGATCTCGACCAATTGTTTATCCGGACGGTCGATGGCGTTCAGATTCCCGTAGGAGAGGTGGCGACGATCGATCTGGTGAACGGTCCGCTGCAGATCAACCGGGATGCTACGAAACGTCGGGTGGTGATCGGCGTGAATGTGCGGGATGCAGATATTCAGCAGGTCGTGGCAAATATCCGTCAGACGCTCGAGCAAAACGTTTCGCTCAAACCGGGTTACTATTTCGAATATGGTGGACAGTTCGAGAACCTGCAGAATGCGATCCGAACCTTGCTTATTGTGATTCCCGTAGCCCTATTGTTGATTTTGCTGTTGCTTTTCTTCGCTTTCAAGAGCGTGACCTATACGCTGGTGGTCTTTTCTACGGTACCGCTATCCATTATCGGTGGAATTCTGGCCTTGTGGTTGCGCGGCCTTCCGTTCAGTATCTCTGCGGGGGTAGGGTTTATCGCGCTCTTCGGTGTGGCAGTTCTTAATGGTATTCTTATGATCAATCATTTCAATGACTTGAGGGATAAGGCAACGTACCGCCTCTCGACCCGTCGTGTCATCGCGCGCGGTACACAACATCTGCTTCGTCCCGTATTCCTCACCGGACTGGTCGCTTCGTTGGGTTTTGTCCCGATGGCAATCGCCACTACGGCCGGAGCCGAGGTTCAGCGTCCGTTGGCAACGGTCGTAATCGGTGGACTGATCGTCTCGACGCTGCTGACGCTCTTTGTGGTGCCGGTGTTTTATAAGTTGGTGGGAACGGCCGCTTTGATTCGGCGTCATCCCCTGATCCGGAGATTTTTTCCCGTTTTGCTCTTACCAGCCTTGTTGCTGTTGCCCTTCAACGGGCAAGCACAACAGCGTGTGACGCTAGACGAGGCTATCTCCCTGTCGCTCGACAACCATCCTCGGCTCAAATCTGCCGAAACCTCGATCGAGCGGACAACGGCCATGCGTGGAGAGTCGTGGGAGTTGACCCCCATGACGGTGGACTATTCGTTCGGACAACTCAACGGAACGGAGCGTAATGACCGGGAGCTCAGTATTACCCAGTCGGTCGGTTCGTTGATGACACCGTTCTACAAGAATGCGCTCATCTGCCGGCAGACCGAGACGGGAACACTGTATAAGGAGCTTGTACGGCGAGAAATAGTTGCCGAGGTCAAACGTGCATGGTCGTATTATCTCTATACGCAGGAGCTTTGCAGACTCTATGCCGACCAGAATGCGCTGGCGTCGGAGTTGTCCCGAACGAGTGAGTTGCGTTACGAGCAGGGAGATATCACACAGCTCGAGCGTAGCATGACGGTTACGATGGCCAATGAGATGCGCAACAAGCTGTCTCAGGCTCAAGAAGAGCACAAGATTGCAGCGGCTCGTTTGCAGTGGGCCTGTTATGCGGACGCACCTCTTGTTCCGGTTGACAGTGCGCTGACTCAATTTGCCTTGGCTCCGGAAGTCTCGGCAGAGGTTCAACGTCGCTATTTCGAGTCACAGGTCAAGGAGGCCGAGGCTCGTACAAAGGTGGAAAAGAGCCGGTTCTTCCCGGAGTTCTCGTTGGGTTATCAACGGCAGAACATTCTGCCCGACAAGGGGTTGAATGCCTATGTGATCGGTGCGTCCTTCCCGATATTCTTCAATACGCAGCGCAGCCGGATCCGTCAGGCCAAGATGGATACCGACATCGCACGTAATGAAGCGGAGATCAACCTTCGGACAATGAATAACCGGCTGACCGAGTTGGAGGCCAATCTTCGCCAATACGGTGATCGGCTGAATTACTATGTCGGTTCAGCGCTCCCGGAGGCTGATGTGCTGATGCGCGCCGCCAAGCTCCAGCTTGCAAACAGCGAGACGAGCATTGCCGAGTATATCATGAGCCTGAATACGGCGCTCGAAATCCGTCGGGGGTATATCGAAACTCTGAACCAATATAACATTGCCGCACTTGAATATGAATTATATCGATAAATATGTTCTGTTATGAAAAAGATACTGATTTCTTTAGCCGTTTTAATGTATGCATGTTCGAGTTCGAGTCCGTCGGAAGTTCCGGTGGCTGCAGTCGAATCTACGGATACGATTGAGAACTCATCCGTTGCCGAGGCCGCGGATTCACTTCCCGAAGTCAATGCTACATCGGGAGCCACTGCCGTGCCGAATCGGACTTCGTTCAATGGGACTCTCGTAACGACTCCCCAAAACCATGCTACCGTGTCGCTGACGATGGAGGGGGTGATCCGCAGTACATCGTTGTTGCCCGGCGCGTATGTGAAAGAGGGGGCTGTATTAGCGACGCTTGAAAACCCCGAGTTTATAGCCCTGCAGCAGACCTATTTGGACAGTCATGCCCAGCATGAATTTTTGTACAGCGAATTTTTGCGTCAGCAAGCGCTTTCGCGAGAGGAGGCCGCCTCACAGAAACGTTTTCAGCAAAGTAAGGCAGAGTATCTTTCGATGCGGAGCCGGATGGATGCGGCGGCAGCCCAACTGGCCCTGTTGGGAATTGATACGACAAATCTGTTGAAAAACGGCATCGAGCCCTATCTGAAGATCAAGGCTCCGATCAGCGGTTACGTTGCCGAGGTGAAGATGAACGTCGGAAAGCATTTCAGTGCCGGAGAGCCGCTTTGCGAAATTGTGAACAAAAGCGATATGATGCTCTGCCTGATGGCGTATGAGAAGGACTTGATCCATTTGAAAACGGGGGATCGCGTCGAGTTCCGGGTCAACGGTATGGACCGGCAGACCTTTCATGGAACTATTGCGATGATCGGTCAGCAGGTTAATCCCGAAAACCGTTCGATCGAGGTCTACGTGCGCATACTGGAGCAGAATCCGCAGTTCCGCCCCGGAATGTATGCAACAGCGCAAGTGTACCGGGAATAGTGTATTTTTGTGGCATGAAAGCATCTTCTTTATTCAAGGATAAATATTCGCTCTCCATACTGATTATTTCAGCCGTGGTGGCGGTGCTGATCCATTTTCCGGAGGTGCTATCTCTCTCGGACAGTTTCGAACAGCAGGAGCTATTCCCTGAAATGAAGCCTCAGGATGTGTTGAACGAGATTCTGTTTACCTTCATCTCGCTGCTTCTGCTGTTTTGGATCAATACGCGAATCTTCCGCTTCAATACACCGTTGATCCGGATGACAAAGTCCAAGATGGTGCTGTCGTTCTTGTTGACATGGGTCGCCAGCAGCCTGTTCGGACAGCTTTTCGTGGGACTCCACCATCGCTTCGATATTCCGGCTATCGATGCCATGGTGCATCACTATCTGCATCCGTTGCGGGATCTGATTATCGCCTGTATCGTAACCGGAAGCAATTATATCATTCATCTGATACGCAAACAGCAGCGTATTGTTGTGGAGAACGAGGAGTTGCGCACCGAGAGTCTGCGCCATCAATATGAATCGCTGAAGAGTCAGCTGAATCCCCACATGCTTTTCAACTCGCTCAATACCCTTCAGTCGTTGATCCGAGAATCCCCGTCCAAAGCGCTCGATTATACGCAGGAGTTGTCCCGTGTGCTACGCTATACGTTGCGGGACAACGATTTGCAGTGTGTTACGCTTGCCGAAGAGATGAAATCTGCCGAGGCCTACATTTTCCTGATGAAGATGCGTTATGAGGAGAATCTGATTTTTAAAATCGATATAGACGAGCGTATGGTCGGATTGCAATTGCCACCGATGTCCGTGCAGCTGCTTATAGAGAATGCCATCAAGCACAACGAGATCAGCAACCGCAATCCGTTAACCATCTCGATCCGTACAGAAGGGGCGACATTGGTTGTCAGTAACCATATACAGGCCAAGAGGCAGGCATCGGCCGGACCCGGTATAGGGCTTGACAATCTGGCCAAACGCTACCGTTTGTTGTGGCAGAAGGAGATTCAGATATCGGCCGAAAACGGTATGTTTTGTGTTCGGCTCCCGTTACACCAACCAGATAACGATCATGAATGCGCTAATCATTGAAGACGAAAAAGCCGCTGTGCGTAATTTGGAGGCTCTTTTAAGGGAAGTGGCTCCCCAAACCGAGGTCATTGCCGTACTCGACAGTGTTACCGACAGTGTGGCATGGTTTGAGTTCCACCCGGCACCGGACGTCGTATTTATGGACATTCATTTAGCTGATGGGTCGGCATTTGAAATTTTTAATCATACACAGATAAAGTGTCCTATCATTTTTACGACAGCATACGACGAGTATGCCCTAAAGGCATTTAAGGTCAACAGTATTGATTATTTGTTGAAACCTATCGGGTCGGCCGATCTGCGGCAGGCTTTTGAGAAACTGAAAGCCTTGCATAACGTTTCGGATTCGCAAGAGTCGTTGTCAGCGTTGATTCAAAGTCTGCAAAAGCGGGATCACTACAAAACGCATTTCCTGATACCCTATAAAGGAGATAAATTGTTGCCGTTGGCCGTAGATCAGGTGCAATATTTTTGTATTTCAGGAGGGGTCACAAAGGCGGTAGTGAGCAACCGAGAGAGTTATGCGCTGCCATATACGCTTGATGAATTGACGGAGAGCTTGGATCCCGATCGGTTTTTCCGGGCCAATCGCCAATATCTTATATCACGAGCAGCGGTGCAGGACATCGATTTATGGTTTAATAATCGGTTGTCTATTAATCTGAAGATTCCGACCGGAGAAAAGATTCTTGTCAGCAAGCTCCGGGTTAATGAGTTCAAGACATGGTTTTCTGGGGATTAGATGCCTGTCAGCGATGCAGACGATACCCAAACGTCATGCCGGCAAGAAGTAGCCGGACCGAAAGATGTCCTGTGTGAGTCTATGATATGAAATCTTAACGTTGGTCGGATCGATAGCCATTAAACGGTGTATCTCGGTTATGGAGATGGCATGTTTACGGGTGGAATGCCATAAACCGACTCAGGTCGAACCGCAAAAACGGATGGGCAGTGAGGGGAGTGGTGTCTACCAGCCGGTGATCTGTTGCCGCAATATACAGGGAGTGCCCATGTGTTGTGTGTGCTCTTTTCGGTATGTCCTAATTATATGCAAAGCGATTATTTCGCTATATTTATGGAATATTAAACAGGACTTATATCATGGGGAAAATTAGTATTGGAGATTGGGTTACCCAATATAGGTCAGGCTTTTGGATGGTAAGGGAGCTGCATCCCAAGTTTTCTCCTTTTGAGCAGGGAACCATTCATAAGGGTGACTTTCTGGGGCATTATGCCGTATTGCAGAAAGCGTTCGGCGCAACATTCAAGTTCGGAATGGCCGTGGACACTTGTGATGTGTCTTTATGTTCTCCGGTATCCAAAAAACAACGGGATAAGATTGAAACATATTTTGAAGAGCATCCGAAAGATAAGTTGAAATTCGAATCGGCGGAGGTGGCAGTGGCTCCGAGTATTACCACGGTTAATTTGCAGATTGACGAAAAGCAGCAGGAGTATCTTTCTTTAGCGCTTGACAAGCTGCTCCCTACTCTCACTCTTTCGAAATTGAGAAAACTATTGGCGAAGCACGGCTTGTCTGAAGTATTGTCGGGCGCAGATAATACCTATCTCTACTTGTATGGATATCCGTGGGATCTTGATGAAAACTTTGATTTCCAGTATTTCAAATACGCATTTGTTCGTAAATAGGGCTATTGCAAATTCTAAAAAGAGGGTTGCCGACGATTAGGCTTGTTTGTCCCATACTGGGGGCGACGATGATTCCGGTGAAGAGGTTTTTTGGGTTTGTTTTCGGGCGATAACCCGGATGGCCAACGGGACTTTACCCTGACTGTTGCGTATATCTTTGCAGTACGCGACTTTGATGTCCATGATGCATGCCGATACAAAGATCAGTATTTTCAATACGATGGATTTGTGTATGATTTGTGAAGCATCAGGTCCTGCTATTTGGTAACCATGACAGTTTTATGTATATTCCCGCCGAATCAAGTTGTTTAACCAAATTAACACGGAAAATTTATGAAGGCAAAATTCTTGGTTTTAATGTTGTTCGCGATGTGCATCTCGGTGCTGTCGTTGTATGCACAAGGAGAATCTTACCAGTTGTCAAGTCATATTCTTGATATAAATAGCGGACATCCTGTTGCAAATGTCAAAATAACTCTTTACAAGCAGAGCAGCGATGGTGGCTGGACTTTAGTAGAAGAAAAAGTAACCGACCAGAATGGCCGGATCAAAGATTTTCTTCCATACACCAAAGACAATCGAGGTATATACAAACTGACTTATCATGTAGGTCCATATTTTGAAAGTCAAAGACAAAAAAGCTTTTACCCTTTTATTGATGTTGTATTCCAGATAGATGATGAGAATCATTATCATGTACCTATAACCCTGTCCCCATTTGGATATTCTACCTACAGAGGTAATTAGGGATTAACCAAAGGTTTTAGCATCCTTTTCGTATAGGAATGTAGAACGTGTGGCGTGTTGCGCAAACACCAATCTCACATTTGTGTAAAACATTCTGTAAAACATCTGGGTTCGAAACAGCCTTTTTCGGGGAATTTTTCGGATTTTCAACGAGGTGGTAGAACGTCCCGTTTTGTCGAAAGAGAGTTGCGAAGATCTTGCAATAGGTTGATATACAAAAGAAAAAGGCAGTCTTTTTAGACTGCCTTCGAGAGCGGAAAACGAGACTCGAACTCGCGACCCCAACCTTGGCAAGGTTGTGCTCTACCAACTGAGCTATTTCCGCAATATCCCTTTTTTCGAGGAACACCCACCGTGTTCCGTTTGGGTGATGCAAAAGTACGATTAAAATTTTATTCTGCAAATTTTTTCGAAAGAAAATTTATCTATTCGGCGGTTTATAAAGTCCGTTTAAAACCTTTTTGACGGGGAAAATGGCTGCCGTTATAAAAAGCGACAGAGAAAAACCATTGATCCTCTGTTGCTTATTTTACGGAAATAATCAGGATGGACTATTTCGCCGATTTGCAAAGCTCCTTTACCGGAATTTTGTCGACACGGGCTTGATGACGGCCTCCCTCGAACTCCGTATTCAAAAAGATATCTACAATCTTGCGGGCCGTATCCGTGTCAATGAAGCGAGCCGGCATCGTGCAGACATTTGCATCGTTGTGGCGGCGGGCCAGTGAAGCGATTTCAGGCTCCCAGCAGATTGCTGCCCGAATGCCCTGATGCTTGTTCAACGTCATGGTGATACCGTTCGCGCTGCCGCACATGGCGATACCGCGAGGCAACTCTCCCTTTTCGATCGCTTCTGCAAGCGGATGGGCGTAATCCGGATAGTCGCAACTCTCTTCCGATTTGCATCCGAAATCATATACATCATAGCCTTTCGAGCTGAGATATCCGATCACAAACTCTTTCAGTTGGTAGCCGGCATGATCGCTGGCAATACCGATCTTTTTGTTTTCCATATGTGGTTTTCGTTTTAGTGGTTAATACAGGTCGTTTCGATTATTGGTGGCGTTGAGCCAGCTCTTTTTCGATGTCGGCGATTGTGAGCCCTTGATTCTCCATCAGAACAAGCAGGTGATAGATCAGATCGGAGATTTCGTAGATCAGATCTTCGTTGTTGTTGTCCACTGCCTCGATGATGGTCTCAACAGCCTCTTCTCCGACCTTCTGAGCAATCTTTTTAACGTCTTTCTTGAACAGCTTGGTCGTATAGGAGCCTTCGGGCATGTCGCGGTGACGTTGCTGGATCACACTTTGAAGCAAGCCGATGAAGCCTTCGCTCTCCCGTTCGGCAAAGCAGGTTTTGGTCCCTTTGTGGCAGACCGGACCGACCGGTTCTACGCGAATCAACAACGTGTCGTCGTCACAATCTTTCGCAATGCTCTTTACATTGAGAAAATTGCCGCTGGTTTCGCCTTTTGTCCACAGACGGTTCTTGGTGCGGCTGAAGAAGGTTACGCGGCCTTCGCTGACCGTTTTGTTATAGGCCTCTTCGTTCATGTAGCCCAACATCAGAACCTGACGGGTGTTGTCGTCTTGTATAATGGCCGGAACGAGGCCTTCGCAACTCTTGGTTGTGTTCAGTTCTTTGAATTGTATCATAATCTGACAGGTATATGCATTTTGTTCAGTTCTTGTTTTAGGTAGGGGATCGGGATCTCGCCGTAGTGGAAGATGCTGGCGGCGAGGGCTGCATCGGCACACCCTTTGGTCAGCACATCGGCTATATGCTGTACGGTTCCGGCACCTCCCGAGGCGATGACCGGGATTGAAAGCATTTGTGACAAGCGGGCGTATGTTTCACACGGGTATCCGTTTTTTGTTCCGTCGTGATCCATCGAGGTAAAGAGGATCTCGCCGGCACCACGTTCCTGTGCCTCCCGGGCCCACGAGAACAGCTCTTTCTCCGTGAGCCGGTGTCCGCCGTGTGTCGTCACCCGCCATACCCCGTCGATCTGTTTGGCGTCGATGGCTACGACAACAAACTGGCTGCCATATTTCGAGGCGATTTCGCTGATCAGGTCGGGGTTGTTGACTGCTGCACTGTTGACCGTCACCTTGTCGGCTCCGGCGGTGAGCAGTCGGCCGGCATCCTCTATGGAGGCAATGCCGCCGCCGACCGTAAACGGAATGTTGATGTTGGCGGCTATGCGTGTAACTAATTCAGCAAAAGTTTTTCGGCCCTCCATCGAGGCACTGATGTCGAGGTAGACCAGTTCGTCGGCACCGTCCTCAGCGTAACGCTTCCCCAGTGCGACCGGATCGCCCACGTCGCGCAGTTCGAGAAAATTGATCCCTTTGACCGTCTGGCCCTCCTTGATGTCCAGACAGGGTATGATTCGTTTTGCTAACACGTTTAGAGTTTTTTATCGGTTGATGCGGTTCGAGAGTATTGGGCGAGTTGCTCGAAGGTGATGCGTCCTTCGTAGATGGCTTTGCCCACGATGACACTCTTTAAACCGTTGCGATCGAGATTTTCGATGTCGTCCCAAGAGCTGATCCCGCCGCTGACGGTAATTTCGATCTCGGAAAAGAGTTTTTGAAGTTTAACGTATAATGGTACCGAGGGGCCGGAGAGCATGCCGTCCTTGGCGATATCGGTACAGATCACTTGACTCAGTCCAGCACTGCGGAACGATTCGATCAACTCTTCGACGCCCATTTGTGCGGCCTCAAGCCATCCGTTGATGGCGATACGGCCGTCACGCGTGTCGGCCCCCAGAACCATCCGTTCGGGACCGAACGCGTCGAGCCATTCGCGGAACGATTCGGGTTGTTTTACGGCGATACTGCCGCAGATGGCCCGTTTGGCACCCGCCGCAAACACCTCTTTCAGCGCATCGCTGCTTTTGATGCCTCCTCCGTACTGGATCTGCAGCGAAGTTGAAGTCGCGAGGCGTTCCAATACCTTCAGGTTGACCGGGTGCGAAGCCTTGGCTCCATCCAGATCGACCAGATGCAGCCGTTTGATGCCGCAATCCTCGTAGCGCCGGGCCACATCGAGCGGATCCTTGTAGTATGTCGTTTTTCGGTCATAATCGCCCTGCGTGAGGCGGACACAACTGCCGTCGATCAGGTCTATGGCCGGAATAATGGTAATCATAGTCTTAAAAAGTTTTGTAAGATGTGTTCGCCGACTGATGCGCTCTTTTCGGGGTGGAATTGGGTCCCGAAGAAGTTGTCGCGTCGGATGGCAGCGCTGAAGGTCTCTCCGTATGTAGTGACGGCAATCGTATCGGCATTGACTGTCGGGGCGAACGAGTGCACGTAATAGACATAGGAACCTTCGTCGATTCCGTCGAACAGTGGGGATTTCAGCTGTTCGATGCTGTCCCATCCCATGTGGGGAATCTTCAGCTCGTGAGTCCGGAACTTTTTGACCTCGTTGTCGAAGATGCCGATACACTCCGCATGTCCCTCTTCGCTGCGGCGGCACAGCAGTTGAACGCCGATGCAGATGCCCAGAACCGGTTGGGTCAGGGAACGTATAACCTCGATGAGTCCGCGTTCTCTGAGTTTTTGCATGGCGGTTGAGGCCTCACCGACGCCCGGAAGCAGGACCCGGTCGGCAGAGCGGATCTTTTCGGCATCGGCCGTAATTGTGTATTCGGCACCCAAACGTCCCAAAGCGTTGGCTACCGAGCGGAGATTTCCCGTGTCGTAATCGATAACAGCTATCATAATACTCCTTTACTGCTTGGCAGTTCAAATTTAAAACTATTTCTGGCAATCGCCATGCGCAGGGCTCGAGAAAAGGCTTTGAAGATGCCTTCGATTTTGTGGTGTTCGTTCTCTCCGTTAGCGGCGATGTGGAGGTTGCAGTGCGCGGCCTCGGCAAAGCTTTTGAAGAAGTGGCGGAACATCTCGGTCGGCACGTCGCCGACGCGCTCTCTGTGGAACTCGACATTCCACTGAAAATCGATTCTTCCCCCGAAGTCGAGCAGCACGATGGCCTTGCATTCATCCATCGGCAGGCAGTAGCCGTACCGTTCGATCCCCAACTTCGAACCGAGAGCACGGAAAACCGCTTCTCCCAGCACGATGGCCGTATCTTCGATCGTGTGGTGTTCGTCGACCTCCAGATCGCCTTTGGCTTCGACGACTAACGAAACGCCTGCATGGTGAACGATCTGTTCGAGCATGTGGTCGAAAAACTTCAGCCCCGTGTCGACGTGCGATTCCCCGCTGCCGTCCAGATCGATGGCGACCCGAATGTCTGTTTCGCGGGTTTTGCGGTGGATTTCAGCGGTACGCGCTCCGGCTCTCAGAAATTGCCAGATCCGGTCCCAGTCGTCCGTAATCAGCACGCAACTGTCGAGCAGTCCCTGTTCGGCCAATAAGGCGCGGCCGCTTTCGGTCGGTTGCAGTAGGATCCCCTTTGCCCCGAGGTTGCGGGCCAGTTCGATGTCGGTCGGACGGTCGCCGATTACGAAAGAGTTTGCCATATCGTACTCTCCGTTGAGGTATTTGCCGAACATGCCGGTACGGGGTTTGCGGGTCGGAGCGTTGTCGGCCGGCATCGAGCGGTCGATCAGAATGTCGTCGAACCGCACCCCTTCGCCCTCCAAGGTCTTTAGCATAAGGTTGTGGGCCGGCCAGAATGTCTCTTCGGGAAATGAGTCTGTCCCCAGTCCGTCCTGATTGGTCGCCATCACTAACTCGTAATCGAGCGAGGCAATGCGGTTCATTGCGGTGATGGCTTTCGGAACGAAGGCCAGCTTCTCGAGTGAGTCGACCTGATAGTCAACCGGCGGCTCTTCGATCAGTGTTCCGTCCCGATCTATGAATAGTACTTTTTTCATGATGTGTAGATTACATGTTTTTAAGCGTATCCAGCAGTACGGTGTTCTCCTCCGGAGTGCCGATCGTGATGCGCAGGCAGCCTTCGCAACCGGCGATACGCGAACGGTCGCGGACGATGATTCCGGCCGCGATGAGCGTTTCATACACTTGGCGCGGTTGATCGACCTGAACCAAAATGAAGTTGGCATCCGACGGGTGTATTTTCCGTATAAGCGGAAGGGCCTTTAGTGCTTCGCTGACCCGTTTCCGTTCGGCGATGATCGTCCGGATCTGAGCATCGGGACGGGTCTGGAGTCGGTCGTAAACGATTTTTTGCGTAACGACGTTGATGTTGTACGGATATTTGACCCGGCTCAGGGTCTCTATGATGAACGGTTGGGCAAAGGCGAGTCCCAACCGCAGTCCGGCCATTCCCCACGCTTTCGACAGGGTCTGGAGAATGATCAGGTTGGGAAACTCATCCAACCGGCTCAAGAATCCCGGTTGATCGGCGAAATCGATGTAGGCTTCGTCCAGCACGACGATTCCCTGAAAGGTTTTGAGAATCCGTTCGATCGTCTCTTTCGGGAAACAGTTTCCCGAAGGGTTGTTCGGAGAGCACAGGAACAGCAATTTCGTATGCTCGTCGGTAGCAGCCAACAACTTGTCTGCATCCAGCGAAAAATCGGGCTCTAACTGCACCTCCCGCATCGGTACGTCGTTGATCGCTGCGGCAACCTTGTACATGCCGTACGATGGGGCGATCGAAACCGCATTGTCGCGTTTGGGTTCGCAAAAAAGCCGGAACACCAGATCGATCGGTTCATCCGATCCGTTGCCGATGAAGATCTTTTCGACCGGAACGTTTTTTACCTCCGAAAGTTTCTGCTTGAGCACTTTTTGGTGCGGATCGGGGTAACGGTTGTAGCCGTTGTCGTATGGGTTTTCGTTGGCATCGAGGTAGATTCCCAGACTCCCCTGATATTCGTCCCGTGCCGTGGAGTAAGGGGCCAGCGTACGTATATTTTCTCGTAATAGTTCTCGGACTTCCATGATTTCGTCTCGATTCTGTGTTTATATATCTTGATATTATGAGAGGTGTTTCAACCGGAGGGTTACGGCGTTCTTGTGCGCACCGAGGCCTTCGGCTTCGGCCATCGTCTCGATTGTCCGGCCGATCTTCCGTAATCCGTCGGGCGTAATCTCCTGATAGGTCATTTTGCGCATGAAGCTGTCGAGGTTGACTCCGCTGTAGGCATGTGCCCATCCGTAGGTCGGCAGGGTGTGGTTCGTCCCCGATGCGTAGTCTCCGGCACTCTCCGGTGTGTAGTTTCCGATAAAGAGGCTCCCCGCAGCCGTGATCCGGTCTGCGATTTCCCACGGGTTTTCCATCGACAGGATCAGGTGCTCCGGACCGTATGCGTTGCAGAAGTCGATCAGATCATCCACCGTATCCATAACGATGATTCGGCTGTTCTCTAAGGCCTTGCGGGCGATGTCGCGACGGGCGAGCTGCTGGAGCTGACGTTCGGTCTCTGCAACGACCTGTTCGGCGAATCCACGCGACGGGGTCAACAGCACCACTTGTGAGTCGGGACCGTGCTCGGCTTGCGACAGCAGGTCAGAGGCAACGAACTCCGGAACGGCTGATGAGTCGGCCATCACCAACACTTCGGAGGGACCTGCCGGCATGTCGATTGCTGTGGTTGAGAGACCGACTTGCTGTTTGGCCGTGGTGACATACTGGTTGCCCGGGCCGAAAATCTTGTCGACTTTAGGTACGCTCTCGGTTCCATAGGCCATGGCAGCGATCGCTTGGGCTCCTCCAACCTTGAAAATGCGGTTGACTCCGGCCTGTGAGGCGGCGTACAGGATGGCAGGAGCGATTTTCCCCTGCTTGTCGGGTGGTGTGCAGAGAATAATCTCGCGGCAGCCCGCTACTTGAGCCGGAACTGCCAGCATCAGCACCGTAGAGAACAGCGGAGCCGATCCGCCCGGAACATAGAGTCCGACCCGTTGAATGGGTACGGCGCGTTGTACACACCGTACGCCCGGCATGGTCTCCATGTCGACCGGTTGGGGTTTCTGTGCCGCGTGGAACCGTTCGATATTTTGGGCAGCTGTCTCGATTGCCTCTTTCAGATCATCCGGAATCAGAGACGCAGCCTCCTCGATCTCGTCGCGGGTGACGATGACCGACGTGAGCTCGGTCTTGTCGATCTCTCGAGTGAGTTGCAGCAAGGCCCGATCACCCTCCGTACGCACCGACTCGAGAATGGCGGCTACCCGCTCCCCGATTACCGATCGTGCAATTTGTGGCCGACGGAGCAGTGCACTCCATTCGCTCCGTTCGGGATTTACCGATATCTCCATTATAGAATCATTTTTTCGAGTGAAAGAACCAGTATGTCTTCTGCGCCGATCGCCTTGAGCTGTTCGATCTTATCCCACAGTTCGCGTTCGTTGATAACTACGTGGATCGAGCTCCAGCCCTCTTGAGCCAGAGGCAGGATGGTGGGGCTCTTCATGCCGGGCAGAATGCGGATTGCCTCGTCGATCTTTTCGTGAGGCAGGTTCAGCAGTACGTACTTCATGCCCCGGCTCCGTTCTACGGCTTCGATGCGGAACAACAACTGAGAGAGAATCTTTTTCTTCTCGTCAGACAGGGATTTGTTGGCGATCATGACAGCCTCCGAGAAGAGTACCTTTTCGACCTCTTTCAGTCCGTTGGTTACCAGCGTGCTGCCCGAGCTGACGATGTCGAAGATCGCATCGGCCATGCCGACCGAAGGGGCGATCTCGACCGAGCCGGCGATTTCGTGAATTTCGGCCGCGATACCTTTCTCCTTAAAGAAGCGGGAGAGGATGACCGGGTAGGAGGTAGCGATCCGTTTTCCGTTGAAGTAGTTCACATCGACGTACTCTTCGGTTTTGGGCACGGCCAACGACAGACGGCATTTGCCGAAACCGAGTTTGTGGGCAATCTCGACGTCGAAACCTTTCTCTTCGACCTCGTTGAGTCCGACGATTCCGATGTCGGCTACCCCCATCGATACGGCTTGAGGAATATCGTCGTCGCGCAGATAAAGCACCTCCATCGGGAAGTCGTTGCAACGGGTCAACAGTTTTCGTTTGCTCTCTTCTGCCGATACGCCCGCTTCGGCGAGCAGTTCGATACTCTCTTCATTGAGTCGGCCTTTGGCCTGAATAGCGATTCGCAACATATTTTTCGAGTTTTTAATAGTTTTCTGTACGTTTATAACTAAAAAAGAGGCCCCGATTTCGGTAAGCCTCTTTTATGCGATAAATATCTCGATCAGTTCGGACAAACACGCGACGAGCCTACCGTGATGGAAGCAGGTGATGATGGTGTCCGTGAATGCGACTGAACTGTATCATAATCTATTCCGATTTTGTACCGTACAAAGGTAAGTTAAAAAAATCAGAAACAAAACTTTTTTACATATAATTCAGGTTTTACCTCTATTTTTCGGCGGAAGTGTAGCGCAGGAGCAGTGATCCGGGAGCCTGATCGATCGCAAGGGTCACTCCTTCGGCGAGTTCGCGTCCGGTTTGGCGTGTGATCGAACCGTCGTTGTCGTTTTGTATCGCGTAGACCGTTTCGGGGGCGAGCCCTTGCAATTTGACATGGATGTTGTTTGTAGCGTTGTCCTTGCGCCGGAAGGCGACCACAATTCCGCTCCGGTCCGACGGGCGGTTCAGCTGATAGGCCAGAAAGGCATCGTCTCCGGTCTGGTCGCCGTATCCGGTCAGTGGATAGTAGTCTTCATAAAAATAGGGTTTCAACTCTTTGTACTCGGCAATTACCCGTTGCATGTCGGGAATCGAGCCGCGGATGCTGAAAATCTCCCAATTGATGACCATCGTGCTGCCCAAACATGATCGAAAACTGTAATCGTCCGTATTGTATATTCCCGTTCCATGTAGCGGGAGAAAGAGGTTCAGCCCGTAGGTGTGGCATTGGTAGCCGTTGACTTCGCCATACTGGTAGTCAGTCCGCCAAAGCGGGGCGCTGCGTTTCATCGTCTCGAGGTCGAGCCGGCGGCCGCCCGAAGCACAGTTGTCGATCAGCAGGTTCGGGAAACGTTCCAACAGGTAGTCCCAATAGGCATATAGCCCTTCGACGTGGCGGATTTCGTTGATTCCCGTTCTGCCGGGCTCTTCGTTTACGGCCCAGTAGGGAGCAGTCGGCATATTGAAGTCTTGGCGGTAGTAGTCGATACCGTTCTCTTCGATCATGTCGCCGATGTATTTGGAGAGCCATGCACAAGCCTCCTCGTCGCCCAAGTTGAATAGGTAACAGTTATCGTTGGGCCTCTTGAGCATCCATTCGGGGTGTAGCTTGGCGAAAAGGGTACTTCGGTCGACGCGTTCGGGTTCGAACCAGACCATGAATTTGGCTCCGACCCGATGAGCAGCGTCCGAGATCGGTTTCAATCCGCCCGGGAAACGGGTGGTGTCGACGGTCCAGTTACCAACGTTGGTCGACCAGTTGCCTCCGGTGAAGTCCGGACCTCCGCATCCCGTGTACCATCCAGCATCGAGCCAAAAGAGGTCCGGAACGATGCCGAACTGTTTGTAGCGTTGGATCATGGCGATGGCCAGCTCTTCGGTCAGACAGCTGTATTCGTTGCAGGGAGCCGGATCGCCCCATTCGAAACCGGCCGAGAGTGGATATTCGGCAAACTTGCCGTCGATTTTACGCGAATTGTGGGCCAGCATGAAGCGGCGGAAATGGTTGTTGCCGATCAGCAGGTTCTCTCCTTCCCAAAACAGCAGGCAGATGCGCGGGGTTCGAATCTGCTCTTCGGGATAGAGAAAAAGGTCTATGTATTTCATGCCGCTGGTCAGTGATACCTCTTGGTCTGCCGTGCGGTGTACATCGGCAAACCATGTCCCGGTCCATCCGATACCTACGACAACGCCCCTTTGGTCGGGAGTTTCGATGTTGAAAAACGGGAAGGCACTGTTGTCCGAAGAGCGGCCACCGTCCGGAAACATATAGACCGAATCCTGAACCGACAGCGTGCTGAGGATCGGTTGGAAATCGGCCCGGGAGCCGCACGACCCTCTGAGTCGCAACAGATTGAAATCACCTTCCGTTTCGCTTTTCCATGTCAGATCGACAACGTTGATCGCTCTCAGTTGGGCCGAATTTTTATCCGATTCGTTGCGGAAATTCAAAACCCATTCGACGGCGTTGAATTCGGGAAATCCGTCGACTACGCACTCAGCCGTAAGCCCTGAGATGGGGTCCGTGTATGAAAATTGATACTTAATGACATTGGGATCGTCGCTTGTCAGTTTTGACGAGGAGTGTTTCCATTTGCGGATGAACTCGGACGATGGGCGATCGTTGTAGACGAACGAAAACGGAGGGATCTTCCCTTTGGCAAAGGTTGTGGTGATCCATCTCTCCAGATCGTTTGGAACCGTAATCTTCTGTGCTGTCTGGGCTCGAAGAATAGCTGTGGAGCAGGCCATGCAGAGAAATAATACGGCAATAAGGTACATCTTTTTCATGGTTCGAGTAGTTTTAGCAGGTGGTTTTTAGGTGTAGTTTCAAAGATACAAATTATATATGAAACCCGGAAGTCGGATAGGTTGCAGCGTAAAAAACGATGTTGAGCCGATCGTCAGGAAGTATCGAAGACGACACGGGATGCCCGAGCAGCGATCCGGAGATAAGATTGCGGGCGAAATCGATCTGGTCGATCGTCATGTCGTTCACGAAATTCAATCCGGGGATTTTAGCCCATTTGTAGAGGCACTCTTTGGCGCACCAGATGGTTCCTGCTGTTTTTTGTTGCAGGCCGGAATCGTTGGCCTCGATCAGTTTGCATTCGTTGTCGGAAAGAAACCTCGATGCGGCGTGCGAAAAATCGCGGGTCGGAAGTTCGATGTCGATGCCGCACGGCTGATCGGAAAGAAGTAGCGCTGCATATCCCGAGGTGTGGCTTACGGCAATCTGTTGCTCTTCCCCAACCAAAATCGGGGCTCCGACAGAGTCGTAGGCAGTTGTCACGTTCGGGAGAAGTTCGTGCAACAACACATGCCATGCGAGCCATTCGCACCGCCGACGGGAGTTGGAGAGGCTTTGGGCGTACTCCTGCTCCTCACGGCTGCATCGGGCTGCCAGTTGCGGTTCGGATTCGTCGATTCGCCATACGCCCAATGTGCCACAGGAGAGATCTTTTCGGATAATCAGAGGCATAATAAAAAGTTACGCCATAAAATTAAGCATTTTATGGCGTAACTGAACGTTTCGTCAGGAGAAAAGACTAATACTCGTTCCAGCTCTTGATCTTGATGTCTTCCGGCTTCATGCGGCAAAATGCCGTGATGAATGCGCTGGCCAACCGTGCGTTGGTGATCAACGGAATGTTGAAGTCGATCGCACTGCGTCGGATCGTATAGTCGTTGTTCAACTCGTCTTTCGACAGGTTCTTCGGGATGTTGACGATCAGGTCGATCTTTTTCTCCTTGATGTAGGTCAACGTATTGGGCTGCTCGGGCTGGTCGGGCCAGTGAAGTACCGTCGCATGCACCCCATTGGTCTCGAGAAACGCAGCTGTACCCCGGGTCGCAAAGATGTTGTAGCCCTTTTCCTGCAACGCTTTGGCGGCCGAGAGCATATCCATCTTCGAACGCGAATCTCCGGTCGAGAGCAGGATGTTCTTTTTCGGAATCGCATATCCCACCGACATCATTGCCTTCAGAATGGCTTCATGGAAGTCTTCGCCGAGACATCCGACCTCTCCGGTCGAAGCCATCTCCACGCCCAATACGGGGTCGGCTTTCTGGAGCCGTGAGAAGGAGAATTGCGGAGCCTTGATGCCGACGTAGTCGAGTTCGAAGGCCGATTTGTGCGGCACATCGGGCTCTACACCCAACATGACTTTGGTGGCTATGTCTATGAAGTTTACTTTCAGAACTTTCGATACGAACGGGAAACTTCTCGAGGCTCGCAGGTTACATTCGATCACCTTGATGTCGTTGTTCTTGGCCATCAACTGCATGTTGAAAGGACCCGAGATCTTCAGCATGCGGGCTACTTCGCGAGCGATGATCTTGATGCGGCGCATGGTTTCGACGTACATCTTCTGCGGCGGGAATACCATCGTCGCATCGCCCGAGTGTACACCGGCAAACTCGACGTGTTCCGAGATCGCATAGATCAGCACTTCGCCGTTGCGGGCTACGGCATCGATCTCGATCTCTTTGGCGTGTTCGATGAACTCCGTAACCACGACCGGATACTGTTTCGATACGTTGGTGGCGAGGGTGAGGAAGTGTTCGAGCTCTTCGCGGTTCGAAACGACATTCATTGCTGCGCCCGAAAGCACGTACGAAGGCCGGATCAATACCGGGAAGCCCACCTCGTCGACGAACCGGTAGATGTCGTCCATCGTGGTCAACTCTCTCCAGCGGGGCTGGTCTACGCCGATCTCGTCGAGCATGGCCGAAAACTTGTGCCGGTCTTCCGCATGGTCGATGTCGGTGGCCGATGTTCCGAGGATCGGTACGTGTTCGTTCTGGAGCCGCAGGGCCAAGTTGTTCGGAATCTGGCCTCCGGTCGATACGATAACCCCTTTGGGCTGCTCCAGATCGGTGATGTCGAGTACCCGTTCGAGCGTCAGCTCATCGAAGTAGAGCCGGTCACAGGTGTCGTAGTCCGTTGATACGGTTTCGGGATTGTAGTTGATCATGACCGAACGCAACCCCTGTTGACGGATCGTGTTCAGCGCACTGACGCTACACCAGTCGAACTCCACCGAACTTCCGATTCGGTAGGCTCCCGATCCGAGTACGATCACCGAGCGGTTGTCGCGCGGGAAGTCGATGTCGTGGGCACACCCGTTGTACGTAACGTAGAGGTAGTTGGTCATGGCCGGATATTCGGCGGCCAGCGTGTCGATCTGTTTGACGTACGGGGTGATTCCGCGCAGTTTCCGGTACTTGCGGATGTCCAGCATGTCGCGCTCGATGTTCTTTGCCGAACTTTTCGACACGGTCCGGGCCAGCTGGAAGTCGGAGAAGCCCCGTTGTTTGGCCTCCAAAAGTAGCGTGTCGGGAACCTGCGTGATGTTGTTATATTGCTCCAGTTCGTTTTCGATCCGGATGATGTTTTCGAGTTTTTCGATGAACCAGCAGTCGATGCGGGTCAGCTCATGGATGCGCGATACGGAGTAACCGTTCTTGAGTGCGTGTGCGATGACGAAGATCCGCTTGTCGGTCGGGTGGCTCAGTGCGGCATCGATGTCCTCGACCTCGAACTCCTTGTTGGCAACAAAGCCGTGCATGCCCTGCCCGATCATACGCAATCCCTTCTGGATCACCTCTTCGAAGTTACGGCCGATTGCCATCACCTCGCCGACCGATTTCATGCTCGAGCCCAATTCCCGCGAAACGCCTTTGAATTTTCCGAGGTCCCAGCGGGGAATTTTGCAGACGATATAGTCAAGCGCCGGTTCGAAGCAGGCCGTCGTGCTCTTCGTGACGTTGTTTTTCAGTTCGTGGAGTCCGTATCCCAATCCCAGTTTTGCGGCGATGAAGGCCAACGGGTACCCCGTTGCTTTTGAGGCCAAGGCCGAAGAACGGCTCAGTCGGGCATTGACTTCGATCACCCGGTAATCTTCCGATTCGGGATCGAGGGCATACTGCACGTTACACTCGCCGATCACTCCGATGTGGCGGATGATCTTGATGGCCAGCCGGCGCAGTTTGTGGTACTCCGAGTTCGACAGCGTCTGTGAGGGGGCAACCACGATACTCTCTCCGGTGTGGATACCCAGCGGATCGAAGTTCTCCATGTTGCAGACCGTGATGCAGTTGTCGTACCGGTCGCGGACCACCTCATATTCCACCTCTTTCCACCCTTTCAACGACTTTTCGACCAGAATCTGCGGCGAGTAGGAGAAGGCCTTGTTGGCCAGTGCGTCCAGCTCTTCGTCGTTGTCGCAGAATCCCGAACCGAGCCCTCCGAGCGTATAGGCGGCCCGGATGATGATCGGATAGCCCAACTCGTGAGCCACACGTTTGGCTTCGGCTACACTCGTTACGGCCTCGCTTTTGATTGTTTTGACGTTGATCTCGTCCAGCTTCTCGACAAACTTTTCGCGGTCTTCGGTGTCGATGATGGCCTGAACCGGAGTTCCGAGAACCTGTACGTTATACTTTTCAAGAACGCCGCTGCGATACAGTTGGACGCCGCAGTTCAGTGCGGTCTGTCCACCGAAAGCCAACAGGATGCCCTGCGGACGCTCCTTTTCGATCACTTTCGTTACATACTCCGGCGTTACGGGCAGGAAGTAGACCTTGTCCGCAATGTTTTCCGAGGTCTGTATCGTGGCAATGTTCGGATTGATCAGAACGGTGTAGATTCCCTCCTCTTTCAGGGCCTTGAGCGCTTGCGAACCCGAATAGTCGAACTCTCCGGCCTCTCCGATCTTGAGTGCTCCCGAACCCAGCAGGACCACTTTCTCTATTTTGTCTATCGTGTGCATTTTTCGATGTTTTGGATGAAGTCGTCGAACAGGAATTCGGTGTCTACCGGACCTCCCGACGCTTCGGGGTGAAACTGTACGGAGAAGAAAGGTTTGTTTTTGTGGCGGATACCTTCGCTGGTGCCGTCGTTCAGGTTGATGAAGTAGGGTTCCCACTCCGGATCGAGCGTTGCGGTATCTACGGCGAAACCGTGGTTCTGCGAAGTGATCATCGCGCGGTCGGTACCGACCATCAGGGCCGGTTGGTTGTGGCTCCGGTGTCCGTACTTCAGTTTGAAAGTGGAGGCTCCGGCAGCGATCGAGAGCAACTGGTTGCCCAAGCAGATTCCGAAGATCGGTTTTCCTAAAGCGATGGCCTTTTTGATGTGGGCGATGGTCGCCTGACATTGTTGGGGATCGCCCGGACCGTTCGAGAGCATCAGACCGTCGTAATCGATCTGTGTGAAGTCGTAGTCCCAAGGTACGCGGATTACTTTTGCCCCACGCTTGCACAGGCAGCGGATGATGTTGTACTTGCAACCGCAGTCGACCAGTACGACGGTGTATTTGCCGTCACCGTAGGTAATGACTTCGCGAGTGCTCACCTGTGCGACCAGATTCTCCTTGTTCGGATCGATGAATTGAGGCGGTTCGGGGAGACCGTCGATCACGATCTTGCCGAGCATGACACCTCGTTCGCGGATGATTTTGGTGACTTGCCGGGTGTCGATACCCCAGATGGCGGGCACCTGATTGTCGATCAACCATTTCCCCAGACTCTCAACAGCATTCCAATGGCTGTATTCGAACGAGTAGTCGGAGATGATCAGACCGCGTACGTGGATACGATCCGCTTCGAAAAAGCGGTACATTCCGTTTTCTTCAGTAAACTTCGGCACACCATAGTTTCCGATCAGGGGGTAGGTAGCAACCAAAATTTGACCGCTGTACGAGGGATCGGTAAGGCTTTCGGGATAGCCGGTCATCGCCGTATTGAAAACGACCTCACCGGAAACGGGATTTTCTGCCCCGAATGAGTATCCCTGGAATTGGGTTCCGTCTTCGAGAATGAGACGGGCGGATTTTTTGTCAGACATCGTATATCAGTAAGTTATATAGTCAAAGTACTTGCTGAAACTGTCTTCACTTCAGAAAGAGTTTCTGAGCTGCAAAAGTACGGATAGATTTTCGATTGTGCAAATCGTTGCAAAAAAAGTTTTCGATTTACGGTGCAGGTCGTATCTTTGTTTGCATAAAAGTCCGGAATACGATGACAAAAGCCGAAATATCATTTATCCGTTCGCTCTCGTCGCGCAAGGAGCGGTATGCCGCAGGTGTTTTCGTTGCGGAGGGGGAGAAGTTGGTTCTCGAATTGCTTGCCTCGGCATTTCACGTGCGTCGGGTGTATGTGAGCGGAGAGCGGCTTCAGCTGCCCCAAGGGGTGGCGGTGGAGCGGATCGCACCGCGCGAAATGGAGCGGATCAGTTCACTGAAAACGCCGTCCGAGGTGTTGGCCGTAGTGGAGATCCCGAAGCATGGAGGCCTTGGAACGTTCCATCCGAAAGATTGGGTGCTGGCGTTGGATGACGTGCAGGATCCGGGAAACATGGGGACCATCATCCGCTTGGCCGACTGGTTCGGCATCCGGGATATTTTCTGCTCGGAGGCTACGGTCGACTGTTTCAATGCCAAAGTCGTTCAGGCAACGATGGGAGCGATTACGCGGGTTAGGGTCCATTATGTGTCGTTGCCGAAATTTTTACAGCGTATGTCATCCGAAGGGATTCCTGTTTACGGAACCTTTTTGGAGGGGGATAATATCTATGAAACGGAACTTCCCGAAGTGGGCGTTTTGGTCATGGGCAACGAAGGGCAGGGCATTTCGCCTGAGGTGGCGATGCAAACGAAGCGGAAACTGTACATTCCCTCATATCCAGCCCATGCGGTGACCTCCGAATCGTTGAATGTAGCGGTTGCCACGGCGGTTGCCACGGCCGAAATTCGCCGTCGGCTACGGTAATTTACTGAAAAGCCCGATCTGATTGAGGAACAGCAACAGAATCACGACTGGAATCACAAAACGGATCATGAAGCGGATGACCGGGAAGATTCGTATTCCGTATTGCATGTGGTTGGTCATCTCGTTCCGCAGCAGGACGGGTGAAAGAATCCATCCGGCGAAGAGAACGATGAACAGGGCTCCTAACGGCATCAAGATATTCGAGGAGAGGCTGTCGCACAGATCGAACAGTGTTTTCCTGTCTATTGTCAGTATGGAGTTGGGGATCATCGAAAGCGCACACAGGCTACCAGTAATGCAGATGGCTGTTGCGGTGTAGGCAATGGCGCGCTTGCGGGTGATGTGCAGTTCTTCGGTCATGTAGGCTACGATTACCTCCAACAGAGATATGGAAGAGGTGATGGCGGCGATGAACAGCAGAAAGAAAAAGGCGATCGAGAGCAGGTGTCCGCCCGACATCTGAGAGAAAATATTCGGCAGCGTCAGAAAGACGAGATCGGGCCCGGAGCTCGGATTGATGCCGAACGAGAAGACGGCGGGGAAGATGGCGAGTCCCGAAAGAATCGCCACGGTGATGTCGGAAAGGGCGACTAACGCACCGACTTTCATCATTTTCTCCTCTTTTCGGAAATATGATCCGTATGTGATCATGGCACCCATACCGAGGCTCATCGAGAAGAACGATTGGCCGAGCGCTTGCAATACGGTGGAGCCGGTAACTTTCGAGAAATCGGGTTTTAACAGAAAGGTGATTCCTTTTTGTGCCCCTTCGAGGGTGAGTGAGTTGATGGCCATACCGAGCAACAGGACGAAAAGTATAGGCATTAAAATTTTGGTATATCGTTCGATTCCTTGTTGGACTCCTGCCAAAATGATGGCCGTAGAGGCAATGATAAAGAGTATAGTCCAGATGATGGGGCGCCATCCGCATGCGACGAAGCTTTTGAACGAAGCTTCGATCTGGTCCGGAGTCTTGCCTTGGAACTGGTTGAAAACGGACTCCTTGAAGAATTCGAAAGCCCAGCCTCCGATGACACAGTAGAACGAAAGGATGATGAACGCGGTGAGAATTCCGGCGTAGCCGACCCATTTCCATTGGGTTCCGGGAGCGAGCTTGGCGAACGCTCCCATTGAGTTACGTCGGGCCGAACGACCGATGCTGAACTCCGACAACATGATCGGTATGGATATTAAGAAGCTGATTGACAGATAAATCAGAATAAATACGGCACCGCCGTTCTCTCCGGCTATATACGGGAACCTCCAGATGTTGCCCAACCCGATGACGGAACCTCCCACAGCGGCTACTGCGCCGAATCTGCTCCCGAAAGATCCTCTTTTTTCCATCTCGAAATGCTGTTGTATGAAAATATAGCTACAAAATTATGATTTTTTTTAGGAATAACCCCAAAGTCCTACTGTAAAAACATTTGTCGTTTTTGAGGAGGGTTGGGCTGATAAAAGTTATTACCTTTGTCTGTTAGATAGCGTTTTTTTGTTGCGGATGAAAGCGATCGAACTATTAGCTCCGGTTAAGGATTACACATGTGGTTGTGCTGCAATTGATTGTGGCGCCGATGCGCTCTATGTCGGCCCGCCTCGATTCGGTGCGCGTGTCGATGCGGGTGTGTCGCTGTCGGATATCGAACGGCTGTGCGGCTATGCCCATCGTTTCGGAGTCCGGGTTTTCGCTACGATGAATACGCTGTTGTATGAGTCGGAATTGAAGGAGGCGGAGCGGTTGGCGAACGATGTCTGTCGGGCCGGAGTAGATGGTCTGATCGTGCAGGATATGGCTTTTCTGCGGATGGATTTGCCTCCGGTCGAGTTGCATGCGTCGACACAGATCTTCACGATGACGCCCGAACGGGCCCGATTCTGGAGCGATGTCGGTTTTACCCGGATCAATCTGGAGCGGGCGGCCACCTTGGAGGAGATCCGGGCTGTGGCACAGGCGGTTCCCGAGGCCGAGATCGAAGTCTTCGTACATGGGGCGATTTGTGTGTCGTACAGCGGGCGGTGTTACATGAGTCGGTCGATGTCGCCCCGCAGCGGAAATCGGGGAGCTTGTCTTCAGGCCTGCCGGCTGCCCTTCGATCTGTATGATGAGACGGGAAAACGACTGATGACAGGGAAACATCTGCTTTCGGTCCGCGACATGAATCGGGGTGAATACCTCGAAGCGTTGATTGATGCCGGTGTGACGTCGTTCAAGATCGAGGGTCGGCTAAAGGATATCAATTACGTGCGAAATGTCGTGGGCTACTACCGGAACCGGTTGGATGCGCTGATCGAAAGGCGGGATGATTTGCAGCGGGCCTCTCAGGGGCGGACGGCGCTTGGCTTTACACCCGATCCCCGAAAAAGTTTTTCGCGGGGGACGGTGGCCTACTATCTGATGAATCCGCAGGAGTCGGTAGCTTCGTTCGATACGCCGAAGTCGATGGGCGATCGGATCGGAACGGTCGAACAGGTCGGACGGGACTATCTGGTCTGTTCGGAAGCCTCGCGGTTGGCTCCGGGCGATGGGATCTGTTTCAAGAACCGGAGTGGTGTTCTGAGTGGGACCTCGGTGAATCGGGTAGAGCCTCCTCGGGTCTATCCCAATCGTATGGAGGGGATCGAACGAGGAACGGAGCTCTATCGCAATTATGACAGGCGTTTTGTTCTGGAGTTGGATCGGGCACGGACCGAACGGAAAATTCCGGTCGTGGTGACGGTTGAGATCGGGCCGGATCGGGTAACGCTTGGGTTGGATGATCGGGAGGTGTCGGTTTCTTGTATGGCGGCCGGACCTTTTGACGAAGCCCGCGATGCCGATCAGGCCGAAAAGAGTATCCGGACACAGGTTGCGAAGATGGGAAATACGATTTACGAGGTCGAACAAGTGACGGTGCGGTGGGATCGCCCCCGTTTTGTGCCGGCCGCGCGGATAAATGCCCTGCGACGTGAAACGGTCGAACGGTTGGATACGGCCCGAGTTGCCCGGCATACGATTCGCCAACGCAAGGAGGAACGCCGTGACGTGCCTTTCCCGTTGTCGGAACTTGCTGCCGAAGAGAATGTAACCAATTCGTTGGCCGAGCGTTTTTATCGGGATCACGGTGTCGTCCGGATCGAACGGGGTGAAGATCTGTCGGAGTCGTTCGAAGGGTTGCAGGTGATGCGGATGCGTTACTGTCTGAGGCGGGAGTTGGGGTGGTGCCTGCGGAAGCATCCGAAATATACGGGGCGCCTTTTTATCGAGACCGGTCCGAATCGATACGAGTTGAAGTTCGATTGCCGAAGGTGTGAGATGCGTGTAGTATGCCTCCCAAAACGCGAAAAAAACGAGAAAAAAAGAGCATAGAGATGTTGAGATCCGAATTGTTGTGTCCGACCGGTTGGAGCGACTACGAATTGTTGGATAGTGGAAATTTTGAAAAATTGGAGCGCTTCGGTCGTTATGTCATAGCCCGTCCCGAGCCACAGGCGATCTGGGATCGGTCGATGCGTGCCGAAGAGTGGGACCGTTTGGCCGATGCCCGATTCCGAAAGGATCGCCGCAGCGACGATCGGGGCGAGTGGATTCTCCGGAGCGGAATGCCCGAACAGTGGTTTGTCGGGTACGAGAACGGGGGGCTTCAGCTGCGGATGCGTCTGGGCCTTACTTCGTTTAAACATGTCGGAATCTTTCCCGAACAGTCCGAGAATTGGAATTTTATCTATCGGCAGGTGCGGGACAGATTTCCGGACGCGAAAGTGTTGAATCTGTTTGCCTATACGGGAGGAGCCTCGTTGGCGGCCCGGGCTGCCGGAGCGGAGGTGACGCATGTCGATTCGGTGAAACCGGTAGTCAGTTGGGCCCGTGAAAATATGGAGGCTTCCGGATTGGACGGTATCCGCTGGATTGTGGACGATGCGTTGAAATTCGTACGACGTGAACTTCGTCGCGGCCACCTTTATCAGGGAATTATACTCGATCCTCCGGCCTATGGACGTGGTCCCGACGGTGAAAAGTGGGTCCTCGAAGAGCATCTCAACGAGATGTTGCGGACGTGTGGACAACTGCTCGACCGGAATGGATTTCTGGTGTTGAACCTCTATTCGATGGGACTTTCGGCGCTGTTGGCACGTAGTGCAGTCCGTCAGTTGGTGGGGAGTTGCAATGACGAACAGTTCGGAGAACTCTATTTTACAGACTCCTATGGTAAGTCGTTACCCCTTGGTGTTTACTATCGATGTGTGCGTTGATGAATCAGTGATCGATAGCTGTTCGGCTGCGTGTGCTTCCTTGTGCCTTTTGAACCACAATTGCCAGCTGTTGATCGTATTTTGCCAGATGACGTAGGAGGCCGGACCGATTGAGGCGACCGGATCGAGATAGGTCAAGGCCATCCAGATTGCGAGGACCGTATTTTTTTGTCCGAGCCCTTGTGCCCCCGCAATTTTATTATGAAAGTGTCCACCGAGACGTCTTCCGACGAGAAATTGCAGGCAGCAAACGATCAAGGCGCAGAGCGCAATGAATACTTCGTTCCGATAGTTTGGATTTTGCTGATTGACGATGAATGCGACCGTATTGCCCATGACGATGGTCAGTGAGACGGCCCACAGGTAGAACGAGATCTGTTGCCGGCTTTTGAGCTCGCGGTGTACTTTGGGAACAAATCGTTTTAATAGCATGGCCGTTACGAGCGGAAAGATCAGCAGCGGGATCATCTGTCGACAGATAATGCCGAAGGACTCCAGAAAGGGCATTGAAGTGTGCTCTCCGATCAGTGAGAAGACGAACGGGGCGAGTACGGCAACAGTCAGGTTGCTGACTAATGTGTAGGTTGCCAGAGTGGAGATGCTGCCGCCGAGCATTCCGGTGATGACGGCTGCCGAAGTAGCCGTTGGGGCGAGGATGCAGATGAACGTACCCTGAGCCAGTACCGGATCGAACGTAGCCAATGCCGCATAGATTCCTAAACTTCCGAATATCTGGATCAAGATCAGCAGGACATGGAGGCGGGTAATGCGTAACCGGTCGTACGAGAGTTTACAGTAGGGGACCAGCAGCATCAGGAAGATCAGGTAGGGCGTCAGAAATTTCAACGAAGAGAAAAACGGATAGAATACGCCTCCGACGATCATGGCGATCGGAAGCATCCAATTTTTAAATTGTTGTAGAATATAGTGATTGACGGCTTCCGGTATAAAATTCATGAACTTCTCCTCCCAACTGATTTCGTGACTGCAAAGGAACGGAGTATTGCGGTTAAATCAAAGATTTTTTTGAATTTTTATTGAGAAGGTATGGACATGGAGCTGAACGGACGTTAGGGATCCGGAATGCTTTACTCTTGTTCGGTGTGGATCGTATCCGGGGCGGAGGATTCTTCAGTCGGATCGGTTGGGGAATCGGAAACAGAGGTGTTGTCGCCTTTGCGAGCAGCTTTTTGCATCCGTTTGGTGGCTTTGCGTTGTCTGATGCGTTCGATCCGTTCCCTGAAGTTCTGCACCAAATCCGAAAAAGAGTTGAAATTCTGACGGTAGGAGAGACCGACGCCGCTCTCTTGGAGACCTTGGTTTTCGTCGAAACGGTCGATGGTCCGGGTAAAGGCTTTAACCTTGAAATTTCCGACCTCGTCCAGTAAAAGACTCAACGTGACGTCGCCTGTCAGGCTCCTTGCCGTACGGTTGTTCATCTGGATGTTGTTCCCCGAGTCGTAGCTCACGTCACCTTCGACGATCAGTTTGTTTTTGATCAGCTCACCGTAAAATTCGGTTCCGAATTCGTCGGAGGTCTCTTCGCTCTTCGGGCGGTAGGTGGGTGCCAGCCGGAACCGTTCGGAAGAGAGAATGTTGCTCAACTGGGTGGAGAGAAATTCGATACCGGTCGTTGTTGCACTTTGCGCACCGATGTTGAGGTTCTGTGTCGAGTTGATATTTTCCGTATAGAAGCTATGTGTAGCGAGCAACCACAGGAACTGGGTCGACATCATCTCCTGCGTATTCATCGTGTTGAAGATGGCGCTTTGAATCTCGGGATCGGTGTTCGGAACGTTGACATCGAATGTGATGGTCGGCTGGCTCAACCGGTCCGAAAGGCGGATGATGCAATCGACCGGAACATTACGTCGGGTATTTTGTCCGCTTCCCTGAAGAATCTGCGCCAAAGAGGCCTTCAACTTGTACACCGCTTCGATGTTGACCAACGCGTTGACCGGATCTCCGGTCCATTGGATGTGGCTGCCGTCTTCGATGGTAAAAGTTCGTGTGGCGAAATTTTGTAGTGAAAAACGGTAACTACCTTCGGTGATGTTGTAGTCTCCATAGATCGTGAAATCTTTGTTGTTCGGATTGACGTGGAGGTTAATCGAACCGGAACCTCGTCCTTTCAGCAGGTTGTCGCCTGTCGGGTCGAGCATGAGCTGCATCTCGACGTTGGGACGGACGTCCAGCGTCATGTTGATGTCCATTTCCGAACGGAGACTCTCCATCCGATGCCGGAACCGTTCGCGGCGACTGCGGTTGGCTCGATTCAGGCTGTCGATTGCGGCCCGTTGCTTTGGGGTCTCGAATACGATGAAGTCGGCGGCCGCTATATCCGTTCCATTACCCAACGGCATGAAGAAACGGGAATTTCCGGCAGTTGAAGCCGTGATGTCCATGCTTACCCGGTTTCGATTACCGCGGATCGTCGCATTGCCCGAGGCGTAGATCGTTCCGTAAAACAGATCGTTCTGCCGCTCGGTTGTGTTCAATACCAACGTGTTGGTCGGACGAACGTGGATCGTGTAGCTGAGGTTTTTCAGGTTCTTGAAGTTGAAATCCAAGTCGAAGCCGACGCGGTTGCCTTCCGGATCGACCAGTTCCGTGGGCCGTAGCGTGATGACGTTATCCTTTACGTCGGCAACACTTTCGGTAAGTGAGTAGCCTACATTCGTATAACTGACCTTGCTTTCGAATCGTTCGACGTTTATGGTTCCGTTCAGAATAGGCTTTCGGTTTCGGCTGGTCAGGGTCAGTCGGGCGCGGGCCGAACCTTTTATGTTCTCCAGTGCCCCTTCCAGTACGGGCGAGAGAAGGGCCATGTCGATGTGTCTGAAATTCAGATCGGCGGCATACCGATGGTCGTCGGGGACGTAGTATCCGATGGCGATTGCGTCGCCCGATTCCCGTTCGACCAGTGCGAAACGGGCATAACGGGCAATGAAATCCCAGTTGCAGGTGAAGCATGCCGCTTTCCACGGAATGTCGTTTACACGGAGTGAATCGAAGTCGATGTCGGCATTCATGATCCTGTCGCCCTGAGCCGCGATCAGGTCTGCCGTGCCGTTCGTGTAGCCTTCGATGTTGTATCCCTTCTGTCCGGTGATTTTGGTGAGAGGCCGCAGATCGAAGTTTTGGAGTCGGAGTCGGAGCGTATCTGTGGTCCGGGGGGAGATCGTACCGTTGATCGAGAGACGTTGCGATCCGCTTTCGATGGCAAACCGGTCGATTAGGGTTTGGGTGGAATCGATCACGATTTTGTGGGCCCCGATCCGCCATGTCTGATTCCCGGAGGTGTAGGTCGACGGGTTGAAGCGGATGTGGGTTTGCGGAATGCCGGTTACTGAATCGGCCGATAGCGTGGAGGTCGTACTGATCATGGCGTATGTTTGGTTCTCTGTGTTGTTGAACCGCATGGCCAGATTGATTTTGTTCTCTTTGGCTCCCCCGACGACCGAAAAATCGGGCATGTATATTCCTTTCAGCAACGTCTCTTCGGCGGTGACGAAGAGCGAAATCGAATCGGCTTGGTTTCTGACGGAGGCTTTCAGGTTCGAAACGAAGGAGTCTTCGGTTTCGATGAGGGCAGAATTCAGGGTCAACGAGAAGATGTTCTGCTCCGGATTGAACAGAAAGGCCAGATTGGTCCCCTGTTCCAGTTCGAGTCCCGGATAAAAGATTCCCGCTACGTTGTTCGACTCCTTGACGTTGACATTGAGCAGGTAGTAGTTGTCGATCGAGGAGGCGGTATAGGGTGCAGGTTCCGATATCTTTTCTTCAGGAGTGCGGTCGGAGATCGAGGGCAGGTAGGAGACGAGTGTATTACGGAAATAGGCAAACATCTTGTCGTAGCTCAGTTTCCCTTTTAGCTCGATGTCGGCGAACGGCGAATAGAATCCGAGCAGCTTGCTGGCGCCCTTGTTGTTGGCGACCATCCGGATTTGTCCGGTCCGGACCGTATCGATGTGATTGATGTAGGTCATGTCGTTGATCTCGATCGTTCCGTTGGCATCGTCCAGCCGGATGCCTGACCCTTCGGCCTTCAGCGTACAGTGAATCTGTGAAACGGAGTCGCGTCGGTTGAAGTTCAGCTTGGCGAGATCGGCGTTCTGGAGGTTCAGATTGAAATTATAGGCGGGTAACGAGTCGTTGAAATCGAGTCCACCGTCGAATGCGAAGGCCAGATTCGGGTCCTGAGAGTCGATGGATCCGGTGAATTTCTTATTTTCGATGTTCCCGTTCAGGGCGATTCCCTGATAGGTGTAGTCGTTGTAGCCGAGCGATCGGATGTCGGCATGGGCTTGCATCTTGAGGCTTTGTCCGAAGAGTCCTTGAACGGTCGAGGTGAGGGTAAGTCTCCCCAGTTTGGGTTGTTGGAGCAGTGTGCCGACGCCGAATTCGTGGACATTTAGCGTGCCGTTGAAGGCGGTTGTACGGGTCGCGCCCGAAAGCGGATTGATGTGCAGTTTTACGTCGGCATTTCCGATAGAGGTGCGTAGGTTGCCGTCGGCGGTGAAGTTGTTGAACAATCCGTCGAAGTGGCCCGAAAAAGTAATATTACCGGCTTGGTCGAGCATCTTTTTTCTACGCGGATCGAGAGCCTTGCCCGTAATATCTTCAATGATGTAGGAGACGTCGTCGGAGCGGGTCTCCAAGTTCTGTACGAAGAATGAAAAATCGGTCTGCTTGACGTCGGGCAGTCCGGTGATGGCGAATTGCAATTTGACGCGGGTGTCGCGGATTGTCGCATTGAAAACTTCACCGCTAAGTGCTGCAACCGGCCCTTCGACCCGACCCGAGGCATCGTGCAGCACTCCCGTCCAGTGTTTCAATCCCTGTGCGAAATAGGCAATGGTCCGAAAACTGACCGTGGATTGGGTGAATTCGGAGCGAATCGTAACCCGTTGCAAAAAATCTTTGTATCCTTTCCATGTGTCGTAATCGAAATAGAGGTAGGGTAGAGTGGCGTCCGATTCGGCCGTGGAGAGTCGCAGTCGGTCGAAGTGCAGTCCGGTACCCGATATGCGGAACCGGTCGGTCGACAGGTTCCGGATGTCGAGACCGCAGCGTTCATGCAGGCACAGCGAGTCGATCGAGAGAGTCACGCTGTCGTTGACAACCGAAATGTCGTGTACGGCGAGATTGAAATCCCGTACATCCAGATCGGTAAAGTTGACGCCGTAGCTTTTGGGCTGGATGTCGTATTTCCGGTGACGAAAATCCATGTTCCGAATCTGTACGGCACTGGCCTTGAGGCGGAATGGCTTTTTTTCTCTCTTTTTTTCCTTCCTTTTTAGTCTCAGCAGGATCTGTTTCAGATTGCTCAGACGTGTGCTGTCTTGCATCAGGTTGAACTGGATGTCGCTAAGTTGTACATCTCCTAAATGTACGGCTCCGGTAAAAAGGTTCAGGCTCCTGATCGGAACGACCACCTTTTTGGCGTAGAAGAGCGTGTCGCCCGCATAATCCTCGACATATAGTCCGTCGAAAACGAATCGGTTGAAGAGGCTGAAACGGACGTCTTCGACCGAAAATTGCGTTTCGGCCCGTTCGCTCAGATAGTTCAGTCCGGTATCGACCACATAGTTCTGTATCGTCCGGACATGGAGCAACAGCGTGATCGCTACGGGCAGAAGCAGCAGCACAAGCAGCACGGCGAGTATAAAAGATCGTATTATTTTTATAACTTTGCCCATCGTACGATACACGCAATGTTTTGTTTCGACGCGGAAAGTCCGTCTCCGTAAGGATTGGATCCCGATAAATAAACTACAAGTTTACTAAATTTATTTAAATTATAAAGTCAAAAATGGATATAACGATTTTGGGAATCGAGTCCTCGTGCGATGACACGTCGGCAGCCGTGCTTCGCGGCGGAACGCTCCTGTCGAATGTCATAGCCAGTCAGGAGGTGCATCGTAAGTATGGAGGGGTGATTCCCGAGTTGGCCTCGCGGGCACACCAGCAGAATATCATTCCTGTCGTGGATGCAGCGATCAAGGAGGCCGGCATAACGTTCCGCGATATCGATGGGATCGCTTTTACGCGGGGACCCGGTCTGCTCGGATCGTTGATGGTGGGAGTCTCCTTCACCAAAGGTCTCTCCCTGGCGTTAGACGTGCCGATCATGGAGGTCAACCACCTGCACGGACATATATCGGCTCACTTTATCGATCTGCCCGATCGCAAATTGCCGCATCCGACCTTCCCGTTCTTGTGCCTGCTGGTTTCGGGCGGACACTCGCAGATTGTGCGTGTGGAGGATTACGACCGGATGGAGATCGTCGGGACAACGATCGATGACGCTGCGGGAGAGGCATTCGACAAGTGCGGCAAGGTGATGGGGTTGCCCTATCCGTCGGGCCCGATCATCGACCGTCTGGCTGCTGAGGGAGATCCCAAACGATTCCGGTTTGCACGGCCATCCGTCGACGGATTCGATTATAGTTTCAGTGGGCTGAAAACCTCGTTCCTCTATTTCTTGCGGGATGCGGTTCATGAGTCACCGGACTTCATCGAGAACAACAAGGTTGACCTGTGTGCTTCCTTGCAGACGGCGATCATCGATATTCTGCTCGTCAAATTAATCCGGGCCGCAAAATACTACGATATTCGCGAGATCGCTATTGCGGGAGGCGTGTCGGCCAACTCCGGGTTGCGTCGTGCAATCGTCGAGGAGGGGGAGAAAAGGGGGTGGAAAACCTATCTGCCCGAGTTTAAATTTACGACCGATAACGCGGCGATGATTGCGATGGCCGGGTACTTCAAGTATCAACGGGGTGAGTTTGCCTCGTTGGATGTCGTTCCGGTTGCCCGGTACAGCAACATGTAATTTAGAGGTTGAATAAGTGACAAAAGAGTGGAGGACTGCACATTGCGGCCCTCCACTCTTTTGTCTTTTTCGATAGCAAGTTTTTATAGTTTATAGAATTCCTCCCAACCATCTCTCGGAGTCATCTCCTTGAGCAGTTTGTTCGCAGTATCGTTATTTGTGATCTGTTGTTTCTTCGTGTCGAACAGCAGTTTGGTGTTAAGCCGTTGAGCCAATACTCCCAGATTGAAGACCTGACACAGCGGACCTGCGATGCTGAACGGTGAACGGGTCTCTTCCTGTCCCTTGCAGGCCAGCAGGAAGTTTTTGTAGTGGTTCGACGGGCTGGGTGGAACTTCCGGCAGTTGCGAGGCCATCTCTTTGGCTTTCTCTTCCGGAATGATCGAGAGCGTGCTGCCGTGCGAACCGCCTTTGAACGTCAGCTCCTTGCTGTATATGATCTTGCCGGGGTTCAGCTGTGCCGGCTGGATCTGTCCGTTGCTTGGAGGCGGAATGTTGGGATCCAATTCGGAGACGCCATATCCCTCGGGTACGGGCGGGATGTTCTTCTGTCCCTCATACCAAGTCACTTCGACCGGCGGCATGTTGCCACGAGCCGCGAATTTGAATTTCAGCGTAGAGGCTTGCGGGAAGAAGAAGTCGTTGTGGCCGTCGATGCGTACCGGATCGATCTCGTAGGGGAGTCCCAGATCGAGGAACTGATGGGCCGTGTCGAGGATGTGTGCTCCCCAGTCGCCCAATGCGCCCATGCCGAAGTCGTACCAGCAGCGCCACTGTCCGTTGACATAATCCTTATTGTATTCGTGGAATTTGGCAGTTGTCAGCCATACGTTCCAGTCGAGGGTTTCGGGGATAGGTTGTCCCGGAGGATAGCTGTGGATGTTGGTATTCCAGCCGTGCCATCTTCTCGCACCGTTCATGTGGGCCGTGATGGCCGTCACGTCTTTGATGATTCCCGCTTCGGTCCACGCCTTGAACTGGAAGTAGTTTGCTTCGGAGTGGCCCTGATTACCCATCTGGGTAACGACCTTATATTTCTTGGCAGCCTTCATCATCAGTTCCACTTCGTAGAAGGTGCGTCCCATCGGTTTTTCGACAAAGACGTGTTTCCCTTCCGACATGGCGAGCATGGAGATTGGGAAGTGTGAAAAGTCAGGGACGCTGACCAGAACGGCATCGATTTGGCTTCCCATCTTATCGAACATGGTTCGAAAATCTTGGAAGCGTGGTACGTTCGGGAATTGTTTGAGAATCGGCAGGGTCTGGGGAGCTCCCATGTCGACGTCACAGAAGGCTACGATATTTGCTTCTCCCGTTTTGTAGAGTTCGCGGATGTCGAAGAGTCCCTGATTCCCGATTCCGCAACAGGCCAGATTGACCCGTTCGTTCGGACCGACGATTCGGGGCTTCGGACGAGCGGCAGTCAGCGTGTTTTTGGTGAGGATGGTCGGCATCGCTGCGGCTGCGGACAGCGCGAGAATCCGTTTGAGAAATTCTCGCCTCGAAAGTTCGTTCGAATTCATGTTAACCGAATAGATTAGTAATTTGTAGTAAAAGTATTTTTGTGTCAGTATTTGTGTCGATGAAACGAGTTCCGGTACCGTGCACGGAGCCGCCTTAAAAAAAAGTTTTTCCAAAAAACCGTATTGTGACGGATCCCGAATGCTGGACCCTTTGCTTCATCTCTCTTCAAAGTTAGAGAAAAATGTTGGAAAAAAAAACATTTTCAAAAAAAATGGACTGCTTGATGGATAAAAAGGTTTCGATGCGACCGTAATCTGTGGGAAAAGAGGTGTCGGCAGTCGGAGTCGTTTCGGAAAAACAAGCGGCCGTGAACTCGCTGAAATTTGCAAGTCCACGGCCGCTTGTGGTTGTGATACACTGATTATTTTTTTGTTTCCACTTGTTCGTATCCTTCGATGATGTCTCCGATATGAATATCGTTGTAGTTCTCGATGTTCAGACCGCATTCCAGACCGGAGGTAACCTCCTTGACATCGTCTTTGAACCGTTTGAGCGATCCGAGCTTGCCGGTGTAGACGACAATGCCGTCCCGGATAACGCGGACATTGGTATTGCGGGTGATCTTACCCTCGCGGACCAGACATCCGGCAACGGTACCCACTTTCGAAATCTTGAAGACCTCCATAACTTCGACCGAACATACGATCTCCTCCTTCATCACCGGAGCAAGCATACCTTCGATGGCATCCTTGATGTCGTTGATGGCGTCGTAGATGATCGAATACAGGCGAATCTCAATCTCTTCTTTCTCCGCCAACTTGCGGGCCGCAGCCGACGGACGTACTTGGAATCCGACGATCACGGCGTTGGAGGCAGCGGCGAGCAGTACATCCGATTCGGAGATCGGACCGACGGCTTTGTGGATGACATTGACTTCGACCTCCTCTTTCGACAGTTTGATCAACGAATCGGCCATAGCCTCGATCGAACCGTCTACGTCACCCTTGATGATGATATTCAGCTCCTTGAAGTTTCCGATGGCGATACGGCGGCCGATCTCGTCTAATGTGATGTGTTTTTGCGTGCGGAGTCCCTGCATCCGTTGCAGCTGTTCGCGCTTGTTGGCAATGTCACGGGCCGACCGTTCGTCATCCATCACATTGAACGTGTCACCGGCCTGAGGTGCACCGTTGAGTCCCAATACGAGCACCGGAGTGGAAGGTGGAGCCTCCTTAATGCGGGTTCCCCGTTCGTTGAACATCGCCTTGACACGTCCGGTATGTGTACCGGAAAGCATGATGTCTCCTACATGCAGGGTGCCGTTTTGGACCAAAACCGTGGCCACATAACCGCGGCCCTTGTCCAGCGTCGATTCGATGACCGCACCCTGTGCCTTGCGGTTCGGGTTGGCCTTCAGATCGAGGAATTCGGCTTCGAGCAGCACCTTCTCGAGCAGCTTGTCGAGGTTGATGCCCTGTTTTGCGGATATCTCCTGACATTGGTATTTTCCGCCCCAGTCTTCGACCAGATAGTTCATGGCGGCCAGCTCCTCCTTGATCCGTTCCGGATTGGCCCCGGGCTTATCGATCTTGTTGATGGCAAATACAATCGGAACCTGAGCGGCTGCGGCATGGTTGATGGCCTCGACCGTCTGCGGCATGACGTTGTCGTCGGCTGCGACGATGATGATGGCCACGTCGGTGATTTTCGCACCCCGTGCACGCATGGCCGTAAAGGCTTCGTGACCCGGCGTATCGAGGAAGGTGATTTTCCGACCGTCGTCCAACGTTACGCTGTACGCTCCGATGTGCTGGGTAATACCTCCGGCTTCACCCGCGATGACGTTCGTCTTCCGGATGTTGTCGAGCAACGAGGTTTTACCGTGGTCGACGTGTCCCATGACCGTAACGATCGGAGGACGTGGAACGAGATCCTCTTCCTTGTCCACCTCCGTATCGATTGCCTCCTGAATCTCGACGGAGACGAATTCGACCTTGAAGCCGAACTCTTCGGCTACGATAACCAATGCCTCTGCGTCGAGTCGTTGGTTGATCGAGACCATCAGTCCGAGGTTCATGCATACGGTGATCACGTCGTTGACACTGACGTTCATCATGGTTGCCAACTCACTGACGGTAACGAATTCGGTTACCTTCAGTACGCTCTTCTCCTGCTCCTGACGTTCGATCTCTTCGTTGAGTCGGGCCGAAACAGCCTCCCGTTTGTCGCGGCGGTGTTTTGCCGTTTTGAACTTGGGCCCTTTGGCCGTCAGCCGGGCCAAGGTGTCTTTGATCTGCTTTTGTACCTCTTCTTCGCTGATCTCGACCTTTGCAACCGGCTTGGGAGCCTTCTTGCGCTTCTCCTTAACCGCGTTTTTCCCGTTTTGAACCGCACCGGACGTATTATCCGATTTGCGGATGTTCTCTTTGATTCCGGGCTGATTCTGCTTTTGCGTTATATCGATCTTGTCCTTGGCGATTCGTTTCCGTTTTTCCCGCTTGCGGTGTCCATCATCGCCCTTCTTCTTCTCGAACGATTTGACATCGATCTTTCCGAGCACCTTCGGTCCCGAAAGTCTGGTCGTATCTCCCGGACGGAACAGATTGCTCTCGTCGGCAGCCATCCGTTCGTCGTAGGTCTGGCTCTGAATGACGATCTCCCGTTTGGGCTCAGCGACTGGGGTAGCTGTACTTGCAACGGCAGGCTGAGGGGTTGGCGTCTTCTCTTTCGGAGCTACGTCGACCTCTTTTTTCTCCTCTTTTTTAGCAGGTTGAACCTGCTCCTCCTGAACGGGTGCCGGTTCACTCTTCTTTTCTGCTGCTTGAACCGCTGGTGTATGTTTTTTCTTCCCGCTTCCTGAAAGATCGATCTTGCCCAAAATTTTCGGTGCAGCGATCGGTGTCACTTCGTCTTTGACGCTGATGACTCCGCTCTTGATGATCACCTCGTTCTTGAAGTCCGATCCGTCGTCTGTCGAAGAGGCTGCGCTCTCTTTCTTATCTCCCAACGATACGGTTTCGTGTTTGAGGTTGATCTTCTCCCGTATATTGACTTTCTCGATCTGTTTGTTGCCTCCGAACTCTTTATCCAAAATGGCATAGACCGCCGGCTCTATGATCGAACTGGGGCTTTTGTCCACCTTTATCCCCTTCTTGTCGAGGAATTCGATGATTGTTGTTTGTCCCACTTTTAATTCTCTGGCAACTTGATGGAGTCTAAGTCTTTTTTCGTTTGGCATATTGTATCTTTTTTTCGGGTTCGGATTGTTTCGGCGTTATCGGTGTTGAATCAGGAGAGTAGTGCGGATTATTCGAATTCGGATTTCAGAATATCGATTACTTCGTTCAGGGTTTTCTCGTCGAGACCTGTCCGTTTCACCAGCTCATCGATCGGTTGATCGATAACGCTCTTGGCTGTCGAAAGACCGGTCTGTTTGAGTTTGTCGATGATCTGCTCGTCGATCTCGTCGCGGAATTCGTCGAGTTCAACGTCTTCGTTTTCAGATTGCAGGATGTTGATAATTTCCTGAGCTGTCTCGATTTCCAGATCGGAGCGTTTGGCCAGTTCGTCAGCCGACAGGGCCAGCGTACTCTTCACCGTATCGCAGCCTATACTCTTGAGTTTGTCGATGATCCAGCCGTCGATGCGGTCTTTGAATTCGTCCAAGGATACATCTTCGTTGTCCAGTTCACGGTAGACGTCGATGTCGTATCCGGTCAGCATACTGGCCAGACGGATGTTCAGACCGCCTTTACCGATTGCCAACGATACTTCGTTGGGTTTGAGGTAGATGGATGCGGTTTTCGACTCTTCGTTGATTTTGATCGAAGAGATTTTAGCCGGATTCAGCGCACGTTGGATGTACAGTTGCGTATTGGTCGTGTAGTTTACGACGTCGATGTTTTCGTTACGGAGCTCTTTGACGATCGAATAGATCCGGGAACCCTTCATTCCCACACAGGCTCCTACCGGATCGATACGGTCGTCGTAGGATTCGACAGCGACTTTGGCACGTTCACCCGGAATGCGGACGATCTTCTTGATGGTGATCAGTCCGTCATAAATTTCGGGTACCTCCATTTCGAACAGACGTTCGAGAAATTCGGGAGCGGTTCGAGAGAGAACGATGTAGGGGTTGTTATTTCTCATCTCAACGCGCGAAACGATTGCTTTAATGCTGTCTCCTTTGCGGAACTTGTCGTTCGGAATCTGCTCCTGTTTCGGCAGAATCAGTTCGTTGTCCTCGTCGTCGAGCACGAGAATCTCCTTTTTCCATGTTTGGTACACCTCGCCGGTGATGATCTCACCCACTTTTTCGGTGTATTTGTTGAACAGACTGGCTTTTTCGAGATCCAGAATGCGGGAAGCCAGATTCTGGCGCAGTGACAGTACGGCCCGCCGACCGAAGCTCGAGAGCTTGATCTCTTCGGCAACCTCTTCGCCCACCTCATACGTTGCGTCGATCTTCCGTGCATCGCTCAGCGAGATCTGCTGGTTCGGATTTTCGACCATGCCGTCCTCAACGACGGTACGGTTTCTCCATATTTCGAGGTCCCCTTTCTCCGGATTGATGATTACGTCGAAATTTTCGTCGGTTTCGTACGTTTTGATCAACAGATGGCGGAACACGTCTTCAAGCACACCGATCATGGTACTCTTGTCGATGTTTTTCAACTCCTTGAATTCTGCAAACGTGCTCACGAGGTTGAGATTGTCCATAGTCTGTACTAATGAAAATTTACGGGTCTGCCGTTTGCGCGACGACCTTGTTGTTTTATATTCAGTGATCTATTTTCGTGTCTTCAATCTATTTGAAGTTCAAATACTCCTTTGTCGTTTTGATGTCGGACAACGCGAGGCTGCGTTCGATTTCTGTCGCCACCTTTCGTTTTTTCCCCTCTACGGCAACCTTCTCCGTATAGGTGAGCGTCAACGTGTCATCGCTAAAACTCTTCAGCGTAGCAATCAGTTTCGATCCGTTCTTGAGTACGACTTCGACCTCTTTCCCGATCATTTTTCGGTATTGGCGGGGCAGAATGAGCGGCTGGCCGATACCGGCCGACATGACCGTCAACGAGAAATCTTCCTCTTCGCGGTCGAACGCATCGTTGATCTTACGGGTCAAGGTTGCACATGCATCAATGTCTACGGACGTATCGCTGTCTACGGTGATTTCGATTTCGTTCGCCGTATTTTGTTTGATGCCGACTAAAAAGAGATCTGTTCCCTGAAACTCTTCTTCGACAATTGCCCGTATCCGTTCCGTATCGATCATGCTTCCGACATGTGTGTTTATGGGTAACAAAAGGGGGGACTCACCGTCCCCCTTTCATTCGTTTGCAAATATATATCGGATTTCTCGAAAAACAAAATAAAATTCCGAAAAACCTCAATTTTTTAACGTCTCAGTTCCGTTATTCGACTTCGTCGCTGCTCTTTTTCGGATTGTAGGGTTTCAAAATACCCCGTTTCGAACTACGGATGAATTCGAGTACCATATCGCGTTCCGGAGAGGGTGCGGTCTGGTTTTCGGCGATTTCGCAAGCCTTCGTATAGTTGTATCCCGACTGGAACAGAATGCGGAAAAGTTCCTGTATCTCGTGGATCTTTTCGGCACTGAATCCTCTGCGGCGCAACCCGATGAAGTTGGCTCCGACGAACGACAACGGATTGTGTGCGGCCTTGACGAAGGGTGGAACGTCCTTGCTGACCAACGATCCGCCCCCGAGCATGGCGTGGGCGCCGATCCGGCAGAACTGGTGCACGGCTGAATGTCCGCCAAGAATAGCCCAGTCCTGAACTTCGACCTCTCCTGCCAGCGAGACACCGTTGACGATGACGCAGTTGTTTCCGACCGTACAGTCGTGACCAACGTGGGCATAGGCCATGATCAAGGTATTGCTTCCGACGCGGGTGACGCCTTTGGCTGCAGTGCCCCGATTGACGGTGGCACATTCACGGATCGTTGTGCAATCACCGATCTCGACGGTCGTGTATTCGCCTTTGAATTTCAGATCCTGAGGAACGCCGGCTACTACGGCCGATGTATGGATCTTGCAGTTTTTCCCGATGCGGGCTCCGTCCAGAATGACGGCTCCCGGACCAATGTGGCAACCGCTTCCGATGACAACATCGCCTGCGATATAAGAGAAAGGTTCTACGATGACGTCTTCACCGATTTGCGCCATTTCGGAAACCTGAGCCAGTTTGCTTATCATAGTTGCGAATTGTAGTTTTTACTTATGTGTCGATATTTGTGTGTTGATGTGTACGTAGTTCGCTTATTTGTTGTGAACGATTTGTGCCATCAGCATGGCCTCCGTGGTAAACTTGTTGCCGACAAAAGCTTTTGCCTCCATAACTACGATTCCTCTTCGAATGGGTTCGGCCAACCGCAATTCGAATTGCAGCGTATCGCCGGGAACGATCTTGTCACGGAATTTAACGCCGTCTATCTTGAGGAAGTAGGTCGAATAGTTCTCCGGATCGGGCACGCTGCTCAGTGCGAGGATTCCACCGCATTGGGCCATGGCCTCGATGATCAGGACGCCGGGCATAACCGGTTCGTTGGGGAAGTGTCCCACGAAGAAGGGCTCGTTCATCGTGACGTTTTTGATTCCCACGACATTTTGGCTGTCCAGATGGATAATCTTGTCTACCAGCAGGAACGGTGGCCGATGCGGAAGGAGCTTCCGGATTTTGTTGATATCGTAGAGCGCTTCCTGATTCGGATCGTATTTGAACTTGGGATGCGATGCGTCGCGTTTGATGTGTTTGCGGATCAAGCGGGCCAGCTGCGTATTGGCGGCATGTCCCGGGCGGTAGGCTACGATACGACCCTTGATACGTACACCGATCAGGGCCAGATCTCCGATCAGGTCCAGCAGCTTGTGGCGCGAGGGCTCGTTGGGGAACCGCAATTGTATGTTGTTGAGGTACCCTTCGTTGACCTGTACGTCTTTCTTGTTGAACAGCTTCGAAAGACGGTCGAGCTCTTCGTCGGAGACCTTGTTTTCAACGATTACGATAGCGTTGTCCAGATCGCCTCCTTTGATCAGGTTGTGCGTGATCAGCGGTTCCAATTCGTGCAGGAATACGAACGTCCGGCAGGGAGCGATCTGCTCAGCGAACTGGTCGATCGAGTCGAGCCGTGCGTACTGGTTGCCAATGATCTTCGAATTGAAATCGACATTGACGTTGACAGAGAATTCGTCATCCGGATAGACGACGATTTCAACACCCCGTTCGGGTACGGATACGACGGTTTTTTCGTGTATTTCGTAATATTCGCGGTCGGCATCCTGTTCCTTGAGGCCTGCTGCGACGATGGCAGCGACGTATTCCCGTGCGGAGCCATCCATGATCGGGGTCTCCGGTGCGTCGATATCGATCAGGGCATTGTCTATGCCGCAACCCCACAAGGCTGCCATGACGTGTTCGATCGTGCTGATCCGTACGCCTTTCTTTTCGATAGTAGTTCCTCGGGAGGTGTCGGTGACGTAATCCGCAAGGGCTTCTACGACAGGTGTTCCCTCCAAGTCGATCCGTCTGAATTTGATCCCGAATCCCGGTTCGGCGGGATTGACCGTCATCGTTACATTAAGTCCGGTGTGCAAACCTTTCCCCTGAAAGGATATGGGAGTATTTAAGGTTTTCTGTTTTAGAGACATACGTGTTAAAAACATTATTTTACGTGCAAAGGTATGAATTTTTTGAAAGAAATCGTACTTTTGTTCGGTTTTTATCGAGAAAGGATGCGAGAATCAAATCAGTCGAAACCAGCAGAATCGAGAAGCGTACCTAAAGCAGGATCCGCACCGCGACGAGTACCGCCCAAAGGTGGACGGCGCCCGCAGCGGATGAGACTCCCGTTTGAGCACCGTCCGTTCGATATCGGGACGTGGATCTATGAGCACCGTGTGGGATTGTGTTGTATGGTTATCGCCTATCTGGCGTTCGGTATCGTGTTCGTTTCGACCAAGATCGTGTTGAATACACAGAAATACGATAATACGCTCTATGTCGATCTGACTGATCTTCAGCAACAGCTGATGGAAGAAGAGCGGTTGAACCAACAGTTGCAGCAGGAGGAAGAGGAGGAGAGTACTCCGTTGCGCAATCGGGTTTCCGATGTGCACGGAGGAGCCGAGTCGGTGGGACGATGGGATGAATCTTCGCAGGAGGCATCGGAGTCGGAATCCGATTTTCAGGAGAGTCTCGATGAAGAAGCGGCTGCCGTAGCGAGTCGTCTTCGGGCGTCGCGTGAGGCGTTCGAGAAGGGGCGGCGCGAGGAGCAGGAGATGATCGATCGTCACAAGGCCCAACGGGAAGCGAAAGAGGGAGAGCAGGAGAGCGGTGTGAAACAGCAGGGAAACGTGCTGGTCGAATACGATCTGCCCGGGCGGCGCGACGTATCGCTGTTCATCCCAGCTTATTTGTGCGAGGGTAGCGGCCGGGTGGTTGTCAGCATTACGGTGAACCGCAACGGTAAGGTTACGGCAGCTTCGGTCAAAGAGGGATCGGGTAGCAGCTGTATCAACGATTCGGCAGTCCGGGCGGCGCGTAACTCCACGTTTAATGTAGACCCCTCGCGGGACAAACAGTCGGGTACGATTACGTATCGTTTTGTGCCGCAATAGCGAGCATCCTGCCGAAACGGAAACAATCTTGCTTGCGATTCTATATCTATATGAGTTCTGATGCGGGGAACGATCCCCGTATTTTTTTGCTTTTTGTCGTTAGTCTCTTTTTTTTGAACCGTCGGCCCGAAATGCGTATTTCTGCATCTGAAAAGGGTGCATGCGAAGCAATCTGATTTTCGATTTGGAGATAACCGGATTTACACTACCTTTGCCCCCGCATAAAAAAGTGAAAAAATGGCGTATAATTTATTAAAGGGGAAAAAGGGTCTGATTTTCGGAGCCCTAAACGAAGATTCGATTGCATGGAAGGTGGCCCAACGGGCTGTCGAAGAGGGGGCGGAGATCGTATTGACCAATACCCCGGTATCTATTCGTATGGGAACCATCGATCGTTTGGCCGAAGCCTGCCATGCGATTGTCGTTCCGGCCGATGCAACGAGTGTTTCCGATCTCGAAAATCTGATCGACAAGACGATGGAGCATTTCGGTGGTAAGTTCGACTTTATTCTGCATTCGATCGGGATGTCGTTGAATGTTCGCAAAGGACGTACGTACGACGATCTGGATTACGATTATTTGGCCAAAACGCTCGACATATCTGCAATTTCGTTTCACAAAGTGATTCAGGTTGCCCGTAAGAAGGATGCACTGAACGATTGGGCCTCTATTGTGGCACTCTCCTATATCGCAGCACAACGTACGCTGTACGGTTATAACGACATGGCTGATGCCAAAGCGTTGTTGGAGTCTATTGCCCGCAGCTTCGGCTATATCTACGGTCGGGAAAAACATGTCCGGATCAATACCGTGTCGCAGTCGCCGACTCCGACAACCGCAGGGAAAGGCGTATTGGGTATGAGCGATTTGATGGATTTCGCGGATCGGACCTCACCGCTGGGAAATGCTACGGCGGATGACTGTGCCGGTTATGTGCTGACGCTCTTCTCGGATTTGACCCGCAAGGTGACGATGCAGAATCTGTTCCACGACGGAGGTTTTTCGAGTATGGGTATGAGCCGTCGGGCCATGAAGCTCTATGAAAAAGGGCTTGAGGTGGAGTACCGCGATATTTCGAAACGGAAATAGGATCTCGGAAACTTTTTGAAATAAAAAGAAGAGAACGCTGAGTAAACGGCGTTCTCTTCTTTTTTGTGTTTTCGTGGACGGTTTATCGAGCGTCGTCCCACGAATCTGTTCTGAACGGGAATGCGGGCAATCCGCTGCAGTTGTAGAGTTCGGCAGCTTTGGGTACGTTGCGGAAGGCGTAACGTACGGCTACGGGTTCTGCTACAATCTCTGAGCTGACGACGATCTCCTGCTTGCCGGGGACGAATTCGGCATGAGCCGGAATGAAAACCTTGTCTGCACCGGCGATTTCAAATCCGAGGATGCGTCCGGTGTAGTCGGGTCCCAGAGTCGCATCGCTGGTAAAGGTGACATAAGCTTTTCCGTTTTCGAAACGGGCCTCTTTGAAACGGGGGCTGTGAGCTACGATTCCTCCCTGTTTATAGGTCTCTTTCAGGGCGAGCAGGGCAAGCCGTTTGCCGACAGTGGGCTTGTCCGAGGGGTGGATGCAGACCTTATCGCCGATGTCGGTGGTTGCAGCCATTCCCGAGTAGGGGATTTTATCCGTTGCGTCGAGTTGCTGCTCAACGATCAGAGGAACATCGATCTGATCGGTTCCCCAATATTGGTGAGGAGCGATCTGAACGAAGTAAAAAGGCATCGTGTCATCGCCCCACAGGTTGCGCCACAGCGAAACCATCTCCTGCATGAATTGCGAATAATAGGGAATGGTCCTCATGTGCAGATTGGATTCGCCCTGATACCAGATAAACCCTTTTGCCGTATAGTTGATCAGCGGGTGAATCATGGCATTAAAAAGCCGGGCCGTCTGGTTGGCCTCTCCCCACTGCATGTCTCGGGTCTGGTCCGGGTTTACCTTTTTGGCCGACTCTTCCGACATCCATGCCTCGATGCAGGTTCCGCCCCAGTCGGCTTCGATCAGTCCGATCGGCACGTTCAACACGTCATACAGATTTTTCCCGAAGAAGTAGCCCGTTGCACTGAACTCCGCGATGCTTTGTGTCGAGGCTTCTCTCCATCCGGTATCGGTGTGGCAGTCGTCGAGCGGAGTCTGGCTGACTTCGCGTTTTACGGTAAACATCCGGATGTTTTTATCCTTGGCTCCTTCGAGGATCGCATCATTTGAACCTGTTACCGGTTGACCTCCGAATCCGGCTACGGGCATCTGCATGTTCGACTGTCCGGAACAGATCCACACCTCGCCGATCATGACGTTGTTCAGTTCGACTTTTTCGCCGTCGCTGATCGTGATCGAATAGGGACCTCCGGCCGTTGGGGTCGATACAGCTACTTTCCATGCTCCGTTTTCATCGGCCTGAGTGGTATACTTTTCTTTGTTCCACGAGGTTGTGACGGTAACTTTTTTCTGAGGGTCGGTTTTTCCCCACAGATTGGCTTCGGTCTGTTGTTGCAGCACCATATTGTCCTGCAATAGAGCGGGGAGCTGTATTTTCGCCGAAATTCCGGCAGAAAATAATAGCGATAAGGTTAGACTTAAAAATTTTTTCATGGTTAGTATCATTCAGATTAAAAAAGTAGTCATTTAAAATGTCTCAAATGCGATATCTGCATTGATATGGAAGTTGATAAGAATCCGTTTTGTGTTTTATGGATGGGAAAGATTATCGGGCGTCGTCCCACGAGTCCGTTCTGAACGGGAAAGCGGGCAGTCCGCCGCAGTTATAAAGTTCAGCAGCTTTTGGCACGTTGCGGAATGCGTAGCGTACGGCTACGGGTTCGGCGACGATTTCCGAGCTGACCACGATCTCCTGTTTCCCTGGAACAAACTCGGCATGGGCCGGAATGAAAATTTTATCCGCACCGGCGATTTCAAATCCGAGAATGCGTCCCGTGTAGTCGGGTCCCAGAGTCGCATCGCTGGTAAAGGTGACATAAGCTTTCCCGTTTTCGAAACGGGCCTCTTTGAAGCGGGGACTGTGTGCAACGATGCCTCCCTGTTTGTAGGTCTCCTTCAGTGCGAGGAGCGCGAGGCGTTTCCCGACAGTGGGTTTGTATGGAGGATGAATACAGCTTTTATTTCCTATGTCGGTTGTCGAAGCTATCCCTGAATAGGGAATTTTGTCCGTTGCATCGAGTTGTTGTTCGACGATCAATGGCACGTCAATCTGATCTGTACCCCAATACTCGTAAGGGGCGATCTGAACGAAGTAGAACGGCATGCTGTCATTGCCCCACAGGTCGCGCCACAACGAAACCATCTCCTGCATTAACTGAGAATAGTAGGGCGTGTTCTGCATGAGGAGATTGGTTTCTCCTTGATACCAGATGAACCCTTTGGCGGTGTAGTTGATCAACGGATGGACCATGGCGTTGAAAAGACATGCAGTTTGATTGGCTGCTCCCCATCTCTTTATGTCTCGGGTCTGATCTGGCTGTATCTTTTTGGCCGATTCGTCAGACATCCATGCTTCGATGCAGGTTCCACCCCAGTCGGCCTCGATCAGACCGATTGGTACATTCAGTACATCATACAGATTTTTCCCGAAGAAATAACCTGTCGCACTGAACTCTGCGATACTTTGTGTCGAGGCCTCTCTCCATCCGGTATCGGTGTGGCAATCATCAAGCGGTGTTTGGCTCATTTCACGTTTTACTGTAAACATCCGGATGTTTTTGTCTTGAGCCCCTTCGAGGATTGCCTCGTTTGAACCGGTTACCGGTTGTCCGCTTAATCCGGCTACCTGCATCTGCATGTTTGATTGTCCGGAGCAGATCCAAACTTCACCGATCATGACGTTGTTCAGCTCGATTTTGTCCCCGTCGCTGATGGTGATCGAATACGGACCTCCGGCAGCAGGGGTTGATACGGCTACTTTCCATGCTCCGTTTTCATCGGCTTGGGTCGTATATTTTTCCTTGTCCCATGAAGTGGTGACAGTGACTTTTTTCTGTGGGTCGGCTTTTCCCCACAGATTGGCTTCGGTCTGTTGTTGCAGCACCATATTGTCCTGCAGCAGCGCGGGAAGTTGTACCTTTGCGGAGAGTGTGGCTGCCGCAAAAATACATACGCTAAACATAAACAGTTTTTTCATGGTTTGAAGTTATAAGTTAAGGTTTTGTATTATAGGTTATTAATCGATTTTTTTATATCTGAAGTTGCGGAAGGTTACCGTGCCCTCACCTGCTGCATAAATACCGGGTTGCAGGCTTAGAAAACCTTCTGCCATATTGTGGTGGTATCCTGATGTCTCACAGGCTATGGGTATTTTGGACCACAACTTTCCGTCGAAGCTGTACCATGCTGAAACGATATGGCAGTCGTTTTTCAATCGGAACCAAAGATGGCGTGAAGTTGCCGGTATGTCGAACGTTTGGCTGCGGCCCAACAGGTGAAATACGATTTGATCCTGATGCAGTCCGACACCGGCATACAGTTCTGGGTTATAAAAAAGGATCAGTCCTGCCGATGCTTTGTCGCTGCACATTGCTTCGATTTCCATTTCATAGGCATGGTCGCCAGTCTGGAAAAGCAGCGATGTTGCATCTGCCGGGGAACTTCCACGTGCTCGGAGCACCAACGCTTGGGGCTCGTAATGGAAATCGGAGGAAGAGTATGTTTTGTAAAACCGCCATTGTGTTCCGATTCGGTTAGAAGAAAAATCATCCGAAAGATTGCGTTGTTGACCGTTTTGTTTTTTGACGATTTTGCCATTGGAGGAGGGAATAAACCACCCTTCGGCATTCATTTCGACAGGCTCGATTAACGTTTGGCGTCCTAATGTATAGTATCCGTGTTCATAGGCATGATAAACGACATACCATTCTCCTTCAGGTGTGTCTACGAGCGTACCGTGCCCTTTGGAACACCAGCGTTCGTCGTTGCCATAGGTGTGGATCAGCGGATTGTAGGGGCTGTTTTCCCATGGTCCGAATAGATTTTCGGAACGGGCGACAACTACCATGTGGCTGGTCGGAGGACCTGCGGTTCCACCTTCGGCCGAGAGCATGTAGTAGTATTTACCGATCTTTTTGATTTTCGGGCCTTCCAGACAAAAACCTTCTACATTCCATTCTTCGGGATAAATCCATCCGTCATATACTTTCTGGGCAGGACCTGTCACGGATAATCCGTCGGCAGCGAGCGGAGCGAGCATGCCGTTATTCATCATCAGAAAACGGTTCCCGTTCTGATCGACAGCATGTCCCGGATCGATACCTCCGATCTTGAGATCGATAGGCTCGCTCCATGGACCTTGTGGAGTATCGGCCCATACGACCATGTTGGTGATACTTTCTGCAGTAACGGCCGGGAAATAGATGTACCAGCGGTTTTTGTGTTTGACGATATCGGGAGCCCAGATCGATCCTATATATTGGTGGAGTGCATTGGTAACAGGAGTCCAATCGATCAGGTTTTTTGATTCGAAAATTAGTAACCCGGGTGTATATTCAAAAGAGGAGTGTACCATGTAGTAGGTATCCCCATCGCGAATGATCGAAGGATCTGGGTAGTCCCCTCCCAACAAAAGAGTTTCAGTACCTTCTCTCTCTGTCGGTTCGGCATGGATTTCGGAGAGTGTGGGGAGCAGTGTACAGCACAGCAGCAGTAGTTTAGGTATTAGGTTTCCCATAGTTGAGCTGTCTGTCGGAAGGAGTTATCCCGACAGATAAGCAAATTTACTCTTTTTTAGGAAATTTCCGCTAAATCTTTTCGGTAAGTTTTTGTACGACGCGGAAATTGTTGAAAAACTCTTTCGCGAAGACCCGGATTACATTGTAGGCAGGTATGGCGAGCAACATGCCTAACACTCCGGCCAGTGATCCGGCGATCAGAATCACCAGAAAGATTTCGAGTGGATGAGCCTTGGCTCGGTTCGAATAGAGCACGGGTTGCAGTACGAAGTTGTCGATACCTTGTGCAAAGAGGATCGTGCCCGCAATCTTTATGGCGGTTATTGATCCCGACATGCCGGGATAACCACCGGTAACGCCTATAAATATGCCGAGCGCTATACCTATGGTGGGCCCTACGTAAGGAATCACATTCAAAATACCGACCATCAGACCGATTACGAGTACATCATGTCCCGGCAGCCCCCACAGCAGTAGCCCCAACGAAACGATTAGGGTCATCAGCGCCGATTCGATGACGATACCCGTAAAATAGCGTGTGAGCAGATTGGTTGTCGAGTTGAGTGCCCGGGATATGTTTTCTTCGTATTTTTTCGGGAACATGATGATCACCATGTCGTAGAACAGGCTGCTCTCTTTCAGAAAGAAAAAGGTGATGAACGAGATCGAGAATGCAGCTATTACGGCATCGCTCACCGTGTTGACGATCGAGGAGAGCAGTTTGTTGATGACGTTGACGTCGAACAGGGGCTTGATCTGGTCGCTGATCGCAGCGATGATCGAGAAGGAGTCGTCGTCGAGAGCGAACGTGTGTTTTATGAAGTGTTCGAACGACATGAGCGGTTCATGGAACGAGTTGATGATATGCGGAATGTCGAGGGCGGAGAACTCGTTGATCTTCTGAAAAACGATCGGGACGAAAAGGGCGAAGACACCGACGATTACGATCCAGATGGTCAATAGCGTACACAACGCCGCAAGCCATTTGGGGAAGGGGATCTTGGTCCGTCCGATGTGGATCCGGCACAGCATGTCGGTCATCGGTTTCCCGATCATGGCCAATACCGCAGAGGTCAGGATATAGGCGACCACGGCGCTGAAGTACCATACAAGAAACAGTACGATTGCCGTGATGGCTCCAGCGACGATATAGCGGTATATTTTCGACATGATCCGATGGGTTGATTCAGACTTCCAAGGCGCCTATTGGCTTGTGACGGTTTTGTCTGCTTGATTCAAACGGGCGATCAGGGTTTGGGTCCCTACGACTTTGTCTCCGAGCTTGACCCGGATGTCGGCATCCAACGGCAGGAAAATGTCGACCCGCGATCCGAACTTGATGAATCCACACTGGGTATTCTGTTCGACGTGATGTCCCACGCGGGCATAGGATACGATCCTACGGGCAACGAGACCGGCGATTTGGCGGAACATGATTTTTTCACCGCCCATGTCGACTACGGTTGTGGTCCGTTCGTTGTCTTCGGACGATTTCGGATGCCAAGCCACCAGAAACAGTCCGTGGTGGTGGCGGAAATAGTCGACTCTACCTGCTACGGGGAACCAGTTGACATGGACATTCCATATCGACATGAAAACCGAAACCACGATGCGTTTCCCCTGAAAGTACTCGTTCTCATCGACCTCCTCCAGCGCGACGATCTTCCCATCGGCAGGGGAGAACACGGCCCCAGCATCCGTTCTCATCACGCGGTTCGGACTGCGGAAAAACGATGTGATGAACAGCGTAAATCCCCAGACGACGATGGCTACGATCCATGCCGTCGGTTCGGGGAGCAGAAGGAACGCCGCTACGGTAATGCCGGCCGAGATGAGCGCAGAACACAGAATGATCGATGTACCCTCTTTATGGATTCTCATTGCAGTTCGGATTGTTTTTCGTTTATCAGCATGTAAAGATAACAGTAAAATAGGTGTAAACAAAGGGTGCAGCCAAAATCAACGCATCGAAGCGGTCGAGAAAGCCTCCGTGTCCCGGGAGGATGTTCCCCGAATCCTTGATTCCGACCGAACGTTTGAGCATCGATTCGATTAGGTCGCCGAATACTCCGCTGATGGCAATCACGGCCCCCGCTCCGGCCCACACGAGGATTGAATTCGGACTGGGGGCCGATGCGTAGCCGCATATTCCACCGACAAGAATGGCACATGCGACACCTCCGAAAAAGCCTTCCCACGATTTGTTGGGCGAGATGCGTTCGAACAGTTTTCGGCGGCCGAATGCGACTCCGGTCAAGTAGGCTCCCACGTCGTTGGCCCAGACAATGAATAGAATGCTGAGCAGTATGGACGGCGTGTAGATGATTGTGCCGTACACTCCGCTCAACGGCAGGGCGGTAAGCAGTGCCATGGGAACGGCGACGTAGACGATTCCTCCTATCTCCCAGACGATATTTTCTACGTGTGTACCGCTTTTGTCGTAGAGACCGACGATAAACAGAGCAAAAACGGCGGGAAGGACCCATGCGAAGACACGGGGAGAGGCGGCCCCTGTCGCAACGAAGAATGAAGTGATCACGATTCCGGCTCCAATTATTATCGGATAGAGTCGTAGCGGAGTTACCTGTTTTAACCGGGCGATTCGGTAAAATTCATTCATTGACCCGATTGTCAGTAACAGCATCAATGCCAACATCGAATATGGAGACCAGAGAACAGTCCCTAGAACGACAATCAGTAGCCCTGCACCACTGAGGGTTCTGATATATAATGTTTTATTCAGCAGCCGATTCACTACTTTCCGTTTTGGTTTCTTGGGCGATTATGTCATCTCGGCGGACTTCTCCTTTACGTTTGCCGAAGATTTTTTCGAGGTCTTCGGAGAAGATGACTTCCCGTTCGAGGAGCAGTTCGGCCAGTTGAATCATACCGGCCTGATGCTCTTTCAACGTATCCAAAGCTCTTTGGAATGCGCTGTCGACGATCTTTTTGACCTCGATGTCGATCTCCTGTGCCGTTTTTTCGCTGTATGGTTTCGACAGGGCCATTTCGCTCTGCCCGGTCGAGTCATAGAAACTCAGGTTGCCGACCTCATCGCTCATGCCGTAATAGGCGACCATGGCGTAGGCCTGTTTCGTTACCCGTTCCAGATCGTTCAGCGCACCGGTCGATACCTTGCCGAAGTGGAGCAGTTCCGATGCCCGTCCGCCGAGTATGGCGGCCATCTCGTCGAGGATCTGTTCCTTTGTGGTGATCTGCCGCTCTTCGGGAAGATACCATGCAGCACCGAGGGCCTTGCCACGAGGAATGATCGTTACTTTAATCAACGGATTGGCGTGTTCGAGCATCCAGCTTACCGTGGCATGTCCTGCCTCATGATAAGCGATGGTTCGTTTCTCAGTTGGTGTAATGATTTTGTTTTTACGTTCCAGCCCGCCGATAATACGGTCGATGGCACTCAGAAAATCATCTTTCTCCACCTGAGTCTTGTTGTTCCGGGCTGCGATCAGTGCGGCCTCGTTGCAGACGTTGGCAATGTCGGCTCCCGAGAATCCCGGAGTCTGACGGGCCAAAAAGTCACGGTCGATGTGCGGATCGAGTTTCAAATTCTTGAGATGCACATCGAAGATTTCGCGGCGTTCTTTGAGATCGGGCAGTTCGACGTTGATCTGGCGGTCGAACCGGCCGGCACGCAACAACGCTTTGTCCAGAATGTCGGCCCGGTTGGTTGCGGCCAAGACAATGACTCCGGCGTTCGTTCCGAATCCGTCCATCTCTGTCAGCAGCTGGTTCAGGGTATTTTCGCGTTCGTCATTCGACGAGTAACCGATGTTTTTGCTTCGGGCCCGTCCGATGGCGTCGATTTCATCGATGAAGACGATGCACGGGGCTTTCTCCTTGGCTTGGCGGAACAGGTCGCGCACGCGCGATGCCCCGACGCCGACAAACATCTCGACGAAATCCGATCCGCTGATCGAGAAGAACGGGACATTGGCCTCTCCGGCCACGGCTTTGGCCAACAGGGTTTTACCTGTACCCGGAGGCCCTACCAACAGGGCTCCTTTTGGAATTTTACCTCCTAAGTCGCTGTATTTGTTTGGATTTTTCAGGAAGTCGACGATCTCCATGATTTCGACTTTGGCCTCTTCCAGTCCGGCAACATCTTTAAAGGTGATTTTTACCTTGGAATCTTTGTCGAACATCTGCGCTTTCGCTTTTCCGACATTGAAAATTCCGCCTCCGGCACCTCCGTTGTTTCCACGCGACATACCCCGCCACAGGAACCACCAGATTCCGATGAAGATCAGAATCGGGAAGAGCAGGGAGAAGGCGTCCCGCCACAGGCTGTTGCTTTTCCGGAATTCGACGACGACATCCTGTCCGTCATCTTTCTGAACCTGATCGAGCTCATCGAGGAAGCGGTCGAGAGAACCGACGTTGAAGGCGAACTGAGGCCCTTGTTCGGTGATGCCCTTAAACTCCTTTTTCGATGAGTAATCGGCCACTTTCTCCTTTTTGAGGAAGACCTCGGCAACCTCCTTGTCGTAGATGACGATTTTCTGTACGTCACCCTGTTCGACCATTGTTCTGACCGCATTCCAGTTGGTGTTGTGTGTCACATTTTCGCCGCCCAGAATTCCCCATGCAAGAATGGCCACGGCGAGTGCCATCCAGATCCAATAGATGTTGAATCGGGGCATTTTGTTCCCCGACGGGGATATTTTGTTCTTTTGGTTGAGTTTCATCTGTTTCTTGTTCGATTGTTCATGTTTTGTTGTTAAGAGGCGAGCATCTTTTATGACTCCGATTCGTAACGGGTCATCGGGGCGTCGGCCCGAAGCTCTTCCAACTTGTAGAAGTCGCGCAATTCGGTCTGGAAAATATGTACGATAACCTCACCGTAATCCATGGCAACCCATACGCTGTTGGTCAGCCCTTCGATTCTGGTCGGTTTTTCATCGAGAACCTCTTCCGTTTTCTGTTCGATTCCGTGTGCAATGGCTTCGACTTGGGTAGTCGAATCGGCGTTACAGATGACGAATGCCGAGCAGATCGTTCCGTCGAATCCGCTCAGATCCAATGATATAATGTTTTTCCCTTTTTTGTCTTGTATGGCTTCTACGATTGTGTTGATTAACTTATCCATTTTTTTGTCTTTATTCAAAGGGGTAAAGATAGTAAAAAGTTATTAATCCAAAATTTTCGATCGAAAATGCAACGATATAACGGCATGTCGGCCGTTTTGTTACGTGAACCTACTTGTCCGTGATGTGTGGTCATTTACAAATATCCTGCAAATTGGGTGCTATTTGCCCGCGACCGTGAGAATGGACTCTTTCAGCGCGGCGATCAGCGACGATTTGGCATACGTTCTCCGGACGGCAATCGATATTTTTCGGGAGACCGCACCCTTGGCCAGCGTCTTGAGTTGGGAGCGATGCGGTTCTTCGATGAACTCCGTTACCATTTCGGGAACGACCGTAAAGAAGTTCGGAGTACTGTCCACGATGCGCATCAGCGTCTCTATCGAGTTGCAGTCGAATGCGTATTGGCGGGTCGTATTCTTGCGTGGCAGGCACAGCTCCAGAATCTGGTCCCGGAGGCAATTCCCCTCGGAGAGTAGCAGCATGCGCCTCGGATCGATATCTTCGATCCGGATGTTGTTGCGCTGTCGCAGCGGATGGTCGGGAGAGACGTAGACGAAAAAGCGGTCGTTGAACAGATCCTCCTCCTGAATGTCGTCGGGAATGGTCCCGCCGGACATAATGGCTGCATCGAGCATGTCGTGTCTCAGGGCGTGGATGATGTCGCGGCTTTTCATCTCACGAATCATCAGGTCGACCTTGGGGTATTTTTTTGTAAAGTCGGGGATCAGACGGTGTAGCAGATAGGGGGCGATGGTCGGGATGATACCCAATCGCAGGGTGCCCGAGACATCGTTCTTGAGGTTGGCGACGATCTCCCGGATCGCCTCGAAGGCCTTGACCGTTTCGCGAGCCTGTCTCAGTACGGCTTCGCCCGCATTGGTCGGAACTACCGGTTTCCGTGTGCGGTCGAGCAGTACGATGCCGAGCTCCTCTTCGAGGTTTTTTATTTGCATGCTCAGAGAAGGTTGCGTGACAAAACATTTTTCGGCGGCTGCCGAAAAACTGCCACAGTTGGCGACGGCCAACAGATATTCGAGCTGAATGATCGTCATAGGAATAAACCGGATTTTTATACAAATATTATAAATAAAATTTATATTTCCGAGTTTTTTAGCAAAAAGTTGAGGCAAGCATGGAATACCGTACGGTCAGCAAAGGAAATTCGGGGCACGTGGATCTTGGATCCGTGTCGTTACTCCGTTTTTCCGGGGTAGAGACGGCCCTGTCGCGTGTCGCGCTCTTCGAGCCGTTTCTCAAAGAGATTCCACAGCTGTTCGTTGCGGATCAAACCCCATGTCGGACCGGCATGGAACCGGGGTGGGGCCTCTCCTGCAAAGCGTTCGATGACCAGATCGGGACGTAACCGTTCGAGCATGTCGATGAAAAAGTCGATGTAGGTCTCCTTGTCGGGAAAATGGAAGCGTTCCGGATGGTGTGTAAACTCTTCGGCCATCGGGGTGTTTTTGAAAAGCTGCAGTTGGTGGAACTTAACCGTGTTTAGGGGAAGAGCGTTGATCGCATCCGTCTGATCGAGCATCATCTGTCGGGTTTCGCCGGGCAGTCCGAGGATGAAATGGGCGCCGGTGTGGATACCTCGTGCCGCAGTCAGCTCCAATGCCCGTCGTGCACAGGCGAAATCATGCCCCCGGTTGATCGATGCCAAGGTCGTGTCGTAGCACGATTCGATGCCGTATTCGATGACTACGTAGTAGTGTTCGGCCAGCGAGGCAAAGTAGTCGAGTTTGCGTTCGTCGATGCAGTCGGGACGTGTTCCGACAATGATACCTGCGATTTGGGGCAGTTCGAACGCTTGCGAAAAAATCTCTTTCAGCCGCTCTACCGGGGCGTATGTGTTTGAATAGGATTGAAAGTAGGCAAGATACTTTTCCGCACTGCGGTAACGTTTCCGGTGAAATTCGATTCCCTCTTCGAGCTGTTGACGGACGCTCTTTTGCGGGGTGCAATAGGAGGGCGAGAAGGCATCGTTGTTGCAGAACGTGCAACCTCCGAACGACAGGGATCCGTCGCGGTTCGGGCAGGTAAAACCGGCGTTGACCGACAGCTTTTGCATGCGCGTTCCGAAGAGCCTGCGGAAGTATCCGGAATAGCTGTTGTATCTTCTTCCGTCTCCCCACGGATATATCGGGTCTGTTTCGGGCATAGTCTTGGAGTTATCGATGAGCTGTCGGGCGTTTGTGTTATTCATGCAGACGTGGAGCTTTGTACGGATTGGCCTCGACGGCGGAGAAGCCGTGCCGACCGCCGTCCCGGAAAAAGGTCTGCCACCTTCCCCTATCTTCTAATGGGTCGACAGGGCTTCGATGAAGCCGGGAAACAGGTGCCACAGGTGTTCGGTCTGCAACCACAATTCGCGGGCCAGAGTCTGACGAGTTGGCTTTTCGCTCTCGATGTCGGAGAGGTACTCGGGCGTTATTTCGTGGTGGTTGGCAATGAATTCGGCGTAGAATATCGGAAAGCTCTTTTTGAAGTGGATCAGCTCTCCCTGAGGAAGCTTCCCGGTCTGGCGAAATTCGCTCCACAGTTTCAGAATCTCCTTCTCGGGATATTTGTCGCTGATGTCGTTGATCACCTCGCCGAAGAGTTCATACTCTTTCAATGCTACATAGCTGAATGCCAGAGGGGTCGTTGCTTCGAGGTGGTCTTCGGGATCCAGATCGAGCAGCATCTCCATCAGTCCGGCGGCCATTTCGAAGTCGCCTACCAGAAAGTGGTCGATCGCCGACCGTTTCAGCAGCTCTAAGACAGGATGGTTATCCTCTTCATCCCAGTCCAGTTGCACCTCGTCTTCGTCCGGAATAAGGTCAACCAGCTTTTTTACAGCGTCATATCGCAGGTTGCAGGCACGTTCGATGTCGCCGTGTCGTTCGCAGTTGCGGGATTGATCCAATATGGCTGCAAAGTCGTATGCAGCATCGGTACCTTCCGGATAGGTAATCACATAGGCATTTCCGGCAGTCGGAAGGAAACAGGGTGTATTCGCCATTTCGGGTAGAGTTAACTTCGGATCGGCATGTAAAACCGCCTCAAAGATACGATTTTTTAGATAAAGACTGCATGATCGCGAAAAAATCATAATTTTGCGGACATAAACCAGTAGCGCGAAGTGTCATGGGAGAGGCCCGTTGTAATAATGAATCCAAGTATTTGATATCTACCGAGGAGGACGAGTTGTGGGGACTGGTGGTTACCAGTGTGGGGAGCCAGCAGATCTCGGCCAAGGAGGAGTATCCACCGGCCGGACATCCGCAGGGGTATGCGTTCAATGTCGACGAAGGACGGATCCTGAGCGAGTATCAGCTGCTCTACATCACCGACGGAGAGGGTATCTTCACCTATGGCGATTCGCGGGAGTCGCAGCTGATAACCGAGGGCAAGATGTTCTTTCTCTTTCCGGGCGTGTGGCACACCTATCGTCCCTTTGCCAACAGCGGGTGGAAGGAGTATTGGATCGGTTTCAAGGGGTCGATGATCGACCGGATCGTCGAAGAGGGCTTTTTCCTGAATCAGGCTCCGGTGTTCAATATCGGGCTCAACGAACGTATTGTGGATCTGTATATTAAAGCCTTGGATATTGCCGGAGAGGAGCGGTCGGGATTTCAGCAGGCACTGGCCGGAATCGTAATGCACATGTTGGGACTGATGTACTATCGTCATCGGACCCGGGACTTTGTCGACGAGAATACGATCCAGAAGATCAACAAGGCGAAAATCATCATGCGCGAGGGGATCTACGAGAATCTCTCGGCCAAGGATGTGGCCGATCGCCTGCATACCAGTTATTCGGGATTCCGCAAGGCGTTCAAGGAGTTTACGGGTACGTCTCCGGCCCAATATATGCAGGAGCTCAAGCTCAACGAGGCAAAATTGCTCCTGACAACGACGACTCGGCCGGTCAAGGATATCTCATATAGTTTGAAGTACGAGAATCCGGAGTACTTTTCGATGTTTTTCAAGCGTCGGACCTCGAAAACGCCGCTCGAGTATCGGAATCAGAGCCGGAGACATGGTAAGGAAGATCGCGAAGAGTCCGATGAAAAGATGTCGAAATAAGTCTATATATAATAAGGTAAATAACAAACAAACGAATGATGGCAGAGCAAGATAAGCAGGTCGAAATTATTCAGATCAACATATCCGGGGAGGACAAGCCCGGTTTGACCTCTTCGCTGACCGAAATATTGGCCCGATACGATGCGATGATTCTCGATATCGGACAGGCCAACATCCACCAGACCCTGTCGATGGGTATTCTGTTCAAGACCGATGCGGAGCGTGCGGGTGATATAATGAAGGATCTCCTCTTTAAGGCCTATGAGTTGGGGATACAGGTGCGTTTCAAACCGATCTCTACGGAGATGTATGAGCAGTGGGTCGGTATGCAAGGCAAGAACCGGTACATCATTACGGTGCTCGGAAGAAAGCTGACGGCGCAACAGATTGCGGCGGTAACCCGGGTTGTGGCCGATCAGGGGTTGAACATCGATTCGATCCTGCGACTCACGGGACGTATTCCGCTGAAGGTGGATGCACGGGCTCCCAAATCCTGTATCGAGCTCTCCGTCCGGGGAACTCCGCACGATCGTCAGGGCATGCAATCCCGTTTTATGCAGTTGTCCACAGAGATGGGGGTGGATATTTCGTTCCAAGAAGACAATATGTTCCGCCGGTCGCGGCGTTTGATCTGCTTCGATATGGACTCGACGTTGATCGAGACGGAGGTAATCGATGAGTTGGCCGAACGGGCCGGAGTCGGTGCTCAGGTGCGGGCCATTACCGAGAGTGCCATGCGGGGAGAGATCGACTTTCAGGAGAGCTTTACACGGCGCGTGGCCATGTTGAAGGGGCTGGACGAATCGGTTCTCGAAGATATTGCGGCCCACTTGCCCTATACGGAGGGGTTGGACCGTTTGATGCATATCCTCAAGCGGCTCGGCTTCAAAACGGCGATTCTTTCCGGAGGGTTTACCTATTTCGGTAACTATCTGCGGCGCAAATACGGATTCGATTATGTCTATGCCAACGAATTGGAGATCGAGGATGGCAAGCTGACCGGACGCTATGTCGGCGATATTGTCGACGGAAAGAGAAAAGCTGAATTGTTACGGTTGATTTCGCAGGTTGAAAATGTCGATATCGAGCAGACGATAGCCGTCGGTGATGGGGCCAACGATTTACCTATGCTCAGCGTGGCGGGACTTGGAATAGCTTTCCATGCGAAACCGAAAGTTAAGGCGACAGCCGGTCAGTCTCTTTCTACGATAGGATTGGATGGAATTCTGTATTTCTTGGGGTATAAGGATTCTTATCTGGATGACAAACGTTTTGTGTAATAGTTTGGTATGCAGATTATAATAAGGTGTAGATATTAAATTGTCGATTTATTGCAGAAAACCCGAAAACTTTTTTAGTTTTCGGGTTTTTGTATATATCTTTGCGGCGGAATAGTAAAAACAATTATGATGTTGCGAGACCGAATAATTGAAGAAACGACAGCTCTGTTTGTTTATAACGGATTGAAATCGACGCGCATGGATGATATTGCCTCTGAGTTGGGTATTTCTAAGCGTACGATTTATGAGCAATTCAATGATCGAGAAAGCTTGATCGAGGCATGTGCTCGTCATTTTTTTGAGACGAAGGATGCGCATCATCAACAACGTGTGTCTGGTGCACACGATATTATCGAGGCCTTTATTTTGTTGTTGGAGGATTGGGACGAAATGATGAAGACCGATATGAACTTCATGAAGGATCTGGCTCGTTTCTATCCGGCTATCCATAAAAAGATTCAAGAGGAGAATCATCTTCGGGGACGCGAACGCCTGAAAGCTTCTTTACAGCAGGCGGTGGATGAAGGAATCTTTAAACCGGGCCTGAATTTGGATTTCACGGTAGTGGCATTGATGTCATCGATCAGTACGGTTTTTATCACGCCATCGGTATATGAAGAGGTAAAAGTGTCGATGCTCGACGCGTTCAAATATATTACGATATTGTTTTTCAGGGGTATATCTACGGAAAAGGGGATTCAGCTGATTGATGAAACTTACGGAAAATATTTTTCGAAAGAGTTGTTCAGTGTCGGGATCGCAAAGCCGTCTGAAGAGAAAACGATAGGTATTTAACTCCTGCTTAAACCCTAATATTAGGTATTTTGTTTGGGTGTTCGGAGAGCTACCTTTGGGGTAACTCCGAAGACCCGCGAAATCGTATATCTTTGCAGGAAGAGTTTAATCACAAGAGGAGAAGATTTTATGTACAGATTGGGAAAATATAACGCCAGCGACCGGATGAGCGATTTGGTTTGTGAGAACTATCCGATTTTGCTTGTAATGAGCCGTTTCGGTATCGCTTTGGGGTTCGGGGACAAAACGATTGGACAGGTTTGTGAGCAAAGCGGGGTCGATACGGAGACCTTTTTGACGGTGGTCAATCTGTTGCTCGACGAGGATCGTTCGCCCCGGGCAGAAGACTATGCCTTTTCGATCGACGCTTTGGTCTCCTATCTGCGCAACTCCCACGATTACTTTCTGGGATTCAGACTTCCCGCGATCCGCAATAAACTGGTGGAGGCGATCGACTGTCGGAGCGATGTGTCGCAGGCAATTCTCCGTTTTTACGATCAGTACGTGGAGGAGGTTCAGAAGCACATGAAGTATGAAGAACAGGTTGTGTTTCCGTATGTCCGAGCATTGCTCGAGGATGGGGACCGTGGTGGATATAGCATCGACATTTTCCGGAGCCGTCACGATCAGGTCGAAGCCCGGTTGAACGAACTGAAAAACATTATAATCAAGTATTATCCGGCCGATAGCGGCAATGAACTGAACAGTGTGCTGTTCGATATCTTCACCTGTGCGCGGGATTTGGCGTCGCACAACTATATCGAGGATCATCTGTTTGTGCCGAGCATCGTCGAGCTGGAGCATCAAAAGAGAGGCGATCGATGAGCGTTGTAGTAAAAATAGCGGTGGTAGAGCCCTCGGTGATTATTCGCAGCGGGCTGTTGGCCGTCTTGAAGCGGTTGCCGGCATTCGAAGCCGAGATTGTCGAGATTGCCGACCTGACACAGCTGATTGCGACATTGAACTGGAGAAAACCCGATGTCTTGATTGTCAATCCGGCATTCTTGGGAGTTTTTTCGTTGCAGCAGGTGAAGCAAGAGTCGAAGTGCAGGCAGATGCGCTGTATCGCGTTGCAGAACGGATCGATCGACGGTTCGGTGTTGAGACCTTATGACGAGACGATTTCGATATACGATTCGGCCGAGCAGATTCGGGAAAAACTGTTTCGAGTGACGCACGATACGGTGCACGATGAGCCGAGGGAAGAGTCGCTTAGTGATCGGGAGAAAGAGATTGTCGTGGGGGTTGTCAAGGGATTGACCAATAAACAGATTGCCGATCAGTTGTGCCTTTCTACCCATACGGTTATTACTCACCGAAGAAACATTGCAGCCAAGCTTCAGATACATAGTCCGGCTGGATTGACGATTTATGCCATTGTGAATAAGTTGGTGGAGTTGAATGAAGTGAAAGATATGATCCGACGCAATGAGTGAAAAGGTGCTGGGGCGGAGATCAATAGAAGAAGCAATAGGAAAGAAAAAGGATTTGAGAAAAAATGTAAGGGAGATCGTTCTTGATGAACGGTCTCCCTATTTGTGTTGGGCAGAATGTATCTGGAGGTTGATACGAGGATCAATAGGGTAAAAATGCAGAATCCCCGTTGCCTGTAATGGCGATGCACTCTGTCTCGATCAGCCATCCGGGACGGCATACCGGTGCGAGTACGATCACGTGTGGAATCTCGTCGAACCGCTCTTCGAAAAGTCGTGCTACGTAATTGTAATCGGCAGGGTCCCTCAGGTAGATGACCATCTGCATCAGATCAGAAAAAGTAGCTCCGGCTTCGGCGAGTAGTTTTTCGATATTTTCGAGCATGCGTTCGGTTTGCCCTGCGATATTGCCCGGAGCGACGATTTCTCCCCTATTGTCGATACTTGCAGTTCCGGAGATGAAGATGTGGCTTCGGTCTCCATAAATCACTTTGGTGCCTCGTTCGAAAGTTACGCCGTATTCATACGTCGGGTTCAGGTGGGTAGATGCATAAAGGAATTGCTGTTGTCCGGGTTTCAAACCTCGAACCGAATAGGCGTCGAACAATACGCTGACTTGTGGGTCGGCATGTCGGCCTTCTATTCCCGTACTGGCGATGAAATGTGTTTGGGGAGTCAATCCGTGGCGTTCGAAAAGTTCGCGGCGGGCTTTTACCACGCCTCCGTAGTTGACATCGACATTCTGTACAAAAAACCATGTCCGGATGCAATCGTTGTATAGTGTACAACCCGAGGCATATAGATCGGTCACATATTTTCCCAGAATGGATAGGGTTTCGTCGTATGAATTTTTCAAAGGTGTACACCGGCCTGCCGTCCAAAGATGACGGTATCCGTTGGCGGTTGCGATTGTAGTGTCGTAATCGCCCGACGTATCCGCATCGGTACGCAGGTATACCCATAGTGCGATTTTGCTACCGTCCATCGGAGCCTGTTGTACGACGGAAGTGGCGCAATGTTTCGGAAGGGACGGTTCGAGCAATGGAGTTTGGTTGGCTGCGTCGCTTAGAAAGAAGCGTCGGAACAGCGGTGTAACCTTCTCGCCCAAAAGGTCGGGCAGACGATCGAAAGTTGTTGTCAGGTCCGACAGCTGATTGTCGAAAGGCAATTCTTTTCGGACTGTGTGCAGTATGACGTGGTATTCACAGCATCCTTGATCGGTTGCGAATCTGCGGGCTTCGATCCGGACACCGCTGTCGTATATCAGATGGTAGGAACAGTTCATGTTTTAATGGTTTTATGTGATTAATTTTCGGGACACCCTTTTCCGATCCAGAAACGCAGTAGTTCGAGATCGTCGTTTCGTGTAATCAATCCCGTGTGGGGGTAGGAGATGACCTCGCTTTGGGTCACTACGTCGAGCAGAAAACTGCTGTCGGGTTCGTAGGGTACAACCCGTAGCTTTTCGGATCGTGTAGAGGGGTGATTGACCAGTTGTCTATAGCTTTCCCCTTCGGTCAGCAAAAGATTGGCGGATCCGCTTGTCCCTTGATGGCACGAAACGCAGTTGTATTGTTGGAATACCAACTGCTGGATGCGGTTGTATTCGAGCAGGTCGATCTCTTTCTCGGGAAGGATGATGTCGCCCGAAGAGGTGCGATCGATCGTCTGTTCGAAAAATGTGTATTTGACCTGTCGGCCCATGTCGGTAAAGCAGAGTCGGATGCGGGTCGCCTCTTCCGGAATGTTTTCGAGTGTGATGTCAACGTTTCCCTCATCGTCCGAACGAGGCAGGTTTACGGATACCAGTGGCGAGTTCCCTGTTTCGGTAAATGCCCCGAACGTGAAATTGTAGTCATCGGGGTATAGTTCCGGATAGTTCAGCCGGAATGTGGCCGAAAGGGTGACTCCCTCGTCGTGGATGTACTCCGATTCATGGATGTCGCCGCTGTCGCAAGAGGCAAAAAAGCAGAACAGACCGGTTGTTAGCAAGATGGAGATCGATGGAAGTTTTCCGATAACACTGAGCATGGTTCTGTCGTTTTAAAATGAAAATTGCATCATGACAACGGCTCCGTGTTGGGCCAATCCCAAATCGTCGAGTTCACGATCGTCCTGTGTCGCGTGACCCCATCGGCCAAGAAATTGGTACATGGCCTGTAACTTAAGGTTGTATCCCATGATGTAGTAGTTGAGACCTACGGCCAGCATGTTCAGGAATCCGTCCATGCCCAGTGAGTTTCGGTCGAGGAAATCCCAGCGTACGGCGGGTTGGAGCTTTTTCGATACGAAATAACCGGCTTGGACGTATCCGCCGATGTAATTGTAATAGGCACCGGAGCGTTGGCGTTCGACAAAATCGGAGTTGAGAAAGTAGGCTTCAGCTGAGAGGTAGAGTCTGTTTTTGAGGTAGGTGAACTCGAATCCGAGTCGAAAATCGTTGGTCGTCTGCCAGTTGGCCTCTACATTGTAGGAGGCCGAAAGGGCGAACATCAGTTTCTCGCTATGCAGGTCGTCGATACGTCCCTGATGTCCCGGAATCGGTCCGTTCGGCATGTAGGCGATACGTCCGGCGTAGAGCAGAGAGGGGATGCCCAGATCGTCGCTGAGGGTCTTTTGCGCCAGATTGACGTCGATGCCGGTCCCGTTGAAAATGCCGACGTTGTATTCCCATTTGCCGCCGAGCAGACCGTGCATCATGACGCCCAGATCGAATCCCGTAGCAAAAGTGGGCGGCGTCGAGTTGATACTCCGGTCCATGTAGAGCGATGTGGTGAGCGATGTGGGAAGGGTAGGAAAGAGAGTTTCGCCCAAAGTGACCAGATAGGCCTGATTGAACGGCGTTTTGAATTTTCCGACCCGGAAGCGGAGCTGGTCTTTCAGGTTGACGTCTACCCAAGCCTGTTGCAGCAGCGAGGCTCCCGTTTTGGCGGCATTGATCGTCAGGTTGAAGGTCAGCTTGTTGAAAGCCCGCCCCGAGAACCCTAAGATGGCGTATGGAATTTCGAATCCGCTGTTAGCGACATTGTCCTGGTCGTCAAGCCCCAACTGTTCGTCGTCATAATAGTTGAATTTTCCGGCAGTCTGCAACAGCACGTAAGGCTTGAGCATGAATTCGCCGTTTTTGGTCTCGAACGAAAACCCTTTCCGTCCGGCCAGCGGAACGACATCGCTTTCGATGTACTTGTCTGCGTCATAGGGCTCCGGAACCATCGGAGATTCGGCAGCGGCGAAAAAAACGCTGCCAAGCATAAGAATAAAAGGTAGTAAAAATTTGTTTTTCATAAGATTTCGATCGGTGTTCGGTTACAATGATTCGAGAAAACGGATCAGAGCATCGCGTTCTTCCCGGGGCATGTTTTTGAAAATTTCACGCGAGACGGCTCCTTCGCCACCGTGCCAGAGAATCGCTTCTTTCAGGTTTCGGGCCCGCCCGTCGTGCAGGAAATAGGTGTGTTGGTTGACTTTGTATTGCAACCCGATCCCCCAGAGCGGTGTAGTGCGCCATTCACAGCCCATGGCGAGTCCGGAGGTGTAGTGGCTGTCCAGTTCCGGTCCCATGTCGTGGAGCAGGAAGTCGCTGTACGGGTGGATTGTCTGGCTGGCGAGCCATGGTAGACGCGTCCCGTTGATCAGCGAGGGTGCATCTTGGCGCGTGTGCAGCGTGGGGACATGACAGAGGTCGCATCGGGCTTTATAAAAGGCCTGTTCCCCCTGTTTTACAACAGGGTCGTTGACATCCCTGCGGGCGGGAACTCCCAAAGCGTGCAGGTAAAAATCGACATGCTCCATGTCCTGGGTTGAAATCTGGATGCCGTAGTGGCTGTATCCGATCATCTGCGACTGTCCTTCGGCCACTTCCAGCGGATAGCGGTCGTTGGTAACCCCCATGTCGGATGAGAATCCCAGTTCGATGGTCAGGTCGGCATGCTGTGCTTTATTTCCCGAGATGCCGATATAGGTCTTTCCCCGTTCCTGAATGTAGTTGAGCCGTCCCGAAATACCGTATTCGGGGTAGTTGCTTCGGCGAGCCAGCTCTTCGAGTTCCGTCGGATCGAGTGCCATCATCTGCCCCATGCCTACATGCCGCAACGGGATGCGGACGTCGATGATCAGATCTTCCGGAGCGATGTCGTCTGCATACCACTCGGAGATGGTGTAGGTCGGTGTGAGCAGTGAGTACTCCTCCCCGTCGGGAAAAGTCAGGAACTCTTCGGAGTAGGTGACGCTCAATTTCCCTTCGGGCTCTACGCCTGTAATGGCTTGGTCGTGGAGGACACGTCCGTAGTTGCGGAAAAAGCTGCCGTTCTTTTTGGTGATGTAGATCAGGTGGGAAGAAAATCCTCCCGTTCCGGTTCCGCCTTGCGAATAGAGTGTCGGGAAACTGCGCCCTGCATTCGAGTGGCAGCTTCCGCACGAAGAACCGGCATAGAGCGGACCTTTCCCTCCCTGATTCGGGTCGTCGCCGCTGACCCGCGGGTTGTCGTACAAGGCGTCTCCTTGGTAGAACCGTGTGCTCAGGTTTCCTTGCACCCAGTCGGCCGGGGTGTCGTATGCCGTGACTCCTGTCGCGAAGATGGTCGAGGATCCGGCTGAGAGTTCGGCCGGATCGGCTGCATCTCCGTACTGGTTGAGGATGGGACTCTCTTCCTGCTTGTCGCAAGCGATACATGTGGCGGTACTCAGGAGCACCGCCACATGAAGGATCCGCTTTGTTAATAGATGTGAAAAAACGTTCATACGAATCCGGTTTGAAACTCAATGATTGTATCTTTTTACGTTAGGTCTATTCACTGCGTACGGTTCTGTTGCTTCCGTCTTTGAACAGCAACAGCTCGATGGTGTGGAAACCGCGGACCGATTCGCTGCCGATCGCCCCGATGTAGTCTTCAACCGTAGAAAGTTTGGTGTCGGTAATCATCGTTGCGATGTCCTCCTGATCCAGCGGCCAACTGTCGAGTGAAGGGTCGAGTCCGAGCCCCTCCTCTTCACCGGCAGGACCGAACAGTACGGCTTCGCTTTCCTCCCAAGGTACGCGTACCTCCCGCCATGCGGCACAAGCGGCATCGAGTTTGCTTTGGTTCGTCGGGTCAGCCTGGAAAGCTGTTATGGCGTTGTAGAGTGCCCATGCTTTCGTCTTCATGTCTTTGTAGGTGGGAACAACGACTTGGTCGGCATACTGGGTCAGGATGGCAGTGAAGTCGTAATCCCCAGTCTCTTTAAACTTACCCAACGCCTCGTTCTCGAAGAGTTGCGTGAGTGTCGCACAGGCCTCGATGGCGGCATCAACCTTGCTTCCTGTGAGGTTGTTTCGGAAAGGCGATTGCATGCTCGTGATGGCGTAATACGTATCGTCGATGGCTTGGGTGATTTTGGTGTCCAGCTCCGGATCGACACTTTTTACGTAAGCGGAAATGCTGTTCTCTGATGCTGCGTCCGAGATACTGCCCCGACGTCCGGCATAACCGTTTTTGATACTGATGATGTTGTCCGAGTAGTCCTTGATCGAATTCCAGCTGTACCACGACTCCACCTGAAGTACGGCAGCTGCCGTATTACCCTGTTTGGCCAGTGCGTTCGGTGTGCCGATTTTCGATGTGCCGACTTCGTTGGCGATATTGGCCATACCGTCGACCAGAATCGTCCGGATTGCATCAACGCCGCTGGTGAAGGCCCGATTACCGGCTTCGGCGGTTCTCATGTATTCGGCATAACCGTTCGAGCCGACCATCGTGTTTTTGGTGAAAAAGTCGCGTCCGATGCGCTCCCAATCTTCGTCCGGAATGCCGGTCGGACCATTCCATGAGGCCCACAGGGCAATACAGTCATCGAGTAGTTCGGATGAAGCGGCAACCGTGTAGTTGATCCATTCGGTCGTCATAGAGTAATCTTCGAATTTGTCGGCCTGGCTTTTTGAGGTGTCGTTGCCGTCGTTTTTGCTACAGGCCGACAGTATGACCGTACAGGCCATAAGGGCTACGGGAAAAAGTCTTTTTTTCATAATGTATTTTTAAAAATTTGTTTGTATTGTTTGTATCCGTTATTTCGAGAAAAACCACCCGGTGTAGGCCAATGTCACGCCGAAAGTGTCTTCGCTGTTGTAGGTATTACCTCCGATCCGGCGGTGCGAATAGTCGAATTTGAGCACCAAGGAGGAGAGCAGATAGTAGTTGAGACCCACGGTGATCAGGTCGCGTTTGTATCGGGGAAGTTTCTGTGCGCCCGATGCGATCTGTTGTCCGGTGTTGTAGTATTCGTACCGGATGAAGGGGAACAGCCGCTCTTTGGTGTTGAAAAACGAGAGGATATTGTATCCGACTTCGGCGCCGTAGGCCATGGCTGCTTTGCCGAATGGGGTGATCGGATATCCGGTGCTGTTGAAATATTTCCGGTTGATGTCGTAGATCTCTTTGGAGTCGGTTATCGTTCCGTAGATGAAGTTTGCCCGGGCAATCAGGTTACGGCTCATGTATTGGGCGTCGAACGATCCGATCGTTACGGTACCTTTGACTCCGGCCATTGCATAGGGCTTGGAGGAGTTCTTGGCGGTATTCCCGTAGTATCCCGAAGCGGCGAGACGCAGGTTGCGGACTCCGCTGTATTCGAGTCGTGCGGCAACGGCCGGATTGGTGAATGTCGATTTTTCGAAAATCTTTTGCCGTCCGCTTCCGATCCAGTTTTCGGACGAAAAACCGTTGGGATCGAGCCCGCTGACCAGCATCGCTTCGTACCGAAAGTTGTTGAAGTAGCCTAAAAAGGCGATACCCGTTTCGTGCCATGTGGAGGGCAGGATTGTCGTTTCGCTTTCGGGCCGGACGGTGCCGAAATAGAGGTTGGGTTCGTGGTGTGAATTGGTCAGTCCTACCGGTACGATCATGTGCCCGATACGGACGTTGAAGGCATTGACGATGCGCTTGGTGATGTGCAGCTGTTCCAATGCGACCTCACCGCCCTTTTCGATTTCGGATTCGATCTCGCCGCCCTCTTTGTTGTATTCGATGTCCATGGCGGCTCCCGTCCCTCCGTATTCGAATTCGATCTCCGAACCTAAATAGTAGTTACGTCCGAGATGGTAATCGAACGCGAATACGGCGCGGGGTAACGAAATCTCGGCCCGACTGTCTCTCGTAGCTCCGGAGGGATTGGTGTATCGGTCCGTCCCGTAGTTCATATGTTGGAACAGGATCTCTCCGTAACCTCCGAACCGGTATTTTTTAAAATTCCATTCATAAGGTGTTTTTTCTGTTTTGAGTGAATCTGTCTCCGTGTTCCGTGCCGTTGCCGGTCCGGCAATCGTACAGCACGTACATGTAAATAAAATAGAGTAGATAGTTTTCATTCTCAATGATTTTGACGTTGCAAAGTTAGGTCGGGCGGGAGGCCGCGACAATCCCCACTACTGAGTAGAATTGCAGGGGGGATTCACCCTGAATAGGTATTGGAAAAGAGAATTTTGTATAAAATGGAGCGGGTTTGCGAATGTGCCGAAAAAAATAGCTACTTTTGTACTCTGTTTTGTCGCAAAACAAGATTTGGATTATGAGCAATTTAAAATTCAAGGAGTATAAAGGACTTGATCTTTCCCGGATCAACGAAGATATTTTGAAACAGTGGGATGCTGACGATACGTTTCATCGGAGCATCGAGACCCGTGAGGGACATCCGACATTTGTTTTCTATGAAGGTCCCCCTTCAGCTAACGGCAAACCGGGTATTCACCACGTTATGGCGCGAACCATAAAAGATATCATCTGCCGGTTCAAAACGCAGCAAGGCTATCTGGTACATCGGAAAGCGGGTTGGGATACGCACGGACTTCCGGTCGAGCTGGGTGTCGAGAAGAAGCTGGGTATTACCAAGGAGGATATCGGTTCCAAAATTTCGATCGAGGAGTACAACAAGATCTGTCGTCAGGAGGTGATGACCTATACCGATATTTGGGAACGGTTGACCCGCAATATGGGGTATTGGATCAATATGGACGATCCCTATATCACCTACGATAACAAGTATATCGAAACCCTGTGGTATCTGTTGAGCGAACTGTACAAGAAAGGCCTGCTCTACAAGGGGTACACCATACAGCCCTATTCGCCGGCTGCGGGAACCGGACTCAGCAACCACGAGTTGAACCAGCCCGGATGTTATCGCGATGTGAAGGATACGACCTGTACGGCACAGTTTGCGGTCAACCGTAATGAGCGCAGCGAGTTCCTCTATGACGATGTATTCGGAACGCTCTACTTCTTGGCGTGGACGACCACTCCTTGGACCCTACCGTCGAATACGGCATTGGCCGTGGGACCGTCGATCCGCTACGTGAAGGTGCAGTCGTACAATCCATATACGGCGGAGCCGCTGACTGTAATCCTTGCCAAGGATCTGTTGCATAACTATTTCCCGAAGAAAAACGAGGAGCTTCCGATGGAGGGGTACGACGGAAACGGAAAGAGTATTCCGTATCGTGTCGTGGCCGAATATACGGGAGCGGATTTGATCGGGGTTCAATATGAGCAGTTGGTTCCGTGGATCAAACCCGATGGCGATGCGTTCCGGGTGATCGGCGGCGATTATGTGACGACGGAGGACGGTACGGGAATCGTGCACATCGCTCCGACGTTCGGTGCCGACGACGACCGGGTGGCCAAACAGAGCGGTATTCCGCCCTTGGTCGTTGTGGATCGGGCCGGGAAACGGCAACCGATGGTCGACCGGACCGGAAAATTCTTCCTGCTGGAGGATATGGATCCCGAATTTGTCAAGACGCATGTCGATGCAGCGGCTTACAAGGAGTATGCGGGTCGGTTCGTGAAAAACGCGTATGATCCGAACCTGACCGAGAATGACCCGACACTCGATATCGATCTGTGCATGAAGTTCAAGTTCGAGAACAAGGTGTTTAAGATCGAGAAGCATGTGCATAACTATCCGCACTGTTGGAGAACCGACAAACCGGTGCTGTACTATCCGTTGGATTCGTGGTTCATCAAGACGACCGCCCTTAAGGATCGGTTGATTGCTTTGAACGAGACGATCAACTGGAAGCCGGTCAGCACGGGTGCGGGACGGTTCGGCAAGTGGCTCGAGAATCTGGTTGACTGGAACCTGTCGCGGTCGCGTTATTGGGGTACACCGCTGCCGATATGGGCGACGGAGGATCACGCTGAGCTGAAGTGTATCGGATCGGTTGCTGAGCTGAAAGCCGAAATCGATAAATCGATCGCTGCGGGCTTCATGAGCGAAAATCCCTTTGCCGACTATGTCGAGGGGGATTATAGCAAAGCAAACTACGAAAAATTCGACCTGCACCGTCCGTATGTGGATCAGATCGTGCTGGTGTCGGACTCGGGCCGCAAGATGGTTCGAGAGAGCGACTTGATCGACGTGTGGTTTGACTCCGGAGCTATGCCCTACGCGCAGGTGCACTATCCGTTCGAAATCTCCGGAGAGGCATTCCGGAAGGTCTATCCGGCCGATTTCGTGGCAGAAGGGGTAGACCAGACACGCGGTTGGTTCTTTACGCTCCACGCCTTGGCCGTAATGCTGTTCGATAGCGTGGCCTTCAAGAATATCATTTCGAACGGTCTTGTGCTCGACAAGAACGGCAACAAGATGAGCAAACGGCTTGGCAATGCGGTCGATCCGTTCGAGGTGCTCGAAAAGTATGGTGCGGATGCCGTGCGGTGGTATATGATCTCCAATTCGCAGCCTTGGGACAACCTGAAGTTCGATGTGGACGGCGTGGACGAAGTACGACGCAAATTCTTCGGAACGCTTTATAATACGTACAGCTTTTTTGCCCTGTATGCCAACGTGGATGGCTTTACGGGTAAGGAGAAAGAGGTTCCCGTGGCGGAACGGCCCGAGATCGACCGGTGGATCATCTCGTTGTTGAATACGCTGGTGGCTGACGTGACCCGTTATCTGGAAAACTACGATCCGACACCGGCAGCACGTGCAATACAGGAGTTCGTGGGCGAAAACCTCTCGAACTGGTACGTGCGGTTGAATCGAAAACGGTTCTGGGGCGGTGACCTGTCGGACGATAAGTTGGCGGCCTATCAGACTCTTTACACCTGTTTGGAAACTGTCGCACAGTTGTCGGCTCCGTTCGCTCCGTTTATCTCAGACCGGATTTTTACCGACCTGAATGCCGTGAGCGGCCGTCACTCCGAAGTGTCGGTACATCTCAGTTCGTTCCCTGTGGCAGACGCTTCGCTTGTCGACCGCGATCTGGAGGAGAAGATGGCTTTGGCCCAGAAGGTGTCGTCGATGGTGTTGGCCCTGCGGCGTAAAGTGAACATCAAGGTGCGTCAGCCGCTGTCGAAGATTCTGATTCCGGTGCTCGATCCGGTGGTCAAGGAGCATATCGAAGCCGTACGCAGTCTGATTCTGAGCGAAGTGAATATCAAGGAGCTCGAATTTATCGAAGATACGACCGGAGTGATCACCAAACGGATCAAACCGAACTTCAAGACGCTTGGACCTCGATATGGAAAGCAGATGAAGCAGATCTCGGCAAAGGTTGCGGCCTTCTCTCAAGCCGATATCGCCCAGTTGGAACGGACCGATTCGTGGACGACGGAGATCGACGGGGTGAAGATCGAGGCCACGGCAGCCGATTTCGACATCACGTCGGAAGATATGCCGGGCTGGTTGGTTACCACGGAGGGTAAATTGACCGTAGCGATGGACATTACGCTGACCGACGAGCTCCGTAAGGAGGGTCTGGCACGAGAGTTGGTGAACCGTATCCAGAATATCCGGAAAGATAGCGGATTTGAGGTAACGGACAAGATTCGGGTGACTTTCGAGAAGAACGATGCATTGCGTGCCGCGGTGTCTGCTTATCGGGACTATATCGCCTCGCAGGTACTGGCTGTCGAAATTCTCGAAACGGAGTCGTTGACCGACGCAGCAACGCAGGAGCTGGATCTGGACGACATGACGGTTAAAGTTCTGGTAAAGCGTGTGTGAAAAATAGCGGTCGACGGCAAAAATTGTTTGTAACTTCATAAAAAAAAACTATTTTTATAGCGAAATCCTAAAACAATTAGAGCCATGTCTGGAGTTGAAAAAACGCGGTATTCTGATGAGGAATTGCAAGAATTCAAACAGATCATACTGCAAAAGTTGGAAAAGGCAAAGGCTGATTACGATTTGCTTCGGTCGACCATTACGCATACGGAGAGCAACGATATCGAGGATACATCGCCGACGTTCAAGACCCTCGACGAGGGAGCGGCGATTCTGTCCAAAGAGGAGTCGGGCCGTTTAGCCCAAAGACAGCTGAAGTTTATACAGCATCTGGAAGCCGCATTGGTACGTATCGAAAACAAAACTTATGGCATTTGCCGCGAAACCGGAAAGTTGATACCCAAAGAGCGTTTGCGTATCGTACCTCATGCGACCCTGTGCATCGAAGCCAAAGATGAACACAAGTAGTCTTTAGGAGTTAGAAATAGGAAGATTAAGAAGGAGGGATAGCTATGCCCTCCTTGTTTTATGTTATGGGAACTCAGATTACAATTTATACCGATGGTGCATCGCAGGGAAATCCCGGAAAGGGAGGCTACGGCGTTGTGCTGTTGAGCGGGCCTTACCGGAAGGAGTTGAGTGCCGGTTATGCGTTGACGACGAACAACCGGATGGAGTTGTTGGCGGTGATCGTCGGATTGGAGGCACTGAAATACGATGGCTGTGAGGTTACGGTTTACAGTGATTCGCAGTATGTGGTACATGCCGTAGAAAAGGGTTGGCTTTTTGCGTGGGAGAAGAAAAATTTCAAGGATAAAAAGAATGCCGATTTGTGGCAGCGTTTTTTGCGGGTGTACAGGCGTCATTCGGTCCGGTTCGTGTGGGTGAAGGGCCACGCGTCGATACCCGAGAACGAACGGTGTGATCGATTGGCCGTTGCGGCTGCTTCGTCGGGACAGTTGTTGCAGGATGTCGGATATGTTTCGGAAGTGTGAACCACAGTGTGCATCGAAGAAAATAGCGTGTAGAATAAATAAAATTCGTTTTCTTTTTGGTTTAACGAAAAAACTGTCTATCTTTGCACCACCAAAAACGGAGATTCAGTAGCTCAGCAGGTAGAGCACAACACTTTTAATGTTGGGGTCCTGGGTT
>ERZ827150.293-NODE-293-length-80333-cov-56.130036_pt1 | contig 80333 bp, 65 predicted proteins | sample MGYA00519779_ERZ827150 | MGnify/ENA primary metagenome ERZ827150 (study PRJEB31778, sample SAMEA3449267) | human gut metagenome | biome: human gut; feature: human-associated habitat; material: faeces | place: United Kingdom | collected 2010/2012 ...
ACTTTGTCAATGACGGACAACTGGCTATTTTCTAATTTTATATCGAACTCACGTTAAATAGATATTGAAATTTATAAAGGGGTATATATGATTGAGAATAAGATGATGAGAAAAAGCTTGTACATACTTTTGGGCAGTCTGCTGGTGGTATCCTGTTCTTTTCCTGAAAAGAAGGGAGAAGGACAGGAGGCTGTCGGCAAGGTCTTGTCGTATGCAGAGGCTTTGCCGTTGCGGCAGAAGTATTCGGATCTGTTCTCCCGGGTGGAGATTGTTCCGCTGGACACGGTGGCCGATTTTCTGGTGGCCGACATCCGTCAGTTCCGTTATGCGCTCAACCGCTTCTTTGTGCTCAGCGGGGACGAACTGCTTGTCTTCGACCATCGGGGAAAGGGAATGGCGCGTATCGACCGGCGCGGGCAGGGCCGGGAGGAATATCTGTCCATCCGGGGATTTGACGTTTCGGAGGAGGACAGCACGGTTTGCCTGTTGACTTTTCCTCCCAAGCTGATGTATTTCTCGTTGGACGGTACGTTTGTACGCGAATGCGTGATGGAGAGCCGGGGATTTGAAATGGCACTTTTGCCGGATCGTTCGGTGGCTGTCTATGCGGATAACGTGAAGAGAGGTGATACGGAGAAACCTGCTTTGCTGGATACGTATCGGGCGGAGGGGCTCAGGCGGAAAAGTTTTGTGCAGGGGTATAGTCATTGGGAAGGGAAGCTCATCCCGTCCTATCAGCAGAAACGCGTCTTTACACATTTGCCGGATGATAAGGGGATTTTGTTTTCCCATCCGTTGTCCAACCGTATTTATTCCCTCGCTTCGGCCGATACGGTGGAGATCAAATACACCTTGGACTTCGGGAAAGACAATCCTCCTCAGGATACGCCCGACAGGGTGCGTCCGGAAATGCCAGTGACGGATGTGGTGAAGAAGTATTGGCCTGTATACGGATTCAACAGTTGTTGGGAAAACAGCCGTTATCTGTATGTTCAGGCATTTGTCGGTGGCGAATGTACGGACTTGCTATATGACAAGCGGTCCTCCCAATTCTATGCCGGATGGCTTGAGAACGATTTGCTTCAGTGCCAGATGAATCCGGTGGAAGCGACCGATACCTGTTTGGTTGGTTATGTTCCGACGGACAATCTGGTCCATTTGAGCGAATATCTCCGGCTGAATCCGGACCAGAAGCTGTCGGAACAGACGAAACGGTTGATGGAGTGGGCAGACCAGGTCGGGAATCCGGTGGTTTGTCTGTATTGGAAGGAAAGCGAGACATCCCGCTCATTCCATAACCCACTTATAAAGAAGAAGGTTCTTGGCGAAGATACGAATTAATTTGTTTGCGGCAATACGTTTGCCGCTGTCCCGGAAAGATTTTCAGGAGATTTGTATCTTTCCGGCACCCGCTGGGGTGCGCTTGCGAGACAAATCCCATCAATACCAATTTAAAACAAAATTACAATGAAAAAGAATATAATGAAAGTTGCTCTTGTAGCAGCCGTTGCCGCAATGGCAGGTTATGGCGTTTATGCCCATCAGACAAAGGAAATGATGTCGGACGTGATGCTGGAGAATGTGGAGGCACTGGCGACAGATGAAAGTATTGAAGGAGGTGGAATTACTCTTATTTGTTATACAACATTTACTCCTGCTGATTGGTTTCATGAGGATCAATATTTCATTAATTGTGATAATTGTATGCGGGATAAAGGACGAGATTTGAGAGACCGATCTGAATGCAATAGATAGTGATATAATTTTTGTAATATTAGAACTTGCATAACTTGGAGGGGCTTCCATGATTATGTTCATGTGTTACATGCAGATAATTTTGTTGAATGCCAGTTTGGGTTATCTGACAAATGGTTGAATCATGAAAAAGTTAATTCTTTTCTTTTGTGTCGTCGGGCTTTGTTCCTGTTCCCGTCAAACCGCTACCCATGTGTATACTTCTTTTGAAACAACGGATACGCTGGTCGCCCAGGTGCATTCCATCCCTCCTGTCATGCTGTATCCGAGGGAGGTGTTTCTGGACGGTCCTCGTCTGGTCGTTTTCAATGACAAGATGGATACCTGTTTTCAGGTGTTCGACCGTAACGATTTCCGGTATCTGTACAGTTTTGGTGTATTGGGTGAAGGGCCCGACGATTTTCAGTTGCCTGCAGGGCAATTTGCTGGCCAGCATGCGGGGAAAACTTTTGTGACAGATATGGACAAGTTGAAGTCCATCTCTTTTGAATCGGGAAAACCAGTCGTTTCCGTCCATCCGCTTCCTGTGCAGCGTAGCTATTACAACGGCTTGATGATGCTGGCCGATTCTCTGTACGTCTGTGAAGCCGACCACGAAGATTCCAAAGAATATCTTTTTATCCATCCGGACGGAAGTCAGGAGCTGAAAGTCGATTATCCGGAAACCGAAGAACGTTTCGGGAGTGTGTTGGCCCGTAATCAGGCGTATGGACGATTGGCTGCAGCCCGTCCTTCAGGGGAGTGTTTCGCCTCTTTCTATGTGTCCGACCGTCGTTTCCGCATCATCGACCGCTCCGGAAATATTCTGCATGACATCCTGTTGGACATTGCTCCCAGAGACCCGCAGATTCCTGTAGCATCTGATGAACGGCGGATTCATACGCTGTCAGTCTATGCAACACAGGACCATATCTATACATTGAACTTGGATATGAAGCCCGAAGAAATCTATAGCCGGAAGAGTCTTCCTTCCATTCAGGTATTTTCGTGGGAAGGAAAACCATTGGCGCAATGGTTCCTGGACCGTTTTGTCAGCTCGTTTGTGGTGGATGAGGACAGGCGGACCATCTATGGCGTGTTTGCCGAGAATGAGGCGGAAATATATACTTTCGGCTGGGGCGATGATTGAACGAATGGCATTTCCGGTATTATATTCCGGGTCGGATGTTTGGCGCTTTGTCTGTTTTTGCCTACCTTTGGTCTCTGTCTATAACAAAAATGGATGGAAACAAAAATACGCTATAACGATTTCCCGACTTTTCTGAAGCGGCTCTTCACTGGCAAGGTGCAGAAGATTTCGATCAATGCGGGTTTCACGTGCCCCAACCGCGACGGGACGGTGGGCTACGGCGGATGCACGTATTGCAACAACCAGACGTTCAACCCGGAATACTGCCGTACGGAGAAATCGGTATCCGTACAGTTGGAGGAAGGGAAGCGCTTCTTTGCACACAAGTATCCCGAAATGAAGTATCTGGCCTACTTTCAGGCCTACACCAACACGTATGGCGAGCTGGAGGCGCTGAAGCGCAAGTACGAGGAGGCGCTGGCGGTGGACGACGTGGTGGGTCTGGTCATCGGTACACGTCCCGACTGCATGCCCAACGCCCTGCTGGATTACCTGGAAGCGTTGGCCCGGCGGACGTTCGTGCTGGTGGAGTATGGCATCGAGAGCACGCTGGACTGCACCCTGCGCCGCATCAACCGCGGACACACGTGGCAGGCGGCGGTGGACGCCGTGGAGCGTACGGCCGCCCGCGGGCTGCCCGTAGGCGGGCACGTCATTCTGGGGCTGCCCGGCGAGTCGCGCGAGGATATATTGGGGCAGGCGGCGGATATCTCGCGTCTGCCTCTCGACACGTTGAAGCTGCACCAGCTGCAACTGATACGCGGTACCCGCATGGCCCGCGAGTACGAGGAGCGGCCCGAAGACTTCCACCTGTTCCATGACGTGGACGAATACATCTCCTTGGTGGTGGACTACATCCAGCGTCTGCGCCCCGACCTGGTGCTGGAACGCTTCGTGTCCCAGTCGCCCAAAGAACTGCTCCTCGCACCCGACTGGGGACTGAAAAACTACGAATTCAACCATCGTCTGCAAAAAAGAATGAAAGAACTGGATGCCTGGCAGGGAAAGTTGTATAATCCATAAAATAGTCGTACTTTTGCACCACGTATCAAGAATGGAATGAATCCAAATAAGACAATCTGTATGGACCAAAAAACATTGATTAAAGGAAAAGTACATTATGTAGGTGTGAACGACCGCAACAAGCACCTCTTCGAAGGCATGTGGCCGCTGCCCTACGGCGTTTCTTACAACTCGTATCTGATAGACGACGACATCGTGGCGCTGGTCGACACCGTGGACGCCTGCTTCTTCGAGACGTATCTGCGCAAGATACGCTGCATCATCGGCGACCGCCCCATCCAATACCTCATCATCAACCACATGGAACCCGACCATTCGGGATCCATCCGCCTCATCAAGCAACACTATCCCGACATCGTCATCGTGGGCAACAAGCAGACTTTCGGCATGATCGAAGGCTACTATGGCGTGACGGGCGAACGCTACGAGGTGAAGGACGGCGACTTCCTTGACCTGGGCCACCACAAGCTGCGCTTCTACCTGACACCGATGGTACACTGGCCCGAAACGATGATGACCTTCGACGAGACCGACGGCATCCTCTTCTCCGGTGACGGCTTCGGATGCTTCGGCACGCTGGACGGAGGATTCCTCGATACGCGCATCAACCTGGACAAGTATTGGGAAGAGATGGTGCGCTACTACGCCAATATCGTGGGCAAATACGGCAATCCCGTGCAGAAGGCACTGGCCAAGCTGGGACACCTGCCCATTACGGCTGTCTGCTCGACCCACGGACCGGTGTGGACGGAGAACATCGCCCGCGTGGTGGGCGTCTACGACCGCTTGAGCCGCTACGAGGCCGAGGAAGGCGTGGTCATTGCCTATGGCAGCATGTACGGCCATACGGAACAGATGGCCGAAGCCATTGCCGCCGAGCTGTCGGCACAGGGCATCAAGAACATCGTGATGCACAATGTGAGCAAAAGCAATCCGTCGTACATCCTGAAAGATATCTTCAAATATCGTGGCCTTATCGTGGGCAGCCCCACGTATTGCAACCAGATTTATCCCGAAGTGGAGTCGCTTCTCTCCAAGATACTGCTCCGCGAAGTGAAGGGACGCTATCTGGGATGGTTCGGCTCGTTCACCTGGGCCGGAGCTGCCGTGAAGCGTATGGCCGAGTTTGCCGAGAAGAGCAAGCTGGAAATCGTGGGCGACCCTGTGGAGATGAAGCAGGCCATGAAGGAGATTACCTACGAGCAGTGCGAGCACCTGGCCCGTGCCATGGCCGACCGCCTGAAGAAGGACCGGGAATAAGCGGTTAACGGTTAGTGGTTAGCGGTTAGTAACCATCCGGACGGACATTTACCATTGACCATTCATCATTCACCATTACTATTATTACTAACCTTATAAATTGATCAGACATGAGACTAATCATTCAGCCGGATTATCAATCCGTATCGAAGTGGGCAGCTCACTATGTAGCTGCAAAAATCAAGGCTGCCAATCCTACAGCAGAAAAACCCTTTGTACTGGGATGCCCCACCGGTTCTTCTCCCCTGGGGATGTACAAGGAACTGATTGACCTGAACAAGAAAGGACTGGTATCCTTCCAGAATGTCGTTACCTTCAACATGGACGAATATGTCGGTCTGCCGAAGGAGCATCCCGAAAGCTACTACTCCTTCATGTGGAACAACTTCTTCAGCCACATCGACATCAAACCGGAGAATACCAACATTCTGAACGGCAACGCTGCCGACCTCGACGCTGAATGCGCCCGCTACGAAGAGAAGATCAAGTCGTACGGCGGCATCGACCTCTTCATGGGGGGTATCGGCCCCGACGGACATATTGCCTTCAACGAGCCGGGTTCTTCCCTGTCGTCGCGTACCCGCCAGAAGACGCTGACGACGGACACCATCATCGCCAACTCCCGTTTCTTCGACAACGACGTGAACAAGGTGCCCAAGACGGCTCTGACCGTAGGCGTAGGTACGGTGCTCAGCGCACGTGAAGTGATGATCATTGTCAACGGACACAACAAGGCACGCGCCCTGTATCATGCCGTAGAGGGTCCTGTGATGCAGATGTGGACCATCAGCGCTCTGCAGATGCACGAGAAGGGCATCATCATCTGCGACGATGCCGCTACCGACGAACTGAAGGTGGGCACGTACCGCTACTTCAAGGACATCGAGGCCGACCATCTGGATCCCGAGTCACTGCTGAAGTAAAACTCTTTAAATGAAGAATGAAGAATTAAGAATGAAGAATTTCCAAGCGTACGGAATAATTCTTCATTCGGAAGCAGAGCTTCCATTCTTCATTCTTCATTTTTTTATCCTTCCTCCAGCCATCCGGCTCCCTGGCGTACAATCTCCGCTTCGCCCTGCGTGCAATCCACTACCGTAGAACCTTCCATGTTTCCGATACCTCCGTCGATGACAAGATCTACACGCTCGCCCCACTTTTCGTCAATCAGTTCGGGGTCGGTGACATATTCGATATCCTCATCCTCGTCGTGGGGCAGGGTAGTGGTCATGATGGGCGCATCCAGTAGGCGGGCTATCTCTCGGATAATGGGATTGTCGGGCATACGGATACCCACTTCCTTGCGGTTCCTGAAGATTTTGGGCAGGCGCGTGGTGCCGTTCAGGATGAAGGTGAACGGGCCGGGCAGGTTGCGTTTCATCAGCTTGAAGGTGGCGTTGTCCACCTTGGCATACTCGCTAATACTGCTCAGGTCGTAGCAGATGATGGAGAGGTTATTCTTCTTGGGGTCGATGTCCTTCAGGCGGCAGATGCGCTCGATGGCACGTTCCTTCAGGCCGTGGCATCCGATGGCATACATGGTGTCGGTGGGATAGATGATGAGGCCGCCGTCGTTCAGCAGGTCAATCACGTGTTGCAGGTCGGCAGGGTTGTTGTTCTTGTTGTAAAGTTTCAGAAGCATAGCATTTTAGAGGCTTGGTTTCTGCAAAAATACAGATTTTTCCCTTGCCTGTACCTATTCTTTCCGCATTTCCTTGTCCAGCTTCTTGATTTTCTTCCACGCTTCCTTGAACTTGGGGCAGAGGGCCACGGCTTTCTCATAATTGCGCAGGGCGGCTTCCTTCATGTCGTGCTTCAGGCATTCGTCGCCCATGTTGATGTATTCACGGGCATATTTCACGAGAGTCTTCTCCTTTTCGAGGGCGGCGGCACGCAAGGCACGGTTTTCTTCGCGCAGGCGGTTGATGACGTTCAGCTTACGGCGGATGAGGCGCTGGGCGGCGGGACGCTCGATGTCGTAGCGAGAGTGGATGGCCTTGAAAAACTCCGTGAGGAAGGTGTCGAAGTCGCCATGGTCGAAAGCCTTGGCCGCGGCGGCATATTGCACGTCGGCCTGTGCCTGCTTCAGGGCGCGGTCGATGGCCTGGCGGTTGTTGAAGCGTTCGGCAAACTGTACGATTTCGGGGCGGACGAAGACGTCGGCACGGCTGAGGGGTTTCCTCAGGCGGATGCCTTCGAGCGAGGTGCAGCGGCTCAGGGCCACGTAGGTCTGCCCGCCTGCGAAGACGCCGCCCGTGAAGTCGATGACCACGCGGCTGAACGTCAGTCCCTGGCTCTTGTGGACGGTGATGGCCCACGCCAGGCGGACGGGAAACTGGGTGAACGTGCCCAGCTCTTCTTCCTCGATCTCCTTTTTCTCTTCGTTGTAGGTGTAGCGGATGTTGCGCCACGTCTCGCGGCGGACGTCGCAGTCACGGCCGTCGTCGGTAGTGATGTAGAGCGTCTCGCCGTCGAGGTCGAAGCCGCTCACCACGCCGATGGTGCCGTTTACCCAGCGGCGTTCGTAGTCGTTCTTGATGAAGATGACCTGTGCGCCGGGCTTCAGTACCAGTTCCTGCGGGGTGGGCAGGCTGCTTTCGGGAAAGTCGCCGTGCACCTCGCCGCGGAAGGTTTCGGGCTGGCCGGGCAGCTCCCTGAGGCGGCGTTCGTTGATGTAGTCCACGTTGTCGCGGCGGGTGGCCAGGGTGATGTAGAGGTCGTCGGCATCGGCGGGCTCGGTAGCCGTGGTGTAGCGGGTGTTGAGCAGTTGGAGGTCGGCGGCGCCGGCGGTATTGTTGCGGATGTGGTCCAGCACGCCGATGAACTGCGGGTCGCTCTGGCGGTACACCTTTTGCAGCTCGACCGACACCAGTTCTATCTGGCTGAATACACGGGCCGAGAAGAAGTAGGGCGTGGGGTAGAAGCGGTTCAGGATGTCGCGCTCGTCGGCCTTCACCACAGGCTCCAGCTGGAAGACGTCGCCCACGAGCAGCAGTTGCTTGCCGCCGAAGGGTTCGCGCAGGTTGTGGCTGTAGACGCGCAGGATGCGGTCGACGGCGTCGATGATGTCGGCCCGCACCATCGAAATCTCGTCGATAATGACCAGCTCCAGCTCCTCGAGCAGCTTGCGGTGGGGCTTGGTGTACTTGAAGAACTCGTGGATGCGTTCCTTCTGCAGGCTCAGGTTAGGGTCGTCGGGCAGCAGGGGATGGAAGGGCAGCTTGAAGAAACTATGCAGGGTGCTTCCGCCCGCGTTGATGGCGGCGATGCCTGTGGGGGCCAGCACGACGTGCTTCTTGCGCACGTTGTCGCAGACGTAGCGCAGGAAGGTCGATTTGCCCGTGCCGGCCTTCCCCGTCAGGAAGAGCGACTGGCGGGTGTACTTCACGAGGTTCAGGGCGTCCTGAAACTCACGGTTGCTGGTGTCGGGGAGGAAGGAGGGCAAGTTGTCAGCGGTTAGTGGTTAGCGGTTAGTGGTTAGTGGTTAGTGGTTAGTATGTAGTGGTTAGTTACTAATCGTTAACCACTAACCGCTAACCACTTCATTATGCCTTTGGCAATTCCGTCCTCGTCCACCGTGTCGGTGACGTAGCGGGCGGCGGCCTTCACTTCGTCGCGGGCGTTGCCCATGGCGATGCCGATGCCTGCGTGGCGCAGCATGGGGATGTCGTTGCCTCCGTCGCCGAAGGCAAGGGTGTCTTCGAGGCGGATGCCGAAGTGGCGGATGATTTCGTCCATGCCGCGCTGCTTGGTATTGCCGCGGGCGGTGACGTCGACAAAGGCCGGATGCCAGCGGCCCATCTCGCAACAGGAGAGCGATGGCAGCACTTCCGCCTCCTGCGCTTCGTCGAGGAAGGGTGTCAGCTGAAAGATTTCCTTGCCGTCGATGGCTTCGTGGAGGGGCGTGTCGGGGATGGGGACGGTCACCTTGAGGTGCTCGTAGAAGATCTGGCGCACGCGGTCGTCGGGCTGGCAGACGCAGATGTCGTGTTCGCCCACCACGATACAGGGAATGTGGCGATGGGCACAGTAGCCGGTAAGCGTGCGGACGTCGTCGGTCGGTATGGCGCTTTTGTAAATCACCTCATCGCCTACAAAGCAGTAGGCTCCGTTCATGGTGACGTAGCCGTCTATCAGCCCCCGATTCTGCAGGGCGCCGAGGTTGGTGATGATGACGCGCGGGCGGCCGGTGGCGATGAAGATGCGGTGGCCCCGGGCCTTGGCGGCAGCCAGTGCCTCGACGGCCGAGGCGGGTATTTCGTGGGTACGGAAGCTGACGAGCGTTCCGTCGATGTCGAAAAACAGAGCTTTGGTCATACGTTCATTTCTTTACGGGGGACAAAATTAAAGATTTTAGGTGGAATATTCGGTTGCATTCTTGTCCCTTTTTCGGGAAATGGCAAAGATATTTTGTACATTTGTCGCCCCTAACCAATAACTATTCTTTTCTTATGGACAAACATTCTTTGAAAGACTGGCTGGTGGCTGTACGCCCCTGGTCGTTTCCCGCTTCGGCGATGCCCGTGGCGGTGACGCTGGCCTACCTGTACTGGATGCAGCAAGACGTGAACTGGACGAACGGTGTGTGGGCACTGCTCAACATCATTGTGTTTCATGCCGCAGGCAATACGTGGAGCGACTACTTCGACTACAAGCACCACGTGGACCGCGAAGATACCCACGGCGTGTGTACGCTGACGAGCGGCCTCTTCCGCCCGCAGGAGATCTTCCGCCTGTCGCTCTCGCTGCTTGTGGTGGCGCTGGCGGCAGGCATCGGACTGCTGGTTCGTACGGGCCTTCCTTTATTATATATAGGTATAGGCGGAGCGGCCTGCACGCTGCTCTATCCGGCGCTGAAGTACCGCGCGCTGGGCGATGTGGTCATTTTCGTGGCCTATGCTCTGCTGCCCATGCTGGGTACGGCCTATGTGGCCACGGGCCGGGCAGACTGGTCGACAATGTGGGTGGGCGTCCCTGTGGGGCTCATCACGGTGGCCATCCTGCATGCCAACAATACGCGCGACATGGAGACCGACGTGCGGGCCGACATCCACACCCTGGCCATGACGCTGGGCGGACGCGCTTCGATGCTCCTCTATTGTGCCGAGGTGCTCTTCCCCTTCGGTTGGGTGGCCGGATGTGCCGCAGGCGGTGTGTTCCCCTGGTGGACGATGCTGGTGTGGCTGTCCCTGGTGCCGGCGCTGGGCAATGTGCGGCTGATGGGCCAATACTCCGTGGCGGGCATGGAGGGCATCTCGCGCCTCGACGAGCTGACGGCCAAGCTACAGCTGCTGTTCAGCCTGCTTTTGGTATTGTCGTTCGTGTTGGCCCGTGTGTTGTCATGAAGAAGCTGGTGTTTCCCATCCTGTTGGCCGCCGTGCTGTGGGCGGTGATGTTCTCGCCCCTGACGGCGCCGCATGTCAACTTCTGGCTGATGATGACCCTCTCGGCCCTGACCCTCTCCGTGCTGTCGCTCCGCCTGGATGCCGGGTGGCGGCGCGAGGCGGACGGCGGCTGGAAGGACCTGCTGCTGGGTTTGGGCATCGCTGCCGTGCTGTGGGGTGTCTTCTGGACGGGCGACAAGGTGTCGTCGTGGCTTTTCGACTTTGCCCGTCCGCAGGTCAATCTGATTTATGGTATGAAGGCGGGCGAGTCGCCCTGGCTGCTTGCCGTCCTGATGCTGGTACTGATCGGTCCGGCCGAGGAAATCTTCTGGCGGGGCTACGTCCAGCGCGCGCTCTCCCGCCGTTGGAGTCCCGATGCGGGCTTCGTGGTGACGACCTTGATCTATGCGCTGGTGCATGCCGCTTCGTGCAACTTCATGCTGGTGATGGCTGCGCTGGTAGCCGGCGTGGTGTGGGGCGGCCTTTACCGTCTCTGTCCGCAGCGCATGTGGGCCATCATCGTGTCCCATGCCGTGTGGGATGCGGCGGTGTTCATCTGGTTTCCCATCTGATGAAGTGTGGCAGAAAGTTTTATAAATGTTTTCAGGCGTTTTTCAGGTACTACCTGAAGACCTTTCAGTCCCTGCCTGAAGACCCTTCAGTCCATACCTGAAGACCTTTCAGGTCAGGCCTGAAGACCTTTCAGGTTTTCGGGAAATGTGACCTGAAAAAATGAGTGCTGATTATCAGGTTATTAATATAAATATGAACAGAAGGTACTGCTTGTGCGGCACCCGATAAAAAGAGTTGGAAAATGATTTACAATTTTGACGAAGTGATTGACCGTCGCGGCACCGATTCGGTGAAGTGGGACGGCATGAAGAGTGTATGGGGACGCGACGACCTGACGGCCATGTGGGTGGCCGACATGGACTTCCGCACGCCGCCTTTTGTGATGGAGGCCCTGCGCCGCAGGCTGGACCACGAGGTGCTGGGCTATACGTCGGCCTGCGAGGGCTGGGACACCACCATCTGCCGCTGGGTGCAGAAACGTCACCAGTGGGACGTGCGACCCGAGTGGCTGACGTTCGTGCCGGGCATCGTGCGCGGACAGGCCTTTGCCCTGCTGTGCTTCACGCAGCCGGGCGACAAGGTGCTGGTGATGACTCCTGTCTATCATCCCTTCTTCCTCGTCACCGAACGCCTGAAGCGTGAAGCGGTGCGTTCGCCGCTCGACCTGCGCGACGGGCATTATCACATCGACTTCGACCGTCTGCGCCGTGATGTGCAGGGCTGCAAGGCGCTCATCCTTTGCAATCCCCACAATCCCGGCGGACGCGTGTGGACGGTGGACGAGCTGCGCCGGATAGCCGACATCTGCCGGGAAAGCGGTACGCTGGTCATCTCCGATGAAATCCATGCCGACCTCACCCTGCCACCCTACAAGCATCATCCCTTTGCTACGGTGAGCGAGGTCGTCGCATCGAACTCCGTCACCTTCATGGCACCCAGCAAGACGTTCAACATGCCCGGCGTGCAGAGCTCCTTTGCCATCGTGCCCGACGACGGCCTGCGCGAACGCTTCCAGGCCTTCATGGAGGCGGGCGAGTTCAGCGAGGGACACCTCTTTGCCTACATCGGCTGCAAGGCCGCCTTCGAGCATGGCGAGGAGTGGCTGGAGCAGGTGCTGGCCTATATCCAGGGCAACATCGACTTTACCGAGACCTATCTGAAGGAACACATCCCCTCCATCGGCATGATACGCCCGCAGGCTTCCTACCTCATCTTCCTCGACTGCCGTGCCCTGGGGCTCGGCCAGGAGGAGCTGGAGCATCTATTTGCCGACAAGGCCCGCCTGGCCCTGAACTCGGGCACCATGTTCGGCGAGCCCGGACGAGGCTTCATGAGGCTCAACGTGGGCTGCCCGCGCCAGCAGCTCCGCAAGGCCCTGCAACAGCTGGAGATGGCGGTGAACATGCGCTAACCTGACTGGAAGGAAAGATGGAATACAAGGTTTATCTGTTTGACTTCGACTATACGCTGGCCGACTCGTCGCGGGGCATCGTCATGTGCTATCGCCGTGTGCTGGACCGCCATGGCTATACCTCGCCGACGGACGACGACATCAGGCGCACCATCGGCAAGACGCTGGAAGACTCCTTTGCCCTGCTGACGGGTGTGACCGATGCCGGCCGCCTGGCCGAGTTCCGCCGTCAGTATGTGAAGGAAGCCGACGGCTGCATGACGGCCAACACGGTGCTCTTCCCTGAGACGGCCGGTGTGCTCCGCCGCCTGAAGGCCGCCGGGGCGAGGGTGGGTATCATCTCCACCAAGTACCGCTACCGCATCCGCGAACTGCTCGTGGCCCGGGGACTGGACGATGTGTTCGACATCATCGTGGGCGGCGAGGACGTGTCGGCCGCCAAGCCTTCGCCCGAGGGAGTGCTGATGGCGTTGGACCGCCTGCAGGTCTCCCGCGAAGAGGTGCTCTATGTGGGCGACAGTGCGGTCGATGCCGAGACGGCCCGGGCGGCAGGCGTCAGCTTCGCTGGCGTGACCCACGGCGTGACCACGGCCGAAGAGCTGTCCGCCTATCCCCACCGGCTGGTCATGGACAGCCTGGAGTCTCTGCTGCCCGATGCCGGGACGGCGGAAAAATAAATAATGTTAAGAGACGTTTCGCTGCCCGTCCGGTCTCGTACATCTTCTTTACTTTTGCATCCGACAAGAGTGTAAAACACGAAGGAGAGTATGCGTAAGATAGGTATTGATGTAGGTTCGACGACGGTGAAGGTCGTCGCGTTGGACGAGCAGGGAAGTGTATGTTTTTCAAGGTATAAAAGACACCATGCCAGAGCCCGTGAGGTTGTTGCAGATATGCTTGGCGAGCTGTTGCAGGAGCAGGGCGATGTGGAGGCCTGTGCGTGCATTACCGGTTCGGTAGGCATGGGTATGTCCGAGCGTCACTCAATCCCTTTCATTCAGGAAGTGGTGGCCGCCACGAAGGCTATCCAGCAGGATTATCCGCAGGTAGCGTCCATGATCGACATCGGAGGAGAGGATGCCAAGATTGTCTTCTTCGAACACGGCGAAGCGGCCGATCTGCGCATGAACGGCAACTGTGCCGGAGGGACAGGGGCGTTCATCGACCAGATGGCCGTCATTCTGGGTACCGATGTCGACGAACTCAACCGGCTGGCCTTGAAGGCCGGGCGTATCTATCCGATCGCTTCGCGTTGTGGAGTCTTTTGCAAGACCGATATCCAGAATCTGGTGGCCAGGAACGTCAGCCGTGAAGACATCGCGGCCTCCATCTTCCATGCCGTGGCCGTCCAGACGGTGATGACGCTGGCCCATGGATGGGACATCAAGGCGCCGGTCCTGTTCTGCGGTGGTCCGCTGACCTTCATCCCTGCGCTTCGCAAGGCTTTTGCCGAATACCTCCATCTGCGCGAGGACGAAATGGTGCTTCCGGCCAACGGTACCTTGCTGCCTGCTACGGGGGCTGCCTTGTCGCGGGGAGAGGAAAACGAAACCTTCAAATTGTCGGCCCTGATAGCCCGGCTGTCCGAAGCGTCTGCGGCGGCAGACCATCCTTGCGGCCTGAAGCCTGTATTCTCCAGTGCCGGTGACTATGCCGTCTGGGAGAAGCGCATCTCTTCCCATCGCATCGGTCGGGCTTCCTTGCGTGAGGGAGTCCAGGACGTGTTCCTGGGCATTGACTCGGGTTCGACGACCACAAAGATTGTTGTGATTGATTCGGATGGCAATCTCTTGTTTACCTATTATAAACCTAATGGCGGGCATGCCATCGAGACGGTAGCCAACGGTTTGGCCTTGCTCAAGGACCGGTGCCGTGAGCAGGGTGCCGTCTTGAATATCAAGGGCAGTTGTTCCACCGGCTATGGTGAAGACCTGATAAAGGCCGCTTTCCAGCTGGATGCCGGCATCGTGGAGACCATTGCCCATTACGTGGCCGCCCACTACCTGGACCGGGATGTCTCCTTCATCCTCGACATTGGCGGCCAGGACATGAAGGCCATCTTTGTGGACAACGGCATCATCAACCGCATCGAAATCAACGAAGCCTGTTCGTCGGGGTGCGGTTCGTTCATCGAGACGTTTGCCAATACTCTGGGCTATACGGCGCGCGACTTTGCTTCGGCGGCGTGCCGTTCCGCCCGTCCTTGCGACCTGGGTTCGCGGTGTACCGTGTTCATGAACTCCAAGGTGAAGCAGGTGCTCCGCGAAGGGGCGACGGTAGACGACATCGCTGCCGGTCTGGCCTATTCGGTCGTGAAGAACTGTCTCTACAAGGTACTGAAACTGAAGGACGTTTCGGAGTTGGGACGGCACATCGTGGTGCAGGGTGGAACCATGCGCAACGACGCGGTGGTCCGTGCGCTCGAGCTGCTGACAGGTGCGGAGGTCATCCGGTGCGACATCCCCGAGCTGATGGGAGCCTTCGGTTGCGCCCTGTATGCCCGCCGGTATGGGAAGAGGGAAGTGTCGCTGGACGACATCCTGTCGCAGGCCGACTATTCGACGCACGAACTCCATTGCCGGGGGTGCAACAACCAGTGTCAGGTGTTCCGTTACCGCTTTGCCAACGGCAAGGACTATTATTCGGGCAACCGGTGCGAAAAGGTGTTTACCAATGGAGCCAAGGAAGAGCCGGGCGCGAATGCCTATCACTTCAAGAACGATTTGCTTTTCGGCCGTGCGGCCCGGCAGGTGGAGCATCCTGTGCTGACCCTCGGCATCCCGCGCAGCCTGAACATGTACGAAAACTTCCCCTTCTGGCATACGCTGTTCACCGCTTGCGGCATACAGGTATGCTTGTCCGACGATTCGGACTTCAAAGCCTATGAACGGAGTGCGCGCATGGTGATGTCCGACAACATCTGTTTCCCGGCCAAGCTGGTGCATGCCCATGTGCAGAACCTGATGGACCGCGGGGTAGACCGTATCTTCCTGCCTTTCGTTATCTTTGAGCGGAAAGGGAACGAGCAGAACAGTTACAACTGCCCGATTGTGACCGGCTATTCGGAAGTAATCAAGAGTGTGCAGGGCACGGGTATCCCCATCGATTCGCCCGCCATCTCGTTCAAGGATTCCAAGCTGCTGTACAGGCAATGCCTCAACTATCTGAAAGGGTTGGGAGTGGAGGAGGCCGCTGTAAAGGAGGCTTTCGCCAAGGCAATGGACGAGCAGGAAGCTTTCGGCCTTTCCCTGGCCGAACATGACAGGCGTTTGTTGGAAGAGAGCCGCCGGAAGGGCCGTCGGACGGTGCTGCTGGCCGGTCGTCCGTATCACACGGACATGCTGATCCAGCACAAGATATCGGATATCCTTGCGGAGATGGGCATTGATGTGATTACCGATGATATTGTCCGGGAGCAGGCCACGCAGGTGGAAGGTGATGTGCATTTCCTGCCGCAATGGTCCTATCCGAACCGCATTCTGAAGGCTGCCCAGTGGTGTGCTGTCCAGGGCAGTGATGTCCAGTTTGTGGAAATGACTTCCTTCGGCTGTGGTCCCGATGCATTTCTGGTCGACGAGGTTCGTGATATCCTGATACGCAGCGGCAAGCCGTTCACCCTGCTCAAGCTGGACGACATCAACAACATCGGTTCGATGAAGCTGAGGGTCCGTTCGCTCATAGAGAGCATGAAGCTGTCCGGAGAACGTCAGGTTCTCCCTCGGAAGAAGGAGGAAGGTGGGGGGGCGGCTTCGGTCAGCTACCATGACCTACGTACCAAGAAAATACTGGTACCATACTTCACTCCGTTCATTTCACCGCTGATTCCTGCCTTCATGCGTTTGGCGGGGTATGATGTCGACAATCTGCCCCTCAGCAATATGGAGTCCTGTGAATGGGGACTGAAGTATGCCAACAACGAAGTGTGCTATCCGGCCACGCTGATTGTGGGCGACGTTGTCAAGGCTTTCAAGAGTGGCAAATATGATCCAGCACAGACGATTGTAGCCATGACGCAGACCGGAGGCCAATGTAGGGCCAGCAATTATATCTCGCTGATCAAGAAGGCGCTGGAAGAGGCCGGCTATCCGTCGGTTCCTGTTATCTCGCTTACCTTCGGCAGTTCGTTGGACAGCCGTCAGCCGAGTTTCCGTGTCAATTGGCTGAAGATGCTGCCGGTTGCGTTGCGTGCCGTTCTGTACAGCGACTGCATTTCGAAGTTCTATTATGCTGCCGTTGTCCGTGAAAAGGAAGCGGGGCAGGCTGCCCGTTTGCGCGACCGTTACTTGCAGGAAGGGGAGGAACTGATATTGAAGTATCAGACGAAGGACCTGTTGGGCCGCTTGTCAGAGGCTGCCCGCCAGTTCAACGACATTTGCCGGGACTTGGATTGCCCGAAAGTGGGCGTTGTGGGAGAGATATTCTTGAAGTTCAATCCCTTTGCCCAAAAGAATGTCATCGAGTGGCTGACGGAGCAGGGGATAGAGGTCGTTCCTTCGGTGCTTGCCGACTTCTTCATGCAAAACTTTGTGAACAGGAAGGTCCGGGTGGAGTCGTGCATCCAGCAACAGTTCCTGCCCGATTTTGTCTATAAGCTTGCCTATAAGATGGTGGGCTGTCAGATTGAAAAGTTCAACAAAGTGGGAAGTGAGTTCCGCTATTTCAATCCGTTCAAGGATATTTTTGAGGAGGCTGATGAGGCCAAGAAGGTTATTTCCTTGAATGCCCAGTTTGGCGAGGGTTGGCTGCTTCCGGCTGAAATCCTGTCGTATGCCCGTCAGGGGATATACAATGTCGTCAGTTTGCAGCCTTTCGGGTGCATTGCCAACCATATTGTGTCCAAAGGCATCGAAAAACGGATCAAGTCTGTTATTCCCGAACTGAATATGCTTTCTTTGGACTTTGACAGCGGAGTCAGTGACGTGAACATCACCAACCGTCTGTTGTTGTTCATAGACCATTTAAAATAGAAGACTCATCTCTGTTAAGTCTCTGAGAAATGTATTACTGGCAGAGTGGAATTCGGATGTTGTCAGTCAGAGGATTCATTTGTTGGAGTTGGAAGAGATGGAATGAAATAAAGGAGTAAAGAAATGTGGAAATATTATGCTTTGTTGTCGGCTTTCTTTGCGGCTTTGACGGCAGTCTTTGCCAAGATTGGTGTAAAGGATATCAATCCCGATTTGGCTACGGCCATCCGAACGACTGTTATTTTGATAATAACGTGGGGTATTGTCTGTTGTGAACGTCAGATAGCCAGTATCAGGGAAGTGAGTACCCATACGTGGTTGTTCCTTGTATTGTCGGGAGTGGCTACTGGCCTGTCTTGGCTTTTCTATTTCAAGGCTTTGCAGACGGGTGATGTTTCGCGTGTAGCTCCTGTTGACAAGTTGAGTGTAGTGATGACCATTTGCCTCTCCTTTCTGTTTCTGAAAGAGCCTACCACTCCTCGGGTCATCATTGGAGCGCTATTCATTACTTGTGGAAGCATTCTTATGCTTTTAAAATAAATGAGAGGTTTTTGCAAAAAAGAAACCCATTGGATTTTGTGTTCCAATGGGCTTTTTCATTTGAGTGGTGTCACCAGGAATCGAACCGGGGACACAAGGATTTTCAGTCCTTTGCTCTACCAACTGAGCTATGACACCATCGCTGTTAGTTTGCGGTTGCAAAGGTAGTGAAAGTTTTGGACTGTGCAAGGGCTTTGAAAATAAAAAAGCACGGATAGAAGGCTACTTGCCTTACTATCAGTGCTTTTGTGCGATGAAAAAAGATGAGTTTTATTTTTCTTCTTCTGCTGTTGCTTCGGTGGCAGACGAATACGTCAGGTTGCCGCCGTCTTTCAAAGGGTTCCATCCCTGGGCCTTCAGTTCGAATTCCTGGCCGTCTCGGGTAATGAGGGCGCAGCCCAGCTCGGGCTTGATGATATGGCCAATCAGCTTGACACCTTCCATTTCTGAAACCTTTTCATGGTCGGCAATGGGGACGGTGAACAGCAGTTCGTAGTCTTCGCCACCGTTCAGGGCACAGGTCGTGAGGTTCATGTTGAACTCTTCGGCCATAACAGCTGTCTGATAGTCGATGGGGATGTGCTCTTCGTAGACGCGGCAACCTACCTTGCTCTGCGAGCAGATGTGCATCAGTTCGGAGGAGAGGCCGTCGGAGATATCCATCATGGCTGTGGGCTGTACGCCGGCTTCACGTAGCCGCTCGATGATGTCCTTGCGGGCTTCGGGCTTGAGCTGGCGTTCCAGCAGATATTCCTTGCCGGCAAAGTCGGGCTGTACGTCTTTGTCGGTACCTTTCAGTACGGCTTTCTCGCGCTCCAGCAGCTGGAGGCCCATGTAGGCGGCACCCAGGTCGCCACTGACGCATATCAGGTCGGTCTCCTTGGCGCCGTTGCGATAGACGATTTTGCCCTTCTCTCCTTCACCGATGCAGGTGATGCTGATGGTGAGACCTGTGTAGGACGAGCAGGTGTCGCCGCCTACGATGTCGACGTTGTAGGATTCGCAAGCCAAGCGGATGCCGGCATACAGTTCCTCCATGTCTTCCACACAGAAGCGTTTGGACAGACCCAGCGAGACGGTAATCTGTTTGGGAGTGCCGTTCATGGCGTAGATGTCGGAGAAGTTGACCACGGCGGCCTTGTAGCCCAGGTGTTTCAGAGGCACGTAGGTCAGGTCGAAGTGTACGCCTTCGAGCAGGAGGTCGGTGGTGACCAGCACTTCCTTGTCGGCAGGATAGGAGAGTACGGCGGCATCGTCGCCGATACCGTAGCGGGTCGATTCGTTTCGGGGTTGGATGCCCTCGGTCAGATGGTTTATGAGGCCAAACTCGCCGAGGGTTGCTATTTCTGTTCTCATTTTTACTTGTTTATATATAAGTATAGTTCGTCTCAGGCACGGTTGATGAGTTCGCGCATGATTTCCGTCATGCGGGGCTGGGCGGCGTCGGCTGCCTTCTGCACCTCTTCGTGCGACACTTCTACAATCTTGCCTTCCACTCCCAAGTCGGTGATGACTGATACGCCGAAGACCTTGATGCCGCAATGGTTGGCCACGATGACTTCGGGCACAGTAGACATGCCGACGGCATCGGCTCCCAAGATGTGGAAGAGCTTGTATTCGGCAGGCGTTTCGAACGTCGGGCCTTGTGTACCCAGATAGACGCCGTGCTGCACCTTGATGCCCTTTTCGGCGGCAATGGCGTCGGCCTTGCGGATGAGCTCCTTGTCATACGCTTCGCTCATGTCCGGAAAGCGGGGACCGTAGGGGATGTTCTTGCCGCGCAAGGGGTGTTCGGGGAAGTAGTTGATGTGGTCGGTAATGATCATCAGGTCGCCGATTTCGAAGGCAGGGTTGGTGCCCCCGCTGGCGTTGGATACAAACAGGGTCTTGATGCCCAGTTCGCGCATGACGCGGACGGGGAAGGTCACTTCCTTCATCGAATAGCCCTCGTAGTAGTGGAAACGGCCTTGCATGGCCATGATGTCCTTGCCGCCCAGCTTGCCGAAGATGAGCTTGCCGCTGTGTCCCTCGACGGTCGAGAGGGGGAAGTTGGGGATGTCCTGGTACTTTATTTCATACTTTTCGGTGATTTCGCCGGCCAGGCTTCCCAAGCCGGTGCCAAGGATGATGGCGGTTTCGGGATGTGTGTGCATCTTACTCTTGAGGTAAGCTGCCGTTTCTTGAATTTTTTCTAACATAGCCAATAATGTTTTGGTTAAAGGATTCTTGTTGGTTGAGCAGAAATTCTACTTCGATGGGGATGACATGGATGTAGGGCTTCAAGTCTTCGCTGAGCGAGGGATGGGACTTGAGTCTGGCACCGTCTTTCTCGGTCGTGATGATGAGGCGCTTGCATCCTTCCATCTGTGAGAATTCTTCCTCGATGAGTTGCAGGTCTTTGTCGCTGAAGTCGTGGTGGTCGGCAAAGGGGAGCAGCTTGACTTGGCGGGCATAGAGCTGCACCTCTTCCACCAAAGGCTGGGGTGAAGCAATGCCGGTGACGAGCAGGACGCATTCTTCTCCGCTCAGTACGCTGGATATGGGTTGCCCCTCCGCTTCCTGCGGAAACAGGGGGACGGGCATACCATAGTGTATACGTGTGAAGTACAGCTGCTGGTAGGGGTACAGGTCCAGCTGCTTTTCCGTGATGTTGAAGTCGATGGGCTTCATGTCCTGCGGACACTTGGTCACGATGACTATCTGGGCACGGTCTTTGCCAGAAACGCTTTCGCGCAGGCGGCCGGCCGGCAACAGACAGTCTTCGGTGAACAGGCGTCTGTAGTCGGTCAGCAGGATGTTCAGGCCAGCCTTGACGTAGCGGTGCTGGAAGGCATCGTCCAGCAGGATGACATCGGTCGGCGGGTGGTCGAGTTGCAGAAGTCTGGCGATGCCTTCACGACGGTCGGCATCGACGGCGATGCGTGCCTGGGGAAATTTCTGCTTCATCTGGCAGGGCTCGTCGCCTATCTGCGAGGCTGTGCTGGAAGCGTCTGCCAACAGATAACCGTGGGTCTTGCGCTTGTAGCCGCGGCTCAGTACGGATACCTGCATGCCTGCCTGCTGGAGGAGGCGTATCAGGTATTCGGTATGGGGCGTCTTGCCCGTGCCGCCCACGGCCAGGTTGCCGATGCAGATGACAGGCGCCTGGAAGCTCTCCGACGGGAGGATGCTCCAGTCGAAAAACTTGTTGCGCAGCCAGACCACTCCCCCATATATCCACGACAGGGGGAGAAGCCAGCGGTGTATCTGTACGGATGTCTCTGTCATCTGTCTTTGTCTTCAGCGTTATTGTATGTTCAGCTCGAAAGGCAGGCGTGCCTGGATGCGGTCGCGCTTGTCGAAGTTGTCCAGGATGCTGAACTGGCGATAGAGTTCACCAGCCTTTCCGCCCAGCAGGTGCGACTTGATGTAGGTGCCCGGATTGGTGCTCATCAGCATTTCGAGGAATGTCTGCTTGGCCGGATAGGATACAACGGTATAGGCGTCGATGCCGGCCTTCTGGCAGGCAATCTCCAAGGCACGGTCCAGTCCACCCAGCTCGTCGACCAGGCCCAGCTCCTTGGCGGTGCTGCCTGTCCATACGCGGCCTTGGGCAATCTTGTCCAGTTCTTTCTTGGCGATGCCGCGTCCTTCGGAGCAGCGTGTCAGGAAGAGGTCATAGCCCTGGTTTACCATCTTCTGCATCAGGGTCTTCTCGCCTTCGTTCATGGGGCGGCCCGTGGCGCCGAAGTCGGCGTATTCGTTGGTTTTTACCACGTCGAAGTCAAGGCCTATCTTGTCGGTCAGCCCTTTCACGTTGGGGAACATGCCGAAGATGCCGATGGAGCCCGTCAGCGTAGTGGGCTCGGCCACGATGGTATCGGCGTTGCACGACAGGTAGTATCCGCCCGAAGCGGCATATTCGCCCATGGAGACGATGACAGGTTTCTCTTTCTTCAGCTGGCTGACGGCATACCACAGCTGCTCGGAGCCGTAGGCGCTGCCGCCGGGGGAGTTGACGCGAAGCACGACGGCCTTCACGTCGTCGTTCTCCTGCAGGCGGCGCAGGTCGCGGATAACCTGGGAGGGGATGATGGTGGGCTGGTCGCTGAACGACGAGGTCTCGTAGTCGATGATTTCGCCGCTGGCGTAGTAGACGGCCACGATGTTGCCGCTCTTGTCCTTCGGCTGGTTCTTGCGCACGTTCACCATGTCCTGCAGGCCCAGCACAGGCAGGTTGTCGTCTTTGTCGAGGCCGGCCAGGGGTTTCAGGTAGTCGCGTACGTCGTTCTTATATATTAAGGTATCGACCAGGCCGCATTTCACGGCTTCCTCCGAGGGGTCGAACATGATCATGTTGTCGGCATACTGGTTGAGCTTGTCTACGCTGATGTGGCGCGACTCGGATACGGCTTGTGTCACTGTGCTCCAGACGGAGTTGATGTAGGCCGTCACCTGCTCGCGGTTGGCAGGGCTCATCTCGGTGGCGATGAAGGGCTCGACGGCCGACTTGTAGGTGCCCACCTTGAATATCTGCATCTCGACTCCTATCTTGTCGAGCAGGTCCTTGTAGAAGATGGGGTTCGAAGCGATGCCCCTCCACTCCAACGAGCCTTTGGGGTTCATCAGCACCTTGTCGGCCGCGCTGGCCAGGTAGTACAGGCTTTGCTGGTAGTTGTCGGCATAGGCCACGACAAACTTGCCGCTTTCCTTGAAGTCGAGCAGTGCGTCGCGTATCTCCTCGATAGCGGCATAGCCGGCGGTCAGGTAGTGGAGCTGCAGGTAGATGCCTTTGATCTTTTCGTTTTCTTTGGCCTTGCGGATGGAGGAGAGGATGTCGTCCAGCCCATACGTCTGGTAGTCCTCGCTGAGCAGGGCCTGGTAGGGAACTGACTGGCTGCGCTCCCTCAGCTCGCCTTTCAGTTCGAGCATCATCACGGAGTTGTCGCTCACCTGCGTCTCCACGTCCGACGAGGCTATGGCGCTGAAGAAGAGCAGGATGCCCACAAAAAACAAGATGACGGTCGACAGGATGATACCTGTGACGGTCGCAAAAGTGAATTTGAAGAAATCTTTCATATCGGTTCTTTACTTTTGATGCATGCTAACTTTTTAAGTTAACAAAGATATACAATTAGGTTGATATTTACCCTATCTGTCGCCATCTTTTTTGTTTTGTCACATGCGGCCGATAAAAGGCGGGTGATTTTGTGGAAAGAAAACCTCCGTCTGGAGGGGCGTGAAAGGCCGGCCGGAGGAAAGCATCGTTTTGCCAGGCGGAAAGCAGTGCTTTGCGAGGAGAAAGGCAATGCTTTGCGAAGGCAGATGCAAAGCTTTGCAAGGGCGGATGTAAAGCTTTGCAAAGGCCGATGCAATGCTTTGCGTCGGAGGAAGGCCGAAAACGGCTTCCGATGCTTTGTACTTCCCCCGCTTTGCACTATCTTTGCCCCCGCAAAAAGCTAAGATAGCAGTGAATCTGATAATTGATATAGGAAATACGGTCGCAAAAATTGCGTTGTTCGAAGGCCCTTCACTGGTCGATGTCTTCTATGACTCCAACCAGACACTGGAGCAGTTGCCCGACATTTGCCGCCGCCGTCCCGTCGAACGTGCCATTGTGGCCACGGTCATCGACCTCACGGCCGAAGTCGAGGCCCGGCTGGCTGCCTTGTCCTGCCCGCTGCTGAGGCTGGGGCCCGACACTCCCCTGCCTGTGGAAAACCTGTATGAGACACCCCGCACGTTGGGCTACGACCGCATGGCGGCGGTTGTGGGAGCCTCCGACCGCTTCCCCGGCCGGGACATCCTGGTGATAGATGCGGGTACCTGCATCACGTACGAGTTTATCGATGCGGCCGGCCGTTATCATGGCGGCAACATCTCTCCCGGCCTTCAGATGCGTTTCAAGGCACTGCACAGCTTCACAGGGCGTCTGCCGCTGGTGGCATCGGAAGGCCGCTGCCTGCCCATGGGCAAGGATACGGAGACGGCCATCCGTGCCGGAGTGCTTCGCGGCATCCGTTATGAAATGCAAGGTTATATTCAGGACATGAAAACTAAATATCCTGAACTTTTGGTTTTTTTAACGGGGGGCGACGAATTTTCTTTTGATACAAACGTAAAAAGTATCATCTTTGCAGACAAATTTTTAGTGTTGAAAGGATTAAACCGAATATTGATTTATAATAATGACAGGATATAGACTGACACTGTTGGTGCTTTTACTCGGCATGTGGTGCGGGATGGTAATGGCCCAAAACAATACGAATTCACCTTATACGCGGTATGGATACGGCCACTTGTCGGATCAGGGTTCGAGCAACAGCAAGGCGATGGGCGGTGTGGCTTATGGCCTGCGCGACGGCAGTCAGGTGAATTTCGCCAATCCGGCTTCTTATACGGCGGTCGATTCGCTGACGTTCATCTTCGATGGAGCCGTCTCCCTGCAGAATACCAACTTCAGCAACGGCACCTTGAAGCAGAATGCCAAGAACTCCAGCTTCGACTACATCACCATGCAGTTCCGTCTGGCCAAATGGTGCGGCATGAGTGTCGGCGTATTCCCTTTTTCCAATGTGGGCTACAGCATGGGCGAGATGCGTGAAGATACGGGGAATTCGGCCAATTCAAGCACTGTCACCTACTCGGGCGAAGGTGGTTTGCATCAGGCTTATGTAGGATTAGGCTTTAAAATATTTAAAAATTTTTCTGTTGGTGCAAATATTTCGTATCTTTGGGGTGACATCACGAGGACGTCTGAACTGAAGTTTCCTGCTGATGCAACCAAATTCCCTTTTACGCGTACACTAAGTACTGATATTAAGGACTATAAGTTGGATTTCGGCATTCAGTATACGCAGCAGTGGGGAAAGAAGAACGCATTGACACTGGGAGCTGTCTTTTCTCCGAAGCGTGACCTGAACAACACGACGGTTATCGGCGAAATGGTGGGTAATACGACGACGGGAAGCACGTATAGCTCGCGCGACTCCGTGGCTACCTTCGGACTTCCGATGACGGTAGGTGTAGGTCTGGCCTATGTGTACGACAAGCGTCTGACCGTGGGTGCCGACTTCATGATGCAGCAGTGGGACAAGGTTTCCTATCTGAACGACGACAACGCCTTCTGCTCGCGCATGCGAGTAGGCGTGGGAGCGGAATACATTCCCAACCTGTTGGGACGCAGTTACCTGAGCCACATCAAGTATCGGGTGGGAGCCTATTATTCCTTGCCCTATTACAAGATAGACGGGCAACGGGCGGCCAAGGAGTTCGGAGTGTCGGCCGGTTTCGGTCTTCCTATACCGCGCACAGGCTCATTCTTGAGCGTCACGGCCCAATATGCAAGAACCAAAGGCTCGAAAGTGACGTTTGTGGATGAAAACACGTTGCGGCTGGTCATTGGAGTCACGTTCAACGAACGTTGGTTCTTCAAGCGCAAGGTTGACTGATGCAGAGACAAAGAGATAGATGGAATAGACAAAAATATAACAACTAAAAATTTTAAATACAATGAAAATTAAGACGCTTGTAGCGGTCTTGCTCCTTTCGGGTGGAGCAGCCGGAGCTTACGCACAAAACGACTGTAATGCCAACAGTAGTATCTCTCACGAAGCTGTCAAGGCAGGAAACTTTAAGGATGCTTATGCCCCCTGTATGGAGGTCTTGAAAGATTGTCCGACACTGAGATTCTATACATATGGTGATGCAAAAGATATTTTGCAGAGCTTTTTGAAGGGTATTAAAGACCGTAATTCCGCCGACTACCAAAAATATTTTAATGAACTGATGTCTGTTTATGATCAGGAAATGAAATATATTCCTGAGTTCTTGGCAAAGGGTACAAAATTGAATTATGGTGTGGAAGGTGCAAAAGGCCGTAAGGCTATTGACTATTTGACTTACGCTCCAAAGCCAGACTTGAATCAAGCTTATGCTTGGCTGAAAGAGTCTGTAGATGCGGATAAGCAGGAAGCCAATCCTACCATACTCTTTTATTTTATGAATACCTCTATGCAGAAGGTTAAGGCTGATGCAGCTCACACTGAGCAATTCTTCCAAGACTATTTGGATGCAACAAAATATACAGATGCTGCTATTGCTGCAGAAACAAAACCGTCTACGAAGAATACGCTTGAGAAGATTAAAGAAAGTATAGTCGCTATCTTCATCAACAGTGGCGTAGCCGATTGCGAATCTCTTCAGAAAATTTATGGTCCTCAGGTAGAAGCCAATCAGACGGATTCTGTTTTCCTGAAGAAGGCCATCAACGTGCTGAAGATGATGAAATGCACCGAGAGCGATGCTTACTTCCAGGCTTCTTATTATATGTATAAGATCAACCCGACGGCCGATGCTGCTGTAGGTTGCGGTTTTCAGGCATATAAGAAGGGTGACTATGATACGGCTGTGAAGTATTTCGATGAGGCTTTGAGTTTGGAAACAGACAATGCCAAGAAGGCTGAAATGGCTTATGCAGCTGCTGCCGCCATGTTTGGTGCCAAGAAGTGGTCGCAGGTACGCAGTTACTGCTACAAGGCTATCGGCTTCAACGAGAACTTCGGTAACGCTTACATCCTGCTGGCTCAGGCATACGGCTCCAATCCTCATTGGAACGATGAACCTGCTCTGAACAAGTGTACTTATTACGTAGTGCTCGACAAGCTTCAAAGAGCCAAGTCTGTTGATCCCTCTGTTGCCGAACAGGCCAACAAGCTGATTGGAACTTACTCCGCTCACCTGCCCGAGGCCAAGGACCTCTTCATGCTGGGCTACAAGACCGGTGACCGCATCACGGTTGAAGGCTGGATTGGTGAGACTACAACCATCAGATAATCGTATGTCCTCCGACATTTATCGATGGATTAGACATAAAATGACGAGCATAACCATTGCCTGCGGGGTGATGGTTATGCTTGTTTTATTCTCCTCCTGCTCGGGCCGCAAGAAGGAGTTGGGTGCTGCCATTACCGAACGCGACTCGCTGCCTGTGATGGATACGCGGGGAGTTGTGACGCTGGTGTCCGATTCGGGTGTCATCCGTTACCGTGTCAATGCGGAGGAATGGAAGGTCTACGACCGTAAGTCGCCCTCCTATTGGTCGTTCGAGAAAGGTGTCTATGTCGAGAAGTTCGACTCTCTCTTTCAGGTAGAGGCCAGCATCAAGGCTGATACGGCCTACTATTACGACAAACAGAAGTTGTGGAAGCTGATAAGCAATGTGCACATCCAGAACCTGAAAGGCGAGAAGTTCGATACCGAACTGCTTTTCTGGGACCAGAACAAGCAGAAAGTCTATTCGGACAAGGAGGTTCGCATCGAGCAGCCTGACCAGATCATTTACGCTGTAGGCTTTGAATCGAATGAGCAGCTGACGAAATACACATTCTTCAAGACCAACGGAATCTTTTATATTGATGAAGACACAGGAACCGCACCTGCCGATACTTTGCAGGCCGATACCGTCAAGTAGCTTTTTGTTATGGGAATAATTGTTTCTTTGTTGGTGACCATGGCTTTCTCGGCTTTCTTTTCGGGGATGGAGATTGCTTTTGTGTCGGTGGACAAACTTCGCTTTGAGATGGAGAAGAAGGAAGGGTGGACCTCGAACGTCCTGTCCTATTTCTTCAAGAATCCCAATAACTTCATATCCACGATGCTCGTGGGTAACAACATCGCCTTGGTCATTTATGGTATCCTGATGGCTCAGATCATTGAAGGATACCTGTTGGCGGGTGTCATCGACAATCACTTTCTTCTGGTATTGATTCAGACAGTCATCTCTACGTTGATTATTCTGGTGACGGGTGAGTTCTTGCCCAAGAACCTCTTCAAGATCAATCCGAATCTGATGCTGAGGATATTTGCCTTTCCTCTGTTGGTTTGCTACGTGGTCCTTTTCCCGATATCCAAGTTGGCTTCGGGTCTATCCTGCCTTTTCTTGCGTTTGGGTGGGATGCGTATCAATAAGGAAGCCTCTGACAGGGCTTTTGGCAAAGTCGATTTGGATTACTTCGTCCAGTCGGGCATCGAGAATGCTTCCAACGAAGAAGAGCTGGATACGGAGGTGAAGATTTTCCAGAATGCGCTCGATTTCTCGAATGTCAAGATACGCGATTGCATCGTGCCCCGTACGGAGATTGTGGCGGTCGACACATCCGCTTCGCTCGAAGAGTTGAAAAATCTGTTTATCGAGTCGGGATTGTCGAAGATATTGATTTATAAAGGGAACATTGACAACATTATCGGATACATCCATTCCTCGGAGATGTTCCGCAATCCGGCCGACTGGCACAACCACGTCAAGGAAGTTCCCATTGTGCCCGAAACAATGCCGGCCCATAAGCTGATGAAATTGTTCATGCAGCAGAAGAAGACGCTGGCCGTAGTGGTCGATGAATTTGGCGGTACCTCGGGCATCGTTTCTTTGGAAGATCTGGTGGAAGAAATTTTTGGCGATATAGAGGATGAGCACGACAATACTTCGTACGTCTGCCGGCAGATAGCCGACCATGATTATCTGTTGTCGGGTCGTCTGGAGATTGAGAAAGTGAACGAGACATTCGACTTGGATTTGCCTGAGTCGGACGATTATCTGACGATTGGCGGCTTGATTCTGAACACTTATCAGAGCTTTCCGAAACCGAATGCAGAAGTGGCTATCGGCAAATATCATTTCAAAATTATCAAGGTTACGGCGACCAAAATTGAGCTTGTCCGCATGAAAGTGACTGAATAAATGCCTGAAAACGTAATTTTTCTTGGAATAAATAGAAGTGTATTTGCATTTTTTGTATCTTCGTGCGCTAAAATGAACAGTGGCAGAAAAAGAATAATAAACAAATAAAAAACAATTAATAAAAATGGCAACATTACAAAACATTCGGTCCAAAGGACCTTTATTGGTGATTGCTGTGGGTTTGGCTCTGTTCGCCTTCATCGCAGGTGATGCGTGGCGTGTGCTCCAGCCGCATCAGTCACAAGATGTAGGTGAGGTGAACGGAGATGTGCTTTCCGCTCAGGATTATCAGTCAATGGTAGATGAATATGCGGAAGTCGTGAAGTTTACGAGCGGTACAAACGCATTGAGCGACGATCAGCTCAACCAGTTGAGAGATGAAGTTTGGAGAACGTATGTCAACAACCAGTTGATTGAGGCTGAGGCCGAGAAGCTGGGCCTGACCGTTTCCAAGGAAGAAATAAAGTCCATCATCAATGAAGGCACTCATCCGCTGTTGGCCCAGACACCGTTCCGCAATCCGCAGACAGGTGCGTTCGACAAGGATATGCTGATGAAGTTCCTGGCCGATTATGCCAAGATGAACCAGGGACAGATGCCTGCGCAATATGCCGATTACTATAACTCTTTGTATAAGGTATGGTCGTTTATCGAGAAGACTCTTGTTCAGACTCGCTTGCAGGAAAAGTATAGCAACCTCATCGCGAAGTCTCTGCTCTCCAATCCCGTAGAGGCACAGATGACGTTCGACGGCCGTATCGACCAGAAGGATATGCTGCTGGCTGCCGTTCCTTATTCTTCTATCGTGGATTCTACCATTACAGTGACTGACGCCGAGCTGAAGGCTGCTTACGACGAGAAGAAGGAGCAATACCGTCAGTATGTGGAAACCCGTAACATCAAGTACATTGACGTACAGGTTACTGCCAGTGACGAAGACAAAGCCGAACTGCGTAAGGAGATGGACGAATACACGGCTCAGTTGGCTGGTGCCACTTCCGATTATTCGACGCTGGTTCGTTCGACCGGTTCCGAGCAGCCTTATGTAGACCTGTATTATACGACTCGGGCTTTGCCGAGTGATGTGGTAGCTCGTCTGGATTCAGTTGCTATGGGCGATGTATACGGTCCTTATTACAATGCACTTGACAATACGATGAACTTGTTCAAGAAACTGGCCAAGGCCTCTATGCCCGACTCTATTCAGTATCGTCAGATACAGGTTGTTGCCGAAACTCCTGAGAAGACCAAGACTTTGGCCGACAGCATTTACAACGCCATCAAGGGTGGGGCAGATTTCGCTGAGGTTGCCAAGAAGTATGGTCAGACGGGTGAATCCATATGGATTACTTCCGCCAACTATGAAGGAGCGCAGGTGGACGGCGACAACTTGAAGTATATTACCGCTGTTACTACTGGCGAAACCAATGACCTGCAAAATCTTTCATTGGCCCAGGGAAATGTCATCCTGCAGGTTACAGGAAAGAAGGCTTATAAGGACAAATATAAAGTGGCTGTTGTAAAGCGTGCTGTAGAGTTCAGCAAGGACACATACAGCAAGGCATACAACGATTTCAGCCAGTTCATTGCTGCCAACAATACACTGGACAAGCTGGTAGCCAATGCCGAAGATGCCGGTTATCGTCTGCTCGACCGTACTGACCTTTACAGCGCAGAGCATAGCATCGGCGGTGTACGTGGCACGAAGGAAGCTCTCAGATGGGTATTCTCTGCCAAACCGGGTGAAGTATCCGGCCTGTATGAATGCGGTGAAAGCGACCACATGATGGTGGTTGGCCTGGTTTCGGTGGCTCCCGAAGGTTATCGTTCGCTGGCTGCTGTGCAGAATGACTTGAGAATGCAGTTGGTTCGCGACAAGAAGGCTGAAAAGATTATGGCCGACATGAAGGCTGCCAACGCTTCTACTTTCGACCAGTATAAGGGACTTGCTAACGCTGTATCCGATTCCGTAAAGCATGTTACATTCGATGCTTCTGCATTTGTTTCCGTATTGCGTAGCAGTGAGCCTCTGGTAAGTGCTTATGCTTCTGTTGGTGCCATGAATCAGCTGAGTGCTCCGATTAAGGGTAATGCAGGTGTATTTGTCCTCCAGCCCTATGCTGAAGAAAAGCTGAACGAAACTTACGATGAAAAGGCTGAAGTGGACAAGCTGCAGGGTATGTATACCAACTTGGTTGTAAGACAGTTCGTCAACGACCTTTACCTGAAGGCCAACGTGAAGGACGATCGTTACCTCTTCTTCTGATAAGTATTCTGTAATAATATGCAGGAGCTGCCTGATAGTCTCGGGCGGCTCCTGTCTTTTTATAGAGTCCTCTGCTCGGCATGCCCGAATCGAAAACTTGCTTTTCATTTGCTACTGCCCTTACCTTTTAATATCTTTGCAAAGAGAAATACATAGATTCCATAAATATGCAGAAACAACCTCTTTTGGGAATGACACTGGCCGAGCTTCAGTCCTTGGTGAAACAGTTGGGCATGCCGGCCTTTTCGGCCAAGCAGATAGCCTCTTGGTTGTACGACAAGAAGGTGAAGTCTATTGACGAGATGACCAATCTGTCGTTGAAACATCGCGATTTGCTGAAAGAATTGTATGAAGTCGGGGCCTATGCTCCTGTCGAAGCCATGCGATCGGTAGACGGGACCATCAAGTATCTCTATCAGGTTGGCGAAACTCATTTTGTAGAATCTGTTTATATTCCAGATGATGATAGGGCCACTTTATGCGTGTCTTCACAGGTGGGTTGCAAAATGAACTGTAAGTTTTGTATGACTGGCAAGCAGGGTTTCTCGGCCAATCTGACGGTTTCACAAATCCTGAACCAGATACATTCTTTGCCCGAGCGTGACAAGCTGACCAATGTGGTGATGATGGGTATGGGTGAACCGTTGGACAATCTGGACGAAGTGTTGAAGGCGCTGGAAGTGATGACGGCTTCCTATGGCTATGCCTGGAGCCCGAAGCGGGTGACTCTTTCTACTGTGGGCTTGCGTAAGGGCCTGAAGCGTTTTATCGAAGAGAGCGACTGCCATTTGGCTGTTAGCCTCCATTCCCCTCTGCCGTTGCAGCGCAGGGAGCTGATGCCGGCCGAGAAGGCCTTCTCCATTACAGAGATTGTGGATTTGTTGCGTCAGTATGATTTCAGCAAACAGCGCCGTTTGTCTTTCGAATACATTGTTTTCAAGGGTGTAAATGACAGTTTGCCTTACGCGAAAGAACTGTTGAAGCTCCTTCGCGGATTGGATTGCCGTGTGAACCTGATCCGTTTCCATGCTATTCCCAATGTCGACCTCGAAGGAGTGGATATGGATACGATGGTCCGTTTCCGTGATTATCTGACCTCGCATGGCTTGTTCACTACAATCCGTGCGTCACGTGGAGAAGATATTTTTGCCGCGTGTGGCATGTTGTCTACTGCCAAACAGGAGGCTGTAGACAAGAATTAATATAAATTATTAACTCGGATATGGTGAATAAATGCATTCTTTGTAGCTTTGTGAAAATTTAAATGGAGAAGTAATATGAAAAAACACTTGTTTTATTTCAGTTTGTTTTTTGTGCTGTCGCTTCTGATGGTTTCTTGTAGTGGCAAGAAAAAGGGGAAAAGCGTGTTTACGCCGACTTCCAGCGGCCGTGCTTATGAAATTCTGGTGGTCATCGACCAGGACATGTGGGAACGTCCGGCCGGTCGTGCTCTCTTCAATGTGTTGGATACGGATGTGCCTGGACTTCCCCAGTCGGAACGTTCGTTCAGAATCATGTATACCGATCCTACCAATTATGATGCTACGTTGAAGCTCATCCGCAATATTATTGTGGCCGATGTGCAGAATATCTATACCCAGCCCAAGATGAAATACAGCAAGGATGTGTATTCTTATCCGCAGGCCATTTTGACCATACAGGCTCCCGATGAAGAGTCTTTCGGAGAATATGTGACCCAGCATAAACAAGATATCATTGATTTCTTTACCCGTGCGGAGATGAATCGTCAGATTGCCGTATTGGAGACTGACCATAATGATTTTGTCTATAAGGAAGTCAAGAAGATGTTCGATTGCGAAGTATGGGTGCCGGGTGCACTTTCTTCCCACAAGATTGGTGAAAACTTCTTTTGGGCAGGTACCAACGCGGCTACCGGTGACCAGAATTTTGTCATCTATTCATTCCCCTATCGTGACAAGAATACGTTTACCAAAGAATATTATATGCAGAAGCGCGACTCTGTGATGAAGGTGAACATCCCCGGTGCGCGTGAGGGCATGTATATGGCAACCGATACTTTGCTGACCGATGTACGTCCCATTACCGTGCAGCATGCCTATGCACTCGAGGCACGTGGCTTGTGGCGTGTTCATGGCGATTTTATGGGAGGCCCGTATGTTTCCCACATGCGTTTGGATGAAAAGAACCAGCGGATCATTGTAGCCGAAGTGTTTGTATATTCCCCCGATAAGTTGAAACGCAATCTGATTCGTCAGATGGAGGCTTCCCTCTATACTTTGCGTTTGCCGGGTGAACAGAAGGATGCTCAGGAAGAGGCTGCAAAAGACGCGAAGAATACAGATGTTGCAACTAAGAAACAAGACAATGGAAAATAAGAAAGTGAGAGTCGGCATTACGCAAGGCGATATCAATGGTGTAGGTTACGAAGTCATTTTGAAAACTTTTGCAGAGCCTGCTATGCTGGAGTTGTGTACTCCTGTTATTTATGGCTCGCCCAAGGTGGCGGCTTACCATCGCAAATCCCTCGATTTGCCTACGAACTTCAGTATCATAGAATCGGCCAAAGAGGCTGCTCACGACCGTCTGAGTATCGTAAACTGTATGGACGACGAGGTAAAGGTTGAATTTTCCAAGCCGGATGCCGAAGCCGGACATGCGGCTCTCGTCGCCTTGGAGAAGGCTTTCGATGAATATCGGGAAGGACTGATAGACGTCATTGTGACAGCTCCTATCAACAAGCATACCATTCAGTCGGAGGAATTCAAGTTTCCAGGGCATACTGAATATATCGAGCAGCAGCTGGGCGAAGGAAAGAAAGCGTTGATGATTCTGATGAAAAATGATTTGCGGGTAGCATTGGTTACCGGCCATATCCCTGTGAGCCAGATTGCGTCTACGCTGACCAAAGATCTGATCAAGGAGAAAATGCGCATTTTCCATCGCTCTTTGAAACAGGATTTCGGTATCGGGGCACCTCGTATAGCGGTCCTTCCTCTCAATCCTCACGCGGGTGACAACGGCTTGCTGGGCACGGAAGAAGAAGAAATCATCATTCCTGCCATGAAGGAAATGACGGAAGAAGGAGTGCTGTGCTTCGGTCCTTTCCCTGCAGACGGATTTATGGGTTCGGGCAGCTTCACTCATTTCGACGGTGTATTGGCAATGTATCACGATCAGGGCTTGGCACCGTTCAAGGCCTTGGCTATGGACGAAGGGGTGAACTTCACTGCAGGTTTGCCGGTGGTTCGTACATCGCCGGCTCATGGTACCGCCTATGATATTGCGGGCAAAGGAATTGCTTCGGAAGACTCTTTCCGGCAGGCGGTTTATGTGGCCATCGATGTTTTCCGCAACCGTCAAAGTGAAATGTTGGCCAATGCCAATCCGCTTCGGAAACAATATTATGACAAGAAGGATGACAGTGACAAACTGAAGTTGGATAGTGTAGAAGAGGAACTGTAAAATGATGACAAAGGCGGAAATACAACAAGTCAAATTGCGTTTTGGCATTATCGGCAATAATGAAGCATTGTTGCGTGGAATCGATGTGGCCATGCAGGTGGCTCCTACCGACTTGTCCGTACTGATAACGGGTGAAAGCGGTGTGGGAAAGGAAAGTTTTCCGCAAATCATACATCAATATAGCCGCCGCAAGCATGGGCAATATATAGCAGTGAACTGCGGTGCCATTCCCGAAGGAACCATTGACTCCGAACTGTTCGGCCACGAAAAAGGCGCTTTTACAGGAGCTATCAGCGACCGTAAGGGTTATTTTGGTGAGGCAGACGGAGGAACCATCTTTCTGGATGAAGTGGGCGAGTTGCCTTTGCCGACGCAGGCCCGTTTGCTTCGTGTGCTGGAAAGCGGAGAATTTATCAAGGTGGGTTCGTCGAAGGTGGAAAAGACCGATGTCCGCATTGTGGCTGCGACCAATGTCAATCTGACGCAAGCCATTGCCGACGGACGTTTTCGTGAAGACTTGTATTACCGACTGAACACGGTGCCTATCCAGGTTCCCCCTTTGCGTGAGCGGGGTGAGGACGTGGTGCTGCTGTTCCGTAAGTTTGCTTCGGACTTTGCCGAGAAATACCACATGCCGGCTCTTCAGCTCACTGACGATGCCCGTCAGATGCTGATGGCATATTCCTGGCCGGGCAATGTCCGCCAACTGAAAAATATAACGGAGCAGATATCCATTATAGAACCTAATCGGGAAATTACTGCGGCAATTTTGAAAGGTTATTTGCCGGCCAACAACGTCCAGCGCTTGCCGGCCCTGCTGGGTGTCAAAGAGAGCAAGGGATTTGGCAGTGAGCGGGAAATTCTATATCAGGTATTGTTCGACATGCGTCAGGATGTGACCGAATTGAAGAAACTGGTTCATGAGATCATGTCCGAACGTGCTTCGGGCGGTCATGGAGCCCCTTCTCCGATACCTGACTCCACGTATTATGCTCCGACGACTCCGTTGGTGCCTCCTGTTGCAGTTGAGTCCAATGTGCCGACCATCATTCGTCCGGCTGTTCAGCCTGTGAAGCCTGCCACTGCTCCTACCGATGATGACATTCAGGATACGGAAGAGTATGTGGAAGAATCTCTGGCGTTGGATGATGTAGAAAAGGAGATGATTCGGAAGGCATTGGAAAAGAACCATGGAAAACGGAAAAGTGCCGCACAAGATTTGAATATCTCAGAGCGGACGCTTTACAGAAAGATTAAGGAATATGGATTGGATTAAGAAGTTAGGAATCGCATTTGCCTGTGTCGCACTGGCGGTCATCGTATATTCGTGCCGTATGTCTTTTGGATTGGCTCCTATCAGTTCGATAGACTATTCGAAGGTAAAGACCATTTCCATTGCCGATTTTCAGAATCGGGCGGAATATGTCTATGCGCCTTTGGCCATTGAGTTCAATACGAAACTGAGGGATATGTTCATTCAGCAGACACGTTTGCAGGTGATTGATTCGGGTGGCGATTTGGATATCGACGGTGAAATTACAGGCTATAACCAATACAATGAGTCTGTCGATGCCAGTGGCTATGCTTCCAAGGTGAAGGTGACGCTGACGGTCAACGTGCGCTATACCAACAATACCAATCATGAGGAGGACTTTGAACAGCAGTTCTCAGCTTTCCAGACTTACGATTCCAATCAGTTGCTGACCGATGTACAGGACCAGCTGATCACGTTGATGGTAAAGGACATTACGGAACAGATTTTCAACGCTACGGTAGCCAACTGGTAAGATATGACATCCCTCCAACTGCAACAATGGATTCTACATCCCGAGTCGTTGAATCGGGAATCTTTGTACGAGCTCCGTACATTGGTAGCCCGTTATCCTTATTTCCAGTCGTTGCGTCTGCTTTATCTGAAAAATCTTTTTTTGTTGCACGACATCAATTTCGGAGCAGAATTGCGTAAGGCGGTGCTGTATGTGGCCGACCGCCGTTCGTTGTTCTATCTGATAGAAGGAGACCGCTACACATTGCATCGGGAGGAGGAACAGCCGGCTGTCCTTTCGGAAGGAAGTGGGGAACCGGGTGTTGACCGTACGCTGTTCCTGATTGATGCCTTCTTGTCTTCTATGCCCGAAGACCATTCGCAAAGTACCGGCTTGGATTATACGATGGACTATACGGCCTACTTGCTGAAGGAAGAAAACTCTGGCTCGTTGGATGAGAATGTTCCCCAGTTGCGCGGGCAGGAGTTGATTGACGGCTTTTTGGACAAGGTGGAAAACGCTGGTAAAGTAACTGCTCAGGAAGAGACGGCGGCGCCGGAAGTCCAAGAGCACGAGGCGATGCCGTCAGAGTCTGGTGAAGAAAGCGGGGAGACGCTTGCGGTAGAAGAACCGGCATCGGATGTTGAGAAAAAGGAAACCGCATCGGCGCAGGACGAAGAGGCGGACGAAAATCTTCCGTTGTCGTCCGAAGAGTGGGACGACAGCTGTTTGACCGAAACTTTGGCCAAAATTTACATAAAACAGCACCGATATGAGAAGGCTCTTGAAATTATTAAAAAGTTAAGCTTGAATTATCAAAAAAAAAATGCTTACTTTGCAGACCAAATCCGATTTTTGGAGAAATTGATTATTAACGCTAAATCAAAATAATTAGAAAATGTATTTATTATTAGTTATCTTAATGTTGCTGGCATCTGTGCTGATGTGCTTCATTGTCTTGATTCAGAATTCCAAAGGAGGCGGTCTGGCTTCCGGATTTTCTTCATCCAATCAAATTATGGGTGTGCGCAAAACTACTGACTTCCTGGAGAAGGCTACATGGACTTTGGCTGCTGCCATGGTCGTATTCAGTATAGCTACCGCTTATGTATTGCCTACCGTTTCTTCGAAGAGCGGTGACGTCATCATGGAGCAGGCACAGCAGCAGGAAGCTACCAACCCCTATAACATGCCTACAGGTACAGCTGCTCCGCAGACCGAAGCACCTGCAGCAAATGCTCCTGCAGACTCTGTAAACTGATATTGCACTGATTTTATAAATTTCTGAAAGGACGGGATTGCTGCATACCATCGTATGGCAATCCCGTTTTTCGTTTATTCCTTCATTAACTGTTGATACAATGACTTCTACAACTCCAATTCATCAGACTTTGCGCGATTCGGCGGCCATTCGCTGGATGGTGTTGATGTTTCTGGCCTTTGCCATGTTCTGTTCATACATCTTTATGGACATTCTTTCTCCCATCAAGGACTTGATGCAATCCACACGCGGATGGGATTCGACCGCCTTCGGCACCATGCAGGGTTCCGAGACCTTCTTGAATGTATTTGTCTTTTTCCTCATCTTTGCCGGTATCATTTTGGACAAGATGGGTGTACGTTTCACGGCTGTCCTTTCGGGAGCTGTGATGTTGGTGGGTGCTACCATCAACTGGTATGCCGTTACGGAGGCTTTTCAGGGAAGCAGTCTGGAAACCTGGTTTAACAACAACCTGAACTACATCCCGGGTTTTGATGAATTGGGCATTTCGCCTTTCTATGAGGGGATGCCGGCATCGGCCAAGTTTGCGGCAGTGGGCTTTATGATTTTCGGTTGTGGAGTCGAGATGGCTGGCATTACCGTGTCGCGCGGTATCGTAAAGTGGTTCAAGGGCCGTGAAATGGCATTGGCCATGGGGTCTGAGATGGCGCTTGCCCGTCTGGGAGTGGCTACCTGCATGATTTTCTCGCCTGTTTTTGCCAAGCTGGGTGGAGTGATCGACGTTTCCCGTTCGGTCGCTTTCGGCGTGGTACTGCTGATGATAGCTCTGATCATGTTTATCGTATACTTCTTTATGGACAAGAAGCTGGATGCGCAGACAGGTGAGGCCGAGGAGAAGGATGATCCCTTTAAAATCAGCGACTTGGGAAGCATCCTTTCGAGCGGTGGTTTCTGGCTGGTAGCCCTGCTGTGCGTGCTGTACTATTCGGCCATTTTCCCCTTCCAGAAGTATGCGGTCAATATGTTGCAGTGCAATCTGGTGTTTACGGAGGTGCCCTCGGATTCCTTCTGGGCTACCAATACGGTGACCATTATCCAGTACGTCATCATGCTGGTAGTGGCGGTTGCAGCTTTTGCCAGCAACTTCTCGAAACGTGCGGCCATGAAGTACGGCTTGTTGGTGGTGGCCGGTGTGGCGCTGGTTGTATTCTGCTACATGGGCTATATGCGTCAGAGTGCAGAAACGGTGTTCGCCGTATTCCCGCTGCTGGCCGTAGGCATTACTCCGATTTTGGGTAATTATGTGGACCACAAGGGTAAGGCAGCCAGCATGCTGGTCATTGGTTCGTTGCTGCTGATTTTCTGTCATCTGACGTTTGCATTCGTGTTGCCTGGACTGAAAGAAAATGCGGTGGGAGGCATCATCGTGGCTTATCTCACGATTCTGGTTCTGGGAGCCAGCTTCTCTCTGGTGCCGGCTTCGCTTTGGCCGAGCGTACCCAAGCTGGTGGATGCCAAGATTATAGGAAGTGCCTATGCGCTGATTTTCTGGATTCAGAACATCGGCCTCTGGCTGTTCCCGCTCCTCATCGGTAAGGTGCTCGATAAGACCAATCCCCAGTTGGTGGCCGACTTGCAGAACGATGTGATTACCCCCGAGGAAGCCGCCGTGTCCTACGACTATACGGCGCCGCTGGTCATGCTGGCCTGCTTGGGTGTGGCTGCTTTGATTCTAGGCTTTGTTCTGAAGGTGGTTGACCGTAAGAAGGGACTGGGCTTGGAAGAACCCAATATCAAGGACTGATGCCGACAGCGGATGAAAAAGCAATTTAACTTACTGGATACCGTGCCTGTGTGCGCGGAGATTGTCCGGACGGAATGGGAGGATGAGTGCGCAGTGCTCATCCTTCCTCGTTTCCGGAAGGCCTGGATGCAGCGTTGGCTGGTGCCCAAGGCCTTGTCGCGTGAAGTGCGCATCCCGTTGGAGGAGCATGGCTCTGCGGTGTGGCGGCTGGTGGACGGCCATCGTACGGTTGGTGAAATCATCGGCCTGATGGAGCCACACTTTGGGGCGGATAAAAACTATGCATCCCGTGTAGCGGCCTATATCGTGCAGCTACAACGGGATGGATTCATTCGCCTGTTGGCCCGTAAAGAAGGAGAGGACGTTTAGTTCTCCGCTCTGTCCACTTTCAGCAGTCCGCCGGTCGTGGTGTCGAAGAGGACTGTGGTGGTGGATTTCTTGTTGAACAGTACCGGAGCCAGCGATTCCTGCGTGCCGAACTGGGTGACCGGCAGTTCGTTGTTGTATATTTCCTTTCCCTGGTAGGTCAGTTTGATGCCAGCCTGTCCGGGTACATTGTAGATGATGCCGTCCAATTTCTTCTTTTCTTCGGTAGGGGCAGTTATCAGTTTTTTGTTCTGGATGCTGATGTAGACAGGATCGCCGGACAAGTCGTCTTTATCGACCATTCCCTGTTTGCTGGAGAAGCGCAAGGCCACTGCACTTTCTTTTTCTTCAGGCTCCATGCGGACGGTGAATATTTGTGTATCCTTCTTCTCTTTGCCCGTAAACATCTGCATCAGCGCCTTTTCCTGAAGGCTCATGTTGTCGAGCATGATTTTCAGTTGATTGCCGTCGGTGGGCATGTTGTCGGCTTCGCCGCGTATCAGGGCATTCTTGCTTTCACGGATGCTGTATATTTCCTTGGCTACCAGTTCGGCCATCTTGGCGTTGGAGCTGGTCATCAGGATTTCTTCGGTCAGGAAACTGCGCGGGTCCAGATCCTTTTCGGGCTTCCCGGCTTGGGGAGTTTCCTTTTTGTCACCTCCGCTGAAAGGCAGGTTGATGGAGCGAACAATGCCGTCTTCGGTCAGCTCCATGAGCGGGGCCACCGTTTTGTCTTTCATCTTGACGAAGTAGATGTGTTCCTTGTCCGGTACTCCTACTAAGCCTGTTTCTATCCGGTCGAGTGTCCAGTAGACGGCCGGCTCGTCCGATACGCCCGAAAGGCGCAGATAGCGGTCGGCATAGCGGCAGAATTCGCCGGGGGTATAGGTGTGCTTGGTGGCATATACCTTGATTTCAATCTGGGTCTTGGGGAGCATATAGGTCACTCCATAATCTTTGCCCTGTGTTACGCCGACGGTCACTTCCGTCTGTGCCGAGGCCAGTAGGCTCAGGGTAAGTGCAGACGACAATAAGAATATATTTTTCTTCATGCTTCTGTTAGGTTTTGGTTCGTAACTTCTTTAATTGAGCAAAGATAAGGAAGTTATCGGTGCAGATAGCGGATTTTGACATAATTAACAAAAGAAGCGGGCACGGACGATGCGGGCTTGTGCGGCGGGGTGACCCGTTGCAGCCTGTATCGTCCGTGCCCGTGGTGTTATTTGCCTGTACTTTGCGGCAGCTTCAGCCCGATTTCGGCGATGCCTACGCGGTCGTCGTTGAGCAGGATGCGCAGGTCACTGGCCGTCGTACCGCGGAAGGTGTAGGTGTGCGGCTTGCCATACTCGCTGACGGTGCCCGAGTAGACAGTCAGGAACTGGCCTCCGCCGCCCGAGAGCTGAATCTCGAAGTTGGCGGGCAGCTGGTTGTCGCGGCTGAAGGTCAGGGCCACTTCGTCTACCTTCGGATTGCCTTTCAGGGCGACGGTCAGGTAGTCGCCCTTGTTGCCCTGCCAGCAGGTTTCGGGCTTTCCGTCGAGCACGTTCAGTACGCTTTCGGGATTGGTGCTGGCTGTGACGGGGCTTTCTTCCTTCTGTGCCTCCAGGCGGGCGTTGCGTGTGGCATAGTCTTCCACACGAAGCACGGCGGTCTGGCGGATATCCTCGGACGAGGCGGCAGCCATGACGACGAATTCACCCGGCTCTACCACCCATTTCATGTTGGTGTTGAGCAGTTCCAGCTGCTTGCGGTCGAGGTGGAAGGTGACTTGCTTCGTTTCGCCCGGTGCGAGGTGGACGCGTTCGAAGCCGGCGAGATTCTTTTCGTAGGTGGTGACGCTGCTCACCACGTCGCGTGTGTAGAGCTGCACTACCTCGTCGCCTTCACGGCTGCCGGTATTGGTCACGTTCAGGGTGACGGTGGCCGTCTGGTTCGGAGTGATGACGGCGGGGCTGACCGTGAGGTCGGAGTACTCGAAGGTGGTATAGCTGAGGCCGTAGCCGAAGGGGTAGAGGGCGCCGTTGACGCGCGACATGTTGCCTTTCGGCCCTGGATTCTTGCCGCCGTCCACTTGCGACGAAGGCTTGCAGGGGAAGTTGAACGGTATTTGTCCCACGCTCTTGGGGAAGGTGACGGTGAGCTTGCCGCCGGGGTTGTAGTCGCCGAAGAGGACGTCGGCCACGGCCGTGCCACCCTTGGAGCCGGGATACCAGGCCTCGACGATAGCAGGTACGAACTTGTCGGCCCAGTTGATGGAGAGCGGACGGCCGTTGATAAGTACCAGCACGACGGGTTTGCCCGTGGCCTGTACGGCCTGGAGCAGTTTCTGCTGGCGGCCGGGCAGGTCGAGGCTGCTGCGCGACTTGTTCTCGCCGCAGGTGCGCTGGCCGCCTCCCAGCACTACGACGGCCACGTCGGCACGGCGGGCATTGGCCACGGCACGGTCTATCTCGGCCTGTTCGTCATCGGTCAGCGGGTATTCTATCAGTTCGCTTTCGGGCCAGTGGGCATCCACCAGGTCGCAACCCTTGGTGTAGAGCACTTCGGCCTTGCCTTCCACTTTGGCCTGGATGCCTTCGAGCACCGTCGTCACGTCGACGGCCAGCGGGCCGTAGTGGGTCAGCGCATAACCTTTTTCGTCGGCATTGGGGCCGCAAACAGCGATGGTCTTGATGCGGTCGATGTCGAGGGGCAAAGTCTGCTTGTCGTTCTTCAGCAGGACGATGCTTTCGCGCGAAGCCTGCAGGGCCACGTCTTCGTTCGCAGGATTCTCCACCTCTTCGTCGGCTCCGGCCAGATCGGTCTGGTAGGGAGCGTCAAAGAGGCCGACGAGGAGCTTCACGCGCAGGATGTCGCGCACGCGGTCGTTTATCAGTTCTTCACTCAGGCCGCCCTCCTTTACCAGTTCGCGGAGCGGCTCCACGAACGATTCGGGCGAGCGGAAGGTGCAGCGCACGTTCAGCCCTGCCTCCACACTCTGGCGTACGGCTTCTTTCATGTCCTTGGCCGTGCCGTGCTTGGTGTAGAGGTATTCGACGGCGTCGCTGTCCGACACGACATATCCCTTGAAGCCCATCTCGCCGCGCAGGCGGGTGGTGAGCCAGTAGAAACTGCCCTGGATGGGGATGCCGTCGTAGTCGTTGTACGAGCTCATCACGCCCAGCAGACCCGTTTCCTGAATGACGCGCTTGAAGGGATAGACGTGTATCATCTCCACTTCGCGCGGCGACATCTGCGGGTCGACGCGCGCCATGCCTTCGCGGGCGCCCTTGTTGTTGCTGTAAGCCACGAAGTGCTTGGCCGTGGCGGCCACCTGGTGATCTTTCTGCAGGCCATGTACCATCTCGATGCCCAGTTCGGCCACAAGGTAGGGTGACTCGCCGTACACCTCTTCATAGCGTCCCCAGCGCTGGTCGCGTCCCACGTCGAGGATGGGGGCATAGACATTGGTATAGCCCAGCATGCGGGCTTCGCGCCCCGTTATCTCGCCGATGCGGCGCACGAGGCTACGGTTCCAGGTGTGTCCGATGCCCAATTGGGTGGGGAAGTTGGTGGCGCGGTAGCTCTCCACGCCGCGGATGCCTTCGTTGGTGAAGTCTACGGGGATGCCCAGGCGCGTCTCTTCGACGAAGAAGCGCTGCACTTCGTTCAAGGCCCAGGCGTGGCGCGAGGTCGGCCATACGTTTTCGTTGTCCGAGGGCGGCAGGCCCCACTGGCGGAAGCCGTTCAGGTGCTCGTCGATGGCGCCGATGCCGTCTTTCCACAACGCCTCTTTCCACTCGGGTGTGGGCAGGTCGTCCTTCAGCACGCGCTGGTAGCCGTAGAGGGTCACCATCTGACAGGTCTTCTCGTCGAGTGTCATCTGCCCGAGCAGGTCCTCGATGCGTGCGTCGATGGGAGCGTTGGGGTCTTCGTAGACGTCCTTCACGCCGTTCTTGTTGAAGTCAATCCAGTCTTTGTGGTACATGTCCGTGCGGACGGGTTTGTACGTTTTCGGTGTTTTTCGGTCGGTCGTGGCGCCGAAGGTGGACAGGCACCCGCAGGCCAGCAGGGTGGTTAGAATCAGTTTCCTCATGAATAAATCGATTATTTGTTTGGGACAAAAATACTCAGATTTCCTTGAATGGTGGGATAATATTGTCCGTTTCGATGGCCAATATTTTCCAAAACATCTCCTTTTTACCGTTTTTCGCTTGTTATGCTGCTATTGGAGAGGAAATACTTTACCGGCTTTTCGGCATTTCATTCTGTCCTTTATCAAGGATTCTCTGGCATTTGGAGAAATGGACTGCTGAATTGTAAATTATTCTGATTTCCGATAAGATTTTCTCCTTATATCTTTTATGAACCGTCTTATAGCCCTGCTTTAAGTAGGTTTGAAACATTCGGGGGGTATGTTTGAAACATTCAGCCCTTATGTTTGAAACATAGGGGCCTTGGGGTTGAAACCTGTTTATGTGGATTTTTCCCGGGTAATGTTTGAAATGATTCTTTTTGTGTGGAAATTTCTCAATATCCGATGGACTTGTTTATATCCTTGGATAGATGGCATCAATTAATATTTGCAAATATATTATTGTTGGAAACAAAAGAATTTGTACCTTTGCATCATTCCGCTGATGAAAATGAGCGGTATGTTTGTAGAAGAACTTATTATTACTAACCGGGGTTGACTGGATTTGACAGCGGGCAGAAATGGTAGGTAAGCATGCAGTGGGTCGGTAATTTCCACTTTAATCTCAGTTATCAAACAATTATCTGGCAACGAAAATTATGCTCTCGCTGCTTAATCGAAGTACAGTAGATTAGCTTTATTTCCGCCAAAGTGGTGGAAACGGGATGTCACTCAAAAGCTCTTGTTCCGAAGCGTTTGGTAAAGTGGCACAGCAAAATCGGGAATAGCTCAGGTCTTTCTCCGCGGCCTTTGCGAAGTTTCAGGAGATAAGGTGCAGGTTGGTGGCTCTGGTCTTGCCTGCGCTCGAAAACCGAAGGCAGAGATAAGCATGTAGAAAGCTTATGATTTCCTCGTTTGGACGAGGGTTCGATTCCCTCCAGCTCCACGGATATGAGTTAGAAGCCGCTGATGTCAGCGGCTTTTCTGTTTTTCTATTCTGTTCTTTCTCCCGTTTTCCTGCAATATGTGTTGTAAAACATCGCTTCGGATAGTGCTTTTTATATCTAAAAACCGTTTCTTTGTACCAGCATAGTTCAGCACAGCATTCCTTCTGTACTGACAAACTTGGAAACACCATGAGAAACGATACATTCGGACAACAGGCAAGCAAGGTGACGCAGTTGGCAGACCGTCTTGGACAGGCCATCTCCATGCGGGAGTTTCTGGAAGGAGATTCTCTTCCTTCCATCAACGAGCTGAGCCGACGTTATGGAGTGTCCCGAGACACGGTCTTCAAGGCTTTCCGCGACCTGCGGGAACGCGGCTTGATAGACTCCACGCCACGCAAGGGTTATTTCGTAACGGGACAGGTGACCAACGTCCTTCTGCTGCTCGACCAGTATACGCCTTTCAAGGAAACGCTGTACAACAGCTTCGTGAAACATCTTCCCCTTCATTATAAGGTAGACCTTCTGTTCCACCAGTACAACGAACGCTTGTTCAATACGCTGGTCCGCGAGTCGGTGGGCAAGTACAGCAAGTATGTGGTGATGAATTTCGACAACGAGAAGTTCAGCCCGGCCTTGAACAAGATCAATCCGGCCCGGTTGTTGCTGCTCGATTTCGGCAAGTTCGACAAGGACCGCTATTCGTATGTCTGCCAGGATTTTGATGAGTCTTTCTACCGTGCCTTGGTGTCTTTGGACGACCGCATGTCGGCCTATCGCAAGTTTGTCTTTCTCTTTCCCCGCAGCTTGAAGCATCCCAAGAGCAGCCAGGACTATTTTATTCGTTATTGTAAGGAAAAAGGCTTGGAATGGGCGGTCGAATCGGACGTGGAAAATCTGAAGGTCGAAGCGGGGACTGCCTATCTGGCCATCAAGCAGCAGGATGTGGTCAAGGTGGTGAAGCAGGGACGTCTGGAGGGACTGAAGTGTGGCAAGGACTACGGCCTCCTGGCTTACAATGACATACCGTCCTACGAAGTGATTGATGAAGGCATTACCGCTCTGACCATCGACTGGCAGAGGATGGGCGACGAGGTGGCCGGTTTCGTTCTGAACGGCACGTCTGTGCAGGAATATCTGCCTACGGAAGTGAGGATGCGCAGTTCACTCTGATTTTTTTTTCTATATTCAGCACAGGTCAGTATAAAGATAGATAAAAGTAAAAGGATAAGTTAATTTGTTAGACCCATTAATTTGTGATTATGAAAAAGTATCCCAAAATTGGAATCCGCCCCACCATTGACGGTCGTCAGGGCGGTGTTCGCGAGAGTCTGGAAGAAAAGACCATGAATCTGGCCAAGGCAGTGGCCGAGCTGATTTCCACCAACCTGAAGAACGGCGACGGCAGTCCGGTAGAGTGTGTGATAGCCGACGGCACCATCGGCCGTGTGGCCGAGAGCGCGGCCTGTGCCGAGAAGTTCGAGCGCGAGGGTGTAGGTTCCACCATTACCGTGACCTCCTGCTGGTGCTATGGTGCCGAGACCATGGACATGAACCCGTATTATCCGAAGGCCGTCTGGGGTTTTAACGGTACGGAGCGTCCGGGCGCCGTTTATCTGGCCGCCGTCTTGGCCGGACATGCCCAGAAGGGGTTGCCCGCTTTCGGCATCTATGGCCATGACGTGCAGGACCTGGACGACAACAGCATTCCCGCCGACGTGGCCGAGAAGATTCTCCGCTTTGCCCGTGCCGCCCAGGCCGTAGCCACCATGCGCGGCAAGTCCTACCTGTCGATGGGCAGCGTGTCGATGGGTATTGCCGGCTCCATTGTCAATCCCGACTTCTTCCAGGAATACCTGGGCATGCGCAACGAGTCGGTCGACCTGACCGAAATCATACGCCGCATGACGGAGGGCATCTACGACAAGGAAGAATATGCCAAGGCAATGGCCTGGACCGAGAAATATTGCAAGGTGAACGAAGGCGAGGACTTTAAGAACCGTCCCGAGAAGCGCAAGACCCGCGAACAGAAGGATGCCGACTGGGAGTTCATCGTGAAGATGATGATCATCATGCGCGACCTGATGCAGGGCAACCCCAAGCTGCGTGAGATGGGCTTCAAGGAAGAGGCGCTGGGACACAATGCCATTGCCGCCGGCTTCCAGGGACAGCGCCAGTGGACCGACTTCTATCCCAACGGCGACTATCCCGAAGCGCTGCTCAATACCTCTTTCGACTGGAACGGCATCCGTGAAGCCTATGTGGTGGCTACCGAGAACGATGCCTGCAACGGCGTGGCCATGCTCTTCGGCCATCTGTTGACCAATCGTGCCCAGATTTTCTCCGACGTGCGTACCTATTGGAGTCCCGAAGCCGTGAAGCGTGTCACAGGCAAGGAGCTGACCGGCCTGGCTGCCAACGGCATCATCCACCTCATCAACTCCGGCGCCACGACGCTCGACGGTTCGGGCCAGTCGGTCGACGAAGCCGGAAACCCCGTGATGAAGGAGCCTTGGAACCTGACCCAGGCCGACGTGGACAACTGCCTGAAGGCTACGACCTGGTATCCGGCCGACCGCGACTACTTCCGTGGAGGCGGCTTCTCGTCCAACTTCCTTTCCAAAGGCGGCATGCCTGTCACGATGATGCGTCTGAACCTGGTGAAAGGCCTCGGCCCCGTGCTTCAGATAGCCGAAGGCTGGACCGTGACCATCGATCCCGAAATCCACGAAAAGCTGAACATGCGTACCGATCCCACTTGGCCCACTACCTGGTTCGTGCCCCGTCTGTGCGACAAGCCGGCTTTCAAGGACGTCTATTCCGTGATGAACAACTGGGGAGCCAACCACGGTGCCATCAGTTACGGCCACATCGGTCAGGATCTGATAACGATGGCTTCCATCCTCCGCATTCCGGTCTGCATGCACAATGTGGACGATGAGAAGATTTTCCGTCCGGCTGCCTGGAACGCCTTCGGCATGGACAAGGAAGGTGCCGATTACCGTGCCTGCGCTACCTATGGTCCCATTTACAAATAATTCAACCGTCAACAGCTATGATAACAGAAGAACAAATCCAACAGTTTATAGCCCAGGCCCATCGCTGTGGCGATGCCCGGCTGACCATTTGCAGCAGTGGCAACCTGTCGTGGCGCATCGGCGACCAGGCCCTGGTTTCCGGTACCGGTTCGTGGGTACCGTCCTTGAAGCGGGAGAATGTGGCCGTCTGCAATATTGCCGACGGAACATCGGTCAACGGCGTGAAACCCTCGATGGAGAGCGGTTTCCATCTGGGCATCCTTCGGGAGCGTCCCGATGTGAATGTGGTGTTCCACTTCCAGTCGGAATATGCCACGGTGGTGTCCTGCATGAAGAACCGGCCGACCAACTTCAACGTAACGGCCGAAATACCTTGTCACGTAGGTTCCGAAATTCCGTTGATACCCTACTATCGTCCCGGTTCCAAGGAGCTGGCCGCCGCTGTGGTGGCCGCCATGCGCGACCATAATTCCATCTTGCTGGCCAAGCATGGCCAGGTGGTCTGCGGCAAGGACTTCGACGAAGTGTTCGAACGGGCCATGTTCTTTGAAATGGCCTGCCGCATCATCATTCAGTCGGGCGGTGCCTATGAGGTGCTGTCGCCTGCCGAGATAGACGACCTGGAAGTGTATGTACTGGGCAAAAAGACCAAATAAGTTCAAGAAACCGATACCATGAAAAATAACACCGTTGTCAAGAACACTTATCTGGCAGTGGACTTTGGAGGGGGGAGCGGCCGTGTCATGGCCGGTTCCCTCTTCCAGGGGAAACTGGAGCTGGAGGAAGTGTACCGTTTCCCCAACCGTCAGGTGAAGCTGGGGAAACATCTTTACTGGGATTTCCCGGCGCTGTTTGCCGAGATGATGAACGGTCTGAAAGAGGCGGCCCGCAGGGGATATGCCGTAAAAGGCATAGGTATAGATACCTGGGGCGTCGATTTTGGGCTGATAGACAAGAACGGCAACCTCTTGGGTAATCCGGTGTGTTACCGCGACAGCCGTACGGACGGGACGCCTGACAAGGTTTTCCGGCAGCTCGATCCTCGCGACCATTACCGGACTACCGGTATCCAGGTGATGTCCATCAATACCCTGTTCCAGCTCTACAGCATGAAGGAAGCCGGCGACCCGCAACTGGCCGTGGCCGACAAGCTGCTCTTCATGCCCGACCTGTTCAGCTACTTTCTGACCGGTGTCGCCGATACGGAGTACAGCATTGCTTCCACTTCCGAACTGCTGGATGCCCGCGGACGCTGCTGGTCGGTAGATACAGCCCGTGCGTTGGGACTTCCCGAGCATCTGTTCGGGCGGCTGGTGATGCCCGGCACCGTGCGGGGCAGGCTGACGGACGAAGTGGCCCGCGAGACGGGACTGGGCGCGGTCGATGTCATTGCGGTCGGCTCGCACGATACGGCCAGTGCGGTGGTAGCCGTTCCGGTAACCGACGATACGGTGGCTTTCCTGAGTTCGGGTACCTGGTCGCTGCTGGGAGTGGAGCTCGACGAACCCATTCTGACCGAAGAGGCACGGTTGGCCCCGTTCACCAACGAAGGTGGAGTAGGAGGCCGCATCTGTTTCCTCCAGAACATTACAGGCTTGTGGATTGTACAGCGCCTGATGGCCGAGTGGAAACAGCGCGGGGAGGAACAGACCTACGACGAACTGATTCCGCAGGCCGAATCTGCCGTTGTCACTGCCTGCATTCCGGTGGACGATGCCTGCTTCATGAATCCCGGGAATATGGAAGCGGCCATTCTCGGCTACTGCCGCGAGCATGGGTTGCCGCAGCCGCAGGGCAAGGCGGAAATGATGAAGTGCGTGTTGCAGTCGTTGGCCCTCAAATACAAGGACGCTGTCAGCCGTCTGAACCGACTGCTTCCGGCTCCTGTCAGTCGGCTGAACATCATCGGCGGCGGCTCGCAGAACCGCCTGCTCAACCAGCTGACGGCCGATGCCCTGGGCATCCCCGTCCAGGCCGGACCGGTGGAGGCGACTGCCATCGGCAACATCCTGACGCAGGCCATGGCCAAGGGAGAGGTTGCCGGGCTCGACGAATTGCGCGGCATCGTTGCGCGGAGTTTCGCCTCGCAGTTGTATTATCCCCGGAAATAAATCGAAAAAAATAACGGATGTCTGTACGGATGCTATTGCTTTTGTCCTATATTTGTACCTGCAAAATGAAGGGCGGCAGCATCGTCTGACCCAATTATGAAGTGAAGTTTATATCAATATGCAACCATGAAACACAGTAAAGAGTCCATCTTGTCGAAGGACGGAGTCAACTATTTGATTCCTTTTATTCTGATAACCTCCTGTTTTGCCCTTTGGGGGTTTGCCAACGACATTACCAATCCGATGGTCAAGGCATTTTCCAAGATTTTCCGTATGAGCGCCACCGACGGGGCGTTGGTGCAGGTAGCCTTTTACGGCGGTTATTTCGCCATGGCTTTCCCGGCGGCCATGTTTATCCGCCGCTTTTCCTACAAGGCCGGTGTCCTGTTGGGGCTGGGACTGTATGCGTTCGGTGCCTTCCTCTTCTTTCCGGCCAAGATGACGGGCGAGTATTATCCCTTCCTGATAGCCTATTTCATTCTGACCTGCGGCCTTTCCTTCCTGGAAACCAGTTGTAACCCCTACATTCTCTCCATGGGTACCGAGGAGACGGCCACGCGTCGTCTGAACCTGGCCCAGTCGTTCAACCCGATGGGCTCCCTGCTGGGCATGTTCGTGGCCATGAATTTCATTCAGGCGCGTCTCCATCCCCTGGATACGGCCGACCGCGCCCTGCTCAACGAGCAGGAGTTTGAGGCCATCAAGGAGGCCGACCTCAGTGTGCTGATAGCCCCTTATCTGGCCATTGGCCTGGTCATCCTGCTCATGCTGATTGTCATCCGTCTGGTCAGGATGCCCAAGAACGGTGAAGAGAACCATTACATCAACTTCATCCCAACCTTGAAGCGCATCTTTACCAAGCCCCGTTACCGCGAGGGAGTCATTGCCCAGTTCTTCTACGTGGGCGCGCAAATCATGTGCTGGACGTTCATCATCCAGTATGGTACGCGCCTCTTCATGTCGCAGGGCATGGAGGAGAAGGCGGCGGAAGTCCTTTCCCAGCAGTACAACATTGTGGCGATGGTTATCTTCTGCATCAGCCGCTTTGTCTGCACCTTCATGCTCCGCTATCTCAATGCCGGGCGTTTGCTGATGATTCTGGCGGTGCTGGGCGGCCTCTTCACGTTGGGCACCATCTTCCTGCAGAACATCTACGGCCTGTATTCGCTGGTAGCTGTTTCGGCCTGCATGTCCCTGATGTTCCCCACCATCTACGGCATCGCGCTGAAGGGGCTGGGCGAAGATGCTAAGTTCGGAGCTGCCGGTCTGATTATGGCCATTCTGGGCGGTTCCGTGCTGCCTCCCTTGCAGGCCCTGATTATCGACATGAAGGAAGTGGCCGGTTTCCCAGCGGTCAACCTGTCCTTCATCCTGCCTTTCATCTGCTTTGTAGTGATTGTGTATTACGGCCGCCGTACGGTGAAGAACCGTTGGTAAGCGGCGGGGTGGCTGGTTCGTCTGTCTGGACGTGCGCCGTTTTCAGGAGCGGTCCTTGCGGGCCTTCTCCCGGGCTGCACAGTCCGGACAGATGCCTTTCAGCACATAGTTGATGCTGTGCAGGCTGAATCCTTCGGGCAGCGTCACCATCGGGGTGGGTATGTTGGTGAAGCAGAAGGTGCGGTTGCACTTCTCGCAGTGGAAGTGGGTGTGCAGGTCGTTCACCTCGCACGAGCACGACGAGCTGCATACGGCATACTTGAACGACCCCGTCCCGTCGTCGATGCTGTGGATGAGGTGGTGCGACAGAAAGAGGGTGAGGGTGCGGAAGATGCTCGACCGGTCTACCGTGTCGAGTCGGTCTTCCAGGTCGGCCAGCGAAACCGACTGCTTGGCCTGCATCATGGCTTTCAGTACCAGCAGCCGGATGGCTGTCGGTTGTATTTCACGCTGGGCCAGCAGGTCCAGACAAGTGGAGTCTTCCATATCGGTTTGTTTTTTCATTTCATCAGTTTTTGTATCCGCATGGCGTTCAGCACGGCCAGCAGGGCTACGCCTACGTCGGCAAACACGGCCTCCCACAGCGTGGCCGCTCCCAGGGCTCCCAGTACCAGTACCACTGCCTTCACGCCCAGAGCCAGGGTGATGTTCTGCCAGACGATGCGTCTGGTCAGCCTTCCGGCCCGGATGGCGGTGGCGATGCGCGAGGGCTGGTCGTTCTGTATCACGACGTCGGCCGTCTCGATGGCGGCGTCGCTTCCCCATTGTCCCATGGCGATGCCCACGTGGCTCAGGGCCAGGGCGGGGGCGTCGTTGATGCCGTCGCCGGCAAAGGCCGTCCGGCAGGTGTCGTCCTTCCGCAACTGCTCCATGTGCTGCACCTTTCCTTCGGGCAGCAGGTCTCCGTAGGCTTGGTCGATGCCCAGCTGCTTTGCAAAGTTAGTGACAATCGTCTGTTTGTCGCCCGAAAGTATCTGAATATTTTTGATATTTAAGGCTTTCAGGTTGTCGATGGCCTGCCGGGCATCCGCTTTCAGGGTGTCGGCCAGCAGCAGATGGCCGATGTACTTCCCTTCCACGGCGCAGGCTACCGTTGTGCCCGCAGCCTGGTGCAGGTCTGCCGGGTAGGCGATGCCCTTGCGGTCCAGCAGGCGGGTGTTGCCCACTAGTACCGTCTGTCCGTCGACGGTGGCCTGCACGCCGCATCCGGCCAGCTCTTCGACGTCCGATACCGGTTGCAGTGCTATGTGCCGGGCCTGTGCATAGCGTTTCAGGCCTGCCGCCAGCGGGTGGGTGCTGTTCTGCTCGGCCGAGGCGGCCAGGCGGATGAGGCGCTCTTCGTCAATGCCCGGTTGGGGCACGCAGGCCTGTACGTCAAATTCGCCGCGGGTCAGGGTGCCGGTCTTGTCGAAGACGACCGTGTTGACCCGGGTGATGGCGTCCAGGTAGTTGCTTCCCTTGAACAGGATGCCCCGCCGGGAGGCCGCTCCGATGCCGCCGAAGTAGCTCAGCGGGATGCTGATGACCAGCGCACAGGGACACGACACCACCAGAAAGACCAGTGCGCGGTAGAGCCAGTCGCTGAAGAGGTAGGTGAACGTCGCGCTGTACAGCGACCAGAGCCAGGGCAGCAGCACGATGAGGACGGCCAGTCCGGTGACGGCGGGCGTATAGATGCGGGCAAACTTGCGGATGAAGAGCTCGGCGGGCGCTTTCCGTTCCGAAGCGTCCTGTACCATGCGCAGGATGCGCGACAGGGCACTGTCGGTAAAGGGGCGGGTGACGCGGATCTGTACCGTCCGTCCTGTCGAAATCATGCCTGCCAGCACTTCGCCGTCCTTGTTGATGTCGCGGGGCAGGCTTTCGCCCGTCAGGGCTGCCGTGTTGAAGGTAGCGCTTTCGTTGCACAGCGTTCCGTCGAGCGGCACCCGTCCGCCGGCCTTCACTTCGATGACCTCGCCCGGATGGACGTCCTGCGGCGGCACCTCCACGACCTGTCCGTTGCGGACCACGGCTGCCCTTTCGGGCCGGATGTCGAGCAGGGCGCTGATGTTCCGCCGGGCTTTGCTCACCGCCTTGTCCTGGAAGTGCTCTCCCAGTGAGTAGAACAGCATCACCGCCACGCCTTCGGGATATTCGCCGATGGCAAAGGCACCGACGGTGGCGATAAACATCAGCGTGAACTCGTTGAAGTATTCCCGCCGGGCCAGTCCCTCCCAAGCCTCCTTCAGCACGGGCAGGGCCACGGGCAGGTAGGCGGCCAGGTACCACAGGGCGGCTACGCCCCGATGACCGAAGAAGGCGGCATCCGTGGCGTGGAGCGTCATGCCGGCGGCCAGCAGCAGGGCCGACAGCAGCATCCGTCCATACTCTTCCATGAAACTTTTCTGTCTGCAGCAGGCGGCGTGTGCAGACTCGTGTGAACAACAGTGGCAACTCATATTCGTAATGATTTGATCGTTTTCCTGCTGCAAAGGTAAGGCTTTGCGGATGCAACCGGGTTGCAAACTGCGGGTGCCGGGTGTCACAGCTCCCTTTTATGCCGGGAAGTCTGTGGTATTTGATATAAATCAATTCGCCTGCGTCTCTTTTTTTACTAATTTTGCGCCCGAATTCAGGAGGATATTTACATGGCCAAGTCGGTGGAAATGACGGAGGGACGCACCCTGCCGCAAATCTTTTATTTTGCATTGCCCCTGCTGATGGGCAACCTGTTGCAGCAGACCTATTCGATGGTCGACGCTGCCATCGTCGGAAAGTTTCTGGGCATCAATCCGCTGGCGGCGGTGGGTGCCAGCACGTCGGTGGTTTTCCTGATTCTGGGTTTCTGCAACGGCTGTTGCGGAGGCTTCGGCATCCCCGTGGCCCAGAAGTTCGGTGCGCGCGACTACGTAACCATGCGCCGTTATGTGGCGGTCAGCCTCAAGCTGGCGGCGTTCATGTCCCTGTCGCTGGCGGTGGTTACTGCCCTGCTCTGCAACTGGATCCTGCACCTGATCCGCACGCCCGAGAATATCTTCACCGATGCCTACTACTACCTGCTGATTACCTTCATCGGCATCCCCTGCACCTTCTTCTACAACCTCCTGTCCAGCATCATCCGTGCGTTGGGCGACAGCAAGACACCTTTCTGGTTCCTGCTCTTCTCCACCGTGCTCAACATCGTGCTCGACCTCTTCTGCATCCTCGTGCTGGGCTGGGGCGTGGCCGGTGCCGCCATTGCCACGCTGGTGGCCCAGGGCGTGTCTGCCGTCCTTTGCTATTTCTACATGATGCGCCATTTCGACATTCTCCGCACCATGCCGGCCGAACGCCGCTTCGACAGCCGCCTGGCCCGCACGATGCTTTCCATCGGTGTGCCCATGGGACTCCAGTTCTCCATCACCGCCATCGGCAGCATCATGCTCCAGAGTGCCAACAACGCGTTGGGCACCGCCTGCGTGGCCGCCTATTCGGCTGCCATCCGCATCAAGATGTTCTTCATGTGTCCCTTCGAGAGTCTGGGCATCGCCATGGCCACCTTTGCCGGGCAGAACTACGGGGCGGGCAAGCCCCAGCGCATCTGGCAGGGCGTGAAGTCCAGTGCGCTGATGATGATGGTCTATTGGGTCTTCACCTTCTGTGTCCTCATGCCGGGTTCGCGCATGTTTGTCCGGCTGTTTGTCGATGCCTCCGAGGTCGAGATTCTGGCGGACGCCGTGCTGTTCCTCCATACGGCTGTCTGCTTCTTCCCCGTGCTGGGCGTGCTCTGCATTCTGCGCTACACCATTCAGGGTTCCGGCTTCACCAACCTGGCCATGCTTTCGGGCGTATCCGAGATGATTGCCCGTATCCTGGTCAGCGTCATTGCAGTACCTGCGTGGGGCTATCTGGCCGTCTGCTTCGGCGACCCCACCGCCTGGATTTTTGCCGACGCCTTCCTCATTCCCGCCTTTGTCTACGTCTACCGGCGGATGAAGCGGACGGTCTTCACGGCTGTATCCTGACGGGCTTCTCTTTCTTTCAGCCGGATGGAGCGTCCGTTTAAGCCGAGCAAACCATTCGTTTAGGCTGGGCAAACCATTCGTTTAAGCTGGGTAAACCATTTGTTTAGGCTGGGCAAAGCGGCGCTTTGGGCCGGGCATGCCGGCTGCTTCCGCTTTTCCGGCAATCTTTTCCTTCAAAACATACGACCTTTTGCCCCCAAACAAGCAATGTTTTGCCTCTAGACAAGGCATGTTTTCCGTGCTAACTATGGACTTCAGCGCGCCAACTATGGACTTGGGTTGGAAATAATTGTTTATGGAGAAACGATGGGAGAACGATGGTCAATGAATTGAATAAGTCTGAAAACGTGTTTTTCGTCTTTTGTACTTCACTCGGTTTGCACTATCTTTGTCCTCCGGAAGGAGGAGAACGGAACAATGACCGAGCGCAAAATCATTCACATCGACATGGATGCTTTCTATGCGTCCGTGGAGCAGCGCGACAACCCCGAACTGCGCGGCAAGCCCATCGCCGTGGGCCATGCGGAGGAGCGGGGTGTGGTGGCTGCCGCCAGCTACGAGGCACGCCGCTACGGGGTGCGTTCGGCCATGTCGTCGCAGAAGGCGCGAAGGTTGTGTCCATCGCTCATCTTCATCCCCGGGCGGATGGAGGTATATAAAGAGGTGTCCCGCCAGATACATGAAATTTTCCACGAATATACGGACCTCATCGAGCCGATTTCACTCGACGAGGCGTTCCTCGACGTGACCGTCAACAAGCCGGGCATCCCGCTGGCGGTGGACATCGCCCGCGAAATCAAACGGAAGATACGCGCGGAGCTGAACCTGGTGGCATCGGCCGGCGTGTCCTACAACAAGTTCCTGGCCAAGATTGCGTCGGACTACCGCAAGCCCGACGGGCTCTGCACCATCCATCCCGACCAGGCACTGGACTTCATCGCCCGCCTGCCCGTCGAGAGCTTCTGGGGCGTGGGCCCTGTCACGGCCAAGCGGATGCACCTGCTGGGCATACACAACGGGGCGCAGCTCCGGGCACGCTCGCTGGAGATGCTGACGCGGGAGTTCGGCAAGGTGGGGGCGGTGTACTACGACTTTGCCCGGGGCATTGACCTGCGGCCGGTCGAAGCGGTGCGCGTGCGCAAGTCCATCGGGTGCGAGCATACGCTGGAGCGGGACATCAGCCGTACGTCTTCGGTCATCATCGAGCTGTATCATGTGGCGGTGGAGCTGGTGGACCGCCTGAAGCGCAAGGACTTCCATGGCAACACGCTGACGCTGAAAATCAAGTTCCACGACTTCCGGCAGATTACCCGCAGCCTGACGCAGCAGGGACAGGAGCTGACGGAACTGTCTGTCATCCTGCCCCTGGCCAAGCGGTTGCTCCGCGAAGTGGACTATGAAGAACATCCCATACGGCTCATCGGCCTGTCGGTGTCCAATCCGCGCGAAGAGGAGGCGGACCGGCATGGCGTATGGGAACAGCTCAGCTTTGAATTCAGCGACTGGAAATAGGAAAAAGGCAGGGACAGAGGGTTGTTTTTCTCCGGTTTATGTTATCTTTGCTCCCGGACAACAATTAAACGATAAATTGCTATGGGTTGTTTGATGAACCTCTTGTGGCTGCTGTTCGGAGGGCTTCTGACGGCAGTGGAATACCTGGTGGCCAGCTTGCTGCTGATGCTAACCATTGTGGGCATACCGTTCGGCATGCAGACGTTGAAGATGGCTTCACTGGCCTTGTGGCCTTTCGGCAAGGAGGTGAGGAGCGGAAGCCGTTCGGACGGCTGCCTGTATGTGTTGATGAATGTGCTGTGGATTCTGCTGGGCGGAATCTGGATTTGTCTGTCGCATCTGCTTTTCGGCGCCTTTCTTTGCATCACGATTATCGGCATACCTTTCGGCCTGCAGCATTTCAAGTTGGCGGCCGTGGCCCTGATGCCTTTCGGCAAGGATATCGTGGCGGCCTGACGGAGGAGGCTGTGGGGGAAAAATAAAAACGACGGGTGACCTTCCGGTCGTCCGTCGTCTTCTTCATATTTGTTTAAAGGGTTGTTGGGGTCTGTATCGGATTAAGCTTGCCGGGCAAGCAGCTTCTGGAGTTGGCCGTTCAAGGCTTGGCACATGGCACCGTTTCTCATCGTCTGATAGCGTTTGATACGGTACTGCAACATCATGATTTCATTTACGTTCTTTTTCATAATCGTCTTGGTTTTGTGCTTTCCGCGTTTCGGAAAGCGGTTCTACATCTTTTCTTCTATTCTCTATTAATAACACTGCAAAGATACGAATTGTTTGCTGAAAATATGTTCTACAACATAAAAATCTTGCTAATTTCTCTTTCGGGTGGCTGGATATGGGCTGTTTTGCTATATGGAGATTACAGAAATATTGCATATCTTTGTCCCTGTATTCAGATTCGGATATGATGGTTACTTCATTCAAACGGTTGGTGACGTTGCTCCGCAGCCCTTATCCCGAGTTGCGGCAACGGTGGAAGACGGTGGTGCTGCCTTCGTTGCTGGTGTTCTTCATCCTCTACGTCCTTCAGCCTTTCGGCATTTCGAAGATGGGGGAAAACAAGTTGCCGGTGCTGGTAGGCTATGCCGTGGTGTCGTCGGCCATGCTGGCGGTGTCGGTTTATGTGCTTCCGGCACTGTTTCCCGCGTGGTATCGGGAGGAGCGGTGGACGGTGGGGAAGGAAATGATTGCCACGCTGCTGCTGTGTGTGCTGATCACGCTGGGTAACTGGTGCTATACGGCTGCGGTGTTCGGCCTGGAGCTGGACATGCGTCTGCTGGGTATCTGCCTGATGTGGATGGTGGTGATAGGGCCGTTCCCCATCGTGCTCTTCGTGATGTGGAACCGTAACCTGCAACTGCGCCGCAATCTGCAGGAGGCGGTGGAAATGAATGTCCGCCTTGGAGAGAGGATGCGGGCGGAAGCGGCATCGGCGTGCGTCCCGGCGGAGGCCGGAGCGGAAGTCCGGCTGGAGAGCGGAACAAGGGAAAGCCTGGCGCTTGACCCCGTCCGGTTGCTGTATGCCGAGTCGGAGGGCAACTACGTGCGGCTGAACTATCTGGCTGCCGGCAGCGACAGGCCGGCGGTGAAGCTGCTGCGCCTCACGATGAAGCAGGCAGAGGAGGCGTTTTCGGATTATCCCTATATAATAAGGTGTCACCGCGCCTATCTCGTCAACCTGCATCGGGTGGCGAAGGTGACGGGCAATGCGCAGGGTTACCGGCTCCATCTGGAGGGATGCGGGGCGGAAGTGCCCGTTTCGCGGAGTTATGCCGCCGGCGTGAAAAGGGGGTTGGCGGGCATCAAGTAGCTTGCCGTTCGTCCCAGGCGTTTGCCGTTCGTCCCTCGTGGATGCGGCTGGTCACATATCCGGGCTGTCTGTCCCGGATATTTTTTTGTCTGTTTGTCTCCGTGTAATTTCGCTTCCGCTAAACGAAAAGAAAAACGGAAGGATGAAACGGTTATTCTTTATTCTGATGGTGTGCTGTGGAGCGGGTGGTCCGGCTGCCGATGCGCAGACCGTGGCGACTGACACCATCCGCCTGACCTTGGGCGGCCTGGCGGTGACAGACAGTGTGGGGCTGGACGAAGTGGTGGTGAAGAGCCGACGCACGCCGACGGCCAACAGCCGGTGGAGCGATATGCATCCGGTGGAGCTGGTGACGATGGGCGGAGCGAACGGTGACCTCTACCGGGCGCTCCAGACCCTGCCGGGTACGCAGGTGCAGGGCGAGACGGGCCGCCTGCTGGTGCGTGGAGGCGACGACCGCGAAACGCAGACCTACATTGACGGCATGCACGTGCTGGTGCCCTACACGTCGGTGGGCATCGGTGCTTCGGCCCGCAGCCGCTATTCCACCTTCCTGTTTAGCGGGATAAATTTGGCTTCGGGCGGTGCGCCGCTGGAGTATGGCGGGGCACTTTCGGCCGTCCTGCCGCTGGAGACGAAAGACTACAGCACGGTGAACAAGCTGGGACTGAACGCCTCCATCGTGGGGGCAGGCGGAGGAGGGACGCGCACGTTCGACAAGGGCTCGGCCTCGGTAGACCTGAACTATCAGAACATGGCGTTGCACAACCGGATTGAACCCGGACGGAAAGAATACGACCGTCCCTATCAGTTGCTGTCGGGAGCCACGCAGCTGCGCTTTACGCCCGATGACTCGACGGTGGCCAAGGTCTATGCCCAGTACGACCGGACGTACTTCTCCACCTACGAGGGTGACGACCGCCGACTTTTCGGCCTGAACGAGCACAATGTTTACCTGAACGCCACGCTGCGCCATACGTCTGATGCCGGATGGGAATGGTTTGCGGGGATGGCCTGGTCGTACAACCGCCGGACGGTGGACAATGCCGCCGCCAAGGGAGACGCCTGGCTGCAACACCAGCAGGAACTGCATCTGAAGGCCAAGTTGGGACGGCATCTGTCTCCGGTCTTCCGTCTGGACGGCGGGGTGGAGGCCTTTTTCCGCAGCTATGCCACGCGCTACCGCTTTCCAGCTCCGGACGGCGGCGAAGCGGAGGGACGGGTGTCGCCTTCGCTGGGTGCCGCCTTCCTGTCAGGCGCTTACTTCCCGCTGGAGCGGCTGAAGGTGGAGGCTTCCGTGCGGGCCGAGCATCACGGACAGAGCGGAGCGACGGAGGTGTCGCCGCGCCTGGCGTTGAACTGGTTTCAGGGTGACGTCGTGCTGACGGCTGTGGCGGGCCGATACACCCAGCTGGCTGCAGACAGCCTGCTGGTGAGGCAGGAGGGGCTGAGGTCCGAAGTGTGCTGGCAGTATAACGCGGGCATGCAGTATCGCCGCGACGGCCGCCTGGTCAAGGTGGAGGCTTATTATAAAAGGTACAGCCGCCTGCCGTTGTGGGAAGACGGTGAAGGCACGGTGCCGGTGCTGACCTCCGGCGGCTACGGCTACAGCAAGGGTATCGACCTCTTCCTGGCCGACCGTGTGTCGCTCAGGAACCTGGAATACCGCCTGTCCTATACCTACAACCTGCCCAGACGCCGGACGGAGCACGACTCCGAGCTGACCATCCCCCAGTATGCCACGCGCCACAACGCATCGGTCGTCGTCAAGTGGTCATTGCCCCGCCTGCGCACCGTTCTGAGTCTGACCGACCGCTTCAGCAGCGGGCGTCCGTGGCACAACCCCGAACGCCCCGGCCTGATGAACGACGAGGTGAAGCCCTACAACAGCCTCGACGTGGGCCTGACCTTCCTGCCTTCGAAGAAGGTCATCGTCCACGCCTCGGCCACCAACGTGCTGGGCCGCCGCAATGAGTTCGGGCGGGTAGACGGGCGGCCGGTACTGGCGTCCATGGACCGCTTCTTCTACATAGGCATCTTCGTGACGCTGGGAAAGCATGCGGCCTACGACGTTTCCAGCTTTTAGCCAATTACTTTTTCAAATATTAAAACGAGATGATTCATTTTAAAAAACAAACGAGTATGAAAACTTTGATTTTGCTTGCCTTGCTGGCTCTTCAGGGCCTTGCCGGCGCGCTCGACGCGCAAACGCTGACCCTCCGCGTGCGCGACATTCCGAAAGCGGAGGGACACCTCTATGTTGCCTTTTATGCCTCTGAGGCCGATTTCCTGAAGAAACCTTTGACGGGTTTCCGCGTGGCGGTGACCGACACCACGCTCGTCATTCCCTGCCGCGGACTTCCGGCGGGCGAGTACACCTTTGCACTCTTTCAGGACACGAACGGCAACGGACGGCTGGATACGGCCGCTTTCGGCATTCCGACAGAAAAATACGCCTTCAGCAACGATGCCGAGGCGGTAATGGGGCCGCCGTCCTACGACAAATGCCGTTTCCGCTTGCAGAGTGATATGACCATGATTGTCCGGCTGCGGTAGCGGGCGGACGGTGTGGCATGGCGTCAGAAGCACATTCTGTGGGCGTCCGGTTTGGTGGAGTGGAAAACTTGTTGTAAATTTGGCCGTCAACAACTAATAGAATATGAAACATTTCACCTATCAACTCCTCTGTCTGGGCTGGCTGGTAGCCATGCTTGCTTCGTGTAGCAGCAAACATGCCCATTTCATCAGTGACTCAACTTATCGTACGCATGTGGAGCAGGACTTCCAGCAGAAGCAGGCCGTCATGTCCAAAGGCAATTTGTTTGCTATTTTTGACACCGACCTGACGCTTTACGAGCGTGAAGCCCTTGAATTCCTCTACGCCTACATGCCGCTGGCCGACATTACCGACTATCCCGGCAGTTTCCACCTGATGAACGTACAGGCTGCCCGCCGTGCGGCCGAGGAGATGCCTTGGGGACGGATGGTGTCCGAGGAACTGTTCCGCCACTTCGTCCTCCCCGTGCGGGTGAACAACGAGCCGCTGGACAGTGCCCGCGTGGTGTTCTACGAAGAACTGAAACCGCGGGTGCAGAACCTCTCCATGCGCAACGCCATTCTGGAGGTGAACCACTGGTGCCACGAGAAGGCTGTCTATCAGCCCAGTGACGCTCGTACCAGCGCGCCGCTGGCTACGGTCCGCACGGCCTACGGACGTTGCGGCGAGGAGTCGACCTTCCTGGTAGCCGCCCTGCGCTCGGTGGGCATTCCCGCCCGTCAGGTCTATACGCCCCGCTGGGCCCATACCGACGACAACCATGCCTGGGTGGAGGCCTGGGCCGACGGTAAGTGGTACTTCCTCGGTGCCTGCGAGCCCGAGCCGGTGCTCAACATGGGATGGTTCAATGCACCTGCCAGCCGCGGCATGCTGATGCACACCAAGGTGTTCGGCCGCTATGAGGGACCGGAGGAGGTGATGTCTGTCACGCCCAACTATACCGAAATCAACGTCATCGACAACTATGCTCCCACCGCGCAGGCCACGGTGACCGTGACCGATGAGGCCGGACAACCTGTCAGCGGAGCACTGGTGGAGTTCAAGCTCTATAACTATGCCGAGTTCTATACCGTAGCCCGCAAGCAAACCGATGCATCGGGACAGGCCTCACTGACCGCCGGAAAGGGTGACATGCTGGTGTGGGCGTCGAAAGACGGGCGGTTCGGCTTCCAGAAGCTGTCGTTCGGCAAGCAGGAGGCCCTGACCGTGAAGCTCGACCGTCGCGACGGTGATCCGTTTGAGTTGGATTTGGATATCGTTCCGCCTGTCGAGTCGGCCAACCTGCCGGCCGTTACGCCCGAACAGCGGGCCGAGAACGACCGCCGCATGGCTGTGGAAGACTCCATCCGCCGTGCCTATGTGGCTACGATGATGACACCCGAGACGGCCCGTGCCTGGGCTTCCTCCCAGAAGGGCCTGAACGAGGCGGAGCAACAGCGTGTGGCCGACTTCCTGGTTGCCTCGCGCGGCAATCATGCTGCCATCAAGGCGCTTGTCACCTTTGCATTGGAACAGGGGCAGGGCAGCCGGGCCGTGGAATTGCTGGGAGCCGTGTCTGCCAAAGACTTGCGTGATGCGCGCTTCTCCATTCTGAAAGACCACCTGCTGAATACGCCCTCGGTATCTTGCGAACGGAGCGTGCCGGCAGTGCTGAATCCGCGTATCGCCACCGAAGAGCTGACCGCCTACAAGTCTTTCTTCCAGCAGACCCTGGACGAACAGACGGCCGAAGACTACCGGGCCCAGCCGCAGAAGCTGGTAGACTGGTGCCGCGAGAACATTGTGCTGAACGATACCTTGAACTCGCAGCGCATCCCCATGTCGCCCGAAGGAGTGTGGAACGCCCGCATGGCCGACACGTATTCGCGCGACATTTTCTTTGTGGCCGTTGCCCGCAGCTTGGGCATCCCGGCATGGATAGACGAAGTGACGGGTCGCGTGCGCTATCAGAATCTGGCCGAAGGCGGAAAGACGTTCGACGTGGACTTCAGCGAGGGCCGGGCACAGGGCGTTGCGCCTGTGGGCAGTCTGGTGGCAGCCTTCCAGCCGACCAAGTTCAACGACAATCCCAAATACTACAGCCACTTCACGCTGTCGCGCTGTGAAGACGGTGTGCTCCGCCTGCAGAGCTACGACGAGAACGGCGCTTCGTGGAACACACTGCTCCGCTCGCCCCTGCAGATGCCGGCCGGCTATTATGTGCTGGTGAGCGGCACGCGTCTGGCCAGCGGCGGGGTGCTGGTGCACATGAGCGGCCTGAATATAGAGGCCGGCAAGACACTGGAAACCACCTTGACGATGCGCGAAAGCTCGGACCAGGTGCAGGTCATCGGCAACTTCAACTCCGAATCGCTCTTCACACCCATTACGGAGGGTGCGGTGGCCGCCGACCCCATCAGCCTGCTGACAGCTTGCGGGCGCGGTTACTTTGTGGTCGGTGTGCTGGGCGTGGGACAGGAGCCTACCAACCATGCCTTGAAGGATATGGCCAAACTGAGCAAGGAACTGGAGAAGTGGGGACGCAAGATCGTGCTGCTCTTCCCCGATGCAGAGAAATATGGCAAGTTCCGTCCGCAGGACTTCCCCGGCCTGCCTTCCACCATCGTCTATGGCATTGACAGCCACGGCATTGCCGCCCAGATTATAGAGAACATGAAGCTGAAGCACAAGGACACGTTGCCGGTATTCGTGATTGCCGACACGTTCAACCGCGTGGTGTTTGTATCGCAGGGCTATACCATCGGTTTGGGAGAACAACTGATGCAGACTGTGAAGGGACTGTAATCACGCTCCCTGACACAGTGCTTTGTCAGGGTCCGACACAGTGCTTCCTTACCCCCTCACGCAGTGCTTCGTGAGGAGGTAAGGAAGTGCTTCGTCAGACCCTCATGAAGTGCTTCGTGAGGGAGGTAGGATGAAAGGTATGGAAATGAACCCCTATAGGAGGAAGGGAATACGAACCGTACGGGCATAAAAAAAGTCTGGTGTGCTTTCGCACGTCAGACTTTCAATTCTCTCTGGTGTTGTCCTGAATATTATTCAGCTACAACAGCGCTGTCAGCTACTACAGTATCAGCTGCCTGAGCTGCTGCTTCGGCTGCGGCTGCTTCAACAGCTGCGATAGAGTCAGCGATACGGATAGAATCAGCTGCTGCTTGTTCAGCGTTAGCTGCTTTGTTACCACAAGATGCGAAAGATACTGCTACGATAGCTGCTGCCATCAAAACTAATTTTTTCATTTTCTTTTTACTTTTAAAAACGTAATACAATCAATTGCTTTATTAAAACGCTGCAAAGGTATAGACTTTTTGGATACGTTGTTCTCGAAACCCCAACTTTTTTTATGTTTTTTTTGTGTCTTCCCCTCAGAAGGCCTGCAAAGAGGGGCGGGAAACGGGGAAGATGGACCGAAAGTAGGGAATTCGAATAATAATGTGTACCTTTGTGCCCGATACAGCTATAGGAAGATTTATGATTGATACCAATATATTCCAGAACAAGACAGCGGTTTATTATACGTTGGGCTGCAAGCTGAACTTCTCGGAGACGTCTACCATCGGCCGGACGCTGCGGGAAGCGGGAGTGCGTACGGCCCGGAAGGGCGAGAAGGCGGACATCTGTGTGGTGAATACCTGCTCGGTGACCGAGGTGGCCGACAAGAAGTGCCGCCAGACCATCCATCGGCTGGTGAAACAGCATCCGGGTGCCTTTGTGGTAGTGACAGGATGCTATGCACAGCTGAAGCCCGACACGGTGGCCCACATCGAAGGGGTGGACCTGGTGTTGGGAGCCGAGCAGAAAAAGGATATCCTGCAATACCTGGGCGATTTGCAGAAACATGAATCGGGCGAGGCCTTTACTTCGGCGTTGAAGGATATCCGTTCGTTTGCTCCGTCGTGTTCGCGGGGTGACCGCACCCGCTTCTTCCTGAAGGTGCAGGACGGTTGCGATTACTACTGTTCCTATTGTACTATCCCCTTTGCCCGCGGGCACAGCCGCAACGGCAGCATCGTTTCGCTGGTAGAGCAGGCCCGCCAGGCAGCCGCCGAAGACGGAAAGGAGATTGTGCTGACGGGTGTCAACATTGGCGACTTCGGCAAGTCGACGGGAGAAACCTTCTTCGACCTGGTCAAGGCGCTGGACGAGGTGGAGGGCATCGAACGTTACCGCATTTCCTCCATCGAACCCAATCTGCTGACCGACGAAATCATAGACTTCGTGTCGCGGTCCAAGCGGTTCATGCCCCATTTCCACATCCCGTTGCAGTCGGGCTCCGATGCGGTGCTGAAGCTGATGCGCCGCCGCTACGACACGGCCCTGTTTGCAGCCAAGGTGCACAAAATCAAGGAGGTGATGCCCGATGCCTTTATCGGTGTGGATGTCATCGTGGGGACGCGCGGCGAGACGGAAGACTATTTTGAGGAGGCCTACCGCTTTATCGAAAGTCTGGACGTCACCCAGCTGCATGTGTTCAGCTATTCGGAACGTCCGGGTACGCAGGCGTTGAAGATAGACCATGTGGTGGCGCCCGAGGAAAAGCACCGCCGCAGCCAGCGGTTGCTGGAGCTGTCCGACCGGAAAACCAAGGCGTTTTATGAGAAGCACATCGGCCAGTGTCTGCCGGTGCTGCTGGAGAAATCCAAGCCCGGTACGCCCATGCACGGCTTTACGCCCAACTACATCCGGGTGGAAGTGCCGCACGACGATGCCTTGGACAACTGTGTGGTCACGCTCCGCCTGAAGGAATGGAACGACGACGGGACGGCCCTGAAGGGAGAACGGATATGAAACATCGCATTATCTATGGACTGACGTACGCGGGCATGTGGCTGCTGGCCTCTTTGCCTTTCAGCCTGCTGTATATCCTTTCGGACGGGCTGTACCTGCTGATGCGTCACGTGTTTCACTACCGTCGGAAGGTGGTCCGGCAAAATTTACGGAACTCCTTCCCCGAAAAGTCTGCCGGAGAGCTGAAGGAGATAGAACGGGAGTTCTACCATTACCTTTGCGACTACATGCTCGAGGAAGTCAAGATGATGCGCATGTCGTTTCGTGAACTGACGGGGCGCATGGAATATGTCAACAAGGAACTTTATCTGGAAATGATCGAGAAGCGGGGAGGCATCGTGCTGCTCATTCCCCATTATGCCAATTTCGAGTGGATAACGGGCATGAGTTCCATCATGCGTCCCGAAGACGTGCCGATACAGGTCTACAAGCCTTTGCGCAATCCCTATCTGGACGAATTGTTCCAGCGCATCCGGTCGAGGTTCGGCGGATACAATGTGCCCAAACATGCCACGGCGCGCGAACTGGTCAAGCTCCGCCGGGCCGGCAAGCGGATGGCCGTGGGACTGATTACCGACCAGTCGCCCAATGTGATAGAGGCCCATTACTGGACCACCTTCCTGCACCAGCCGACCGTATTCATGGACGGGGCGGAGCGGATAGCCAAGCTGATGGATTTTCCCGTTTTCTACTGTGACCTGCACCGCGTGTTGCGCGGATATTGCCGGGTGAACTTCGACCTGCTGGTGGAACACCCCAAGCAGACGGCCGACGGCGAGATTACCGAAATGTTCGCCCGCAGGCTGGAGAAGACCATCTGCGACAATCCTCCTTACTGGTTCTGGTCGCACAAGCGCTGGAAACTGAAACCCGAAAACATTGTTGCCCATCATGGATAAGATAGCTGTAGTCATTCTGAACTGGAACGGATGCGATATGCTCCGTTCGTTTCTGCCTTCCGTCGTAACCTGTTCTGAGGCCGACGGGGCGGTGGTATACGTGGCCGACAACGGGTCGACGGACGATTCGGTAGAGATGCTCCGCCGCGAGTTCCCTTCGGTCCGTCTCATACTGCTGGACCGGAATTACGGTTTTGCCGACGGTTACAACCGGGCTTTGCGGAAGGTGGAGGCCGAGTATGTCGTGCTGCTCAATTCCGATGTCGAAGTGACCGACCGCTGGCTGCATCCGTTGGCGGCCTATATGGATGCCCATCCGGAAGTGGCGGGCTGCCAGCCCAAGCTGCTCAGTTGGAGAGACAGAAGCGCCTTTGAGTATGCCGGAGCGGCAGGTGGGTTCATCGACCGTTACGGCTACCCTTTCTGCCGGGGGCGTATCATGAGTACGGTGGAGCAGGATGATGGGCAATACGACGCGGTGGCGCCGGTCTTTTGGGCTACGGGGGCTGCCTTGTTCATCCGGCTCGAAGATTATTGGAAGGCCGGCGGGCTGGATGGTCGCTTCTTTGCCCACATGGAAGAGATTGACCTGTGCTGGCGGCTACGTGCCCGCGGCCGGCTGCTGGTGTGTGTGCCCCAGAGTGTGGTCTATCACGTCGGCGGTGCCACGCTGAAGAAAGAAAATCCGCGCAAGACCTTTCTCAACTTCCGCAACAACCTTTTGATGCTTTATAAGAACCTGCCGGAAGGAGAACTGAAGGGCGTGATGCGCGTCCGTTGGCTGCTCGATCAGGTGGCGGCCCTTGTCTTCCTGCTGAAAGGTCAGTGGCCCAATGCTCGTGCCGTCTGGCGCGCCCGCAGGGAGTTCCGCCGGCTTCGTCCGTCTTTCCGACCTTCGCGTGAGGAGAACATGGAAAAAGCCTGCACTCCGGTCATTCCCGAACGTACAGGCTATAGTTTGTTGCTCCGCTATTATTTGAAAGGGAAGAAGCGGTTTGCTGATTTGTAGAAGGTGACATCATCTTCCTTTGTGTACCTCCACCCCCGCCGTTTCGATGTCGGCACCCATGGGCGGATTGCGCTTGGAGAGCTTCAGGTCGATGTGTTCGATGGTGGGGAAGTTGTCGAGCAGGCGGCGGATGATGCGGCCGGCCACGTGCTCCAGCAGTTTGGACGGAACGTCCATTTCCGCCTTTACAGCCTGGTAGATTTCCGCATAGTTTACGGTGTCTGTCACGTCGTCGCTCTCCATGGCACGGGCGATGTCGGTCTTCAGCCGTAGGGATACGGTGTACTCATTGCCTACAGTCGTTTCCTGAGGGGTTACCCCGTGATAGGCATAGAAGCGGAGATTTTCGAGCAGGATGTAGCTTTTCATATATCGTTTGTCAATAGGGTTTTACCACACGATGGGAGTTTCCCCATGGGCGGTGAGGTATTCGTTGGTGCGGCTGAAGTGCTTGTTGCCGAAGAATCCGTTGTAGGCCGAGAGGGGAGACGGATGGGCCGAAGTCAGTACCAGATGGCGGTTGCGGTCGATGAAGGCGCCTTTACGCTGTGCGTATGCTCCCCAGAGGATGAATACCAGGTGTTCTTTCTCCTCGGCCAGCACTCGGATGGCAGCGTCGGTAAAGGTCTCCCAGCCGTGATTCTGGTGCGATCCGGCCTGATGGGCGCGTACGGTCAGCGTAGCGTTCAGCAGGAGGACGCCTTGTTGTGCCCAGCGGGTCAAGTTGCCGCTGGCGGGCATGTCAGTGCCGATGTCGCTTTTGATTTCCTTGAAGATGTTGACCAGCGAAGGCGGAAAGGCTACGCCGTCGTTCACCGAGAAGCAGAGGCCGTGAGCCTGTCCCGGGCCATGGTACGGGTCCTGCCCGATGATGACCACCTTTACGCGGTCGAAGGGGCAGAGGTTGAAGGCATTGAATATCAGCCTGCCCGGCGGGTAGACGGGGCCTTTGGCATATTCATCCCGCACGAAGTCGGTCAGTGTCTTGAAGTATTCTTTGTCGAATTCGGGTTGCAAGCGTTTCTTCCAGCTCTCTTCTATCTGAACATTCATGGTTTTCGTTGTGCGCATTATGGGTTAGACTTCAGCCTGCAAAATAACGCAGATTTCTGCACATAGGGAAACTTGTGCCCCTATATTTTGCAAAAATCTGCGTTTGCCGAATGTTCAGATGAGGTGGATGTTATGCTTGAGGCATTCCTCGCGCATGCTTTCGGGCCAGATGCTGGCCTGTATCTCGCCGATGTGTGCCTTGCGGAGGTAGTACATGCAGAGGCGCGACTGCCCGATACCGCCTCCGATGGACAGGGGCAGGGTGTCGTCCATCAGCCGTTTGTGGAAGTAGAGTTCCAGCCGTTTTTCTTCTCCCTCCAGCTTCAGTTGTCTGAGCAGGGCTTCCTTGTCCACGCGGATACCCATCGACGACAGTTCGATGCTGCGCTGCAGGGGCTCGTCCCACAGGAGCAGGTCGCCGTTCAGTCCCGGCAGGCCGTTCAGTCCCGGAGTGGTGTAGTCGTCATAGTCCGGGGCGCGTCCGTCGTGTTTCTTCCCGTCGCCCAGTTTGCATCCGATGCCTACGATGAACACGGCGCCATACCGTTGGGTGATGGTATTCTCGCGTTCTTTGGGAGTGAGGTGCGGATAAAGCTGGCGCAGTTCTTCGGCGTGGATGAAGTGCAGCTTGTCCGGCAGGCAGGGTTTGATCTGAGGGTACATTTCATATACCATGTATTCCGTGCGTACCATGGCGGCATAGATGCGGGTCACGATTTCCTTCAGGAAATCCACGTTGCGGTCTGCGGCGGTGATGACGCGCTCCCAGTCCCACTGGTCCACGTAGAGCGAATGCAGGTTGCCTAGCTCTTCGTCGGCACGGATGGCGTTCATGTCCGTATAGATGCCGTAGCCGGGCTCGATGTTGTATTCGGCCAGCGTCAGTCGTTTCCACTTGGCCAGCGAGTGCACCACTTCGGCCTGGGCGTCGCCCAGGTCCTTGATAGGGAAGGATACGGGTCGCTCCACGCCGTTCAGGTCGTCGTTGATACCCATGCCTTTCAGTACGAACAGCGGAGCCGTGACACGCCGCAGACGGAGTTCGGACGATAGGTTCATCTGGAAGAACTCTTTGATCTGCTTGATGCCCAGCTCGGTCTGCTTCAAGTCCAGCAGGGGCTTATAGTTTTTTGGGGTTATCAGGTAACTCATGCGGTTATGTTTTTGTTATGGGTTGTTAATATGTCCGGCAAATATAGACAAAATATTGATTGTTGAATGATATTTTGTGAATAAAATATCAATATGACCATAAATTTTGCATTTGTGTTTCATTTTAATAGTGCTGGTCGAAGCCTCCCAAAGGAAAAATTACTTGAAAAAAACGGGCATACATTAGGAGGATGCTGATATTTTTTATACTTTTGCCTCGCAATTGAGGCCTGGTAGCTTAGTGAATAGAGCGTCAGATTCCGGTTCTGAAGGTCGTGGGTTTGAGTCCCACCCGGGTCACCGACAAAAAATCCGCTGATTGTCAGCGGTTTTTTTTGTTTGTGGTGACATCAAAGTGTATAGATAAGGAATAAAGGCTATATTTGCATATGTTTGTAAGCGTTGCGTCCGGCGGATTGCAGAAACGTATGCGGTAGTTGAAAGGGCTGCTGATATTGGTTTGAAAAATGTGCTGGCCGACTGCCACAAGAGTTCAAGGTAAGAAATCAATGATTGAGAACGTTGGATGAAATAACAAAAAGAACAGTAACATGAGAAACAAGATGTTTGCATGCGTTGTCGGCTGCGGCTTGGCTCTGGCTTCGGCAGAAAGCTTTGCGGCGCAGCAGGAACAACCGAAAATGCCTTATTGGCAGGACCTTCAGACGGTATCTGTCAATCGGGAGGCGCCCCGAACGTCGTTCATGACCTATGACGACCGTGAGGCCGCCCTGAGTGGTAAATACGAGAACAGCCGCTTCTACCGGCTGCTGAACGGAACGTGGAAGTTCCTGTATTCCGATTCCCATCGCAGGCTGCCTGCCGATGTGACTTCGGCTACAGCAGACCTGGCAGGGTGGTGTGACATCCAGGTGCCGGGCAACTGGGAAGTACAGGGACATGGCGTGGCCATCTATACCAACCAGTGGTTTGAGTTCAAGGCCAGCGACCCTCAGCCGCCGCTGTTGCCCGACGACATTCCGGTGGGTGTCTACCGACGCGAGATAGATATACCGGCCGAGTGGTTACAGACAAGAGATGTCTACCTCCATCTGGCCGGAGCCAAGTCGGGTGTCTATGTCTATATCAACGGGCAGGAAGTGGGATATAACGAAGATTCCAAGAATCCGGCCGAATTCCTGATCAATTCTTATGTAAAGCCGGGCAAGAACAGCCTGGTGCTGAAAATCTTCCGTTGGAGCACGGGTTCGTATCTGGAGTGTCAGGACTTCTGGCGTCTGAGCGGTATCGAACGCGATGTCTTCCTCTATGCACAGCCTAAGGTGGCCGTCAAGGATTTCCGGGTTATATCGACCCTGGACGACACTTACAAGGACGGTATCTTCCGCCTGGCAGTGGACATGAGAAACCGGGCAGCCGGACAGAAATCTGTAAAGGTGGGTTACGAGCTGCTCGATGCCGAAGGCCGTTCGGTGGCAAATGCGGTTCAGGAGTGCAGCCTGCCTGCCGGTGGTGTACAGACTGTGGACTTCAGCACAACGCTGGCCGGTGTGAAGACATGGACTGCGGAGCACCCCAACCTATACAAACTGCTGATGACGGTCGAGGAAGACGGAAAGGTGACCGAAATCGTTCCCTTCCACGTTGGGTTCCGTCGCATCGAAATCAAGCAGATTGACCAGCTGGCCAAGAACGGAAAGCCCTATACCGTGCTGCTCATCAATGGACAGCCGTTGAAACTCAAGGGTGTGAACATCCATGAGCACAACGAGGCTACGGGACACTACGTACCCGAGGAGCTGATGCGGAAAGACTTCGAGCTGATGAAACGCTACAACATCAATACGGTTCGTCTGGCTCACTATCCGCAGGACCGCCGTTTCTATGAACTGTGCGATGAATACGGCCTGTATGTATATGATGAGGCCAACATCGAGTCGCACGGCATGTTCTACGACTTGCGCAAGGGGGGAACGCTGGGCAACAACCCCGAATGGCTGAAGCCCCACCTCTACCGTACGGAGAATATGTATGAGCGCAACAAGAACTATCCTTCAGTAACCTTCTGGTCGCTGGGTAATGAAGCCGGTAACGGATATAACTTCTACCAGACCTATCTGTGGGTGAAGGAACGGGAAAAAGACCTGATGAACCGTCCCGTGAACTACGAACGTGCCCAGTGGGAGTGGAACTCCGACATGTACGTGCCCCAGTATCCCAGTGCCGAATGGCTGGCCTATATCGGTGCGAACGGTTCGGACCGTCCGGTCGTTCCGTCAGAATATTCGCATGCGATGGGCAATTCCAACGGTAACCTGTGGGACCAGTGGAAGGAAATCTACAAGTATCCCAACCTGCAGGGCGGATACATCTGGGACTGGGTGGACCAGGGTATTCTGGAAACAGACGCGGCCGGCCGTCCCTATTGGGCTTATGGAGGCGATTATGGAGTGGATATGCCAAGCGACGGTAACTTCTGCTGCAACGGTCTGGTAGCTCCCGACCGCACGCCGCATCCGGCTATGGCTGAAGTGAAATACGCGTATCAGAACGTGGCTTTCGAGGCGGTGGATGCTGCAGCAGGCAAATTCCGTGTGCTGAACCGATTCTATTTTACGGATCTGAAAGACTACGACATCCTGTACGAAGTGCAGGTCAATGGAGAGACCCGCAAGAAAGGCCGTCTGAACATGGCGGTAGCACCGCAGCAGTCTGCCGAGTTCTCCATTCCGGTATCGGGCTTCCGCCTTAAGGCAGGGACGGAATGCTTCGTGCGTTTCGGTGTGGTGACCCGCCTGGCCGAGCCGTTGGTTCCCAAAGGCTATGAAGTGGCCTGCGAGCAGTTCCGCTTGTCGGCAGCACAGCCCGAACTGGCCTACAAGGCATCGGGCCCGAAGCTGACAGATAGCCGCGAGGGAGACCGCATTGTGATTTCTTCGTCCAAAGTGCGTTTCGTGTTCGATGCGGCAGCGGGCAAGGTGACCTCCTATTGCGTGGACGGCATGGAATATGTGTCCGACGGATTTGGTATCCAGCCCAACTTCTGGCGTGCGCCCAATGACAACGATTATGGAAACAGCAACCCCAAGCGTCTGCAGATATGGAAGCAGGCCAGTCATGACTTCCGCATCAGTTCGGCTGACGTGAAGAAAGACGGTGACACCCGTATCCTGAGCGTGGTGTACGACCTTCCCACCCGGAACGAATACTTCGTGAACTACCGTATTTATCCGGACGGCGTGGTCAACGTATCGTTGAAGTTCACCCCGACCGATTTCAAGGCTGTGAAGACCGAAGTGCTGGAAGATACCAATCTGGCAACCTATACACCGGGCAAGAAAAAGGCAGACGGCAGTCAGCTCGAATTGCCCCGTCTGGGCGTACGCTTCCGGATGCCGGCCTCGCTGCATCAGGTGGAATATTTCGGCCGTGGTCCTGAAGAAAACTACATCGACCGCAATGCCGGTTCCATGATTGGCCGTTACACGACGACTGCCGAAGACATGTACGTTCGCTACGTGCGTCCGCAGGAGAACGGCCACCGTACCGATACGCGTTGGGTGGCCTTCTCGGACGGCAAGCGGAAGGGCCTGCTGGTAGTGGCCGACAGCATCATCGGCTTCAATGCCTTGCGCAACACGGTGGAGGATTTCGACAGTGAAGAGTCTTCTCATCCTTACCAGTGGCGCAACCGCTCTCCGCAGGAGATTGCCGACAAGAATGAAGCCGAAGCCCGCAACGTCATGCGCCGTCAGACCCACGTGAACGACATCGTTCCGCGCAATTTCGTGGAAGTCTGCCTGGACATGAAGCAGCAGGGCGTGGCCGGTTACGACAGCTGGGGGGCCAAGGTACAGCCGGGCTACACCATCCCTGCCAACCGCCTGTACACCTGGGGCTTTACGCTGGTTCCCGTCAAAGGCGGAAACTACGACAAGGCGTTGCAGTATAGGTATTGAGAAAGAATGTAGGTGATATTCGAAGCCGGCAGTCGGATACGGGCGAAGGTGCGTATCGCTGCCGGCTTCGCTTTGTTTGAAAAGCAGATAGTCTTGGAAACCCGGAATGCGGCAGCCTTTCCCCGTTTCCTGTGCGAGGAAACGCCCGTTCCCCTATAAGGAAACAGGCGTTCCCTTTCAATGGTAACGGTCGTTCCCTTCAATGGTAACGACCGTTTCCTTATAGGGGAAACGGAGTTCCCCCTGCGGAAATACGCGGAAACATGCCGTGAGGGCAGGGGAGTCCGTCGTTTATTCCCAGACAAAGCAGTCGGTGTAACCGTCGAAACAGTTCTCGTCCGGTGCTCCCAGCGAGCGGAGCACGGAACGTACCTGCTTCTGTTCGGCGGGCGGGAGCAGCCGGTCTCCCTTGCGCGAGGCGTAATAGTTCTTTCTTCCCATCTTTCCTATCATCCGTTCGCGGAAAGCAGCCGCCTGCTTCACTGACAGCTCGTCGATGATTCGGGCAAATCCTTTGGCATAGCGCACCTTGGTGTTGGGGCAATAGTATTTGCATTTTCCCTGCGCCTGCCCGGCCATGTGTGGCACCAGCATCCAGACGAAAGCCTTGTCGGCAGGCAGGTGTTCATAGGCGATGTGGCGCAGGCAGGTCGCAGCCTGCGGGCAGCTGGCCATGCAATGGCCGAATCCGCGGGGTACTACAGAGTAATCGAAATTTTCCATGGTTCGTACGATTGATTTCTAACTGTTCCAAAGATAAGGAAAAGTGGGTGGAGCGGCAAGCGGAAAGCGATGTTTTTCAATTACTCCTTGAATTTGAGGGCTATCAATATTTCTGTTCGTTTTTTATCAAATGGAGCTGATTAGTTTTGATAGTTCAATGAGTGTGTTCCCAACTATCTTGTCGGATACATTCTTGAAGTAATAATATGTATCCATTTCATTTGCCCATGCTTCGTATGAGGCAATCCATTTATTGAGGATAAGTGGGAGCATGGATAACTTCAGTTGGGCATCATCAATCAGTTGTTGATATGATTCGTCATTTTCATCTGCAGAACAATATTTCTTTAATGCTAACCGACTGCAATTGAACAGCAGATATTGGGCGCATTCAATATAAACACCCTTATTGTCCCCCGAATCATATTTGTCATTCAATATCATTCTTTCTTTTCGGTTTAAGGAAATATGTGATTCCAGTATTTCGTTTTCTCCTTTTGATAGAATAGGACCAGTAATGGAACCACCCCAATATTTTAAATAGGTATAATCGCTATAAATATTAGATAATAAGTCTTTCAATGCGAGCCAAGCCGTAATCTCATTTCTTAGCAGAACCTTTTGGCTGCTTGTTTTGCATAAATCAGATAACTGTGCATATTCATTAAATTGTTGGAAGGCCAAACGAGTATATTCTATTCCATTCTTTACATTCATACCCATTGTAGAGCCGTCCGAATCAAGTTCCCACAATTTACGGCTTGCTTCGATTACAGCATCAGCTTTGGCATAGGGTGATAGGGTGTCTGTCCCCAGCTGGTATTTATCATAATAACGGCATAATTGGTTGCGGTATTCGTTCATCCACTTCAAGTCTTTTTCAAAAGTCAACGAACATAATGAATCTGCATACACATACCTGTATAGAGAGTCCATGAGCGTGACCAATGGGCGGTTGGCACGTAGGATGGTGTCGGCAGTCCAAAAGGTAAGACCTTCAACGTCGGGAGATTCCCCCATTGTTAATATCTCTGCAATCTGTCTGAATATTTCGCCGGCCATTGCTCCGCTATTTATTGTTCCTTCTTTCATGTTGATAGTGACGATGACGCTATATTGAGGAGCTTCTGCTGGGAAATAACCGCAAAACTCTGTGGTGTACTCACCATTAGGTTGTTGTATGGTTCCTGTTGCTCCCGCTATATTTACCATATCCGATATGGCAAGTTGGCCTAATCCGTTTGTTACTGAATATTCCAAAGCATGTTTGATATTGTTGACAGTCTCCTTATCACTAATTGTACCTTGTGCAATGGCGTTATAGAAAGTAAGGTTCTGCAAGGGAGTAGTAAGGATACCATATCCTGAAGGATTGCAGACAAGGCTGGTGTCTTTTACTTGGTAACCATATTTTGAAAGGACCTTTGCAAAAGTAGATGCATCCTTAAACGTTTTTATGGCAGATTGGCAAATTACAATGTTGGAAGATGCACCAAATCCTTGTTGTAAGGTCATTTTCCCATATCCTCCTTTGCGCCAGTTATGATCGAATAGTGTATCTTCATCTATTGCAAAAACACCATTGCCCACGTCTATGGTATCGGAGAGCTCAATGGTTTTGGTTTCCAATGCGGCCAATAACGAAGCTGTACGTACCAAACCAGATTCCTGTGGTTTAATTTCTGTACCGGCAGAGGCTTTGATAGTTCCGGTCTGTACTTCCATCACAATAATCTGTCCTCTTGTTGCGTCGAGTTCGGATAGGCTTTTTCGCAGGATGGGGTCAACTTCTACTTGCAGAGTGCTGTCGATGGTAGAAGCATTGGCAGTTCCTTTATCTTTCTTGATGTTGCAGGAACATAACAATATGATTGATAATATGACAATTTTGTATTCTTTCATAACTCTGTATTAATAATGCGAATCAGAATGGATTTTTAACTCCTAATTCGCATTATTTATTTAAGCGTATTGCTTTGTAATGAGGTAGATCTTAAAAAGTTGCTATTTGGTATATCTTTCCCATGTCCATAAACTATAATATCCATAGCTGTCATATTCGTCTTTGTTACCATGGTAATCTTTCCATATGATGATGTTCTTATGGACTTCTTTAGGACGCATTTCTTCTATGTTTTCGTATTGATCATAAATGTATAACCATTCATTTTTCAATTTCCATTGATATCTGTCATGAATTTTTTGATTTTTGTAATCGTTTTCATTTTCATACCATTCTACATGGCCGTCTGCTTTTATAACTATTACGTCGTCATCTCCATCTTGTACCCATGTACCGATGAGGATTTTGCTTAAGTCATTATTGTTCTCTTCTATTTCTATTGAGTTGTTTTCATTGTTGCACGCAGAAAATGCCGTAAATGCAATAAGTGTAAACAACATGTTTTCAATAAGTTTTAATGCTTTCATTTTTTTCTGAAATTGTTATTGATTATGATTTTTTGCTATATTATCAGTCTTATAGTTCCTTGTTTATTCGTTCTTTTAATTTCATTAGTTCCTGATAATTATATCTGTTATTGTTAATCAATTCAGTCAATTCTTTCGCCAGTTCTCTTTTATGAGGATTTTTGTCAGGGTGAGATTTGCGTATTAGTTCTTTATAAAGCGGTTTTGCTTTGGCAAGACTTGTTACTATGTTATTACTTTCATTATATCGGTCTTTTCTGTAATACAATGACAGCAACTTTTTTTTAATCCATATGAGCATATTATTCGATATAATAATTATTTAGATTAGCATAAGCTTTTAATGAAAATTTTCTTCCTTTTCCATTGTTGGCTCCTTGTATAATTAATGTGTCAAATCCCATTGCCATTAATTGTCTGATAAAGGAATGGTTGGTCAATACATACTTGGATATCTCATTGATTTCGGTATCAGTCAAATTAATATCATTCTCAATGGAAATTTTGAATCCGCTTCTAAACCAAAAAGCACTCATTTCATGGGTGAAATCTTTATCTCCTTGTGATATGGAGACTTTGCATAATCTGTTTAATTCACCAGAATAGAAAAATTCCTTGAAGCTTTGGTTCATTACATTAATAACTCTTATTCTCTCGAAAGATCCGTCTAATAGTGAATTAAACAGATTGTTGAAAAAATCTTTGATGGACATTTTAAAGGATTTTGCTAAGTATTTCTCCAGATTTGCTATAAATAATTGACGAGTCTCCTCCTTCTTTTTTAATAAATAGCATAAGTATGTTCTTTAATGCATCATTTAAGGGAATATCTGCATTTAAGTGATACTTTGCCGGATTATTGCGATTCAGTTGATATGCTATGCTTGCAAATAAATGTGCTTTAGTTTCTTCAAAAGATGACTTCTCATATATGGTTGAGAGAATGACAAGTTTTGAGTTTACAAAATCATCAAACCATTCGTTTGCTGTTTGATTCCTGAATGACATAAACTTTTGTGGCATTTCTCCTTCAAAATGGGGCTTCAAGATTTGGCTGCTGTTTTTTTCTTTTAATGCAAGTAAAGCTTTAGTTAGTATGAAAATTATATTCTTCTCCAGTTCTCGACCATGATACTGATTTTTGAGTTCTTGATATAAAACAGAAATGGGATAAGTTGTTAAAGTTAAAGAAAGTGTATCTTGACCGTATAGTCCTAATATGATGCAACAGGTATTTAAATAGCGATAAATGTTTTTTTCTTCCAGATAACGTACCTTTTCAATTTCATGGGAACGTAAATCGTTGCAATATTCGGTCAAAGGTATGGTAACATATGAATCAATAAGAAAACGTTCATCTTGAGTTATGAGTGTTTTCCCTAATAACTTTTTCAATTCTTCAAAAGAGATATGTTTGACTTCCATATGCATTCAATTGTTTTTGAATTAAAGATTCGTCATTATATCTAATGCCTCTTTTATTGTCATTTGGGGTAAATTGCAAAGATTGGATATCAATGCCCATGCTTTTATTTCGGAGTTGTCTATTTTTCCATCAGCACATATCATAGCGCCTAAATATGCAGTGACATATCTTTTTTCTTCAGTTGTCATTTTAGAAATAATGATACAGGCTTCGACTGGCGTCAATGCAGTTGCTTCTTTAGTGATGATAGGAGCTTTGTTCTCGTTAACTCCAAAACGTAATAATTCAACAGCCATCATTGTTTTTTCCTCTTCGGAGATGTGTCCATCTGCATTTGCCATAACTGTAGCCATTTTTAAAATAGCACCTAGTTCTTGATTTGTAAATATCATATAAATATAGAATATTTTGCTTCCCAATTCCCCGAAGAAAGCAGTAAATAAAAAAGGTGTGGGAACTTATTGGTTTTATCCTACATTCAGGTCTTCGCATTACCTCTAGCATGGATAAAACAATAGCCCACACCAAATTTGATAATATCTAAAGACCTTATATAGCAATACAAGGCAGGTATATATCAAATGGTGCGGTGCTATTGCTATCATCTTCATGCTAGTTTTCAAAGTTGCGAAGTTTGAATGTAGAAGATAATTTCAATAACACCTTTCGTTAATAATATGTCCTTTCAGGGCTTGACGCAACAAGCCGACTGAAATTGTGGCAAATTTAGCGAAAGGTTTTGAATTGTAATGGCTTTGTGACAAATAAATTTTATTTAAAGCTTTATTTGTCGTTTCTTCAACTTTATTTGGAGACGTGTGCAGGGCGTTCGGGCACTTGTTTTCTTGTTTCATATTCAGTTCGTATTACATGAACATACAATTCGTTTATTGTGGCAAACGGTAGAGAATTGTATCTCTTTTTCCTGTTTGTTGCCACAAAGTTAGAGGGGAGCACTGATTTATTAAAACAAAAAATGGTAAGTTATAGACTGCAAAGATAATTAACTGTTTTTCGGGAAATAATGGCTGCCGACCTGTATAATCAGAACTGAATGGTGTCGCCTTCTTCGCAGTTTAATCTGGGGATATTCTCTTCCGTCCAGTCTATTTTCCCTTTACTCCATGCTTCGTATGGAATGAAAATCAGGGGAATCAGTCTGTCTGTTCCGTTGATACGGAATTGCCCTATATCGGTGGTATGGTGACTGATTTTTTCGTAGGTGGCCATCAGCTGCCAATAACGTTTATTGGTCAGCTCTTCTTTGGAAAGATCAACAAGTTTCATCAGATAGAGAATCAATTCTACTTCCTTGGTGGACACTTGTGCATCTTTCTTCCTCTTCATGGGAAAGTATCGGTTCAGGAATATGGTCAGGTCATGGACAAAATAACTCTGTAGGACAGATTTGTTGGAAAGCTGGGCCCATGAAACGATTTTCTCTATTTTGTAGGATTTGCTGTCGCTTGTCTTTTGTGCTTCCAGTGTTTTCATTACTTCCTTTATGAGGGTAGAGTTGGTGCTTTCCGTTGTGGTTCCATCTGCATTGGTGAATGTGATTTTGGTTACGTTGTTCAACTCGGAGAGGGTTTCCTGTATGCGGGGCTTCAGTAGGAATACATAGCGGGATTTTCCTCTCATGACAAGAAACATGGCGAGGATGAAGAGATTGAACATGCAGACCTGTTTCCCTTCGGATTCCAGTTCGTTTTGCAGCTTGCTCAGCTTGGAGTCGTTCCCTTAGATTTGCGCAATAAAAGGAAATACGGTTGGAATGATTACTTTTGT
>ERZ827150.295-NODE-295-length-79920-cov-13.522394_pt1 | contig 79920 bp, 69 predicted proteins | sample MGYA00519779_ERZ827150 | MGnify/ENA primary metagenome ERZ827150 (study PRJEB31778, sample SAMEA3449267) | human gut metagenome | biome: human gut; feature: human-associated habitat; material: faeces | place: United Kingdom | collected 2010/2012 ...
TTTCACGCATGCATTCACGGGTTCGAATCCCGTACGAATCACCATTAAAGTCAATCTATATGTCTTCTGATATTTTAGAATATTGGAAGATTTTTTTGCTTTTTAGGGGTAAATATCATAAAAATCATATGAAAATATAGAAATAGAAGACTTTTTGTTCAACTTTGACTAGGCGATTATGCAAGGATTTGAACCTTTGCAAATAACGGGATTTGAACCAATATCATTATTAGTAGAATAACAAATAAAAATGTGGTATAATAATTGTGATAAGATATTTAAGTATACTAAAAGGAGAATGTATGCATTTAACTTGGAAAAATATTGACAAAGCAATATTAAAAGAATTAGATTCTTGGATACGCCTTGATGATAATATAAAAAAATATGCAATGTTTGATTATTCATTTACAGCGTATTAAATAGTATTAAGTGAAAATATAATAGAAGGTGAAATCTATATAACTAAAGTAGTATATTTAGATAATCATTTAATTGGATATATCGCATTAGGTTATTTTAGAGAAAATGACAGAAATATAATTAGTATAAATCCAATAGTTGTTAATCCTAATTGTCAAAATAAAGGTAATGGAAAAATTATAATTAAAGACTTAATTGAAAAATGTGTTCCAATAGTAAATGAAGATATTGATGAATTTAGAGTGTGTATATCAGTAAAAAATATTTATTCAATAAAGTTATTTGAAAGTGTTGGATTTGAAAAACAAAATGATATTTCAGATGGATATCAAGATTATATTTATTACAAAAATGATTTATACTTCACAAGGGGTGCAAAACTGCACTCTTTTACTAAAATTATCTTTCCAACTAATAGGTGGATAAAAAAGTAAAATTCCAACTTTTAATCCATTAACTTAACTGATTATTTAATATATAATGTTAGTGTAACTTGCAAGATTACATTAATAAATTATAAAGGAGATAATATTATGAACATTAAGTTAGCAGAAAACTTACAACTATTAAGAAAAGAAAAAGGATTAACACAAGAAGATGTAGCAAGTAAATTTGGTGTAACTAACCAAAGTGTTTCAAAATGGGAATCTGGTACAACTTGCCCAGATATCACACTACTTCCTGATATTGCACAATTTTATAAAGTATCAGTTGATGAATTACTAGGATATAAGCCAATGACTTCAATTAATAGTATTTATTTACAAATGAAATCATTTATTGATAGTAGTGATGAAGAATATTTTAAACCTGACTGGGCATACCGTTTAGCTAGACTTTCAGCAACTACTCTTTGGAGTCAACAACAAGATGAAGTAGATAAACTACTAACGGGAAAGAAAACTTTCAATTTGAGCTATATCCAAAGAGATGGTGGAGTATCAATTTGTGGAGATAACACATTATTCCTAGCTAGTTTTAAAGATTTTAGAAGATATGATATTTCAACAATCAGAAAAGTTTCTAAATATTTAAATAAGCTAGCCAATCTAAATACATTAAAAGTATTATTTGGTTTATTTAATATGACATTAGATAGTACAATCAAAAAAACTTTTACTATTAAAGAAATAAAGGACTATACAAATCTTGATGAAGGTATCATTAATAAGGCATTTAATGATTTAGATATTTATTTTGATAAAGAACATTATGAGAAAACTGGTGAAGAAAAATATTCATTAGAACATATAGATCAAGTACCAATTTTAGTAACAATGTTGATTCCTTCACTTGGTCATTATGATAATCAGTTAATGGATTAAATGATGCAACTAACTGGTGCGAGTAATCAAGATAAATAAGTTGATAAATTATCATCATTAATATATAATATTAGTGCAAAAAGACCTTAAACAATGAAAGGAGTTGATTATTATGAATAATATGTTTTATAATAAATTAGAAGTAATAATACCCTTTCCAGGTATGGATAAATAGTATCCTGTAGCAAGCCTATATAAAAATATAAGCACTTCTAGTTTATTAGAGGTGCTTTTTTGTTGCTACAAGAAAGGAGGTTTGATATTATGTTATTTAAAAATGTTTATGAAATGGAGGATATTAAGATTTGAGTGTAGATAATTTTGGATCTATTCTTAAAAACTTAAGAACAAGAGCAGGTTTAAGTCAAGATGATGTTGCAAAAAAAACTTGCTATTTCTAGACAATCAATTTCAAAATGGGAACTAGGTATGAGTTTACCGGATATCACATATCTTGTTCCCTTAACTAAAATATTAAATTGTGAAATTGAAGAACTACTAAATTTAAAAAGAAAGGATGTTGATAAAGTGAATGATATTAAAGTGATTGTAAAAAAGAATATAAAAACTAAAGAATATGAAGAATTAATTAAACTTTATGATAATGGTGATAATAATAAATCATGGGTATATCATACTGTTAGATTTATGAATCTAGATTATAACGAAATGTTTTTCGTTGTGGGACTAAATGGAAATGAATTAGTTAGTGCAGCTAATATACAAATTCATCCAGAAGAAAATGATTATTACTTAGTAAGTGATATAGCTATATTAGATGAATATGATAATGATGAATTTAGAAAACACTTTTTAAGTACTATACTTACAATTTTAAAAGATTTAAATTGTACAAAAGTTGGTGCATTCGTTGATGAAGATTATAAAGAACTATATGAAAAACTAGGCTTTACTAAAGTATCAGATGATTTCATATTTGGAACTGATAAAAGATCTGTTTCATCTAATGATAAGTATTATGAATTGATTATTTCTCAAGAATATTACTGTGAAGAAATTAATAAAGATACAGCAAAAATTATTGCATATGGCTTAATTAAAAAGAAAGAAAAGTATTCCAAAGATGTACCTGGCTATTTTAAACAAACAGGCCCTATGCTTAGAGAATACTTGATGTATAAAAACACAATAGAAAATGAAAAAGTATATAGTATCATGAATGGTAAAACAATATGTGGATATACTAGTATGTATTATGAAGTAGATAAAAATATCTATTTTAGATGTGATTTGAAGGAAGAGTTCTTATTTAAAGATTTAATAAAAGTTGCAACTAATAAAGTTAAAGAGTTTGCAGAATAGATAAAGATGTCAAAAGAAGTAAAAAGTATTATTTTTTATGTTAATGATAATTTACTATTAAAAGAAGAATTTGAATTTTATAGAAAAGCATTAATTTATTGCGGTTTTAAAACTACAGATAATGTTGAGTTTATACTTAATTAATATGTGTTGTAGGGTGCTAGAAATAGTGCCCTTCTATTTATTGATATAATATGAAACGCAGGACTAATTTCCTATATGAAACATTTCGTATGTAAACTAATCACCGTGCAACATTTGTCCAAATGTTTCTTGAATATGCAACATTACGCAGTATACACACATTAAAGTAAGTCGACAACGTAGCAACTAGTTACGTTGTTTTTTATGCATTTATAGGGGTTCAAGTCCCATACTCTAACCAAAATCTAATTTTTATCAAGTCGACAATGTCGATATAAAAAATCTAATAGTTAATACACTAGTCAAAAATGTATCTTATCTTTATGTCCTAATAGTGAAAGCTAATGACTTGACTATTTTTCAAGTTAAAGTGATTACTATAGCCAAAGGAGGAAAAGATATATGAGCTATACACAAATGATTAGAAACTTTCTTTTAGATAGAAAGGGTGGATTCTTTGATATTATAAAGGAAAGTAAAAAGTTTAAATTAATCCCTATCAATAAGCTATTTTTATTATGCCAAATATATGATGTTTGCTCTGAAGATGTTCTATCTATAAAATAGATTTTTAGAATATTTTATGATATAATAAGGTATCAAAAGATTATCCTGCTTTAGGGCAAGATATCAAAATAAATCGGACTAATATTAAAGTAGTATATTAATAATTTTAAAGGAGGTCGAAATGTTAAAGAACTATATTGTTACATATCAAGAAATAGATGAAAAGTATTTTAAAGTATATGATTATCAGATAGCTAATTACGATCCTAATGAAGAATTAAAAAATAATACTATTTATGTATTAAACTTAACTCAGTTTCCTATAAAGATAACTGATGAGAAAAATATTTTATTTATGTATCTTATTGTAAGTAAAAAATGGATGCATCAATTTATTAAAAGATCTAGTAGATAATGATTTTACTGTTAAAATACCTAATGAGAATAATAAACTAGCTTATGTATCAAAAAGTAAAAAATATATAATGACAAGAATGATTGGATCTGTAATAATTTTATTATTAATTATTCCTGCCTTATTTTTAGGTAATTATATTATTAAATTATTAAATATCAACATTGACTATGAATGGCAATTAATGATAGGATTAGTCTTCTGTAAAAGAGGGCTAATTTTTAGTTTTATAGGGTATTTTAGCCAAAATATGGTTAGAATACTCTTTTTTTATGCTTTTATGAAACATTTTGTAGTAACAACTAGGTGATAATAACCACGGATTCGAACCATTATTTTACGGGATTTGAATCTTTGCTTCTTACGGGGTTTAAACAAATAAGGAATAATGATTTAATAGTAGTACGATGGTTATTACCATTATCGGCTACTAAACATAAAGATATTATTACGAAATTTTATAAATTTATATTGAAATCGTTTGCATTTTTTACCAAATTATGGTAAGATATAGTCGAAAGGATAAAAAGTTGTTTCTAGGATATGTGGGGATTATAGACAATATCGGAAATAAATGTAATAATGAAGAAACACTCTCCTAGAAAAGGGGAGTTTTTTGCAATAAAAACATATAATATTAAGGAGATATTACTTATGTTGAAAATTTATTTAGTAAATAGGGTGATTATCTTGGAAAGTGTTCTTAATAAAATAAAAAATGAAAGAAGTGATATGAAGTGAAAAAAATTAAAGTTATTTTAATAGGGATGGTTTTGATTATGACTAGTGTGTTTAGTAGTGGTTGTAATAATATAAAGTACAATGCAAAACTATATAGTAATGTTGGAGAATGGATTGATAAAAGTTTTCTTAATGAAAATAAGGTTAAGGCTTACTATTCAAATGAAAATTATGTAGAAGGAGTAAGTTATCCAGATGAACAATATATTTATGAAAATGATGCTCCAGAAAAAAGATTTTTTATTTTTGAAAGTGATTTTGAATTTAAAAAAATTTTTGTTAATTGTGAAGAAGAAATTGATTTTAGTAAGGAAATAATTATTTTATATATTTTTGCTGATGTGAATTTTAAAATTGATTATGAATTAAAAAGTGTAAAACATGAAAATGGAATATTATCGATAACAGCTAAATTATGTAATAGTAATTCGGATGGCGCAACTGCTCCTTATCCAAGATGTTTTCTGCTAAAAATGAATAAAATGGAAATTACTGATGTAAAATTAGAATTAAAATGAGGTAATTAAATATGAAAAAAACAAAATTTATTAAAAATATTTTTTCAATTTTTTTGTTTGTTTCGATATTATGTTTAAATATAATGTTTTTTAGTACAGATGTTTTTGCATCGGCTAATTTAAATGAACTCGATAGTATTAATGATTCAATTGATGAAACTCAAAATTATGGAACTGAAGATGGCTCAAATATCTTTAATAATAAAACTATTAAAGTATGTGAATATATTTATAATTTAGACGATTCAGCAGATTATATTTATATTGAATTTAATGAAGGTGGATATGTTATGTTAGTAGCAAATTCATTTGAAATAATGGAATATTCTTTACAAGGAAATTTGCCATATACGAATTTTGAAAATAAAAATTATTATTTAGGACCTTCAAATTATTTTTGTAAAGAAACTAATAATTATATTAATTTATTAACGGAAGATTCAATTGTTCTGGCTGAAGATAAAATTACAGAATATTCTAGAAAAATTAGAAATATTTTAAAAATAAATTATAATGAAAATTTAGATGAAAAAATTAATGCTTATGAAATATTCAATTCTATATCAAACTTTTATGATAGTGAGTCATTAGATTTGAGTTCTCCTAATATAGACACAAATAATCTAATAATACCAACTTTAGGAACAGGGATAGTAATTCCAAATTATCAGTATTTTATTGTGAATCCAACTCATGGTAATAATTATGCAGGCGGTATATATGGAAGTGGAAATAGTGGGACTTGTGCTTCAGTTGCAGCACAAATATTCTTAGGCTATAATAACTATTATAATGATAGAAGAATTATAGAAGATAGATATCTTAATGGATATGATGATAGTACAAATAGTATTAAGTATCCAGATAGAAATCCTAATCATTGTACTGATCCAAATTATATGACAAGGTATACTATTGGTACAAGAAGTGAGGATACTGGTGAAAATAGTTTCTATTCTAAAGTTATAACAACAATTATGGAACCAAATACTAGTGGTGCATCATTAGATGAAACATATGAAGGTATTATTGATATTTTGAATGAAAAATTATCAGCAAATGATTATACAATTGATTACGAATTAAAGGGATGGTTTTTTGGTTATTCACCGGTTGATTCGTCAAAAATTAAAAGTGAAATTAATGCAGGACGTCCTGTGATTATAAGTTTAAGTTCAAATCTAGGTGCTGTAGATCATCAAGTTGTTGGTTATGGATATCAAAATTATACATATCCAGGAAGTAGTGATACGTATGAAGGATATATAGTACATTTTGGTTGGGCAGAAAATAATTGTGTATGGGTTAATTCTTCGTGGTGTAAAGGATATATATCATTACAAATGAATCATACACATAATTATAATGTTGTAACAGATAACATTATAGACAATTCAAAAATTGAATTAAGATGTGGAGAATGTGGTCACAGAAAACTTGATGAATTATTTGTTCTTTCTGGTAACACTATTATTGATACGAAATATGATTTAATTGAAAAAATTACAATTCCTAGTAATATAAACGGTATAGAAGTAAAAGGAATAGGTTCTGAAGCATTTAAAAATTGTACTAATTTACAAGAAATACTTATACCAAATAGTGTGACACATATAGATTCTAGTGCATTTGAAGATTGTTATAGGTTGTCAAGTATAACTTTATCAAATAATTTAACAAGTATTGGTAATTCATCTTTTAAAGACTGTGCTAGTTTACTGAGAGTTACTATCCCAAATAGTGTAACGAACGTAGATTCAAGTGCCTTTGAAAATTGCTCATATTTACAGAGTGTAACTTTATCAAATAATTTAAATTCAATAGGAAGTTCAGCATTCAAGGGTTGTGCAAGTTTGCCTTCAATAACAATACCAAATACAGTTACTAATATAGATTCAAGTGCCTTTGAAAATTGCTCATATTTGCAATCAGTGATATTGTCAACAAATTTAGTAGCAATAGGATCATCTGCATTTAAAGGATGTGGAAGCCTTGCAAGTGTTACTATCCCAAATAGTGTAACAAATATAGATTCAAGTGCTTTTGAGAACTGTACAATATTATCAAATATAACATTGTCAAATAATTTACAAGCAATAGGAACATCTACATTTAAAGGATGTACTGCTCTTTCTAGTGTTACACTTCCAAAAAGTGTACAATATATTGATGAAGAAGCATTTAGAAATTGTAGTTCATTGAGATATGTTACTATTTTAAAAGAAACATCCCCAATTACAAATTTAGGACAAAATGTCTTTACAGGCTGTGATAGTAATTTAGAAATAAAAGTTCCAATCAATAGATTAGTTGAATATAAAAATAAAGAATATTGGTCTAGTTATAGAAACCAAATAACTTCAGATGGTACTTTTGAAGAAATTAATATTGACTGTGAAACAACAAGGACAGTAAATTATAATCTACAACAAGGTTTAAATAAATGTTATAAAATTAACGTTGATTGTGTTAAATCATATAGAACTAGTGTTATTTCAAATAATGATGTTAGTATTAAACTATATAACGAAAATATGATGTTTGTAAATGAAAATACTAATATGCTTGATGAGTATTTCAATGTTGGAACATATTACGTATTATTTGAGTATGAAAACATAGAATTAAATGGATTAATCAATGTAAATTTTTCACTCAGATGGCCTAATAACTTTACACAAATAAGTTATAATGTTGATACAAATATATTATCAAATCTTCATAATACAGCTATTGATACTAAACATGGAAAATTCTGTTATTTAAATAATCAAGGTGAAGGATTATATAAAATAACTTTAAATGCAGGAAATATTACTTATCCAGTTGAATCACTAATGATATATACAGATTCGAATAGAACGAATTTATTAAATAGATATAATAATCCAGAAGAAACTATATATGCAACATCACTTGAAAATGAAAATGTAATGTTTGTATATCTTCCATCAAGTGGATATTATTATATGGATGTAGTATTACCTACAAATAATTATTCATCAGTTACTTTAAAAATTGAAAAGGCAGAAACGAATCATATTGATTATACAACTTCACTTTCAAACATTTGCTTTGATATTTTATTTGAAGGAAACTCACTATTTAGTAATTTTGAAGAAGTAACGATTAGTCATAGATCTAAAATACAATTAGATGTTGTTACAAGCGGAAGCATTTTTCAGAATATCAAAGTGGTAGTATTACAAAAGATAAAAGAACCTGGATATGAACCAGGAGATAATCATTACTATAATGTTGTAAAATTGGAAGATTATATTACAACAATAAATAGATCACCTGTATTTGATATAATCTTTGACCCAGGAACATATTATATTGGATTTATTAATAATAGTAATCATGTATCTATTAGTATGGCATTAAGAAGACTTGTAAATCAAGAAGTTGATATGAATAATACATTAGTAGCAGACCCTGCAACAAATGAGGGCTATACACTAGGTAGTGAAGTAACAGTAAATAACGGCATATGTAATAGTGATACAATTACAGAAGGATTTACAAGATGCATTTATTTAATGGTTGAAAACAGGTTACGTGACCCAATGTCAAGACTTGAATATGATTGGTATTCCAGTAATGAAAATGTGGCAGCAGTAACACCTTACGGAACAGTTATCGCAAAATCAGTAAATGTAGATATAATTGTTACAATCTATGCAGTATTAAAAACAGATCCAAGTATAGTGTATAGAAAAACATTTACAATTATTAATGATACAAAAACATATGCAACTGATCCACTTGACTATTATTTAACTATGACAGTTGAAGTTAGAGAAAATGAGTTAATTAATTTAAGTAGTTTAAATGTGCCAATTGATATGACACAATATTATAATTGGTCAGGTTCTCCTTTATTAAATATTGATTATTGGGGATATATTTATGCAGAGCCAAGTGCACAAGGGATGACATTTGAAGTTGAAGGTACATATAGACTAAATTCAAGAGTTAAAATACACCTTACAGTATATGTAATTTTATAACTATATTGGTATATTAACTACTTATTTTTTTAAATCAGCACTTGCTAATCTGGCAATAAGCTTATACGTAGGTGCTTTTTTTTGGGACTATAATTTTCTTGATTTTACTCCAATACTTTCTATATTTGTTGAAAGATATAAAAAATATGTTATAATAATAGTATTGAGTATTACTATAGTCAAAAATGACATAAACAGACTCTGAAATAGTCAAGAAAAAGTAGACACAAAAAAAACTACGTAAATCCCTGTTCAGTTCTATACTGAATAGGGGTTTTATATTTTAGTGAATAAGCTAATCTTTGCGTGTTAAAGTATTTAATATAAGTGTCTATTGCTATGTTAATATCTTCAGTTAAATATATTTTGAAATCTTTATATAATTCATTCTTAATCCAACCATTTAAAGATTCAATTACAGGATTATCTGTAGGTGTTCCTGCTCGACTCATCGATCTTTTTATGGTATAATTTTCATGTAGTTTGTTGAAAGCTCTTGAGGAATATATAGCACCTTGATCAGAGTGGATAATCGTCTCAAGGTCTTTATATCCTCTTTTTATTTTCTCTTCTAAAAATTGTCTACAAGCATTAAAATGATTTGTTATTCCAGCTCCATGTTTAGAAGGACTTACATCTGAGCTAATGATTTCGTTATTATAAGTATCAACATAAAAGTTCCAATCGTAAGTTTTACCTTTACAATGAATGATAGTAGTATCTGATACAACTACTTCAAATGGTCTAGTTGGATTAAAATTACCATTAATTATATTAGGATATGTTATACACTCTTTTCCGCGTGGTATATACGTTTTACGTGCTTTTGAGCGTATATTTAATGATTTACATACTTTATGACATAAATTATCACTTAAATACCAACCAGTTAATTTTCTTATATTAGCTGCGATAGCTCTATATCCATAAGTAGAATGCTTCTTATGGATATTTTTTATTTCTTCTGCTAGTTCTAATCGATTCTTTTGTTTATTATTTAATTTTCCTTTTCTATTAATCCATTTATAGAATCCGCTTCTTGAAACATTCATTATTGTACATAGTGATTTAATATTAAACTCCCGAGAAAGAGTCTCTACTATTTCATATTCTTTTTTGATAATTTCTCTTGGGCTAAAAGAACATCCTCCTCGGTGTATCCTTTTTTTAATCGTTCATTCTCGATTCTAAGTAGCATGTTTTCATATTCTAACTGTTCAAGTTCTGTTAATTCTTTTCTTCTTGAATACTTGACTAATGGATTACCAGGTTTACGTTTATTTTGAAGTGCTTCAATACCCCCATCATTAAATTTTCCTACCCAGTTTCTAATCATTCCACGTGATATACCAATTTCTCTTTCTATCTCGTAAGAACTTTTTTCACCATTGATTATAGGAAGGATAATTTCATATTTTCTTTCTTTTGACCATTCTTTATTTTTGCCACCTTTAGGTCTACCCATATGAACACCATTGGCTATTGGTTGAAGATAGAATGCTACAACCAATGTCTAGACTTGATTATGATTGGTACTTCAGTAATGAAAATGGAAACTATAAACTTGAACTTAATAATTCAAATTGTACATATCCAATGATTCAATATTATACATGGTAAATACAAATACCTTGTCAAGAAAATGATATATCATTAGAAATTAATAATTGGGGATATGTAACAGCTAGTGGACCTGAAATTGCAATTATTACTGGTACATATACTTTAAATCCTAGAGTTAAAGTGATTATCACATTAACGATAAATGATTAAAAATTATAAATACAAATAGAGAGTTAGTTTAAAATACTAGATCTTTTCTTTTACGAAAAAATTAGGAAAAATAAATGAACATTGATGACTTAGAACTAGTTTATTTTAATCCAAGACAATTATAAAATTTATTCTTGTAATTAAGCAACATTTACAATTGAAACTATTATTCGTGAAACTTTTAGAATGTAAACTATTAAATATGAAACATTACGCAGTACTCACACATTAAAGTACACAAGATTGATACAATTAAAAGTATCAGTCTTTTTTTATAGGTGTTCAAACCTCACCATTAGGCGATTTATTAGCTTATTTTAGCATTATTAGTGAAAGCGTGAATACGAAAAATAAATAAAATTTAATCCAAGAATTAATAAGTTTACGAGTTTTGAATTAATTTTTGCTATAATTTCTCCAATATTTCTATTAATTGTAATTGGTGTATTATTTAATAAAAATCCTAATTTTTATTTTAATATGAATTTACATATTAATATGGTATAATTACATTAATGATTAACAAAGTAAAAAAATTAAAGAGGTATATTATGTTAGTGTATTATAGAGGAAATAATAATGATTCATATTATACAATTGCTTTAGCTTTTAAATATAATGGACTGAATTCAAAAATAGTTTTATTCAATCCTTTTACTCAAAATATACAAATTAAAAAACTTTGGGTTAAGAATAATAATAGAAGGATAAGATGTGCTTATATTATAGAAGAGATAATTGAAGAAACTTATAATAATTGGAATGGTTATAAAGCAATTATTAATGATATTAAATCAAAATCATTATTTGGCAAAATTAAATTTTCAGATTCATCATTAGAATTAGCAAATGAACTTTATTCAAAAATTGAAATAACAGATTGGTTTGAGTGTAAAAACGATAATCAATTAAATTCCTTAAAAAATGTTGCGTTAGATTTTCACGATTCATATATCAAGAAAACCAAAGATTTAAATAATGGTAAACGTATTTTAATTGATACAACTTGGGATTGCTTTATTGAACTTAAATGTATAGATATATTTAAATATGATGTTCTTTTTGATTTGAGTTTTGAATATTATAGTGATTCAAATTTATATATCAAAGATGATGTGATAAATATAGAATTTGAATTAGGGTGTTCTAATGATGATAGATATTTTGATATTATCCAATGTAAAAAATTGTATTGGAGAATAAAATTATAAACTAATTTTTTACATATGTTAAAAAGAAAGATGGAAAAGTTTAAATGTTTTATTATAAAGCTATACATAAATATCAACTTGATAAAAATTTTGAAATAAAAGAAATAGGAGTGTTTGATTCTCAAAAAAAAGCTGCCGAATCAATTGAAAACGTAAAAAATAAACCAGGTTTTGCTGAATATCGAGGTTACTTTTTTATAACAAAATTTTTCAAATTATTTAAGCCAGCGCTACTTAATAATATTTATTGGATAGATGGTTTTGATACGTATTATTTTAATCGAAAGTCAAACCAAATATGTAGTGATAAAGAACAAGAAATTATGAAATATTTTAGCTTTCTATTAATAAAAATATGTGTTTAAGTTTGATAAGTTAGAATTAGGAAATATGGTTGATGAAAACGGAAAACTATGGTTTTATGAGTGTACAATTTAATGAAGATACTAGAGTTAAGTTTTCAACCACAATCTATTTTTTAAGATTGGGACATAAAATTTTAGAAAACGACCCAGTACATTATACGGAAGATATGAATAGAACCTTTGAGTGGTTTGAAAATGTCTTAGGATAGTATGGATCTATAGATGCTAGAGGTGAAAATGTAAAGGAATATTTGGTGGTATTTCTCTAATTCCAAATGAGATAACTGAAAAGAGAAATTAACTTATCTTTGTTTTAGTTTGTTATGTGGTAACCAACTGATAGAGTAGTTATATATTTTGTAGTAAATGACGCTAAAAAATATTATGAATTTGTATTAAAAAGTGAATGAAATAAATATACAGAATTTGTTTATCAACTATGGGATGGCATAGAATTTACCATAACGTCAGTTGATGGTTGCTTGATAAGAATTGCAAGTCATTAATATGTTATAAAAATGTAACTAAAATTTATTTAAAATAAATAGTCTAGAAATAATTATCAAAATATTTTAGATAAAACTAATTTTGAAAAGTGGTGAAATGCTATGAATAAAGAATGGTCAGATTTAAACAAAAAGTTTCAAAATGAAATCTCAAAAAAAGCAACTTTTAATGATGGAATTAATACTTTATTAGAATTGCGAAGTTTATTATTTAAACAAGTGAAAAGATATGGACATTTAGATGAGGAAAAATTAGCTACAATTGCCTATCCTTTTAGAACTGGGTATGATAGTAAGAGTATAGCTTATTCGATTTACCATATTGCTAGAATTGAAGATCTAGTTTTAAATACTTTAATTTTAAAAGTAGAACCGATATTTAAATGGTATAAAGATTTATTAAATCTAACAATTACTACTACAGGAAATGAATTAAGTGGTGAGAAATTAGAAGAATTCTCTCATAAAATAAATAAGAGAAACTTATTTGATTATATTGACGAAGTTTATCATACTACCAATAAATATTTGCTTTCATTAACATACGAAGATTTAAAAATAAAGTTTATTTTAGAAGATAAAGAAAGATTATTAAATAGTGGTACAGTTCATTGTGATTATATTGAATTAATAGATTACTGGTCTTCTAGAAATATTAAAGGATTACTACAAATGCCTTTTTCCAGACATTGGATAATGCATATAGAAGCATGTGAAAGGATAAAAGTGAAAATGGGAGAGTAAAACTTTAGTATAAATAGAAAATACAATACTAAAGTGAAATACGTAAAATAAATCGGTCTGAGAAATTAAAAACTTGTGATAAAAATATTCAATTAATGGGCAAAATAATATAAGCTAAAATTAGCAAAATTATTAAAGTGACACAGAAGAACATGTATTTAGACTTGTTATTATGGTTGTATTATTTAACACCTAAATATAAGCGTTTTTAAACTGCATTCATTAGGTTTTGCTACATATAAGATATTAAATGGTTTGATATAAAAGTATTAGACCTTTTTTCTTTACAATATAAACCATTTTAAAACGTCTTAATAAAATTAACTCATATACAGATGTTTCTTGAAAACTTGAAAAATATAGGAAAAAATGAGAAAATGGTTAAACGATATTTGAGAACATTAACACTTGTAAAATAAAAAGCTATGTAGTATAATATAAACAATAGATTGATTTTTAAAAAAACTGACTATTTCATTGTTATATTAATGTATAAAAAGTCACCTTTTAGGCATTTAAATTGTTTTATATGTGAAGGAAAATTATTACATTGTTATTAGTAGTATTATTTGGTGCTAGTTTGGTTGGGGGTAATAAATACAATAGGTGAAACAAATAATCAGAAGTGGTACATGAATAAAGTATTTTAGTAAATGAAGAAGGTTTTATAGAAGGATATTATATTGTAAAAAATAAAGTATATATTGGTTTACTTATTTTAAGAGCCTTATTCTATAAAGAAGGAAGACTAGTTAGAGCCTACTATATAAATATCAATGAAGAAACTTATGATTTTTATAAATACGACTTTAATATAACAACAAAGTCATGTGTGAGTTAATATATAGTAGTAGTGATTCATATAATAATAGTGAAAACGTATACCATTTCTAAGACAATATTATTGTTATACATATCATTAAACCTCTCTTAGAAAAGGAGAGCTTTTTGTACTAAAAACATATAATAGGGGGTGTTATATATGCTTAAAATTTATTTAGTAAATAAGGTGATTATCTTGGAAAGAATTCTTAATAAAAATAATAATCTTGAAAGGAGCGATATAAAATGAAGAGATTATTTGTATTTTTTATGAGTTTAATGTTTATAATGTGCTTAGCAGGGTGTGATAATGTAAACAAAGATGATTTTGAGAGTTTTATTAATGTGAATAAAACAAATGTTAAAGTTGGAGAGACTATTAAAATTACTGCTTCTATAAAAAACAATAGTAATAAAAGTATCAAAATAAAAGCAAATCATACCGATGCTCAAAAAATTGAAGATATTGTAATGATAGGGGTATTTACTGAATTTGAGAACCATGACTTTATAATAAATTCTAAAGGGGGGCCGTTAAAAAGTTTTAAATTTAAAAAAAATACTTTACTTGAAAAAGAACTAGAATATAAAGTCACATCTTTAAATAATCTTGAAATAGAAGCACAATTCTGTTTTTATATTAACAATGAGTTGGTAATTATTAAAAGTGATATTATAAATATAATTGTGGCAAATTGATATGAAAAAAGATATTAAAAATAATATTATTTTGTTTAATTTTTTTCATGATTATTATATGTTCAAATATAAATATTGCCTTATAGTATGATTTCGTATCATTAAAATAAATCACACTAAAAGGAGTATTCATATGAATAATAAATTTGTAAAAAATTTATATCAGTCATTATCATATTTTTTCATAATAATGATATTTGTAGGTATATGAATTCTTATATTTTTTGGTAGTTATAATTATATAAATTATTCATGGATATTTTTATGTAGTGCTATTACATTTGTAGTTTTATACTTTATAATAGGATTTTATTGGATCTTTCAAACTGTAACATTAAATGAAAAGGGTATAATTATCTCATTATTTAAAAAAGTAATTAAACAAGTTTCATGGAATGAAATTACGAATATTGAAAAAACTAGTCATCTTAGAAATCCTGCCTTAAGATTTATTTTAAATAATGGTGAATATTTTTATTTAGATGATAGAAATAAAATAATTCATCAAATTGCATTATATTCAACGATAAAATAGAAAGCGAATATAATAATACCTGTGGCAATTATATTTTTAGCAATCTAGTAAAAAGAATTACCAGGTATATCAAACAATCAAAAGATAAAACTATAACTATGAAAAAATTCGAACAATTTAAAAATTATTATAAGTTTTTAAATGAATAAAAATTTTTGTTAAATTTAAAAAGTCGTAGTTTTCTTGCTACGGCTTGTTAAAATAATGAAAGTCAATTGAATTTACATATAGATAGTTTAAATAGTTGAATAAGTTGATTACTACATTATAATAAAATAAAGCGTTCAAAATTAAATTTTTAATTAATTAAGATATTGAATTTGATGGATAAGATATAGTAAGAAAGCAGGATTTTATTTTTATAACATGTTTTTCAAATATATAATTTTTAAAAATTATTAAAACAAAAAAATTTCCAAAATTAGAAAAAATATTCTTGAATATTCTAATTTCAAGTGTAAAAAATAATGTTGAAATAAAATGTTTTATAACAATATAGAACTTTTATAATTTTTACAAGAAGGAGGAAATTTATGAAAAAATTTTTATTATGTGCAGTATGCTTATTTACTTTAATTGGTATTGGAACAGGATGTAAAAAACACAAAATAACTGGTATTGAAGTTACAAATCATCAGTTAGTTGTATTAAAAGGAACAGAGTTAAGCGGATTAAAAGTAAATACTATTTTTGATGATGAATCAAAAGGAGATCTTGTTGATGTTACTTCTAGTATGATTTCAGGTTATGATAAAAATAAAACAGGTAATCAAGAAGTAAAAATAACTCATGAAGGTCAAGAATTTACTTATACTATCTTTGTGGCAGATAAAATCATTAACAATGCAACTGAGTTGAGAACAGCTTTACAAAATCAAAAAGATGGTGAGGCATTAGCACTTAAGAGTGGAACGTATAGTATTGATCGTGATGAAACAACTCAATATGAAAATCAAACAGGTTTTTATTTTTTGGTTACCGCAAATAATTTAACATTAAAAGGAATCGGGGATGTTACCATTAAAAGCACAGTTGAAACACCAAATACGGCATGGGCTAATCAAAACTTTGTCACAATAGTTGGCAATAACACGACAATTGATGGTATCAACTTTCAATGTAAAAAAGAACCAAACAAGGTTATTGAAATACTAGGAAAAAATACGACTCTAAAAAACATTAAAATTGAGCCTATGGATACAACAAAATATGCAGGTAGTATTTATTTAAGTACAAAAGAAGGAAATACAACACTTGAAAATGTTAGTTTAAAATATGGCCGTATTACGACAACAGGAGCTACAGGTTCTACTTTAACACTAAAAAATGTTACTATTGATTTTGCAGGAGCATATTTAGACGACACAACAAAAGAATCAACATATTGGGGATTTGATAATTCACGTTCTAAAATTACTGTTAATGCAACAAATAGTAAGATTATTGTTTCAAAAGAATTTAAAGCAGCAGAAAACTATCAAGAATTTAAAGATCAATTACCTACTGGTTTAACAGTAGAAGAAAATAAATAATTATTTATTTAGAATATACCTTATGATAAATTCATAAGGTATATTTTTCATTGAAAAAGTATAGAAATGATATATTATTTGAAATAGAATACTTGCATAAAAGAAAAAAATAAATAAAATATATGATATAATTAATCTTATAGAGAGGAAGGAATGTTTATGCAAAATAATGACAGAAATAATTATAAAAAAATTAATGGAAGATACGATATAAGATTAAATAATATTATTAAAACTTTATTGATAGTATGTCTTATTTTTACATTGCTTTATCTTTTCATCTATATTTTTGCTGTTTTAATGCAAAATCTATTATTAGAAATATATTTTTCTTCTAGAAGTAATGATAATAAAGTTTTTATTATTCCACTTATTCAAACAGAAAATTTTATAGTTATTTTTATCTCTATTCTTTTTTCTATTATATTTTTAAATGATAATATTAGCAATAGTCAAGTAACTGTGTTTGAAACCATATCTATAATCATTGTATCGCTTTTTTTAATAAATATAACTTCGGTTACTAGTTATATTGAAACTTGGCTTCATTCAAAGTTAAAAGACCAATATTATTATAATTATATAGCAATTAAAAGGTTTATAGACAATTTTGATTGGATGGTAAGAGCAGGAGCAATTTCTCTTATTTTTACTCAAGTTATTATTTTTATTAAAAAAATAATTTTAAAATATGAGTTATAAAAAATATTTTAATATATCAAAAGGAATATAACGAGATAAAAAAATTATCTATCAAAATGACTTTCATTTTTTAATATAATAATGTATAATAATGGTGATTAAGGAAAAAATAACCTTAAGCAAAGAGAATTATATAAATTAGGAGGAAAAAATGAGAAAAGTTAAAGTTGTTCAATATGGATGTGGAAAAATGGCAAAGTATATTTTGCGTTATCTACATGAAAAAGGAGCCGAAATTGTAGGTGCAATTGATGTTAATCCTGCAATTATTGGAATGGATGTTGGTGATTTTGCAGAAATTGGAATGAAACTTGGTGTCACTATCCAAAATGATGCAGAAAAAGTTTTAGATGAATGTGATGCTGATGTTGCAATCGTAACTTTATTTAGTTTTATTCCAGATATTTATAAACATGTAGAACAATGTGTAGAAAGAGGAATAAATGTTATTACTACTTGCGAAGAAGCCATTTATCCATGGACAACATCAGCTGCTTTGACTAATAAAATTGATTTACTGGCAAAAGAAACAGGATGTACTGTAACAGGTTCTGGAATGCAAGATATTTTTTGGATTAATATGGTTGCTCTTGCTTGTGCTGGTTGTCATAATATTACTAAAATTAAAGGTGCTTATAGTTACAATGTTGATGAATATGGTTTAGCACTTGCTAATGCCCATGGATGTGATTTAACAGAAGAGGAATTTGAACAACAAATAGCACATCCTAGTGAATTTGCAGCATCGTATGCTTGGAATGCAAGTGAAGCAATTGCCAATAAATTGGGATTAACCATTCAAAGTATTACTCAAAAAAATGTTCCATATGTGGCAAAGGAGGATATTTATAGCGAAACGTTAGGAAAAACAATTAAAGCAGGACGTTGCATTGGAATGTCTTCAGTAGTTACAATTCAAACTCTTCAAGGAATTACAATTGAGGAGGAAACAATAGGAAAAGTATATGGTAAAGATGAAGGAGATATGTGTGATTGGGAAATTACGGGTGAGCCAAATGTAAAATATCGAGTGGATAAACCAGCAACTGTTGAACATACTTGTGCAACCATCGTCAATCGAATACCATCATTGATAAATGCTGAAGCAGGCTATGTAACTGCGGATCAGTTAGATGAAATAGAATATTTAACTTATCCTATGTCATTTTATATAAAAGATGATGAATAAAACACTTGATTTAATCGAAAATTGAAGTGATAAAATAAATGTAGACACAAAAAAAAGTGTCTACATTTTTATTTTATGATATTAATTTTGATGAATGAGTGAATTATCTGAATAAACCAAAAGGTGAAAAAAGCAGAATTTATTCCAATGTTCCTAAAGGAAACTTGTATCATTCTAGAGCGATAGAAATAATAATTATAGATACAATACGGATTTATAATCAAAGAAAACCTTATGGTTGGACTTGTTATGTAGATATATTTAAATAATGAAATAATATTGTCTGATGTAAAACCTTTAAAATATGGATTTAATTTAAAAAAACATTTTGAATGGTATCAATTATTTTTACAAGAAAAAATAAAAAGAGGATATAAAGACCTTGATTGTTTACTCCGATTAAGGCTCTCTATATTTCTTAAGAGTTTTTAACAAACTATATGAAAATTATACTATCAAACAATCAATAATTGAGTAGCAACGTTTACTATTAATTCTGTCATTAGGTCTTTCAATAATTGGATAAAAAATGAATGATATAAGGATTTTAAAAATTATATATTTGAAGATATTAATATAACTATTAAAAACAATATTAAATATTATAATAGGTAAACATTAGTTTATTCATTAAAATATAAAATCCCAATTCAGTATAGATTGAACTGGGATTAATATAATGTTTTTTGTGTTTCTTTTTTCTTGATGATTTCACCTATTTAGGAGTGTTTTTTATTAACAAACACCTTGAGCAAGCATAGCACTAGCAACTTTTTTGAAACCACTAATATTTGCACCAAGTACCGTATTATATTTGTTACCATAATGTGTGGCACAATCTATAACTTCTAGAAAAATATTTTCCATTTGGGTTTTGAGTTTTTCATCTACTTCTTCAAAACTCCAAGCATAACGCATTGAATTTTGACTCATTTCAAAACCAGATACCATTACTCCACCAGCGTTTGCAGCCTTAGCTGGACCAAATAAAATATTATGAGTTATTAAATAATTAGTAGCTTCAATTGTACATGGCATATTCGCTCCTTCTGAAACAGCAATGACTCCATTTGCAACAAGAATTTTTGCATCAGTTAAATCAAGTTCATTTTGGGTAGCACAAGGTAAAGCGATGTCACATTTAATTTTCCATATATCTTTAGGAGATGCTTTAAAAATAGTAGTATTGTCAAAGGTAAGATATTCACTAATTCTAGCTCTTTTTACTTCTTTTAAATCTTTTAAAATTTCAAAATTTAAACCATTCTCATTATAAATATATCCACTAGAATCACTCATTGCAATAACAGTAGCACCTAGTTCTTGAGCTTTTTGCATAGCATATAAAGCGACATTACCAGAACCCGAAATAATAACTTTTTTGTTTGCAAAAGAGGTATGATTCATTACTTGTAACATTTTATTGGTATAATAGCATAAGCCATAACCTGTAGCTTCAGTTCTGCCTAAACTACCACCATAACTTAAGCCTTTGCCTGTTAAAACACCAGTAAATTCATTTTTTAATCTCTTATATTGACCAAACATATAGCCAATTTCTCTAGCACCGGTTCCTATATCGCCTGCGGGAACATCTGTATTCGGACCAATATGGCGATATAATTCATTCATAAAACTTTGACAAAAATGCATAATTTCGGTATCGCTTTTTCCTTTCGGATCAAAATCACTACCTCCTTTGCCTCCACCCATTGGAAGACCTGTAAGAGCATTTTTAAGGGTTTGTTCAAAGCCTAAAAATTTAACAATACTTTGGTTAACGGTTGGGTGCAATCTAATTCCTCCCTTATAAGGACCAATTGCTGAGGAAAATTCAACTCTAAAACCTCTATTTACATGAACGAATCCTTTATCATCTATCCATGGAACACGGAAAGTAATTATTCTTTCGGCTTCTACAAACCGTTCTACGATTCCATTTTTTTCAATTGCATCATTTTCATTAACAAATGGTTCAATTGAATCAAGTACTTCATAGACTGCCTGTAAAAATTCTGGTTCATTTGCATTTTTAACTTTAACCTTTTCATATATTTCACATAAATATTTATTTGTCATCTGATTCCTCCTTGCATAAATGATTTATTCTTAAATATTATAACATAAAAGTTAAGCAATTGTGAAATAATATGCAAATTTTTTGTTTTTGAAATAAATACAAATGTCTTGATATTGAAAACAAAATATGATATAATGTAACAAAATTGAGGTGAAGTATGTATACTAGTACGAGAAAAAAATTAAATATAGATGCGAGTGAGGCCATTATTAGAGGTATCAGTGAAGAGGGGGGGCTTTTCATTTTTCATCATATAAAACCATTTTTATTTAATAAAAATTTTAGTTTATTATCTTATCAAGAAATGGCCGAAAAAATTTTGACTTTTTATTTAAATGATTTTACCAACGAAGAAATTAAACAAGTAATTGCCAAAACATATACAGCAGTTAATTTTAAGAACAAGATTATTGGAATGAAAAATTTGAAAGAGTTTAGTTTTTTAGAATTATATCATGGTCCTACCCTATCTTTTAAAGATATGGCTTTAACGATGTTACCGAATTTAATAGAAGTAGCTAAAGTAAAACAAAATGATTGTCTTGAAACCCTTATTTTAACTGCCACTTCTGGTGACACTGGTGGGGCAGCATTAGCAAGTTTTGGCAAAACTGATAATAATAAAATTATCGTTTTATATCCAATAGATGGAGTAAGTTATTTTCAAGAAAGGCAAATGCATTTTTATACAAATCAAAAAGCAAGGCTTATAGGGATAAAAGGTAATTTTGATGATTGTCAAAATATTGTAAAAACAGTTTTTACTAGTATGAATAATTTAAGAAATATTAAACTTTCTTCAGCCAATTCAATAAATATAGGTAGATTGCTTCCTCAAATTATTTACTATTTTTATGCATATTTTAAAATGGTAAACCAAAATGAAATATTGTATGGAGAAAGCATCAATGTAGTTGTACCAACGGGAAATTTTGGTAATATTTTGGCTTGTTATATAGCAAAAAAAATGGGTTTGTTTATTAATAAAATTATTTGTGCTAGCAATGAGAATAATATTTTAACGGATTTTTTTAATACTAAAATATATAATTGTAATCGTCCTTTTTATTTAACCAATTCTCCTGCAATGGATATTTTAATCTCATCAAACTTGGAAAGATTGTTATTTATTATTACAGATGGAAATTATAAACTTGTTGATAAATTGATGAAAGATTTAAAAGAGAAAAACAGTTTTTATTTACCAAAACAGTATCATTCCCAAATAGATGATTTTCTAGCATATTCAATTTGTAATACGGAAACTCTTTTTTATATAAAGGATTGTTTTGAAAAATATAATTATTTAATTGACCCTCACACAGCTGTAGCATATGGTGCTTATTTGAATTTAAAAAATAAATTAAAGGGGAAAACGCTAATTATAAGTACTGCAAGTCCTTTTAAATTTATTGATACAGTAAATGAGGTTTTTAAAATTGAGGAAAAAGATTTTACGTTAGCAGAAAAAATTGCTGAAAAAAGTGGCAACAAAATTCCTGATGTACTAAAAGAAATTTATGAAGGTACTTTTCAACAAGAAGTATGGTGTAAGGAAGATGCTTGCGAAAAACTAAAAAAGTTAATAGGTGAGTTAGATGAAAATTGTTAGAACTTTTGCGACTTCCGCAAATTTAGGCCCTGGTTTTGATTGTCTGGGTATTTGCTTTGATTTATATAATGAATATGAATTTTTTCTTTCCGATAAGTATACAATTGAAGGATTTAGTGAAAAATTTTCAAATCCTAGCGGCAATCTTATTGTTAAAAGTTATGAAAAAGTTTTTTTATTAAAGAATAAGAAGATTCAATTTTTAACAATTAGGCAAAAGATTCAAAATATTCCTGTATCAAGAGGTCTTGGCAGTAGTGCATCATGCATAGTTGCAGGTATCATAATGGCCAATGAAATTCTTGGTGGTATTTTGTCCAAAGATGAAATTTTTCAAATTGCAAGTATGATTGAAGGACATCCGGATAATGTTGCTCCTTTAATATTTGGTGGTTTCACCTGTAGTTTTCAAGAAGATAAGTATCATTATATTAATCTTGATGTAGCGAGTAATTTGCAATTTTTTTTCCTTATTCCTAATTTTGAATTATCTACTGAAGTAGCTAGGGCTTCATTACCGAGTTGTGTTTTATTAGAAGAGGTAGTATCTACTTTATCGCATAGTATTTTGATGGTAAAAGCGTTAGAAAAGGGGGACTTTTCTTTATTAAAAATGGCAAAAAAAGATCTCATTCATGAGCCATATCGATACCAATTCATTGATCCAAAGAAAGAAATGAGAAAGATATTAGAAGATTATGAAGATATAGTAGGTTTAATTAGTGGGGCTGGACCAAGTATACTTTTAATTAGTGAACAGGATATTAAAAATAAATTTAGTATTAAAAATTGGCAATTAGTAAGTGTCAAAATTTCTAACGTAGGAGCGTATGTATATGAGAGATAGTGAATATTTGATTGTCCACAAATCAATTCTTCCTCCATATTTTGAACAGGTCATTGCTGCAAGAGAGTTGATAAACAATCAAAAAATTAATATTTGTGATGCATGTAAAATGCAAAGTATTAGTCGTTCTACTTACTATAAGTACAAAGATTTTATTTTCAGACCGACAATAGATAGCGGAAATAAAGCCCTTTTTGCTATCAAAACGATTGATGAAAAGGGAATTCTATCTTCTATTTTACAAATCATATATGATAATAGTGGAAATGTCATTTCAATTAATCAAGATGCTCCCATTGATAAAAGTGCATATATTACTATGATGATTGATATAAGTGATTTAAAAATTGATTTAGAATCTTTACAAAAATTAATATCTTTCTGTTATGGTGTAAAATCAATTGATATAATGGGGGTAGAATAATGAAGAAAGCAAGAATTGCTATTTTAGGTTATGGAGTTATTGGTAAGGGAGTCTTTAAGATATGCTTAGAAAAAGAAGAAATTGAGGTTATAAAAATATTTGATTATAAGGAAAATTTCGATAAGCAATATGCCAATCTCTTTACAGATAATTTAGAAGATATTATCAATGATAATAAGATCGATATAGTTGTTGAAGTTTTAGGTGGATATGATTTTGCTAAAAAAGCCTGTGTTCTCACGTTAAGTAAACACAAACATCTAGTAACTGCTAATAAGGAAATTGTCGCAAATGATATTGATGAGTTGACTAAACTTGCAAGGGATAATAAAGTTTCTTTTTGTTATGAGGCAAGCGTAGGTGGAGCCATTCCTATTATAAAAAATTTGAAAGAACTTACTTTAGTGAATCGTATTCAAAAAATTATTGGAATTTTAAATGGGACAACAAATTATATTCTTAGTAGAATAAGTGAGGGGATGAGTTTTGAGGAAGCCTTGAAATTAGCTCAAGAAAAAGGATTTGCAGAAAAGGATCCTACTGCTGATTTGGAAGGTTATGATATGATGCGAAAAATTGCTATTTTATCAGATATTGCTTGGAATACTAAAATTAATATTTATGATATAAAGCATTCCTCGTTTAGTCTTATTCACAATTATGATATGAAGAAAAATCATCAAACAATGAAGTATGTGTGTGAAGCTTTTAAAGATAACAATAAAATATTCATTTCAGTAGGTTTAATGGAATTGGATAATCAAGAAGTATTATGTAAAATCAATGAGGAAGACAATGGTGTAATTGTTGAAACCTCTTTAGCCGATAAACTGGTTTTTATTGGCAAGGGGGCTGGTAGTTTGCCGACTGCTTCTGCAATAGTTAGCGATATCTATGATATTATCAATCAAAGAGTATTAGATACTTATGATAATTTCAATAAATATGTAATTAATGAGGTGCAATAATGAAAAAATACAATTTAGCAATTGTGGGAGTTACAGGACTTGTAGGACGAATGTTCTTAAAAATTTTAGATGAATATCATTTTCCTTTTCATCAATTACTCCTTTATGCTTCAAAGAAAAGTGCTGGTAAGAAAATAGTTTTTAAAAATAAAGAGTATATTATTAGAGAATTAAGCGAGGAAGCTTTTGATGATGTTGATATTGTTTTATTTAGTGCTGGTAGTAAAGTCTCTCAAGAATATGCACCTTTAGCTGTTCAAAAAGGTGCATATGTAATTGATAATTCAAGTGCTTGGCGAATGGATGATAATTGTGCCCTAGTAGTACCAGAAGTGAATATGGATGATATTTTTGTGAAAAGTAAAATAATAGCAAATCCTAATTGTTCAACAATTCAGGCAGTTTTACCACTAAAAATTTTAAATGATCATTTTGGCATCAAAAGGGTAACTTATACAACTTATCAAGCGGTAAGCGGTTCTGGTCAAAAAGGAATTGAAGATTTAAAAAGAACGAAAAATAATCATACCAATATATTTTACCCGTATGATATTTCTAAAACGTGTATACCAGAAATTGATGAATTTTTAGATAATGGTTATACAAAAGAAGAAATGAAAATGATAAATGAAACAAGAAAGATTTTACATTTAGAAAATTTACCAATTGTTGCCACTTGTATTAGAGTTCCTGTTGAAAATTGTCATGGAGTTTCTATGACAATTGAACTTGTAAAAAAATTTGAAATTGAACAGATAAAACAAGTTTTACAACAACAAGATGGAATTATTGTTTATGATGATGTACAAAATCATAAATATCCTAATTCAATTATTGCGAATAATCAAGATAAAGTTTATGTTGGACGAATTAGAAAAGATTTATCAACTGAAAATGGAATTGTGTTATATTGTGTAGCTGATAATATTAGAAAGGGTGCCGCTAGTAATGCAATACAAATTGCAATGGCTTTGATAAAAAAATTATGATAAAAGTAGCAAAATTTGGTGGTTCTAGTTTAGCAAATAGTGAGCAATTTAAAAAAATAAAAAAAATTATTTTTGAAGATCAAACAAGAAAGATTATTGTCGTATCGGCGCCAGGTAAACAAAATAAAGATGATCATAAGATAACTGATTTACTTTATCTAATCTATGCGCATTTAAAATATGGAGTTGACGCAAACAATATTTTTGATATTGTTAAAAGTAGATATGTAGAAATTAAGACAACATTAGCATTAGACATTGACCTTGAAAAAGAATTTGCTATACTAAAAGCAAATCTAAATCAAAAGATAAGTGAAGAATTTTTAGTTAGTAGAGGAGAATATTTTTGTGCAAAATTATTAGCAGAATACATAGGCTATACATTTGTCGATGCCAAAAATTTGATTTATTTTGATTATAATGGGAAATTAGATGAACAAAAAACCAAAGATGCATTAATAAATCAATTCATAAAAACTAAAACAATTGTTATACCTGGTTTTTATGGTTCTTACCCAAATGGGAATATTCATCTTTTTTCAAGGGGAGGTTCAGATGTCACAGGTGCGGTAGTCGCAAAGGCTCTTTCAGCAGATCTTTATGAAAATTGGACCGACGTTTCAGGATTTTTGGTAGCAGATCCTAAAATTGTTAGTCATCCTAAAAAGATAAAAGAGATTTCTTATGAAGAATTACGCGAATTATCATACATGGGTGCACATGTGCTTCATGAAGAAACCATTTTTCCTGTGCAAGAATTAGAGATTCCGATTAGTATTAAAAATACCAATCGTCCTGATGATGAAGGTACAATCATTTCTTCTAACTGTCAGGATTCTTCACAAATTATCACAGGAATTACTGGTAAAAAATCATATGAATCAATCACCATAATCAAAAAGCCAAAAGTCCCAAAAATAAAAGTAATGAGAGATGTTTTGGCAGTTTTAGATAAATATCATCTTGATGTTGAGCATATTCCATCAAGTATTGATACGTTTAGTTTAATTATTGAAGCAAACGATCTTGTTAAGAAAAATTATGAAGTTCTAGCAGATATAAAAAAAATTGATGCTGTTCAAGATGTAATTATTGATACTGATATTGCACTTATTGCAGTTGTAGGCAGAAACATGGCAACTAAACCTGGCATTAGTGCCAAAATTTTTGCCATTTTTGGGCAAAATGACATTAATATTAAGGTAATTGCTCAAGCATCACAAGAACTTAGTATTATTGTTGGAGTTTCTAATCATCAATTTGAAAAGGCGATTAGAGCAATGTATGATTGTCTTGTTTTACAATAAAAGGTTAGGATAAAAATAGTTCATAAAGTATAGTTATATTATAAATTGTTATACTAAAATTGACTTATAATTTATTGTAAATGCTATTATAAGAAGAAAGGGGTTTAGATGAAGAAATTTTTTCAATTTTCTTTATTGATACTTTTGGGTATGGTGATGATGAGTTGTAAAAAAAGGGAGACTATTGAATTAAAAAATCTTCAATTTAAAGACAATGATAACTTTTCGACATTAAGTCAAGTTAATTATCCTTCTTTAAATTATGAAGTAGGTAGTATAGATAATGACATGATTGCTGAAATAAATCATTTTTCTTATAAATTAATAAAGAAAATTTTTACTGTTCAAGATAATCAACTTTTTGCTCCTCTTAGTCTTTATATGGCACTATCTATGCTTGTAGAAGGTACCTCTTCAACAACAAGTGCTGAGTTAGAAAATTTATTGGGACAAAAAAGAGAGAAATTAACAAAACAACTGAAACTCATTTATGAGAACAATTATTATTCTAATCAAAATGGTCGAGTGTATTTGGCTAATTCTCTTTGGTTGAAAAAAGGTTTAAAGATTAATTCAGAATATCTAAATTTTATAAAAGATAATTTTTATGCACAAAGTTACGAAATTGATTTCACAAAGAGAAAGGAAAAAGATAAAATTATTAAATGGATAAATTATTATACAGAAAATATATTAAAATTAGATAGGAATAATTATCAGATAGAAGACAATCTAGCCTTATTGCTTTTGAATACAATTTATTTTGACAATAAGTGGCTAATAGCATATGATAAAGAAAAAACAGTTGAAGATACATTTTATCTCGATAAAAATAATACTAAAATGGTTGAGTATATGAATCACCAAATATCAACTCTTTACAAGAAAACTAGCGAATATGTAGTTGTAATGGATTATTTTGAAAATAACAATACAATCACATATATTATGCCAACTATTCCTTTCGATAAACTATGTTCAAAAGATTTTACAAGTTTTACTAATGATTTGGTTATGGGTGAGGTTAATCTTTCTGTTCCTAAGTTTGACTATAGTAAGGAATATAATCTTAATGAAGCATTAAAAAGTTTAGGAGTAAGAAAAATTTTTGAAAAAGATAGTTTAAATAAAATTGGTGAAAATTTATCTGTCAATTATATAAAACAAAATGTTGGTATAAAGTTAAGTGAAAGTGGTGCAAAAGCTGCTGCAGTAACTTCAATTGGTATCATGAAATCATCATTAGTAGTAGATCCTATCACTATTAAACTTGATCGTCCTTTTTTATATTTGATCAAAGATGCGAATAATGTTTTGTTATTTGTCGGAATTTTGAATTATCCAACTACTTCAAACGCTTCTTTCTGAAGCGTTTTCATTTGCAAATCGGTTCTAAAAATTTAAAAAAATGATATAATAGTTTCGTATCAAACTATTTGAGATAGAACTATTTTGGAGGCTTTTATGAAACAGAAGAAATTAGGTGGAGAAATATCATCAATTAAAAATTTATTTAATCGAAATGTAGAAAATAGTGAGGTCTTTCGTTATGTTAATATGATAACTAGTACCAATTCTTTTATTCTCGGTTTTTTAGAGCGCCATCAAGATATAGATATTTATCAAAAAAATATTGAAGAAAAATTTTTAATAACAAAATCCACAACATCAAAAATTTTGAAATTAATGGAACAAAATGGTCTAATAGAAAGAATAGGTGTTGATAGCGATGCTAGACTCAAAAAAATAGTTTTGACGGAGAAGGGTCTTGCCATTAATGAATCGGTTCGTTCAACACTAGATGAAGTTGAAAAAAAGGCTTTAGAAGGTTTTGAACCTCATGAAATTACTCAACTTTATTCCTATTTTGAACGAATTAAGAATAATTTAAAAAAATAAAAGGAGGAGAATATGTTAAAGACAATTTTAAAAAGCGTAAGAGAGTATAAAAAACCATCCTTTTTGGCTCCACTTTTTGTTGGATTAGAAAGTTTAGTGGAATGTATTATGCCATTTATCATTGCTCAATTGATCAATTTCTTACAGAATAAATCTGATGCAAGTGAAGCCTTAGAAAAGTCTGATATGACTTATTTAATCATTGTTAGTATTATTTTATTGGTGTGTGCAATGTTATCATTACTTTTTGGTTATCTTGCGGGAAGATTTTGTGCAAAAGCATCTTGTGGTCTTGCAAGAAATTTAAGGCATGATTTATACTATCAAGTACAAAATTTTTCTTTTGAAAATATCGATAAATTTTCATCATCAAGTTTGGTTACAAGATTGACAACTGATGTTAACAATGTACAAATGGCTTATAATATGGGAATCAGAATGGCAATTAGAGTTCCTTTAATGATGATATTTTCTAGTATTATGACATTTATGATTAGCGCAAAATTAGCACTTATATACATAGCCTTATTACCATTTTTGGGGGTTGGTTTATATATCATTGTAAAATTTGCAATGGGAAAATTTAATAAAGTGTTTACTAAATATGATGCCTTAAATTCATCTGTTCAAGAAAATATCAATGGAATTAGGGTTGTAAAAACGTATGTTCGTGAAGATTTTGAAAAGCAAAAGTTTGCAAAAGCTTCAGATGATGTATGTGAAAATTTTGTTAGTGCAGAGAAAATAGTGGCATGGAATTCGCCAATTATGCAATTTTCGATGTATACTGCTACAATTTTAGTATGTTTTTTTGCTTCAAGAATGATTATTCATAGTGGTGGTGATAGTTTAGCAGTAGGTGATTTAACAGCACTTTTACAATATGGAATTCAAATTTTGTCTAGTTTAATGATGCTTTCAATGGTCTTTGTTATCATTTCTATGTCACTTCCTAGTATGAGAAGAATATCAGAAGTATTGAATGAAAAAAGTAGTCTTACAAATCCTGAAAATCCAATAATGGAAGTTAAAAGTGGTGATGTTGAATTTAGAAATGTTTCTTTTAAATATTCAAAACACGCGGAAAAAGATGCTTTATCTAATATTAATTTAAAGATTAAATCTGGCCAAACAATTGGTATTATTGGTGGAACTGGTTCTTCTAAAACTACTCTTGTTAATTTAATCAGTAGGCTTTATGATGTAACAGAGGGTGAGGTATTAGTAGGGGGAATCAATGTTAAAGATTACGATTTAACAACTCTTCGAAATCAAGTATCGGTTGTATTACAAAAAAATGTTTTATTTAGTGGAACTATCAAAGATAATCTACGATGGGGTGATAAAGAAGCCACAGATGAAGAAATGATACATGCATGCAAACTTGCTTGTGCTGATGATTTTATTCAGACATTTCCCGATAAATATAATACGATGATAGATCAAGGAGGAACAAATGTTTCGGGTGGTCAAAAACAAAGATTATGTATTGCAAGGGCTTTGTTAAAACATCCTAAAATTTTAATTTTAGATGATTCAACAAGTGCAGTTGATACAAAAACAGATGCAACTATTAGAAGAGCATTTAAAGAAAATATTCCTAATATAACAAAGTTTATTATTTCACAACGTATTTCTTCTGTTGAAGATGCAGATAAAATTATCGTTTTAGATGATGGAAAAATAAGCGGTTTCGATACACATGAACAATTACTTAAAAATAATGAAATTTATAAAGAAGTATATGAAATTCAAAATAAGATTGGAGGTGCACATTAATGGCAGAAGCAAGGAAAATACCACCTCGTGGTCCAATGAGAGGAATGGGGCAACATCCTACAAATATAAAAGGTGTTATGCCTAAGATTTTGAAATTATTGTTTAAAAATTATGGTGTCGCAATGGTTGTTATCTTAATTTGTTTAGTGATAGCAGCAGTAGCAGGAATTACAGGACCTATGTTTTTACAAAGAATTACAGATGAAGTTATTGAACCAACTTTAAAAGGTGAAATTAGTATGGATCTATGGCAATCAAAACTTTTGTCTTTGATAATGTCAATGATTGCAATTTATTCAGTATGCTTGATTGCAACAACACTTCAAACACAAATATTGGCAAGAGTTGGACAAAGATTTTTAAATAAAATTCGTAAACAATTATTTAATAAAATGCAATCTTTGCCTATTAAATATTTTGATAGTCATCCTCATGGTGAAATTATGAGTTATTATACAAATGATGTTGATGCTATTAGACAATTTGTAACTCAAAGTTTAATCCAATTTATATCAACTTTTTTATCACTTACTTTTACAATTTGTTTAATGATTCATTATAGTGTTTGGTTAACCTTACTAGTATTTGTTGGTGCTTCTTTGATGATCTTAGTAACTAAAAAAGTTGGTGGGAATAGTGCTAAATATTTTATTCAAAACCAAAAAACAACTGCTGATGTAGAAGGCTATATCGAGGAAATGATGCATGGTCAAAAGGTTGTTAAAGTCTTTTGTTATGAGGATGAATCTAAGGCAAGATTTGATAAATTAAATGATGAATTATGTCTTGCCGCAACAAATGCGAATCATTATGGTAATACTTTGATGCCAATTATGCATAATATTGGTAATATTTTCTTTGTATTACTTGCAATCATAGGTTGTTTTTTGGCTATAAACAATGTACCTAATCTTGGAGTTTTCTTTAAAAATGATGAAGGAAAACTTGTGATTGCAGGGATGAATACATTGACAATCGGTATTATTGTTGCTTTTTTAAATATGAGTAGACAATTTTCACAAAGCGTAGGTCAAGTATCACAACAAGTTTCAATGGTTGCAATGGCATTAGCGGGAGCAAAACGTGTTTTTGATTTTCTTGATGAAAAAGAAGAGGAAGATAGTGGATATGTTACACTTGTTTATGCCAATAAAGATCAAGATGGTACGATTACAGAGTCCCCTACTAGAACTGGTCTTTGGGCATGGAAACATCCTCATTCAGATGGTACAATAACTTATACGCAATTAAAAGGAGATATCGTTTTAAATGAAGTAGATTTTGGCTATGTTCCCGAAAAAATTGTTTTACATGATGTATCTATTTACGCAAGACCTGGACAAAAAATTGCTTTTGTAGGTGCTACGGGTGCGGGAAAAACAACAATTACGAATTTAATCAATCGATTCTATGATATTCAAGATGGTAAAATTCGATATGATGGAATTAATATCAATAAAATAAAAAAAGATGATTTAAGAAGATCACTTGGGATTGTTTTACAAGATACGAATTTGTTTACAGGAACGGTGATGGAAAATATTAGATATGGCAGACTTGATGCAACCGATGAAGAGGTGTATAAAGCAGCTAAAATTGCAAATGCCTATGATTTTATTACAAGACTACCAGAGGGATTTAATACAATGCTTACAGGTGATGGTGCCAATCTTTCGCAAGGTCAAAGACAATTGCTATCTATTGCTAGAGCCGCGATTGCGGATGCACCAGTTATGATTTTAGATGAAGCAACTTCATCAATTGATACAAGAACTGAAGCCTTAGTTCAAAGAGGAACCGATCAGTTAATGAAAGGAAGAACGGTTTTTGTGATTGCTCATCGTTTATCAACAGTTCAAAATAGCGATGCAATTATGGTTTTAGATCATGGAAGAATTATTGAAAGAGGTTCACATGAAAGTTTGATTGAACAAAAAGGTACGTATTATCAATTATATACAGGAGCTTTTGAACTGGAATAGAGTATAATAAATGGTTTAGCATACTCTATGAATTTTTAGAAAGGAAATAAAGATGAAAAATATAACCCATTTTGAAAAGGTTTCATTTGAACAATTTCAAAAAGATATATTGAAAAATACCAAAATTAAAAATAAAATTGAAGAAATGTATGATAATATTCAATTGCCAAAAAGAGCAACTATAGGTTCTGCAGGATATGACTTCTTTTTACCATTTGATATTGTTTTAAAACCTCAAGAGTCCATTATTATTCCAACTGGTATTAGATGTCAAATGAACGATGAATATGTTTTACAAATTTATCCTAGAAGTAGTTTAGGCTTTAAATTCCGACTTCAACTTGATAATGTCGTTGGTATCATTGATAGTGATTATTATTATGCGTGTAATGAAGGCCATATTATGATTAAAATATCCAATTTGTCTTTTGAGAACAAACAAGTAGAACTTGTAAGAGGTGAAGCTTTTGTTCAGGGTATTTTGTTAACATATGGTAAAACAATGGATGATAATACCTATGACATTAGAAAAGGTGGCTTGGGAAGCACAAATAAATAAAATAAAATCTAATAGTAGCACGAAAAGATAATTTGAAATAAAATAGGTTACTATTAGATTTTTCTTTAAAAATTTGCCATTTTTTTAAAAGTGAATTGAAAGAAAAAATCGTAATATTATGTTATAATATTACAAAAAATCATGTAAAAAGGTGAAAATTATGAAACGCTTTTCTGCTATAAAATGGTATATAAAAAAATATTGGTGGAAGTATTTTATGACAATGGTTTTATCAATTGGTATTATTTATTGTGACATAAAAAAACCAGAAATTATTGGTGAAGCTGTTGATTTAATCGGATTAGGACAAATTAATAAAAAAACTTTATTTTCTTTATTAATTTTTTTAATTGCAATTGTGATAATTAAATTTATTATCAGTATTGTTAAAAGTATTTGCCTTGGAAATTTATTTCATCAATTATTTTATCAAATCAAAATTCGTTTTATGAAAAACATTCTTCTTCAGGATGCAGATTATTTTACTATCTATCATCCAGGAGATTTAATGACAAGAGCTACCTCAGATACTTTTTCAATGGCTAATGTCTCAACTCATTTGATTTTTGGTTTGATTACTGTTATTTTAACGATTATTATGACGGCTATTTCAATGATTAATTTAGATCCACTCCTTACTCTATACTCGATTTTACCATTGCCTTTCATCTTTATTGTTGTAGTTACAATGAGACCTAAAATTAGTGATAATTGGCGACTCGTGCGTAAAAAAAATTCAATAATGGGAAATCTTGCGATGGAAAGTGTGCAACATGTCAAATTAATTAGAGCGTTTGTCAATGAAGAGGAAGATTATCAAAAATTAAAACATTCAGCTCAAGATTGTTATGATACAGAAAAAAAATCTGTTATGATGCAATCAACATTTGGACCTACTTTTCGTTTTTTCACTAACATTAGTCAATTGGTTGCCTATGGATATGGGGCTTACCTCATTATTAATCAAGAATTAACGGTTGGTGAATTGATAACTTTTAGCCTTTTGCTTGCTCAATTTTCGGGTCCAATGATGCAACTTGGCAATCAAGTAGCACAATTTACGCAAAGTGCGATTTCGTTTGATCGTGTGACAGAAGTTTTGCAAGCCAAACCAGAAATAGTTGATCGTGATAAGGCTATAAGTATAAATAGTTTTGAAAAGATTGAATTTAGCAAGTATACTTTTTCTTATCCTAAAACGGATTTAGAAATTTTAAAAGGCCTTGATTTAAATATTATCAGTGGTAAATCATTAGGAATTGTAGGAAAAACTGGTAGTGGAAAAAGTACACTTATTAGACAACTTTTGCGACGTTTTCCCGTTAATGATGATGATAGTTTAAAAATAGATGGTGTATCCATTAATGAATATAAAAAATATGATATTCGCAAATTAGTGGCTTATGTCCCTCAAGAGCATTTATTATTTGCTAGAAGTGTGAAAGATAATATTTTGATGGGGAAAATAGAGAATGCTCATATTGATTTAAATTATGCTATCAAAATGGCTGATTTTGAAAAAGATTTAGTTTTTTTAGAAGATGGACTAGACACAATTGTTGGAGAATATGGAGTAACCTTATCTGGTGGACAAAAACAAAGGTTATCTATTGCAAGAGCTTTGATGAAAGATGCTCCTATTTTAATTCTTGATGATTCTCTCAGTGCTGTTGATGGTACTACTGAGGCTAATATTATTCAAAATTTAAAAGAAATTAGAAAAAATAAAACGAATATTATTGTTGCTCATCGTCTAACAGCGGTTGAAGATTGCGATGAAATTATTGTAATGGACAATGGGAAAATTGTTGAGAGAGGAACTCATGAAGAATTAATGGATAAAAAGGGTTGGTACTTTGAACAATATGTCATTCAAGAAATGGGAGGTAAAACCCATGCGTAAAAAAGTAAGTGAACAACAAATAAAAAATAAAAAAACTTTTGATAAATATTATAATTATTCTGCAGAAGTTGTTTTGAAACGAGTATTAAAGTATGCTTGGAAAAGTAAAACGTTAATTATTTTATCACTTTTATTTTTAGTTGGATATACTTATTTGGAGTTATTACAGCCAAAATTGATTAATACTGTTTTAGATGATCATTTATTAGGTGTACAAACAGTATGGGAAAAAGTTGATGATGGAAGTGTAAGTTATAATGGAAACAAATATGAAAAAGTATCAAAAGATGATCTTGATGAAAGTTCAGAAGTGATTTCGATTTTATATCTTGATGGAAAATATTATGTTTCGAGTGGTATGTATAGTAGTAGTCATGTAACTGAATATGATGAAGAAACAGATGAATTAATTTTAAATGATGGAACTAGAATTCAGACAACCATTCTTTCCAAAGATGATTTAAAGAAATTTTATCAGCCAAGTATATCGCCCATTATTCAATTACTAGTTATTTATGGTACTTTGACGATAATAATTATTATTTTTAGATATTTTCAACATGTTTTCTTTTTGACCGCATCAATGAGGCTTACTCTTGATATTCGAAATGATGCTTTTAGTAAGTTAAATAGGTTACCAATGAAGTATTTTATTTCAGAACCAAGTGGTAAAGTTGTAACTAAGATTACGAGTGATTCAGAAGGAGTTAGAGGACTTTACCAAGTCATTTTTTCTATTTTAACAGCTGCTATCTCATTAATCATGGTTTATGTTGAATTATTTAAAGTGAATTGGATGTTATCGCTTTTAACTCTTCTTGCAACTCCTTTAATTCTTTTATGGATGACTGTTTATCGTAGGGTGAATAATAAATATCATCATCGAATTAGAGAAATGAATTCAATTATCAATGCTGCAATGGCTCAGTATGTTGATGGAATATCAATAATTCAACAATTTAACAAAGAAGAAACAATGACAACTGAATATGATGAATTATTAATTACGAATTATGGTAATAAGATGAAAGCATTGAAAATCAATTCTATTTTTGGAGGCGAACTTTTACTATTAATTCAAAATGGCTTATTAGCCTTAATCATTTATTATTTTGGTCGCCAATTTTTAAGTGCAGAAGGAGCAATAACAGCAGGTGCTCTATATTTATATGTAACCTACATTACAAAAATTTTTGATCCAATTAGAGAAATCTTTGCTAATCTAAATTCACTTGAAGATTCTTTTGTGGCATCAAGTAGAATTTTTGATTTATTAGATCAAGAAGAAGATAAATATTTAGGGTTTAATGAAAGACCTAATTTTAAAGGAGACATTAAATTTATTGATGTTAGTTTTGCTTATGATGAAAGTGATGTATTAAAACATATCAATATGCATGTCAAACCAGGGCAATTTATAGGGCTTGTTGGGCATACAGGTTCTGGTAAATCAACGCTAATGATATTACTTCAAAGATTTTATGATTTAGTTGATGGTAAGATTTTAATTGATGATGTTGACTTTATGAATTATACAAAACAAGAAGTTAGAAGTAATATTGGTTATGTATTACAAGAGCCAGCACTATTTAGTGGTACGATTAAATCAAATATTACGTTTGGTATTGATACTTCTGATGATGAAGTGGAAAGAGTACTAGAAATGATAGGGGCTAAAAAATTTGTTAAAGATTATCCCGATGGTATTCATACTAAATTGGAATATTTAGGTAGTAATTTATCAACTGGAGAAAAACAATTGATATCCTTTGCAAGAATTTTATTAAGAAATCCTGCTATTTTAATATTAGATGAGGCTACGGCTAATATTGATACTGAAACTGAGATTCTAATACAAAATGCTTTAAAGGTTTTAGCTGCTGGTAGAACCACTTTTGTGGTTGCACACCGACTTTCAACAATTAGATATGCTGATAACATTTATGTATTAGATGATGGAAAAATTGTTGAATCTGGTACTCATGATGAATTATATAATAAAAATGGGAAGTATCGAGCAATGTATGAAGCTCAATATAGTAATCAAAAGGAAAAAGTAGCGTAGATATAATCTACGCTATTATTATTTTTAAATACATTGCTAAATAAAATAAATTATGATAGAATAAAAATAAATTTAGTAAATATAATTAAAGGAGAATATAAAATGCATCTGTTGAAACATTTTATAACAATTACTAAACATCGTCATAAAGTTATGAAATATTGCTTCAAAATTGGTCTTTATAAACAAGGTTTACTCCATGATTTGTCCAAATATAGTTTTGTTGAATTTTTCAATGGAGCAAAGTATTATAAGGGAACAAGGAGTCCAATTAGTGAGGAAAGAAAAAAAATAGGATTCAGTAAAGCATGGTTACATCATAAAGGACGTAATAAACATCATCCTGAATATTGGCTTGATTTAGATTTAAATGATAAAATCTACAAACCAGTTCCTATGCCTAATAAATATATTTTTGAAAGTTTTTGTGATCATTTAGCAGCATCTAAAGTTTATAATAAGAAAAAGTTTAAACCCCAAATGGTTTGGGATTATTATTATAATAAGGAAAGATATTATCTTCCTATACATGATAAAACGCGAGAAAAATTTGAATTTTTATTAAAAATTTACCTTGAAAAAGGAGAAAAAGAAACTTTTAAATATATGCGAGAAGCGTTAAAAAAAGAAAAATCTAAGGAGAATGATGTATGAATGCAAAAATTAATATAAAAGATAGTATTTTAGAAACAAATCGTTTAGTGTTACGTCCCTTTAAAAGAAGTGATTTAGATGATTTTTATGCATATGCAAAGGTTTGGGGTGTTGGTCAAATGGCAGGATGGCTTCCCCATCAATCAATTAAACAATCACAAGAAATTTTAGAAAAATTTATTGAGGGAGAGAAAACTTTTGCAATTGTATATAAAAACAATCATAAAGTAATTGGATCAATTGGAATTGAGAATTTAAGAAATATTGATGAAGAAAAATTGAAAAAACTAAAAGGAAGAGAACTGGGGTTTGTTTTATCTAAAGAATATTGGGGTTTAGGAATCATGCCAGAAGCAGTAAAAAAAGTGATTGACTATTTATTTCATGATTGTAATTTAGATTTTATTACATGCTCATATTTTATTGACAACAATCAATCAAAAAGAGTTCAGGAAAAGTGTGGATTTAAATTTTTAAAAAAAGTTATTCTGCCAACTCAAATGCAAGAAGAAAAAGAAGGAAATTTAAATATTATATATAAAAATGATATTGTATCTTAAATAAGATAGTTATATTAATTGAAAAAAACTTTCAAATATTGTATAATAGATGATAGTTTAAAGATATAAAGGAGCGAAACTATGAAATATTGTAGTAAATGTGGAAAAGAATGTCAAGATAATGCTTCATTTTGTGAAAATTGTGGTCAAAAATTAACTTTTCAAAATTTATCATCAATTGAATATAGCGATAAATCGAAATTGGCGTGTGGGTTACTTCAAATATTTCTAGGAGGACTCGGGGTTGGACGTTTTTATTCTGGACATACTGGTATTGCGATTGCACAAATTTTAGTCACAATATTTACTTTCGGAATTGGTTCAATTTGGGGATTGATAGATGGAATTGTTATCCTTTGCAATGATAAGTTTACGGATTCAAAAGGTAAAATGATGAAAGATTAAAGCCACAAAGCATTAGAATTCTAATGCTTTTTCTCTTGTTTAAAATGAAAGCAATGATGATAAGAAAATGTTAGGAGTAAGATGATGAAACCAGTAGGATTTAAAATTATAAATAATGATGCATATTTAAATGGTTATAAATTAGAAGATTTAGCAAAAAAATATACAACACCATTATATTTAGTAGATGAATTTAGTGTTAGAGAAGCAATTAGGGATTATCAAAAATATTTTAGGGGTCAAAATTTTAAATCTACAATTGTTTATGCTTCAAAGGCTTTTTTAGTACCAAAAATGGCACAAATTATTAATGAATATAACTTATATATGGATGCGGTTAGTATGGGGGATTTATACGTAGCTTTAAATGCTAATTTTCCTGCTAACCATTTGGTATTTCATGGTAATAATAAGTCAAAAGAAGAATTAATTTTTGCAATTGAAAATAAAATTGGATTAATTGTTGTAGATAATTATTATGAATTAAAGAACTTAATCCAATTATGTGAAGAAAGAAAAATAGTACAAAATATTTTATTTCGTGTAAATCCAGGTATTGATGCGCATACACATCAATATATTCAAACTGCTAAATTTACTTCTAAATTTGGTGAAAGTATTTATGATGAAAAAACGATAGATAATATCATGAAAACCATAACTACGACCAAATCCTTAAATTTATTAGGGTTTCATGCTCATATTGGTTCTCAAATACATGAAATGGAAGCTTTTAAAATGGAAATTGATAAAATGATTAAATTTCAAATGGAGATTGCTAGTAAATATAAGTATTCTTTACCACTTTTAAATTTAGGTGGAGGATTTGGTATAAAATATGAGTATCAAGAAAAAAGTCTATCTATTAAAGATATGATGTCTGGTTTAAGTCAGAAATTAGATGAAATGTTGGTTTCTAATAATATGATTAAAGAGGTGATGATTGAACCTGGACGCTCAATTATAGGACCAGCAGGGATTACTTTATACGAATGTGCACAAATCAAAAAAACATATGGGGGTAAAAATTATTTATTTGTAAATGGTGGTATGACTGATAATATTAGACCTGCACTTTATCATGCGGTATACGAATGTGATATTGTAAATAAAATGAATAATCAGAAAGAAATTTTAGTAGATGTTGTAGGGAAGTGTTGTGAATCAGGTGATATCATTAGGCATAATGTCTTAGTACCTCATATTGATAGTGGTGATATTATGGTTGTTTACGCAACAGGAGCATACAATTATTCGATGTCATCAAATTATAATAATTTATTCAAACCGGCTGTTGTTTTGTTGGGAGAAAAACCGATAATTATTAGCCGAAAGGAAAATATAAATGATTTAACTAGATTGTTTAAATAACATATTAAAAACATATAAAGGATGAAAAATTATGAAACAAAGTAAAAAAGGAATAAAGTATATTGGCTACTTGGTCATCAGATATTTACCAATGTTAATAATTATAATGTTGATGTCAGGTATTGATTCAGCTACTTATACTTATGTTTCAATGTTTATAAAATATATAATATCAGTTTTAGAAAATGATGCCACATCTGTAAATAATTTGCCACAGTTTGTAATTGATATTTTCAATCAAGGTGAAACTAAAATTCAAATGATAACATATGCGGCAATCGGACTTTTTCTATTTCAATTCGCTAGAGGTGTTTTTAAATTTTTGATGGGATTCTATCGTCAATTTTTTGGTGAAACACTTGCTAAAAAAATAAGGAAAGATATGTATGCACATATTCAATCTTTACCATATAGTTATCACAATAATGTTGATACGGGTGATTTAATACAACGATGTACAACTGATAATGAGACAATTAGAAACTGTTTATGTTCGCAACTTCCTGAATTAATATCAATTTTTGCGGTACTGATTACAGCAGTTTTACAAATGATTAGAATCAATCAAATCTTAATGTGGGTATCTTTAATCATTGTTCCACTTGCGGCAATTACATCAATTGTCTTTTGTATCTATGTTGAGAAAAAATTTACTGAAATAGAAAAAGAAGAAGCGAAATTGATGTCTATTATTCAAGAAAATATTGCAGGAGTTAGAGTGGTTAAAGCTTTCGCCAATGAATTTTTTGAAAAAGAAAAATTTGAAAAACAAAATGATATTTACTCTGCCAAAAATTTGAAATTGAATAAGATTTCAGCTATCTTTTGGGGAGTAAGTGATGCTTCTACTTTAATACAATACTTGATTACGATGGCAACTTCAATTTTTTTATTAATTAATAATCCTGGGGTAATCTCTGGTTCAGACGTTGTTGCGGTAATGATGTTACTTAGTTCATATATATGGCCAGTAAGAAGTCTTGGTAGAATTGTTAGTGACCTAGGAAAATGTAGTGTAGCTGCTGGAAGAATTAAAGAAATTTTAGATGAAAAAAGTGAATATGAAAATGATGCAACAGGATGTTATGAGGTCAATGGTGATATTGTTTTTGATAATGTAAGTTTTAAATTTGATGATACGGATAGTCATTTACTTCAACATTTGAGTTTTGAGATTGAATCTGGCCAAACAGTTGCTATTATTGGAAAAACTGGATCAGGTAAATCGACGATTGCAAAGATTTTAACAAGATTAATTGATTATAAAGATGGTAGCGTTAAAATAAGTGGAAACGAATTAAAGGATTTCAAAAAAGAATATATTAGAAGCCAAATTGGACTTGTATTACAAGAACCTTTTCTTTTTGCGAGAAGTGTTTATGATAATATTAGAATTACGAATAGCAAGGCATCAAAAGAGGATATTCGAAGGGTTGCCAAAATTGCTTCAATTGAAAAAGATATTTCTAGTTTTGAAAATGGTTATGAAACAATGGTAGGAGAAAAAGGTACGACTCTATCAGGTGGTCAAAAACAACGTTTAGCAATTGCTAGAATGCTGCTTAATGATAAGCCAATAATTATTTTTGATGATTCATTAAGTGCTGTAGATACTGAAACGGATTTAATGATTAGAAAAGCTTTAAAAGAAAATAGTCATGCCACAACAATTATTATTACTCACCGGATTACTACTGCTAGACAAGCTGATAAGATAATTGTTTTAGAAAATGGTAAAGCATCTAAAATTGGTACTCATGAAGAACTGATCAGTGAAGATGGACTTTATAAAAAATTATGGGATATTCAAGGTGATGCAGAAAAAGAATTCTTCGAAATCCTAAATAATAAAGGGGTAGAAGTATGATATTGAAGAGAAAGAAAAAACAAGAAAAGAAAAGTAAATCAAAAAAAGAGTTCAAAAAAGAGATTATAAAAAATGAGGAAACTGAAGATGAATTTGAAAAAATTGATTTAGGAGTATGGAAAAAAATCTTTAAAATATTAATTAAAGATAAAAAAATTATTGTCCAAATGATAATTGCTGTAATCTTACTTGCAGCCAATGACTTAGTATATCCTCTTTTAAATAAATATGCGTTAGAGCATTATTTTAATGATAGTCCAGATTTTTCAACTAAATGGGTATTTATTGCTGCTTATGCTTTTATAGCCATTGCTCTTGGCTTAACGGTGTGGTGTTTTATTCGGGCTGCTTCAATTGTTGAAGAAAATACTACAATTGAAATTCGTAAACAGGCTTTTGATAAATTGCAAAAATTATCTTTTTCATATTATGATACAACATCATCAGGTTGGATTATGGCACGAATGACATCAGATGCTAGAAAACTTGCATCCATTATTTCATGGGGAATTGTTGATTTATTATGGGGTTTTATGTTAATGATTGGTATTTTAATTGTAAGTATTACTATTAATTGGCGACTAGCTCTCATTTTAATTATTTTAGTACCAGTTTTTCTAATATTGACAATGTATTTTCGAAAAAAGATATTAAAAGAATATCGTGGAGTAAGAAAAATCAATTCTGAGATTACGGCTTCTTTTAATGAAAGTTTTATGGGTTCTAATACAACTAAAACTTTAGTTTTAGAAAAACAAAATGAAGAAGAATTTGAAAATATAATTACAAGAATGAAAAAACGTTCCATTAGAGCAGCTATATTTTCTTCTATTTTTTGGCCAACAATTTTGGTGCTTGGATATTTAGGGGTTGCAGTAATTGCAGTAGAAGGTGGTAAATTAGTGCTTAGTGATAATATCAAATTGATAATTACAACGGGTACATTATATCTATTTATTGACTATGCGATGCGTTTTTTTGATCCTGTAATGTCAATTGCTAGAATTATTTCTGATTTTCAACAGGCACAAGCTTCTGCTGAAAGGGTCATATCGCTTATCGAAACTGAACCTGATGTAAAAGATAGTTTAGAGGTTGTAGAGAAGTATGGTGATTTATATCATCCTAAAAAAGAAAATTGGGAAGATTTAATTGGAAGTATTGAATTTGATAATGTATCTTTTAAATATAAGGGAACTGATAAATTGGTACTTGAAAATTTTAATTTGCAAATTAAGCCAGGACAAATGATTGCTTTTGTTGGAGAAACAGGTTCGGGTAAATCTACAATTATTAATTTGATTAGCAGATTTTATGAACCGACATCAGGAGAAATACGAATTGACAATAAAGATTATAAAAAAAGGTCTATTGGTTGGTTGCATACGAATATTGGCTATGTGTTACAAACTCCACATTTATTTAGTGGAAATATTTTAGAAAATGTTCGTTATGGACGACTTGATGCGAGTGATGAAGAAGTAAAAAGAGCATGTAAGATTGTAAATGCCGATGAGTTTATTGAAAAATTACCAGATGGTTATTTAACAGATATTGGCGAAGGTGGCAATAAACTATCAATTGGTCAAAAACAATTATTATCGTTTGCTAGGGCAATTGTATCAAATCCTAAAATATTAATTTTAGATGAGGCAACTTCATCAATTGATACAGAAAATGAAAAAATTATTCAAAATGCTATCAAAGTGATTTTAAAAAATCGTACTAGCTTGGTTGTTGCTCATCGTTTATCGACAATCGTTGATGCTGATTTGATTATTGTTTTAAAAGAAGGAAAAATTATAGAACAAGGTCAACATCTAGAATTGCTTAAACAAAAAGGGTATTATTTTAATCTTTATAAGAATCAATTTATTCAAGAATTAGAACAGTCTAAAATTGATAGTCTATAATGAATGGTCTTTTTAAAAGTAACAATTTACTAAAATTTGACAGTTTTATCTTTTTTTGATATAATATAATTGCAATAAAGGATTATTGAAGGAAGTGAATTTATATGACAAAAGATGAAGCTTTAAAAATTTGGTTACATGAATTTGGTGATGTTGAATATGCTTATGATTTTACTGGGCGCAAAATTAAACGTGAGGATTATTTAGTTGAAAATCAGGTTGGATGGGTTGTATCATATGTCTTCCCATTATCATTAGGGGGAAAACCAAATGAGGGCAATACTATTATTTTAAACCATAATACAGAATATGAAAAAGCCAACAATTATCCAGAATTTGAAGTAGTGGGTGTTCGTTATATCATTTGTCATGATGAAAGTGATGATTTCTATTATATTGAAAAGATTATTGAAGATTAGTAAAAAATAAAAAAGCAATATATGGGATGTATATTGCTTTTTTAGATAAAATATATAAACGATTAATAGAGGAGAAGAAAAAGATTTTAATCCAAAGGATAAATCCTTTACACAAATAGTATTAACCATTTATAAACATTTATACATAAAAAGAGGAAAAAATTTATGAGAATTATTGCGGGAAAATATCGAAGTAGAAAATTATCAACGCTTGAAGGATTATCTACAAGACCGACTCTAGACCAAGTAAAAGAAGCGATTTTTAATAGTCTTGGAGGTTACTTAGTAGATATGAATATTTTAGATGTCTTTGGTGGTAGTGGTGCTTTATCGCTTGAAGCAATTAGTAGAGGGGCTAGACATTCTACAATTCTCGATTCCAACTTTGCAGCAATTGAAATTATTAAAAAAAATGCTAGTAGTTTGGGGGTAGAAGAACAATTAACAATTATTCATGGTACTTATAATTCAATATTGAAAAAGTTGATAAAAGAAAAATATGATATAGTTTTTTTGGATCCTCCTTTTAGAATGAAAGTAATTGATGAATTATGCATATTTCTTATGGAAAATGATATGATTGCAATAGGAGGATATATTGTATGTGAATATCCCAAAGAAGATATTGTTCAAAAAGATTATGATGGATATCGAATAAAGCTATGCAGAAGGTATGCAAGTAGTGAAATTTTAATTTTGGAAAGGGAAAATTGAAAATGAAAATTGGTGTTTATCCAGGAACTTTTGATCCTGTTACGAATGGACATTTAGATATTATTAAAAGATCTAGTCATCTATTTGACAAATTGTATGTATTGGTGGCTAATAATATGAATAAAAATACGCTATTCACAACCGAAGAAAGAGTCTCCTTGTTAAAAGAGACGCTAAAAGACTATCAAAATATAGTAGTTGTGACGAGTAAACTTTTAACCGTAGAATTTGCAAAAAGTGTTAAAGCAGAAGCGATGATTAGAGGATTGAGAATGGTAAGTGATTTTGAATATGAATTACAATTAGCTACTTTAAATAAATGTTTAAATGATGAAATTGAAACAATTTTTATAATGAGTTCGCATGAATATTCTTTTTTATCTTCTAGTAGTGTAAAAGAAATTGCTAAATTTAATGGCGATGTTAGCAAATTTGTGCCTCTAGTTGTAGAAAAAGCTTTAAAGAAAAAATTAAATTAAAACTAATATAACAAGACTGATGATAGAAGATAGTATAGCATGGAAAAAACGTCCATAAAGATATTTTCTAAAACTTAGTTTTGTTTTTTTTATGACGTTAAAAACTTGCAATAAAATAGCTCCACCATTCATAGATAGAAGACTACTACATAAAAATAATTTAAGATAGATATGAATGTTATAATTAACTAAATTGTTGATACCTGTAGTTACCTCTAGAAAATCGAGTACATAGTTTAAAAAAGTATGATTAAACATTATAAATGGTAATTTAAAAATAACAACGATAATCATAGTTGCAAGTATTTTTAATAAAACGAGTGGTAAATCTTCAATTATATCATTAACAGTATTTAAAATACTATTATTTTTATAATTAGTAATATTTGGATTGAGTCTTTTTTTTGTTAAATATAAAATTAAAGTAGCAATTATTTGAGAAATAATTAAAATAATTGCTATTTCTTTATCAAATATTAAAATAATAAATAAAAAAGAAATATGTGAAGAACTATCAATTATATTGTTTGCTTGAATTAAAGAAATTTCATTATTTAAATAAGCCTTTTTTACTAAAATTGTAGAAGTAGGATTACCTGTTAAAAAACTAATAGTAAATAATGATAAAGCTTTTTGGTTTTCAAAAAGCTTTAATGGTTTAAATATATTAAAAAATATTTTGCTTATAAAAGGAATCGTAATAAGAATACTACTAAATACATACATTGGTACTATTGACACTACTACTTTGTAAAGCCATAGTTCAACTGTATCAATGAAATAATTTTTCCAAGTAAAAGAATAAATTAGAAAAAAAATAATTTCTAATAAACACAAAATGAAAAAACAAAATTTTATTATTTTTTTAGGCATTTGGAATTAATAAAAGCATACCTGGCATGATTGTATCATTTTGTAAATTATTTAAATCTTTAATAGTATTCACATTAGTATTAAACTTATTTGCAATTTTAAATAATGAGTCATTATTTTTAACAATATAAGTTTCAAAATCAGGTTTTTTATAATCAACACCATAATATTCAGCAATACTTTTTACAACTGCTTCAGCTAATTTTGGCCATTCATATAATAGTCTATTGGTGTCCTCTTCATTATTAGCAAAACCATATTCAATTATCATTGAGGTAGCCGGTTCAGTATTTCTTAAAATAAAGTAAAAATCATTACCATTTTTACCAATTCTTTGATAGACACTTCTTATCGGTAGACCTGCTGCTTGTAAAGCATTGCCTATCATATTTGGTAAAGTATTTTTACTTTTTAAAGAATAGATTACCTCTCCACCACCACTACCTGCATTATTAATATGATTTGAGATAAGAATATCAGATACTTTAGCACCTAAATTTGTAACTCGATTAACTCGTTCAGCAGGATTTAATGTTTCATCATCTATTCTTGTTCTTTTAGCGGGTATTCCTAATTCATCAAAACGCATTTTTTGATAATCACTAATTTTTTTGGTCATATCTTTTTCTTTAAAGTAGGTATTAGTTCCCCCACCTGGATCCCAACCACCATGACCAGCATCTATTATAACCATTATATCACCAAAATATTTTATGAAAAAAATATAAATAAAATGCCTAAATGATAGTAATTCTTTTATTTTTCATTTCCTTAGTTCAAAAAATTATAAAAAAAGAACCTAGTATTAAACTAGATTCTTTATAAATATTCAAAATGGCGTCCCAGAAGAGATTCGAACTCCCGACACACGGCTTAGAAGGCCGTTGCTCTATCCGACTGAGCTACTGGGACATCCAAAATTACTATATTATTATACACCTTTTTGTTAGTTTTGTAAAGTTATTTGAATTTTTAATGATTAAAGTTGTAAAGTTTTATTTGATTAAAGCGTTTACATTACCGAAAATATAAAAAAATATAAAGAATTGTTATATAATAGAAGATATTTATTAAAAAGTGGAGGTACTTATGAAAAAATCGTTAAAAATTATATCTTTATTTACTTTAGTGGTTGTATTAATATTGACAGTGACATCATGTAAAAAAGATAAAAAAGATACTATTAGAATTGCTTCGGTTGGACCAATATCAGGTGATGTTGCAATTTATGGAAATTCTACTAAGAAGGGTATTGAACTTGCAATTGAAGAAATAAATAACAATGGTGGAATTTTGGTTGATGATAAGCAAATGAAAATTGAATGGGTAGGGATGATAGATGATGAGGCATCATCAGATAAAGCTGCTACAGCTTTCAATACTCAATATGCAAAAAACATTGATTTGATGTTAGGTGCCATTACTTCAGGAGCTACTGAAGGATTAGTAGGGCAAGCAATTGGTAAAAAACTATTAGTAATCACACCAACAGGAACTGCTGATTATATTACTGTAGGTAAAAATGGTGATGAAAGAGATTTAAGAACGAATATATTTAGAGCTTGCTTTAATGATTCTTATCAAGGTGAAGTTGCGGCAAAATTTATTAGTAATAATTTAAAGAAAACAAAGGTTGCAGTGTTATATAATAATGAGGATTCTTATTCAATGGGGTTATACAATTCTTTTAAAAATTTAGCTACTACAAATCAGATTGATATTGTATATGAACAATCATATCAAAATAATAGTGTAGATTTCAAAACAGCATGGAATTCAATAAAATCTAGTGGTGCTGAAGTTGTTTTTCTTCCAGAGTATTATGAAAAAGTTGTAACAATTGTTTCTCAAGGTCGTGATGCAGGATATAATGGTACTATTGTAGGTGCAGATGGTTGGGATGGTGTCTTGTCTGTTGATGGAGTAGATGAGAATGATTTTACGAATTGTTATTTTAGTAATCATTTTGCAGTAGATTCTAATGAAGCTGTTGTAAATAATTTTGTTAATTCTTATAAATCTAAATATAATGAAAATCCAACTTCATTCGCTGCACTTGGATATGATGCCGTATATATTTATAAAAAAGCTGTTGAAGAAGCGAAATCAATTGAATTTGATAAGGTTTTAGAAGTATTAACCAGTAGTAATTTTTATGCTGATGTTGTTACTGGTAGAATTACCTTTGCCGCAAATGGTAATGCGGTAAAGCTGGCTGTTGTGATGACTTTTGAAAATAAAAATTACAAATATTATACAACAGTTGAATAATAAATAAATTATAGCATAGATTCTTCTATGCTATTTTTAAAATAAGGTTAAGGAGAATATTATGTGGAACAATTTATATAGTGGTTTTATAAATGGTCTTGGAATGGGAAGCATTTATGCACTTATCGCAATAGGATATACAATGGTATATGGAATTGCTAGAATGATTAATTTTGCTCATGGTGAATTTATTACAATTGGAGCATTTGTATCATATGGGACAGCTGCATTAATTGGTGCGAATCCTATTACAATGGTCATATGTATAATTGTATCAATGTTAGTTTGTGCAATTGTTTCAGTAATTACTGAAAAATTAGCATATTATCCTCTAAGAAAACGTAATACAAAAAAAATAACTGCTCTCATAACAGCAATTGGGGTGAGTTATATTATATATTCTATTTTCAATATAAGATTTCAAGAACAAAAAGGATCACCTAAATTTTTAAATTTAACGGATTTTCAATTGACAATTATAACAATTATAATTACAATAGTAACAGTTTTATTAATAACTCTATTCATTAACAAAACTAAGTTTGGTAAAGCTATGAGAGCAACCTCAGAAAATCCTTCTGCTGCAAAACTTATGGGAATAAATAATGATGCAATGATTTCATTAACTTTTGCAATCGGTGCTGCACTTGCTGGAATTGGAGCAGTTGTATACTGTCTTAGAATTCCTTATTTTAAATTTTCAGTGGGTACTGAGGCAATCGGTTTAATTCCTTTTGTTGCAGCAGTTGTTGGGGGTATTGGTAGTTTGCCAGGAGCAGTTATTGGTGGTTTTATAATAGGAATTGTACAACAACTTTCTATGGCTTTTCCAGTTACTTCAACATGGACGCCAGCTATTGTATATGGATTACTAATTTTGATTTTAATGATTAAACCAACGGGAATTCTTGGTAAAATGGTAGGAGAGAAGGTGTAAGATGGAAGCAAAAGTTGAATTTAACAAAACTAAATCAATAAAGCCAAATTATAAAAGATATCTTTTAAATACCATTTGTAGTGTTATCTTTGTAATTGTGTTAAGCCTTTTAACCAAAACGTTATCATTAAAATTAATTATTCCTCAGATGATTATTTTTTCTATTGCGGCATTATCTTTAAATATTGTTTGTGGTTGTCTTGGAGAAATGGTATTAGGTCATGGTGGCTTTATGCTTGTTGGTGGTATTGTTGCAAGTTATGTTTCACAAAAAATATATCAAGTTGTAATGCATACGAATAATTATACTGCTAGTCAAATGCGTGAAATTTTTTATAATGTTGGCACTGGTCAAGTTCATTTTGCTGGATACATTTTAGTAATTTTTGCGGTTATTATAGGGGCCATTTTTACAGGTATTATCGGATATTTAATTGGTCTTGCAGTTCTTGGTAGAATGAAGGGAGACTATCTTGCGATTATAACTTTAGGTATAGGCTTAGTATTTGTTTCCATTGCTAATAATTTACAGACTATTGATGGGTTTAAGTATGGTGTAGATGGTCCATCTTACTATACAAGTATTGCTGGTAATACTCCAATTTTTGCAAGTTTTCTAATTATAACTCTTGTTTGTTTTATAATGATTTTTAAATCACGACATGGTAGAGCTATTTTAGCCATTAGAGAAGATGAAATAGCAGCTGAAGCATCAGGTATTCCAGTTAAAAAATATAAAATCTTTACTTTTACGTTATCAGCCATTTTTGCTGGATTAGCAGGAGGATTATACTATCATTTTGCTTCTTTTTTAGGTACATCTCTTTTTTCGCAAGATCGATCAATTGAATTATTGGTTTTTATTGTTCTAGGAGGCCTAGGTTCTTTTACTGGAACGTTATTATCAACTGCGTTATTAACTTTTATTTCATATAAATTGCTTTTAAATGCACCTGGTGGATATCAACTTCTCATATATGGTATTATATTAATTGTTGTAATGTTAATTAGGCCAGAAGGACTATTAGGGACGAAAGAATTGACCTGGGATACACTAAGAAAATTATTTCACAAAAAAACGAAGTCTAAAATAAGGATAGAAAAGGATGAAGGCAATGATGCAGGATAGTAAAGTTTTAGTAATTGATAATCTTTCAATTGAATTTGGTGGTTTAAAAGCGGTTTCTAACTTTAGTATGGAAATGCATAAAAAGGAATTAATAGGATTAATTGGGCCAAATGGTGCAGGTAAGACGACGATATTTAATTTGATAACTGGTCTTTATAGGCCAACTTCGGGTACTATTCAATTAATGGGCGAAGATATTACAGATCTTGTTACTCATAAAAGGGTCCAAAAAGGTATTGCAAGAACCTTTCAAAATATTCGTTTATTTAAACAGTTAACAGTTTTAGAAAATGTTAAAGTAGCGTATCACAATAATATGTCATATGGTTTATTTTCCAGTATTTTTAGAACTAAAAAATACTGGAAAGAAGAAAATGAAGTCCATCAAAAAGCTCAAGAAATCTTAGAAGTTTTGGGACTTTTAGAATATAAGGATGAACTTGCACAAAATTTGCCGTATGGAAAGCAAAGAAAATTAGAGATTGCAAGGGCTCTTGCAACCTTTCCTAGATTACTTTGTTTAGATGAGCCTGCCGCTGGGATGAATCCTCATGAAACTGAAGAATTAATGAAAACAATTAAAATAATTCAAGAGAAATTTGAAACCACAATTTTATTAATAGAACATGATATGAAGTTTGTTATGGGCATTTGTGATAGAATTTATGTTTTAAATTTTGGTGAATTGATTGCTGAAGGAGTCCCTCTAGAAATTCAAAAAAATCCAGAGGTTATTAAAGCATATTTAGGAGAGTGAAAATGTTAAAAATAGAAAATTTATCTGTTTGTTATGGAAATCTTAAAGCAATTGATAAAATAAATTTAGATGTAAATTTAGGAGAGATTGTGGTTTTAATAGGAGCAAATGGAGCCGGCAAGACAACAACTTTAAAAGCCATTAGCGGTCTTGTAAAAAGTGAACCAGAATCATATGCAAAATTAGACTTATCGATGCTATCTGATAAGAGAACTTTAAATCGCTTTGCTGGCAAAAAAATGACAGATTTATTATTAAAAGTATATGATACTTCTGAGATGGCGTTTCAAAAAATTAGAAGTGAGGAAGATATAACGGCGGAAGTTTTTGGAAAAATCACAAAATGGAATTATTTGAAGATTAAAAAAATACGGAAAAATTATTATAAATTTGTAAACGTTGATTTACTAAAAGTTAAAGCACATAAAATTTCTAGTTATGGTTTAGTACATGTACCAGAAGGAAGACAAGTTTTTGCTGGTTTAACTGTTCAAGAAAATTTAGAAATGGGTGCTTTTAAAAGACATTCAAGAAAAAAAATTTTGGCAGATTTAGATGAAATATACGATATTTTTCCAAGACTAAAGGAAAGAAAAAAACAAAAGGCGGGAACATTATCTGGTGGCGAACAACAAATGTTAGCTATTGCAAGAGCAATGATGGCCAAACCAAAGATTATTTTGTTAGATGAACCATCTATGGGTCTTGCTCCAATCATTGTTAAAGAAGTGTTTGAAATAATAAAAAAATTAAATGAAAGTGGTATTACAATTGTTTTAGTAGAGCAAAATGCAAAATTGGCTTTATCCATTGCTGATAGAGGTTATGTACTTGAAACTGGTAAAATAATTTTAAGTGGAACTGGAGAAGAACTATTAAATAATGAAAATGTTAAAAAAGCTTATTTAGGTTCATAAATCATTGAGCAATTTCTAATATTTATATTAGAAATTGCTTTTGTTTTTTATATTGGTTATGATATTATTTAAAAATTTATCTCATTTAAAGTAAATTGATATTAAAAAAAATAAACTTATGTTAAAATATTACAAAGTATGTTAAAAACTAAATTCAGGAAATTGATAAATTAAAGAGGTATTTTATAGATGAACAATATTATATTAGCAATTATTGAATTATTGGGAGGAATGGGAGCTTTTCTTTTGGGTTTTAAAGTTCTATCAGAAAGCATTGAAAAATTAGCTAGTGCTGGGTTAAAACGTTTATTTAATAAAACTTCAAAAAATCGTTTTATAGGTGTTGGGATAGGTGCTTTAGTCACTGCAATTATTCAAAGTTCTAGTGCCACTACCGTTATGATTGTTGGATTTGTTAATGCAGGTGTTATGAATTTATTTCAAGCTACCACAATGATTATGGGAGCCAATATCGGAACTACGATTACAGCCCAAATTGTGGCTTTACAAAGTTTTGATATTGTTGCATATGTTGCTATCCTTGCTTTTATAGGTATTTTCATGAATATGTTAGGGAAAAAGGATAAAACTAAAACGATTGGTTTATCATTGGCAGGATTGGGACTTGTATTTATTTCACTTGAAATTATGTCTGGTTCGATGGAAGCAATGAAAGAATCAGAGCAAGTCATTCATCTTTTACAAAGTGTCAATAATCCTTTTTTATTGGTTTTAATAGGAGCAGGAATTACAGCAATTGTTCAAAGTTCATCAGCGGTTACAACAATTTTAATTTCCATTGTTGGGGCGGGAATTACAATTGGTAGTGATCCTAATGCTGTTTTATTTGTCGTTTTAGGTACTAATATTGGGACTTGTGTTACTGCTCTAATTTCATCTATTGGTGCTTCTGTCAATGCTAGACGTGCTAGTTTAATTCATTTGTTGTTTAATATTTTTGGTAGTGTTATTTTCATTATTATTTTATTAATTTGGAAAGATTTTATGGTTGATACGCTCCAAAAATGGTTTAGTTCGCCAACTACTCAAATTGCGATGTTCCATACTTTATTCAATGTAGTTTCTACGATTCTTTTTATTGGATTTGTTAATGTTTTTGTAAAACTATCAGAGTTGATAATTAAAGATAAAAAAGAAGACAAGAAAACAACTTATCTTGATGAACGTTTTATTCATACTCCAGGAATAGCTATTAATCAAGCAATTAAAGAAACTGTTTTACTTGGTGAATTCGCCATGAATACTTTAGATTTAGCAATAACAAAATTTGTTGAAAAAAGTATCCTTGCAGAAGAGGAAATAAAAGAAAAAATTTCTGATATTGAAATAGTAAATAGAGAAATTATTACTTTTTTAGTTAAAGTATCATCTCAAGATGTAACAATTGAAGATGAAAAAACAATTTCGGCTCTTCATCATAGTCTAAATGACTTCATTCGTGAGGCTGAAATTGCCGATAATATGGTGAAATATACTCGTTCAGTTATAAATAATAATATTGAATTTTCAGATTCCGTATATGAATCAATTAAAAAACTCCAAGGAATGTTAAAGGAGCAATTTGCCAATATTAAAAAAATAATGTTATATTCTGATTATAGTTTGATTGGCAAAGTAAAAGATTTAGAAGATGAAATTGATCATATGCGTAGTACTTTAATAAATGGTCATATTAAACGTTTGGAAGAAGGTAAGTGTAAGCCTCAAAGTAGTGGTATTTTTATTAATTTAATATCAAATTTAGAAAGAGCCGGAGATCATTTAGATTATATTGCCGATACGATGGTTAATAGCTTAAAATAGGATCGTTATGAATTATAAAGTATATGTATTAGAAGATGATGAAAGTATTCGTGAATTAGTCACGATGGCATTAGAAATGGCACAAATATCAATAAAGAGTTTTTCTAAAATATCTGATTTTTTAGAGGCCATTGATAAAGAACTTCCAATAGTAATTTTACTAGATATTATGTTACCAGATGGAAATGGATTAGATGTATTAACAAAGGTAAAGGCGAAATATCCTCATATTCAGTGCATTATGTTAAGTGCTTTAAGTCAAGAATTAGATAAAGTTAAAGGGTTAAATAGTGGTGCTGATGATTATATTACAAAACCATTCAGTACGCTTGAACTAATTGCTAGAGTAAAAGCAGCTTTGAGAAGATGTGTAAATGAAGAAAAAATTTTAGATGATTTAATTATCAATAAAGATAAAATGGAAGTTACTTATAAAGGTAAAGTATTAGAATTAAATAATAAAGAATATCAGTTACTTTTATATTTTGTTGAAAATCCTGATGTAGTTTTATCAAGAGAGCGTTTGATTAATGCAATTTGGGGATATGATTATTTAGGTGAATCACGAACAATAGATAACCATATTTTAAGACTTCGAAAATTAGGTTTTTCTCAAATTGAAACTATTTTTGGTGTTGGATATAAATTTAGAACAAAGTAGGCTAATTTAAATGAAAAAAAGAATTTTATTTGTATTTATTATCATTATCTTTACTTCTACATTTATTTTTTCTATTATTTCATCTCGGATATATTATGAAAAATTTCTAGAAGATGCGAAGAACAATTTGTATATTTATATGAATCAATATAGTGAAGAATTTTCTTGGGATGTTGCTGGTGCAAAATCATATTCTCGTAAATTAAATGGAGTAAGGGTTACTTTTATAGATAAAAATGGTGAAGTTATAGGTGATAGTGAAGAAAATTTACCACTTGATAATCATTTAAATAGAGAAGAAGTTAAAATAGCAAGTCTTGAAGGTGAAGGATTTGCCATTAGAAAATCAGATACTTTAGCACAACAGATGGTATATTTTTGTAAAAGTGTCAATGATGGATATGTTAGAGTTGCTGTAAAAACATCAACATATAGTCAAATATTTATTGATAGTATTCCATCACTGATTTGGTTTTTTATTATTGAAATCATTGTTTGTTTGCTATTCACTTGGATATTAGTAGACTATATCATTAAACCTATTGAAAAACTTTCTATTGAAGGTGCAAGTGGTCAAAAAGTTAGTAGTACTTATCCCGAATTTTCTCAAATTGTAAAAATTATCAATAATATGAATGAAAGAATTGATGATAAAATATCAAAAATTAAAGAGGATAAAAAAATTGAAAATATTGTTTTAAACAATATGGAACATGGTATTATCATTTTGGGTCTTGATAATCATTTAATTTTAGCAAATAATATTGTAAATGAACTTTTTGGATATAGTGAGGTGGGGGAAAATTTGCCATTTTTTAAAGATGATCAAGAAATTTTAGAAGGTATTGAACAAGAAGAACAATTTCTTTTTTATCGGAAAAAAAATGATAAAGAATATGCAATTAGATTTACTAAAAGCGAAAATGCAAAAGTCATTTTAGTTACTGATGTAACTGAAATAAAAAGAATGGAAAATTCTAAAAATGATTTTATTGCTAATGTTACGCATGAAATGAATACACCTCTTACTAGTATTAAAGGTTTTGCTGAAATGATTTTAACGGGTAATCTTGATAAGGAAAAAATTCAAAAATCTTGTGAAATAATCTTGAAACAAACAAATCGTTTGAGTAATTTAATTAAAAATATTATTCATTATAGTTTGCTTGAGAGTGATAATCTTCCAAATTATCCAGTATGTATAAGTACGATTTTAATTGATATTTTACATAATTTTGAGGCTGTTTTTCCAGAAAAAAATTTAAAGGTTACGACCTTGATAGAAGAGAATCTCTTTATCTTATCAAGAACAGAGAAAATTTTTGAAATTATAAGTAATATTTTAACGAATGCAATTAAATATAATAAAATAAATGGTGAAATTGAAATTCATTTAAAAAAAGATGATGATAAAATTATTTTAAAAATTAAAGATACAGGTCATGGCATTAAACAAGGTGATTTAGATAAAATTTTTGATCGATTTTATACTATTGATAAATCTCATAATGAGCATAGTACAGGATTTGGTTTAGGACTTGCTATCGTTAAAAAAATTATAAATCAATCTGGTTGGAAAATATCAGTTGAGAGTGAATATGAAAAATATACAATGTTTACCGTTGAGTTTAGTCCAATTATGAAATAAAATATGAATCCGTTATGACGGATTCTTTTTTTACATTTTTTTTACAAATATAATAAAAAAAATAAACGAATTACAAAAAAATATTTGATATAATGTTTTCGTAAAAAGTTATTGATAACTTTTATAATAATTATTTAATATTTAAAGGAGAAAAAAATGAAGAAAAATTTAAAAAGTGTTTTATGTATAGTATTTTTAGCCGTTTCCCTATTCGGAATTGTTGGTTGTAAAGATGATGAAAAATTTGACTCAAGTGCTAAAATTCAATTATACACTCGTGATAAGACAAGTGGTACGCGTGATGGTTTTTTCACAAATATTCATTTTACTGATGCTGTAAGTGATAATAGTGTATTAGGTAGTGGCATTTTAGAAGCTAAAAATAATGGTGCCATGGTTGAAAGCGTTAAGAATGATGAATATGGTATAGGTTATATTTCACTTTCTTCCCTTAAAGATTCTGGATTAAAGGGATTAATTTATGAAGGCGTTGCTCCAACTGAAGAAAATGTTTTAAATGGAAGTTATAAACTCACAAGAAATTTTAACTATATTGTTAGAAACGAATTTGCAACAGAAAAAGAGCAAAAAATTGTTGAAGCTTTTCTTGCTTTTTTAAAAACATCAGATGCTTTAATAACAATTCAAAGTAAAGATGGAATTGTTGATATTACCGGTGATGAACCATCATGGGATTCAATAAAAGACAACTATCCTATTTGTCTTGAAGATAATTCAAATATTACAATTAAATTTGGTGGTTCAACATCTGTAGAAAAAATAGCTAACGAATTATCAAGAGAATTTTCTACTAAATGTGGTAATTTTGTAGCAGAGCATAATCATACAGGATCAGGAGATGCTTATAAATTTACTCAAGGAGAAGGAAAAGATTCAGCAACTTTTCTACACATTGCTTTTGCTTCACGAGAATTTAAAACAACAGAACAAGGTGCAGAAGGAACATATGGTAAAATTTGTGTTGATGCAATCGTTGCGGTTGTAAATGAAATTAATCCATTAGATAGGGTTACTGCTGATATGCTTAAAAAAATATATGATGGTACTTATAGTAAATGGGAAGAAGTCAAATAACTAATGCCTAAAATATTATCAATTCAAGATTTATCATGTTATGGTCAATGTTCAAATAGTGTTGCTTTACCTATATTATCGACTTTTGGTATTGAAACAATTATCTTGCCCACAATGATTTTATCAACTCATACAGGTGGTTTTAAAAATATATATATTCAGGATTTATCAGAAAGTATAGATAAGATATGTCAAAGTTGGCAAGATAATAATATTAGTTTTGATGCAATATATATTGGATATTTGGGCAGTACAAAATTAATAGAAAAAACAATTACCATCATTAAATTATTTAAAAAGAGAAATACGTTAGTATTTTTTACTCCTGCTTGTGCTGATAATGGTAAATTATATCAAGGATTTAATGATAATTATCTTGAAAAATTAAGGTCTTTGTGCTTTTATGCCGATTATATTGTGGCAAATGTCACAGAGGCCTTTTTCTTAATGAATTGTGAATATCAAGCTATCAATCATCCTAATAGAATTTATGAACTGATTCATGAATTGACAAAGAAATTTTTAACAAACATGATTATTACGGGAATAGAAATGAATAAAGATGAAATTTATGTTTTATTTAAACAATACCATAGTCATCAAATTACTTCCTTCAAAGAGCAAAAAATAAATGGCAATTATCATGGCACAGGAGATATTTTTTTAAGTTATATGATTGGAAAATATTTTATTTCTCATGAGATGAATATATCAATCCAAGAAGCAATGAAATTTGTTAAAGACGCAATTGTTTTGACCAAAGAGGATACAAATCATTCATATGGTATTAAGTTTGAAAAAGTTTTACGAGGTTTTTATGAAAAAGCAAACCAATCAAAGTGATATAACCATTAAAAAAAGTATAATGGATAAAATTTGGCGTTATTTCTTTTTAACAGTTACTTTAATTTGTTCATCGGTCATTATTTTTATAGTTTTGTTTATTTTAATAAAGGGGTTAACTCCTTTTATCAAAAGTTATCATATTAATGGTGCTTTTTATAAGGTTGATTTTATTAAATTTATATTTGGAAGTAGATGGTTTAAAAATCCTAATATTTATGGTATCGGTTTTATTATTGTCAATACAATTTATGTTACTATTATATCACTACTTATGGCTATTCCAATTTCAATTTTAACAGCACTTTTTATCGCAAAAATTGCACCTAAAAAAATTAGTACAATTTTAAGTTATATTATTGAATTGCTATCAAGCATTCCTTCGGTTATTTATGGGATGTTTGGAATGGGAGTTGTAACTAAAATAGTAAAAGCGTTGAGTAATTTTTTTGGGTATCAAAGTGCTGGAGGGCTTTCGGTATTAACGGTTGCAATTGTACTGGCAATAATGATTATTCCAACGATTACGATGATTTCGGTTTCTTCCATTCAAGCAGTCAAAAAAGCATACATCGAAGGTTCTCTTGCACTTGGAGCCTCCATTACGCAAACCAATTTTAAAATTGTTTTATCAAGTGCTAAAAATGGAATATTTTCTGGTGTTATATTAGGAATAGGTAGAGCATTAGGTGAGGCAACTGCAGTTTCAATGGTTGCTGGAAATCCTAGTTCAGGTCCTAATTTTCATCCATTTGAGGCTACTAAAACTTTAACATCTACAATGCTTCAAGGTCTAACAGAGGCAGAAGGTTTGGAATATGATATAAGGTTTAGTGTAGGTATTGTTCTAATTATGTTAATTTTAGGTAGTAACTTACTTTTAAACTTAATTAAAAGGAGAATAAAGATATAATGCAAGTAGCAAATAATAATTTGTTCAAAAGATTAAAAAAACGAAAAATGAAAGATAGTATTTTAAATAGTATTACTTGGATTGTTTCAAGTTTTGGCTTCATTGTTTTAATAACTTTATTTATATTTATTTTTGCAAAAGGTAGCAAAACTTTATCTTTTGATTTACTTTTTAGTAATTATTCAAAAACAACTTATTCTCTAGAAAAAACGCATAATTCCTTGCAATTATTTACAAATCCCAAATTAGAAAATACATATTTTTCTAATATTTGGGGAATATCATTACAAGACGATAAAGATGCAGAGGGACTAGATGTTGTAACCATTGCCTATATTGATGAAAATTCTCCTTTTAATCAATTAATAGAAAAGAATTCTGGTGCAACAATTAAAATTAAAGTAGGTTCTCAGATATCCAAAATAGTTTTAATGAAAGAAGATGGCAAAACAATTTATACAATTGCTAAAAAGGGTGCATCCGAGATGGTTGAGTGCTTAAATCAAGCAAAAATAATTTCAGATATGATTATTACAACAGGTGGAGGAGGAATACGTGGTTCGCTCCTAACAACAATTTATCTCATTATTATAACACTTATTATTGCCATACCATTAGGAGTTGGAGGAGCTATATATTTAAATGAATATGCAAAAGATAATAAATTTACGACTTTAATTAGAACAATGATTGATATGACATCGGGAATTCCTTCGATTATCTTTGGTTTAGTAGGAGCCATTATCTTTATTCCTATCTTTAATAAGGTCATTCATTCAAGTGGTGGCAGTATTATATCAGGGGCTTTTACAATGTCAATTATTTTATTACCAATTATAATTAAAACAACAGAAGAGGCTTTGAAAGCAATCCCACAAGATTATCGAAATGCTTCTTTGGCACTGGGTGCATCTAAAATTCAAACAATTTTTAAGGTAATCCTACCTAGTGCATTAAATGGTATCTTAACTGCTACCTTACTTTCAATTGGAAGAATTATTGGAGAATCGGCAGCCCTTATCTATGCGATTGGTACTGCTATTAAAGATAAAGCAATTTTGAATGAAAAATCTACAACTTTAGCTGTTCATATTTGGACTTTACTTGAAGGAGATAATCCTAATTATGAACATGCATGTGCTATTGCAATTGTTATTTTATTAACAGTTTTACTTTTGAGTATTTCAATAAAAATTGTTTCAAAATGTTTTAATAAGGAGAAAAATAATGCTGTCTAAAGAGAATATTCAAAAAACATTACCAATTTTTGAAATAAGAAATGTTAATCTTAATTATGGTGAAAAACAAGTTTTAAAAAATATTGATTTAAATATTTATAAAAATAAAGTAACTGCTTTCATCGGTCCTTCAGGTTGTGGTAAATCTACTTTACTTAGGTGTTTCAATCGTATGAATGATTTAATTGAAAATTGTACAATAGAAGGAACCATAACATATAAAAAAGAGGATATAAATCAAATAAATCCAATTGATTTAAGAACTAAAGTGGGAATGGTTTTTCAAAATCCGAATCCTTTTCCTATGTCAATTTTTGATAATATTGCTTATGGTCCTAGGTGCCAAGGCATAAAAAATAAAGAAAAATTACGCTTGATTGTCGAGGATTCATTAAAGAAAGCAGGACTTTTTGAAGAAGTAAAAGATCGTTTAAAGGATAATGCTTTAGGATTATCAGGTGGTCAACAACAACGTTTATGCATCGCTAGATGCATTGCAATGGCTCCAGAAGTAATTTTAATGGATGAACCTACATCAGCGTTAGATCCAATCGCAACTATCAAAATTGAGGAGTTAATTAATAGTTTAAAAAAGGATTTTACAATAGTAATCGTAACTCATAATATGCAACAAGCAAGTAGAATTTCGGATTATACAGCATTTTTTATGTTAGGTGAAATTGTGGAATTTAATGAAACAATTCATTTATTTAGTAATCCTTTAAATAAAAAAACAGAAGATTATATTACAGGAAGGTTTGGATAAGATGCAATTACAAAGTGAGATTAAATATTTAAAGCAAATGTTGATAAAAATGGCTGATCAAGTAAAAAATAATATTACTGATGCAGTAGCCTTTTATACCAAAAAAACAAAACCAATTATAATTAATGATAAAATTGTTAATCAATATGAAGAATTGATTGATGAAATTTGTTTTAACCTTTTAATTAAAGAAAGGTTATTTGCCAAAGATTTGCGAGAAGTTATTGCTATTTTAAAACTTGTTTCAGATATTGAAAGAATAGGTGATCATGCCGAAGATATCATGGAATTTAGTCAAAAATTGGAGGCCATTGATATTAAAAATAGTGAAAATATTCATAAGATGGTTCAAATTGCTTTAAAAATGATAAATGATGCTATTCTCAGTTTCGTTAATGAAGATATTGAATTAGCTAAGAAAACAATTTTATTAGATGATGAAGTTGATCGTATCTATGCTAAGATTGTCTTCGATTTGACTAATTTTGATAAAAACGCAGAATGTGCTATTCCTTATATTATATATACTACTCTTATTGCAAAATATATTGAAAGAATTGCTGATCATGCATCAAATATTGCTGAGTGGGTGAGTTATATGATTGATGGATCTATATTTAAAAATAACTGACATTAAAATGTCAGTTATAATATTTATTATTAAATACATTTTATACATAATGATACATTTGAGTTGAAAAAGAAAGACAAATATAGTATAATAGATTTACTATTTACGAAGGAGATAAAAGATGGAAGAAATATTAATAGTAAAGGATTTGAAGAAAACTTTTAAATTGACTGCAAAACAGCGAAAAATTAATAAAACGAATGATTTGTATAAAATTGCTGTAGATGGTTTATCTTTCAAAGCATATAAGGGGGAAATTTATGGCTTGTTAGGACCAAATGGTGCAGGAAAGACAACAACTCTTAGAATTATATCAACATTGATTAAAGCAGATAGTGGTGATGTATTTGTTGATGGTATTGATATTGCCAAAAACCCTGATATGGTTCGCCAAAAAATTGGTTTTTTGACTAGTGAGTTAAAATTAGAAGATTTTTTTACTCCTAATTATTTGTATGATTATTTTTCTGCTCTTCATAAAATTGAAAAAACACTATCAGAGCAAAGAAAAAATTATTTATTTAAAAAATTTGGCATTGAAGATTTTAAAGAGGTTAAAATTGGTGATTTGTCAACAGGAATGAAACAAAAGGTTTCACTTGTAATTTCAATTGTTCATGATCCAGAAATTATTATTTTTGATGAGCCAACGAATGGGTTAGATGTTATTACAGCAAAATCCGTTACAGATTTTTTAATTGAATTAAAAAAAGAAGGAAAGACAATCATTCTTTCAACACACATTTTTTCACTTGTTGAAAAATTATGTGATCGTGTAGGAATTATCTTTGATGGGAGAATGATTAAAGATGATAGTTTAACAAATTTGACAAAAGAAAAATCATTAGAAGATGTCTTTTTTGAATTATATGATGAAAGGATTGGTGAAAAATATGAGTAATATATGGACAATTGTAAAAAAAGAATTAAAAAGATTTTTTACAGATCCAAGAATGATTATAGGTTTAGTATTACCTGGAGTTTTAATATTTGTTATCTATAATTTGATGGGAAATATTTCAATGGAGAAAATAGCACCTACGATTACTGATTTTACGGTTTATGTTGAGAATGAGCCAACAGAGTTCCAATCTTTTCTAAATAAAGATGGCTGGAATATCAATAAAAATAAAGAAAATTTATCAAAAGATAAGATTATTGATAAGATAAAAGATAAAGATGCTGATTTATATATTATTTATGAAGAAGATTTTTATCAAAAGATGCTTGCTTATGATATAGATACAGGAAAGATGGCACCTAATATTGAAATATATTATAATTCTACTTCAGAATCATCTAATTTATTTTATAGTTATTATTTAGAAATATTAAATCAATATGAAAGTAATATTTCAAATAAATTTGATATTAACAGGGATTTAGATATTAAATATGATGTAGCAAAAAAAGAAGATACAACAATTCAAATTATTTCAATGATGCTACCTTTTTTATTAATGGTTTTTCTTTTCTCAGGGGCAATGGGAGTTTGTAGTGAATCTGTAGCAGGCGAAAAAGAAAGAGGAACTATTGCAACATTATTGATAACGCCAACTAAAAGAAGTCATATTGCTATTGGAAAAATATTGTCACTTGGAATTACTTCTTTAGTTTCAGCGCTTGTAAGTTTTTTAGGTTTAATGCTATCATTGCCAAAATTAATGGGAACAGATTTTTCATTTCAAGCATATGGTTTATCAACGATTCTTTTGATGTTAGTTTTGATTGTTATGACAGTATTATTATTTACAACGCTTCTTACAATTGTTTCAACTTTTGCAAAAAGTGTCAAAGAAGCAACATCCTATGCAATACCTCTGATGATGATAGTGTTGCTAGTTGGTATTACTAATTTTATGTCAACGACGGCTACTAGTAATAAATTGTTGTATATCATTCCTATTTATAATATTGTTCAGTGTTTAATTGGTGTATTTAGTATTACAATAGATCCCGTTTCTTTTCTCATTTGTATAACGAGTAATATAGTTTATATTGGACTTGGTGTTTTCTTATTGACTAAAATGTTTAATAATGAACGTGTAATTTTTAATAGGTAGAAATATATGGATAAAATAATTGAGATAAATCATCTTAATAAAATTTTTGGTAAAATAAAAGCAGTAGATGATTTGAGTTTTTGGGTTGAAGAAGGTGAATTATTTGCCTTTTTAGGAATAAATGGTGCAGGAAAGAGCACTACTATTTCAATTATGTGTGGACAACTTGAAAAAGATAGTGGTCAAATTATAATTGATGGTTATGATATTGATAAAATATCAAATGTTAGTTTAATCAAAAAAGAAATCGGCATTGTTTTCCAAGATTCGGTTTTGGATAAATCATTGACTGTATACGATAATTTGGAAAGTAGAGCTGCTTTATATGGAATTTATAAGGAAAAATTTATTGAGCAACTGAAAAAAGTTTCTAAAATTTTAAATTTTGAAAATTTATTAGATCGTCCATATGGTAAATTATCTGGTGGTCAAAAAAGAAGAATTGATATTGCAAGAGCAATTATTCATAATCCTAAAATTTTAATTTTAGATGAACCTACGACAGGATTAGATCCACGTACAAGAACTCTTGTATGGAATGCAATTGAAAGTTTAAGAAAAGAATTAAAAATGACAGTTTTTTTGACGACTCATTATATGGAAGAAGCAAGTGATGCCGATTATGTTGTTATTATTGATGAGGGGAAAAAAGTTGCAAGTGGAACTCCTTTAGATTTGAAAAATAAATATACTGGTGATTTTATAACTTTATATAATATTTGTGAAGATGATATCAAACAAATGCATCTTTCATATCAAAAGATTAATGACTATTATCGAATATTAGTTTCTAATACAAAAGAAGCAGTGCATCTCATTCATAAATATCCTGATTTATTTGTTGATTTTGAAATCACTAAAGGAAAAATGGATGATGTTTTTCTTGCGGCAACAGGAAAGGTTTTAACAGGAGGAGATTGTTTATAATGAGAACAATGGGATATTTGATAAAACGTAATATGAAGTTATTTTTTAAAGATAAAGGAATGTTAATCTCATCATTAATTACTCCAATTATTTTGCTTGTTTTGTATATTACTTTTTTAGGACGTGTTTATAAAGATATTTTTATCCAAAATTTTCCTGAAAGTTTTGAAATTGATGATAAACTGATTAATGGATTTGTCAGTAGTCAATTGTTTTCTTCTTTATTTGCGGTTAGTTGTATTACGATTTCTTTTTGTAATAATTTAATTATGATTCAAGATAAGGTGACAGGAGCAAATAATGATTTCATTACATCTCCAGTAAGAAAACCACTAATTATTGGTAGTTACTATTTTTCCACCATCTTTAGTTCCTCTATTATTTGTTTTTTGGCAATGATTGTCTGCTTTATATATATGGGGATTGTAGGATGGTATTTATCAGTAATTGATGTTTTATTAATTATGTTAGATATTGTTTTATTAGTTTTATTTGGTACTACTCTTTCGACTATTCTTTGTTATCCTCTTAAAACTCAAGGTCAGATGTCAGCAGTTGGGACTATGATAAGTTCAGGTTATGGTTTCATATGTGGTGCTTATATGCCGATATCACAATTTGGAAGTGTTCTTCAAAATATTTTGTCATTTTTTCCTAGTACTTATGCAACTTCATTAATTAGAAATCATACAATGAGAGGAATCATATTTGAGATGGAAAAAATTGGTTTTCCCAATGAAGTGGTTACTAATATTAAGAATTCGGTTGATTATAATACTTATTTTTTTGGTAATTTAGTTGAAGTGTGGCAAATGTATTTAATTTTAGGTGGATTTATTATTATTTTCATTATGTTTTTTATTGTATTTTATAAAATAAAACTTAGAAATCGAAAAAAAATTAGTTAAATTATTTTAAATCATTAGCAAATTAAAAGTTTGTTAATGATTTATTTTATTTTTTAAAATAAAATTTACGATGAATAAGATGATTATTTATTTTATCATTTTTTATATATAATAAGGCATCTTTTTAGTTAAATTAAAAAAATGTGATATAATATAAATGATAGTCATTATAAGGTGAATAAAATGTTACATATTTATTATGCAAAAATTAGAGAAAATTATCATATCGATATTGAAATATTTCCCGATATAATAAAGGACTACTTGTTGAGAAAGAAAAATCAGAAAGCATTGTATTCTTCAATATTTTCATGGTATTGTTTAGATTTGATTGTAAAAAAACATTATCATAAAAATTTAAAAGATTTAGATTTTTATTTTACAAAACTCGGTAAACCTATGGTTAGATTATTTTATTTTAATATCAGCCATTCAGCAGATTTTTGTGTTGTTGCAATTTCTAATAAAAAAATAGGAATAGATGTAGAGAAAGTTAGAGAAATTGATAATATTGAAAATATTGTTAATAAATTATTTTGGTGTTTACCATTAAATAATAAAGATTTGTTAATGAATTTTTTTATTGGCTTTACTCAATATGAGGCACTAATTAAATATAATGGAAAAACGATAGGATATCCCAAAAAACAGTTAATGATAAGAAAAGATGTTGAAACAAATTTAATCAACTATAACAATAACTTATATGTGCTTTCTTATAAAGGGTGTGAAAAAGCTAAGATAAGTGAGATTATTATTTAAAAAATTTGAATAGAAAAGAAAGGAAAAAATTATGCGAGCATTAAAAAAAATTATTTTTGTGATTGCAATTAGCGTTTTGACACTTTGTGTTGCTAGTTGTGATAATTGTCAAGGTGAACTAGATCCTGCTACTTTTGATGATGTTGCTAATCAAGTTTTTATGTTATTAATAGGTAACGATGAAATGACTTCTAATTTTTTATTTGAACATCCAGAAAATTTTGGTTTAGAACACTATGAACCTTCGCTACCAACACCAGGATTAACATCGGATGCTAGTAAGGTACTGATAAACTTAACTATTGGTAGTATTAAACGATATGATTATAATAAGTTAAATGAGGATCAAAAAATGACTTATAATATCATCGTTGATTTAGTTGATAATATTAATGCTAAAACGATGGAAATGGGATATTTAAGTAATAATTATTTGGGTTCTTATCTTGGATATCAAGCACAATTACCATTACTTTTAGTAGAATATAAATTTAGAACAAAATTAGATATTGAAAATTATTTTAAATATTTAGATTTAGTTCCAGAAACTTTTGAAGCCTATGTCAATTTTGAAATTGAAAAGGCTGATAATGGCTATGGAATGCCAGATTTTGTAATTGATAAAGTGGTTATGCAATGTCAAAATTTTATTTCAAAAGTGGATAGTTCAGAACATTTTATGATTACAACAATTAATAAAAAAATTGATGAATGTAGTTTTTTAACATCTGAAGAAAAAACATTATATAAAGAGACGAATGTAGAAAAAGTAATGGGACCATTACTTGAAGGATATCGTTATGTACAAACAGAGTTACCTAAATTAAAAGGTAGAGCAACGAACAATATGGGACTAGCTCATTATATAAATTCTAAAGGTGAAGAAATTGGCAAGATGTATTATGAACTTGATTTTCAAGATACTGTGGGTTATAAAATTTCAGTAGAAGATGCTATTCGCTATATTGAAAATAAAATTGCTATATATGAAGAAAAATTAACATATTATCAAAATTTAGTTTTGACAGATGAGGAGTTTAGAAATGAAGTATTGAATTATCAATTGATGAATCAAACGCCAGAAGAACAACTTTCATATTATGAAACAGCGTTTGATAGTTATTTTCCGCCACTTACTTCTAAACCTAAGATAACAGTTAAATATATTGATAAAGCAATGGAAGAGAATTTTAGTCCAGCTGCTTATATGACTAGTGCGATTGATAATTTTACGGAAGAATTTATTTATTTAAACAATGCAGATATTAAAGATGAATATGGCAATCTTGATTATAACTATTTATATACAACATTGGCACATGAGGGATATCCTGGACATCTATATCAAAATGTTTACTTTAAAAATAAAGATGTTAATATTTTGAGAAAAGTTTTAAAATCATCTGGTTATTCAGAAGGCTGGGCAACTTATACCGAAATTTTTAGTTTTGAATTATTAAGAGGAAAATATTCGGATGATTTTGTTGATTATTTAATTTTCCAAGAAGAATACAATGCGGCAATTTATTCACGAATTGATATGGGAATCCATTATAATGGTTGGGATATCAATGAGTTAAGAAATTTTATTTTAAACTTTAATCCAAATGCTAGTGAAGAGGCGATTAGAGCAACTTTTGAGCAATTGGTTGAGATTCCTAATAATTTTCAAACATATTTTTTCACCTATTTTAAAATTAAAGATTTGCAACTAAAAGTGAAAGAATTAGCAGGAAGCAATTTTGATTATAAAACGTTCCATACCTATATTTTGGATTGTGGACCTGCGCCACTTCGCTATGTTGAAGAATATGTTTTATCTAAATATGAATAAAAGCCTATAACTTGAAAAAAACATAGAAATTTAGTATAATAATAAAGCATATTAAAAAATTTAAGGAGAAATAAAATGAGTGTAAACGTAGAACGCTTAAGTGAAAATTCAGTTAAAGTAACTGTTGAAGTTAGTGCTGAAGAATTTGACCAAGCATTAGATAAAGCTTTTGAAAAGGTTGTAAAAGATGTCAAAGCTGATGGTTTTAGACCGGGAAAAATGCCAAAAACAATTTTTATTCAAAGATATGGTTGGAGTTCTTTATATCAAGATGCTTTACAATTTGTTTTTGAGAGTACGTATCCAAAAGCAGTGATGGAGGCAAAAGTATTTCCAACAGATGAACCGAAAGTTGATTTAGATTATTCTTCTCTTGAAAAAGGAAAAGGATTTACTTATACAGCTGAGGTTGATGTATGGCCAGAAGTTCATCTTGGTGAATACAAAGGAATTAAAGTAAAACCTCTTTCAACAAGAGTACTAAAAAAAGATATTGATGAAGAAGTTAAAAAGGTACTAGATACTAAAGTTGAAAATGTCATTAAGGATACACCTGCTGAAAATGGGGATACTGTTGTTATTGATTTTGAAGGTTTTGTAAATGGTGTTGCTTTTGACGGAGGAAAGGCTGATAATTATCCCCTTGAATTAGGTTCAAAATCATTTATACCTGGCTTTGAAGATCAATTAATTGGTGCAAAAAGTGAGGATGAAGTTGAGGTTAATGTTACCTTTCCTAAGGATTATCATGAAAGTTTAGCAGGTAAAGATGCCACTTTCAAAGTTAAAGTTCATGAAGTAAAAGGAAAAGTATATCCTGAATTAAATGATGAATTGGTAAAAGAATTAGAAATTTCTGGAGTTCAAACAGTTGATGCGTATTTAGATTATGTGAAAGCGGATTTAAAAAAGAGAAAAGAACAAGAAGCAGAAAGTCATTTGGTAAATAGTTTAGTTGATGCTGTTTGTAAAGCATCTTATGCGGAATTTCCCAAATCATTAATTGATTCTGAGGTAGAAAATCAAGTAAAAAGAGTAGAAGAACAAGCTAAACAATACAAAATGCCAGTTGAAGTTTTGTTACAATATAGTGGAATGGCTTCACTTGATGATTTTAAGAAAAATGCGGAAGACTATGCGCGTAAATCCTTTTTACAAGAACTTGTGATTGATAAAATTATTGAACTTGAAAAAATTGAAGCATCTGATAAAGAAATAGAAGCAGAATATAAAAAAATTGCAGGTGTGAAAGATCAAGACAAAGATGCGGATAAAAAAATTGCTCAAGTCAAAAAACAATATCGTATAAACCAAGTTGCGTATCAAGTTAAAGCGAATAAAGTAATTGAACTTTTGAAGGCAAATGCAATAACTAAAACACAAAAAAGTGAATAAGTAACGAAAAAGAATCATAAAAAAGATAATTCGCTCCATAATAATTATGGAGCGTGATTATTATATGGCAAAACAAAAATTTTGTTCATTTTGTAATAATGAAATAACAATTGATAATTTAGGAATTGAAGGATTAAATGCTTGTATATGTTTTGATTGTCTAGATTTATATCATAAACTAGTTGAATTTCAAGAAGAAGAACAGAAAAGGGAGTTATATAAATTTGAAGTCAATCAAATAACACCTAAATCAATTTATTTGGATTTAGAAAAAGAAGTTATAGGGCAACAAGATGCTAAAAAAACTTTATCGGTTGCTTTATATTTGCATTATTTAAGAATTACTAATCCTTCTCTTCATTTAGAGAAATCTAATATTTTGATGATTGGACCAACTGGAACTGGTAAAACTCACCTTGCAAAGACAATGGCTAAAATTCTTAAAGTACCACTTGCTATTTGCGATGCTACTGTTTATACTCAAGCTGGTTATGTTGGCGAGGATGTTGAAAATATTCTTTTAAGATTAATTCAAAATGCGGATTATGATATTAGTCTTGCGGAAAAAGGGATAGTTTTTATTGATGAATTTGATAAACTAGCAAGAAAAGGTGAAAATCCATCAATAACAAGAGATGTATCTGGTGAGGGTGTTCAAAATGCTTTATTAAAAATTATAGAAGGCAATATTGTAAATGTTCCTCCTCAAGGAGGTAGAAAACATCCATATCAAGAATGTTTAAAAATAGATACTACTAATATTTTATTTATTTGTGCCGGTGCATTTGAAGGATTAGAGGGTGAAACAAAATATAGTGTGGGTTTCAATTCCTCTAAAATTAATGATGAAATTAATTATCTTGATAAAATTAGAAAATATGGTATCATTCCTGAACTTTTAGGAAGATTACCGATTATTGCAAGACTGAATGAGTTAACAGCCAGTGAATTAAAACAAATTTTAACAATACCATCCAATGCTATTATTAAACAATATCAAAATATATTCAAAACATGTGATGTTGAATTGGCTTTTTTAGATAATGCCTTAGATGAAGTTGCCGCAAGAGCAATTAAAGAAAAAACTGGTGCTCGATCACTTAAAAAAATTGTGGAGGAAATGATGTTAGATACATTATTTGAATTACCACTGAATGATGGAACTAAGATAATTGAAATTAATCAAAATAAGATTATAAAAAGAAAAGAAAAAGTTATAAATGCATAAAATAAAAAATTTAAGTTATTTTAAATTTTTAGAAAGGATGATAAAATGTTTAATCGATTAGAAAAAATTGATGCTCAATTGCCAGGAATTGTTATTAAGGATTTTGTTCCACTACCTAATAATGAAGTTCGAGTTGATTTTAATAATGATATAGATTTAAAAATTTTGAAAGTAGCAGAACAATATAAGAATTATTTAGTATTATTAGTTCCTGAAAAAAATAAAACAAATTTTACTGAAAATGATTTTTATAGACGAGCTGTAGTGGCTAAAATCGCACTGAATATGACAAGTCCTAGTGGAACTAGAAGAGTTAAATTTCAGACTATTGTAAGATGCGATATTAAGGGTTTCTTAACTTCATCGACAGGATTTTTAGTTGATATCGTGACAACTCCATCTATATCATCTGATAACATTAAGGATGATGCTACATATGGTTTAATTAAAAAATTTATGATTAAAACAGGATTGGATGTTGTTTTGACTAAAGAAAATAATAATCTTTTAAGTAAAGCTGTAAGTTATGATGAGTTTACAGATATTGTTGCTCACAATTTAAATATTGATTTGTCGTCAAAATTAAAATATTTATTTGAATTAGACATTACCAGTCGTCTTTCCTCACTTTTAGAAGATTTATATAAGCAACAAATGTTTAAAGAATTAGAAACTAAAATTGAAAATGAAGTAAAAAAAAGTATAAGCGAATCGCAAAAAGAATACTATTTGCGTGAGAAAATGAAGGCAATTCAAGAAGAACTTGGCGAAAAAGCAAAACGTGAAAATGAAATAGATGAACTTAGAAAAAAAATTCAGTCTGCCGGTATGCCCAAAACTATTGAAGAAAAGGCTCTTATTGAACTGAATAGATATGTTTCGATGCCTGGTAGTTCACCTGAATCAGGGGTAATTCGTAAATATTTAGATTTTATGATTGAACTTCCTTGGAGTAAGCAATCAGTTGATTGTGAGGATATCAATATTGCCAAAGCTGAATTAGATAAAGATCACTATGGACTTGATTTAGTAAAAGACCGAATTTTAGAATATTTAGCGGTCAAAATAATGAATCATAAAAATCCTCAGACCATTTTATGTTTAGTAGGTCCTCCTGGTGTTGGTAAAACTTCACTTGCAAGAAGTATTGCCAAGGCTTTAAATAAACAATTTGTTAAACAAGCCTTAGGTGGTGTCAAAGATGAATCAGAAATTAGGGGGCATAGAAGAACATATCTTGGAGCTTTGCCTGGAAGAATTTTACAATCAATGGCCAAAGCAGGTACAAATAATCCCGTTTTTCTTTTAGATGAAATTGATAAAATGTCTAGTGACTATAAAGGTGATCCAACTAGTGCAATGTTAGAAGTTTTAGATTCAGAACAAAATCGCTATTTTAGCGATCATTATCTTGAAGAACCTTATGATTTATCAAATGTTTTTTTCATTGCTACAGCAAACTATTTAGGAAATATACCTGCACCTTTGCGAGATAGACTTGAAATTGTAGAAGTATCTAGTTATACTGAGTATGAGAAGTTTGAAATTGCCAAACGTCACCTTGTTAAAAAACAATTGTTAAATAATGGATTAGATGAAGCATCCTTTACAATTAGTGATCAAGCGATTTATAAAATTATTCAAGAGTATACTCGAGAAGCAGGAGTTCGTGAATTAGAAAGAATGATTGGAACTTTAGTTCGCAAAGCCATAAAAACAATTTTGATTGATCATTTAGACAAAGTTGATATTACAGTTGATAATATTGAAGAATTTTTAGGAAGACCAAAATATACTCATAATATGACTGAAGAATTAGATCAAATAGGTGTTGTTACAGGACTTGCTTATACTCAATTTGGTGGTGATACTTTGTCAGTGGAGGCAACTCATTATAAAGGTGAAGGTAGACTTGTTCTAACAGGTAAACTTGGTGATGTAATGAAAGAATCTGCCCAAGCTGCTTTAAGTTATGTTAAAACAAATGCTGAAAAGTTTGATATTAATCCTGATGTTTTTAAACAAAGTGATTTACATATTCATGTACCAGAAGGGGCAATTCCTAAAGATGGTCCATCTGCAGGTATTACAATTGCTACAGCAATTATTTCAACCTTTAATGGTAAAAAAGTTGATCATTGTGTAGGAATGACAGGCGAGGTTACGCTAAGAGGTAGAGTTTTACCAATTGGAGGATTACGAGAAAAATCTATTGCGGCACATAGAAGTGGACTTAAAACCATTTTAATTCCTAAAGATAATACCAAAGATTTGGAAGAAGTACCAGATAGTGTCAAAAATAGTCTAAATATTATTCCCGTTGAAAGTGTTGATGACGTTGTTAAATATGCTATAAAAAAATAAATTAGTAAATTAGTAGAATTAAAATGAATTTTATGATATAATACATTTACGTTGTTTAGTATATATTAAAGTGTCAAATAGGAGGCCACGTATATGGGTGCAATGCATTGGTATGATTATTTATTATTAGTTATCTCTTTGGCTTTAACGCTAATTATTGTATTACAAAACTCAAAAGATGATGCATCTAGTGCATTTTCAGGGGCAAAATCAGAAATGGCAAAGCAGAAACAAAGAGGTGCTGAAAAAGTTATTAATCAAATTACAACAGTTCTTTCAATTGTTTTTTTTGTTGTCGCAATTGTTGTAGTAATTTTACCAAAACTATAAAATCACAAAGGGCCAATAAAGTGCCCTTTTTATTTTAAAAAGGAGATTTATGATTATGAAAAATCAAATTTTAGATATAATGAATAAAAAGGATTATTTACCTTTAAATATTGATGAATTGTATAATCTGTTAAATCTTAATTCGGCTAGCGATTTTACTTTGCTTGCTAAAACATTAAATCAAATGGTCGATGAAAAGTTAATAATTTATAATTCTAAAGGTCAATTTGCACCTTTGGCATATTTTAATATAGCATATGGGATTATTGATGTAAAAGATGCTGGCTTTGCTTTTTTAGATACTGAATATGGTAGTATTTTTATTCCATATAGTGCTTTAAATGGAGCACTAACTTATGATGAAGTTATGGTCAAATACAATTTTGATTCTAAAGGACGGCTTGAAGGTGAAGTTTTAGAAATTGTTAAAAGAAATAATACGGAATTAGTTGGTATTATTAGTAAATATCATGGTAAATATGTTGTTAAACCTCTTGATTATAAAATCCATTTACAAGTTTTTGTTAAAAAAGAAGATATCAATCATGCTGTTAGTGGAGATATCGTAAAGGTTAAAATTGATACATTTTGTCAAAATCATACAGCAGATGGGGTAATCATAAAATCGTATGGAAATAAAAATTTACCAGGATTAGATATAACTGGATTAGTTTTAGCTAAAAATATTAGAACTGAATTTTCAAATGAGGCGGTTGAAGAACTTCAAGTAATTCCTACTAGTATAAATGCCAATGAAGAAATGACTAAAAATCCTAAAAGAAGGGATTTAAGGAATAAACCCATTATTACAATAGATGGTGATGATGCAAAGGATTTAGATGATGCTATTTGTGTTGAAAAATTAGATAATGGTCATTATTTACTAGGGGTTTATATTGCCGATGTGGCTAACTATGTTAAAGAACAATCTTTTCTTGATATAGAAGCATATGAAAGAGGAACTAGTGTTTATTTACCAGATCGGGTTATTCCAATGCTTCCTAAAAAACTATCTAATGGCATATGTTCTTTGAATGAAAAAGTGGATAGGTTAGTAATGGCTTGCGAGATGGAAATAGATAGTAGTGGTAAAGTTGTCAATTATGAGATATTTGAAGCAATAATTCATAGCAATCATCGAATGACTTATACTGCTGTCAATCAAATTTTAGAAGATAATGATAAAGAATTGATTTCTAAATATCAAGATATTGTTCCTCTTTTACAAAATATGGAAGAATTGGCTAAAATTCTTAATAATATGCGATTGAAAAGAGGTTCTTTTGAATTTGAATCATTAGAACCTAAACTTATCTTAGATGAAAATGGTAAAGTTATACAAATAGAGGTTCGAATAAGAAGAACTGCTGAAAAATTAATTGAAGAATTTATGCTAGTTGCTAATGAAACAGTTGCTCAAGCAATGACATGGCTTGATGTACCTTTCATTTATCGTGTTCATGAAGAACCGAAAGATGAAAAACTTACAAGACTTCTTCTAGCATTAGACCAATTTGGTTATGATATGAAAATAAAAAACAAAAAAGCTTTACCAAAAACCCTTCAACAAATTTTACTTGATATGGAAAATGAAACGAGAACTAAAAGTGAGAAAATTAAAGATGCTATTGTTTCTAGACTAATGATTAGAAGTATGACAAAGGCTAAATATCAAGAGACCAATATAGGTCATTTTGGTCTAGCAAGTAGTTGTTATACACATTTTACTTCACCAATTAGAAGATATCCAGATTTGCTTGTGCATCGTTTAATTAAAGAATTTATGCTTGGAAAAAAAGAAACGTTTGCTACAAATCCTGTCTCTTATTTTATGGAAAAAGTAAATAAATCTGCTATTCAGGCTAGTTTAACTGAAAGAAAAGCAGAAGTGTTAGAAAGAGATTGTGTGGATTTGAAGAAAACCGAGTATATGAGCAATTTTATTGGTGAAACCTTTAAAGGAATTCTTTCTTCAATCACGCAATATGGACTATATATTATGCTTGACAATACAGTAGAAGGTTTAGTAAAATATAATCAAATGACTGATGATTATTATGAAATTGATGAATTAAAAGGAAGAGTAAAAGGAGAAAAAACTCGTAAGGTTTATCAAATTGGTGATAAAGTAATTGTGCGAGTGATAAAAACGAATTTGGAGAAAAGAGCAGTTGAATTTAGACTTTTAAGGAAGGACAAATGAAATGGCAAATAATGCGTTAGAAAAAATTATTTCTCAAAATAAAAAAGCATTTCATGATTATTTTATTGATGAAAAATATGAATGTGGAATTGTTTTAACTGGTACTGAAATCAAGGCCATTAGAAATGGTAAAGTTAATTTACAAGATAGTTTTTGTTATATTAAACATGGTGAAATTTTTATAAATGGTATGAATATTTCAAAATATGAAATGGGAAATCTCTTCAATCATCGTCCTGATCAAACAAGAAAATTATTAATGCATAAAATTGAAATTGTTAGATTAACAACTAAAATAGCTAAAGATGGTTATACGATTATTCCAACTAAAATTTATTTAAAAAATGGTTTAGCCAAAATTGAAATTGCTTTGGCAAGAGGTAAAAAACTTTATGATAAACGTGAAGATTTGAAGAAAAAAGACCATGAAATGGAAATGAAAAAATATTAGGTGATATGATGAATGACATAATAAAAGCTTTTCAATTAGTTGAAGAGGAAAAATATAAAGAAGCGTATGAAGCCTTTTCAAATCTTATTGGTGATAAGGCATTAGAAAATGATGCTAGATATAGTAGGGCTATGATTGATATTTCGCGCTTAAAAGAACATTTTGAAAATACTATTAATGATTTGAAAGAGTTAATCAGTAAAAAAACAAAATATGCTAAAATTTCATATTCTTTTCTTACTCTTGTTTATGATGAATTAGATATGATAGATGAGGTTATAAAATATGGAAAATTGGCTATTATAAATGATACACCATTTGCTAATGAGATTTATTTTGCGTTATCTAGGGCTTATGCTAGAAGAGGAAACGATGAGGATTTAGAAGAAGCCTTGAAAATGATCAATGAATGCTTAAAGGATAAGGAGTTAGAAGAGGAACTGGATTATCTAATTTGCAAATGTGATATTTTGATTTCTTTAGAAAAATTTGACGAGGCTTCTCAGGAAATTGATCATCTTGTAAGTAGTTTCGGTCATAGTGGAGTTGTATACTATTTAAAGGCTCGTTTAGCAATGAAAAAGTATTATAAAACAGATCATATTGCTTTAGTTGATGAGGCTATTTATAATGCTGAAATATGTTTACAATATGAGGAGCACGATTATTCAGTCAAAACTTTATTGATTGAGGGATATACCATTAAAAAAGATTATACTAAAGCTTTAGAAATAATTGATACGATGAAAACTGAAGACAATGAGGAAGATATGATTATGGAAAAGGTTAAAGTATATGATGATGCTAAAGAGTATCAAAAAGCTTTAGATTTAATCATTCCTTATCTTCATAATCATCAATCTTGGAAATTGAAGTATATGGAAGGTGCATTATTACTAGATATGGATAGTAATAAAATAGAAATGACACTCAATTGTTTTCGTGAAGCTTATGAATTATTTCCTAACAATGGGATTATGCTTGATATTTTAAAAGTGAATCGAATGTTAAAAAGGGAAGAGGATAACTATCAATTTTTACAAACGATTATTCAAACAAGAGCAGAAGGAATAATTTATTTTAATCTTGCGGAAACAGCATTGAGAATAAACAAACCATATGATGAAATTATCAAGCACTATTATCAAGCTTATGAATTAGGATATATTGATGAACTTGAATACTATGATTCTATTTGTAATTATATAAATTCTAAAAAAATGAATAAAATTATTAAAAAAAATGAAAAGAATGCACTACAAGGTGATTCAGTGTGGTCTAAGCGAAAGGTTGCTATTAGATATATTTACCAAGAAAATGGTTATCATCAAAATTTGAAAAAGGGCAAAAAAATAATTGAACAATGTCTGAATGAGTATGGAGATGATTCTTGTACGTTAAGCCTATATGCGAGATGTTTAGAATTATCTAATAATAGTCAAAAGGCTTTTCATTATTACCAAAAGGCTTATGAGAAAATAAAAAAAGTGATAGAACCCGATTGTGATTGTGCTTATGGATATTATGCTTATGCTAAAATTAGTGGGATTGGTACTGATGTAGAGATAGATGAGGCTAAAAATATTATTTTATCAGTAATTAACAAAAGTGGAAAATATACTTGTTCGCATATTGTTTATTTTTATGCATATTTTTATCTATTAAACGATGAAAGATTTAGTGGAGAATTTGCAAAAGAAATGTTAGAGGAAAATTATCCTTTTTATAAAAACAGCTTCAGGTCATTCTCTGCCTTTTTCGGGTCTTTAAGACTTATGCTCCTTACCGCCTTTCTCAGTGGCAGTATCCTTGACGGAACTACCGACAGCATATCCACATCAAGCTCCAGAAATATCTCTGTGAGCGTTGGGTCACCTGCTATCTCACCGCAAATGCCTGCTTTTATGCCGTTTGCATGGGCGTTGTCGCACACCATTTTTATCATTCTAAGCAGTGCCCTGTGATTTTTCGGTGATACCCTGTCATAGCATGGATTTTGCCTGTCAAGACCGAAAGCGAACTGTTCAAGGTCGTTGGTGCCGATGTTGAAAAAGTCCACCTCTTTGGCTATGATATCGCTTGTCATCACCGCCGCAGGGGTCTCTATCATTGCCCCGAGCTTAACATTGTCGGCAAATTTCTTGCCCTCTTTTATAAGCTCTGCCTTGACCTGCACGATAAGCTCTTTCACCCTCAGTATCTCGCTCACGTCTATGACCATAGGCAGAAGTATTGAAAGCTGTCCGTAAACAGACGCTCTGTATAACGCCCTTAGCTGTGTTTTGAATATGCTTTCTCTTTCAAGACAAAATCGTATGCCTCTACAGCCCATAGAGGGATTTCTCTCAGCACTCATGTCTGCACAATCAGGTATCTTGTCTGCACCTATATCATAAGTGCCTATTATGACCTCTTTACCCTCCATTGCCTCCAATGCCTTGCGGTAGGTGTAAAACTGAAAATCCTCGTTAGGAAAAGCAGGTCTGTCAAAGCACATAAACTCCGTTCTGAAAAGACCTATCCCACCTGCGTCGTTTTTTACCGCCGATTCAAGCTCCTCAGAGTTGAGTATATTCGCATATATCTTTATCTCATGTCCGTCACGAGTGATGTTTTTTCTTCCTTTGAGCCTTGTGAGAAGTTCCTTTTTCCTGCCCTCAACGGCTTCC
>ERZ827150.303-NODE-303-length-78715-cov-15.546707_pt1 | contig 78715 bp, 59 predicted proteins | sample MGYA00519779_ERZ827150 | MGnify/ENA primary metagenome ERZ827150 (study PRJEB31778, sample SAMEA3449267) | human gut metagenome | biome: human gut; feature: human-associated habitat; material: faeces | place: United Kingdom | collected 2010/2012 ...
TTTTAAATTGTTAAACTTTATTTAAACCGTCCGGAGTTTACCGGACATGTATGATATTTGTATGTAAATTTAAAACTGTCCAGACCTGATGAAACGATTGTCTGTTTTGCTGCTTTTTGCGTCGCTGGTATTTTGCGGTACGGCCGATGCCGGGCAGCCATTCACCTTGAGCGGCCGGATCGACGGCCTCGAACCTGGCGACACCCTGCGGTTCGAACGGATTCTGCTTCCCGAATGGGACCGAGAATTCGCTTTCGACGTTGTGGTGGAGACTCCAGGGACGTTCCGCTATGATGGAATCCAGCCGCACGACCAGTATTACATGATGACCTATCACCCCATGAGCGGCAATGATCCCGTATGCGACCGCTCGGGCAAGGACTTCATCGTGACTGCCGGCGATACGGTTGTCATGGAGGGTACGGTCGGCGAGATATATTATTGCAGTCTGAGCGGGGGTATCTACGATGATCCGCTGTTGTCGGAGTCGCTGCGGCTCGACGACTCCCTGGGAGTGATCCGTGGCGGCTATGTAAAACAAATCACCGAGGCATACGAACGCAAGGATACGGTGGCAGGTCGGGAGTATGAGGCACGATTCAACCTCTTCTATCAGGACAACCCGGGCGAGGAGCGGCTTCGTGAGGCCAAAAGGAGATATTCGGAGGCCAATCCGCAGGGAACGCTGTATATTCTCGTTACCCGCATGAGCGATGTGATGTACGATCCGGTCGAGAAGTCGAAGGAGCGGCTGGCATCCTACTCCGAGGAGTTGAGGTCTGGTTATTACGGGCGGCTGATGGCCGATAAGATCGACGAGATGGAGCGGCTGGCAGAGGGGCGGCCGGCTCCTGATTTTACGGTTGTGTCGACCGACGGGCGCCGGCTTGCCAAGGCGGACTATGCGGGGCGGTATCTGTTGATTTACCATTGGGGGCTGTGTCCCGGATCGATCTTCCTTGACGGGCAGGTGAAGGAGTTGTACGGCAAATACCGCGGAGAGGGCCTTGAAGTGCTTGGCGTCACCGAATCCATCGCTGTGATCTGTAAGGTTTACGAAGGGTTGCCGGCTGATCAAAAGACCCCGATGGCCGGTACGGAAGATATACGGCCGGTTCTGGCGGGGATGCTTGAACACGGGTGGACCGAGGTGGAGGTCGAGACAGACTGCCCCGAAAACAAGGCGTTGCTGGAGTCATACAAGTGTTCGGGCTGGCCGTTTTTCGTGCTGATCGGGCCCGACGGTACGATCCGGGCGCGAGGGTTCAGCGAAGCATTCTTCGCGGCCCGCGGGATTCTCGACAAGGAGCTCGGCGGCAGTGAATAACCGCTTTCGGAAGCGGCCCGATATTTAAGCAGCGGTCCGATCGTATTGTTCGATTTGGTTGCTGAGGCAGGCAACAGTGTCGGGGTGCGATCGCTTTATGAAAGTAACACGTCGAAATTTAGGGCGAATAGGCTTGTTTTTAGAGAAAAATTTGTATTTTTGCGTCCTATTGGCGTGGTATGCCGAGATGTTTGATCAAAACAAGACAAAAAACAATAACAACCGATTATCAAAATGCAAAACAAAGGCGCAATTAAACTGTTGATATTCCTTTTGGCAATAGCCTCAGTTTATCAGCTCTCGTTCTCGTTCGCGACACGCAGGGTTGAGAAGAAAGCGGATAACTATGCCGCTACCTATCCGGCAGAGCTTCAGGATAAGATGAAGCAGCAGTATCTGGATTCGGTCAAGAATCTTCCTGCTTACAACCTGTTGGGAATCATAAAGTATACGTACAAGGAGTGTCAGGAGAAGGAACTCAATCTGGGTCTGGACCTGAAGGGCGGTATGAACGTCATGCTGGAGATCCAGCAGGGCGACGTCATCAAGGCTCTGTCGGACAACAGCCAGGATCCCGAATTCAACGAGGCCCTGTCGATGACCAACGAACAGATGCGTGATGGCGGCGGTGACTACATATCGCTGTTCGTCAAGAACTACCAGCAGGTTTCGGGCGGCAAACCGCTGGCAATGATCTTCAACACCCCTTCGATGAAGGAGATCAACGCCAACAGTACCGACGACGAGGTGATCAAGGTGCTGCGCAGCGAGAGCGATGATGCAATATCGTCGTCGTACGACATTCTGCGCAACCGTATCGACCGTTTCGGTGTAACCTCGCCCAATATACAGCGCCTGCCCAACTCGAACCGTATTCTGGTCGAGCTGCCCGGTATCAAGGAGCCCGAACGTGTACGTAAGCTCCTTCAGGGTACCGCCTCGCTGGAGTTCTGGGAGACATACAATATCGGTGAGCTGTTCACCAACCTCGAACAGGCCGATGCCCAGCTGCGTACGATGCGTGAGGCTGCGGCGAGCGTAGCCGAACCTGCGGCTGAAACCGAAACGGTGGAGACTGAGACGGTTGAGGTGGCAACGGTTGAGGGTGATACCGCTTCCGAGTCGTCGCTGATCGCCCAGGTGGCCGAGCAGAACGCTTCGGATACCACGATGGTCGAAGACCTTTCGTTCGCCGAGCGCGAGGCTGCAAATCCGCTGTTCGTGCGCCTGCTGCCCGGACAGATCTATTACGACCAGAACAACAACATCGTCAACAACCCTGTAATAGGATATGCTTCGGCAGCCGATACCTCCATCGTGAACCGTTATCTGGCCATGCCGCAGATCAAGGCACTCTTCCCGCGCGACGTCCGCTTCATGTGGAGCGTAAAACCATATGCGGCTCCCGCACCCGCTTCGGAGGAGGAGATGGTCAATCCGTATGACGGCAAGTTCGAACTCTATGCCGTCAAGGTCAACACGTTCGACGGCAAGGCTCCGCTCGACGGCAGCGTCATTACCAATGCCAAGGAGGACTACATGCGGGCCGGTGCCGAGGCTCAGGTCTCGATGACCATGAACTCGGAAGGTATCCGTGCATGGTCGCAGCTGACGGGTCAGAATATCGGCCGTTCGATTGCAATCGCCCTCGACGGTTATATCTACTCGGCTCCGACCGTGCAGTCGAAGATCGACGGCGGCCAGTCGCAGATTACAGGTAACTTTACAATCAACGAGGCTAAGGACTTGGCCAACGTCCTCCGTTCAGGTAAGGTTCGTGCCCCGTCGCGCATCATTCAGGATACGGTCGTAGGTCCGTCGCTCGGTCAGGAGTCGATCAATGCCGGTATCTTCTCGTTCATCATCGCGTTCATACTGGTGCTCCTCTACATGGGCCTCTACTACAAGCGCGCCGGTTGGATCGCCTGCATCGCTCTGGTTACCAACCTGCTGTTGCTGATGGGCTTCCTCGTATCGTTCGGCGCCGTGCTGACCCTCCCGGGTATTGCCGGTATCGTGCTGACGATGGGTATGGCCGTCGATGCAAACGTCATCATCAACGAACGTATCAAGGAGGAGCTCCGCTCGGGCAAGGGCATGGGCCTCTCGGTTGCCGACGGTTACCGGAATGCTTATTCGGCCATCATCGACGGTCAGCTGACCACAATCATTACCGGTATCGTGCTGTTCATCTTCGGTACGGGTCCGGTTCAGGGCTTCGCTACCACCCTTATCATCGGTATCATCACCTCGGTGCTGACCTCGATCTTTGTAACGCGTCTGATTATTGACGCCGTTGTGGCCAAGAACCCGCAGAAGATGTCCTTCTCGCGCAAATGGTCTGAGAAGCTCCTCTCGAATACCAAGTTCGACTTCATCGGCAAACGCCGCATTGCATACTGGTTCTCCGGAACCCTGCTGGTACTCTCGATCGGCTCGTTCTTCATCCGTGGCTTCAATACCGGCGTCGAGTTCACCGGCGGCCGTGCCTATGTAGTTCGTTTCGACCAGTCGGTATCTGCCGAGACAGTGCGCCAGAAACTCGAAAACGTATTCCCGGGCGATGCCAAGAGCGTCAGCCTCGAGGTTAAGCAGTATGGCGGCGACAACCAGATGCGTATCGTAACGCAGTACAAGTACGACGATACGTCGGATGGGGCTACTGCCGAAATCGATTCGCTGATCTACAACTCATTGAAGGATCTCTATACGTACGATATCACTCTTGAAGGCTTTACGAATACCCAGGAGGATGTCAACGGTATCATTTCGGCCGACAAGATCGGACCTTCGATTGCCCGCGACATGACCCGTTCGGCCGTTCTGGCGGTAGTCTTCTCGCTGATCGCGATCGCACTCTACATCATCATGCGATTCAAGAAGTGGCAGTGGGGTATGGGAGCCGTCGTTTCGCTGACTCACAACGCCCTGCTCGTGATGGGTATCTTCTCGCTGCTGTACGGCGTACTGCCGTTCGCAATGGAGGTTAACCAGTCGTTCATCGCGGCGATCCTGACCATCATCGGTTACTCGATCAACGATACGGTGGTGATCTTCGACCGTATCCGCGAATACCAGGCCCTCTATCCCAAGCGTTCGATCCGCGAAAATATCAACAAGGCGATCAACTCGACCCTCTCGCGTACGATGAATACCTCGGGTACGACATTCGTAACCCTGTTGGCAATCTTCATCTTCGGCGGCGAGGTGATCCGCGGATTCGTCTTCGCGCTGATGTTCGGTATCGTGGTAGGTACCTATTCGTCGGTATTCGTTGCGACACCGGTTGCTTACGAGCTGATGAAGAAACACTCCAAGGCGGAAGCAAAGGAGGCAAAATAAAAAATCCTCATTCCGAAAATAGCATTGGAACACCCGCAGATGTTTGCGGGTGTTCTTTTTTTGTGTTACTTTTGTGTAAACATAGTTTCGACAAATGGACTTCATTCATATAACGTTTATCGACATAGTCGACATCTTTCTGGTAGCGTTGGTGATGTATTACATCTACCGCGTGACGCGCGGAACGAATGCCCCGAGTATCATTACGGGTATCGTCGTACTCTATCTGATGTGGGTGATTGTACGGGCGTTGAACATGGAGTTGCTGTCGGCGATTCTGGGCCATTTCATCGGGGTGGGCGTGATAGCGTTGATAGTGGTGTTCCAGCCCGAAATAAGGCGGTTCCTGCAGATGATAGGCCTCAGGCAGAATCAACAAAACTTCTTTTCACGCATATTCGATTCGGACGGCGATTCGCAGCTGGATGTTGCGCCGGTCGTGAAGGCCTGCATCGACATGTCGGAGACCAAGACCGGTGCGTTGATCGTCATACAGCAGAAAAGCGATCTGAGTCTGATTGCCGAGGGGGGTATTGCGATCGATTCGCTGGTATCGTCATCGTTGCTTGAGAATCTGTTTTTCAAGAATTCGCCGTTGCACGACGGTGCGGTAATCCTGAACAAGGGACGTATCGTGGCGGCGCGGTGCATATTGCCGTCGACGCAGCTGCAGGTCCCCAAGTCGTACGGTACGCGGCATCGGGCGGCATTGGGCATGAGTGAGGTATCGGATGCGATCGTGCTGGTTGTGTCGGAGGAGACCGGCGGCATCTCGATCGCACAGGGCGGAGTGATAAAACGTGATATTGCGCCCGAAAATCTGCAGTCGATTCTGATGCGGCGGCTCAACATGAATGTCAAGCGCAGCCGTTCGGCCGATCGCTTTTTCCGCAAGTTCCGTCGTCAGTAGCTATCGTTTGTTGAGGATAATCTATTGATATACAATTTGTTTTGGTTTTAGATTCCGCGGTTTTCTCCGTCGGGATCCACTGCGTTTTTGAGGCTGGTTGCAAATTGTTACAGATAAGCATCTCTTGCTTACGGATTGTAATTACAAGTGGCTTTTCAGGTGTAAATCGACTTCAAAACAGCCTTGCAGAGGCCGCCGTAAGCAAATATTCCGACGAAAAATATCCTAATTTCGAAAAATTATTATAAATTTGAAGCCGGATCACCCGCAGATTCAGGTGGTTGTTGTGCGTAATTGGGTGGTTGTCACTCGCTTGCGGCAAAATATTCCAAGTTACGATTTATTATTTATGAAAATTGAATTGCGTAGTGCCCTTTCGCTCAAGGGCAGAAAGATGGCCGGAGCCCGTGCATTGTGGCGGGCAAACGGCATGAAGGACGATCAGATGGGTAAACCGGTGATAGCCGTTGTCAATTCGTTCACGCAATTTGTGCCCGGTCATACGCATCTTCACGAGATCGGACAGAAGGTCAAGGCGTGGATCGAGGCAAAAGGCTGTTTCGCCGCCGAATTCAATACCATAGCCATCGACGACGGTATCGCTATGGGTCACGATGGCATGCTCTATTCGCTGCCTTCGCGCGAGGTGATTGCCGACAGTATCGAATACATGTGCAATGCACACCGTGTCGATGCGATGATCTGCATATCGAACTGTGACAAGATAACTCCCGGAATGTTGATGGCGGCCATGAGGCTCAATATCCCGGCGGTGTTCGTGTCGGGCGGCCCGATGGAGGCCGGACATGCCGACGGCCGCGACTGGGACCTGATAGACGCCATGGTCAAGGGTGCCGATCCGACTGTCAGTGACGAGGAGCTTTCGCGGATCGAGTGTGCGGCCTGTCCGACGTGCGGATGCTGTTCGGGCATGTTTACGGCAAATTCGATGAACTGTCTGACCGAGGTGCTCGGAATGTCGCTGCCCGGTAACGGTACCGTAATGGCTACACATCGCGAACGCGAGGAGTTGTTCCACCGTGCCGCCGAACTGATCGTTGACAATGCTTTTCGCTATTACCGTGACGGCGATACGTCGGTATTGCCGCGTTCGATCGCCACGAAGGAGTCTTTCTGCAATGCCATGTCGCTCGACATAGCGATGGGTGGCTCGACCAATACGGTTCTGCACCTGCTGGCAGTAGCCTATGAGGCTGGCGTGGATTTCAAGATGTCCGATATTGACAAGTTGTCGCGGAGGGTGCCGGTTCTGTGCAAGGTGGCACCGAACTGTCACTACCATGTTCAGGATGTCAACCGTGCCGGTGGCATTATGGGTATTCTGGGTGAACTGGATCGTGCCGGGCTGATCGACCGCAATGCAAAACATGTTGCGGCAGCCTCGCTGGGCGAGCTGATCGACCGTTACGATGTTATGCGTAACGGCGGAGATGAGGCTCTGCGCAAGATATATCTGGCGGCTCCGGGCGGCAGGTTCAGTATCGAGATGGGCTCGCAGGCCAACTATTACGATTCGCTGGATCTGGATCGCAAGGCGGGCTGTATTCGCTCGGTCGAGAATGCTTACAGCCGTGATGGCGGTCTGGCGGTGCTGTTCGGGAACGTGGCACGGAAGGGCTGTATCGTCAAGACGGCCGGAGTCGATGCCTCGATTCTGCATTTCGAGGGTACGGTTCGGGTCTACGATTCTCAGGAAAAGGCTGCGGACGGCATCCTGTCGGGCGAGGTAAAGGCCGGAGATGTAGTTGTGATCCGCTACGAGGGTCCGAAGGGGGGCCCGGGGATGCAGGAGATGCTCTATCCGACGTCGTACCTCAAGTCGGTGCATCTCGACAAGCAGTGCGCACTGTTGACCGACGGCCGTTTTTCAGGCGGAACGTCGGGCCTGTCGATCGGGCACGTATCGCCCGAGGCGGCTGCGGGAGGCGAGATCGGCCTGCTCGAAAACGGCGACCGGATCGTAATCGATATCCCGTCGCGTCAGATAGAGGTGCAGTTGGACGAGAATACGTTGGCTGAACGCCGTGCGGCGAAACTGGCTGCCGGCGGATTCCGCCCCGACCGCGATCGAAATGTGAGCCGTGCGCTGCGGGCCTATGCTTCGATGGTGGCTTCGGCCGATCTGGGAGGCGTAAGAGTTGTTGAATAGTATACGGAGAGAAGAAAATAGAACTATATGGATGAAAAAAAACGCATATCCGGTGCGAATGCATTGTTGGATGCATTGGTCGCCGAGGGTGTCGATACGGTATTCGGATACCCGGGCGGCTCGATCATTCCGATCTACGATGCATTGTACGATTACGGAGGCCGGCTGCGACATATTTTTACGAGGCATGAACAGGGGGCGGTACATGCCGCCGAGGGTTATGCCAGGGCTACGGGAGGCGTCGGCGTATGTTTTGCGACGTCGGGCCCCGGCGCGACAAACCTGTTGACGGGTATTGCCGATGCGATGATCGACTCGACGCCGATCGTATGTGTGACGGCTCAGGTGCAGGTCAAGGCGCTCGGGACAGATGCCTTTCAGGAGGCGGACATGATCAGCATGACCACCCCCATAACCAAATGGAACTATCAGATAGTGTCGGCCGACGAGATTCCGGCAGCCGTGGCGAAGGCTTTTTATATCGCTCGTACGGGACGTCCGGGACCTGTCGTGCTGGACATAACCAAAAACTCGCAGACCGAGATGGTCGATTTCGAGTATAAGCGCTGCGAAGGGTTGCGCAGTTACAAGGCGCACCCGAAACTGAACGAGCAGGCCATAGCGCAATGTATCGAGATGCTGAACGCGGCTGAACGTCCTCTGATCATTTTCGGCCAGGGCGTCAAGCTGTCGGGCGGCGAAAGGGCTCTGATCGAGTTGAGCGAAAAGGGATCGATACCGGCCGCCTCGACGCTGTTGGGACTGTCGGCCATGCCGAGTTCTCATCCCAATTATGTGGGGATGGTCGGCATGCACGGGAATGTGGCTCCGAACCGCATGACACAGCAGTGCGATGTGCTGCTGGCTGTTGGCATGCGGTTCAGCGACCGCGTTACGGGCGATCTGTCGACCTACGCCAAACAGGCCCGGATAATACATATCGATATCGATCCGTCGGAGTTGAATCGTGTGGTAAAACCATATCTGGCGATCAATGCCGATGCCCGTGAAGCCCTGGAGGCTATCGGCCGCGGCATAGAGCGTCGTGACCGCAATGCATGGTTTGATTATGCGGCCGAGCAGAACCGTATCGAATATGACGAGGTGATCGTTCACGACCTGCATCCCGCAAAGGAGCGTCTGACGATGGGTGAGGTTGTCGACCGGATTTCGAGAGCTGCGGGCGACGATGCCATCTTTGTTACCGATGTCGGTCAGCAACAGATGATTGCGGCCCGTTATTCGCGTTACCGTTCGACCCGCAGTATGATCACCTCGGGCGGTCTGGGAACGATGGGATACGGTTTCCCGGCAGCCATCGGCGCAAAGTTCGGCGTGCCGGATCGTGAAGTGGTGCTGTTCGTGGGCGACGGAGGCTTCCAGATGACGATGCAGGAGCTCGGAACGGTCATGGAGTGGGGCATAGATGTCAAGATCGTAATACTCAACAACAGCTTCCTGGGTATGGTCCGTCAGTGGCAGGAGCTCTTCTATGACAAACGTTATTCGTCGACGCGGATGGTCAATCCCGATTTCTGCAAGATCGCCGAGGCCTACAACATAGCCTCGCGGCGGGTCATCACCCGTGAGGAACTGAAGGCCGGTATCGAAGAGATGTTCGCAACGAAAGGGGCATACCTGCTCGAGGTCTGCACCGATGAGGAGGACAACGTGTTCCCGATGATACCCTCGGGTGCCGACATATCGGATATTATCTATGGCGAGTAAAAGTGGAGAGGATTTGATTATGGAGACGAAAGAATATATCGTTTCGGCCTTTACTGAGAATGCCGTAGGCGTGCTGATCCGCATAACGGCGGCCTTCATGCGGCGAAAGGTCAATATCGAAAGCATCAAGGTCTCGCATTCGTCGATCGAGGGGGTGAGTGTGTTCACGATCGTCGCGCACACGACCCAGGAGACCATCGAAAATATCGTTCGGCAGATACGGCGTATCGTGGATGTGATCAAGGCCGATTATTATGTTGCCGACAACGTTCTGAGTCAGGAGATCGCACTGTTCAAGGTTAACCTCGGGATCTTCGAGGACCAGACGATCGAACAGATTGCATCGCACCACACCCTGCGTGTGATAGACATAACGCCCGAGTGCGTCATACTCCGCAAAACGGGATTCCGCGAGGAGATCAGCGCCCTGGCCGCCGAGCTCAAGGAGCGCGGCCTGCTCATACAGGTATCGCGTTCGGGATCGGTGATACTCTACGACGAACCTTCTGAAAAGGAGTTGTTCGGGATGGAATGATAATGGATTTTTTTGAATTGTCAACGCTATAAATTTTTAGAAAAATGGCAAAGATGAATTTTGGCGGGGTCGAAGAGAATGTCGTAACCCGCGAAGAGTTTCCGCTCAGCAAGGCACGCGAGGTGCTCAAGGATGAAGTAATAGCCGTCATCGGTTACGGAGTTCAGGGACCGGGCCAGTCGCTCAACCTGAAGGACAACGGTTTCAATGTCATCGTGGGTCAGCGCAAGGACTCGAAGACGTGGGACAAGGCCGTAGCAGACGGTTGGGTTCCGGGAAAGGACCTGTTCGATATCGAAGAGGCATGCAAACGCGGTACTATCATTCAGTATCTGTTGTCGGATGCGGGTCAGATTGCCGTATGGCCTACCGTGAAGAAGCACCTGACGGCCGGCAAGGCACTCTACTTCTCGCACGGCTTCGGCATCACCTACAATGACCGTACTGGCATCGTTCCGCCGGCCGACGTGGATGTGATCATGATCGCTCCGAAGGGTTCGGGAACGTCGCTGCGCCGTCTGTTCCTTGAGGGCAAGGGACTCAATTCGAGCTATGCCATCTATCAGGATGCTACGGGCCGCGCTTACGACCGTGTCATTGCACTCGGTATCGGCGTCGGATCGGGATACCTGTTCGAAACCACCTTCAAGAAGGAGGTATATTCGGACCTTACCGGTGAACGCGGTTCGCTGATGGGTGCCATCCAGGGATTGTTCGCCGCTCAGTACCAGGTGCTGCGCGAGAATGGACACACCCCATCGGAGGCATTCAACGAAACGGTCGAGGAGCTGTCGCAGAGCCTGATGCCGCTGATCGCCGAGAACGGTATGGACTGGATGTATGCCAACTGTTCAACTACGGCGCAGCGCGGTGCACTCGACTGGTGGCGTCCGTTCCGGGATGCTGTTCTGCCGGTATTCCGCAAGCTGTACGAGAGTGTGAAGAGCGGCAACGAGGCTCAGATCTCGATCGATGCGAACAGCAAGCCCGACTATCGCGAGAAGCTGAATGCCGAGTTGAAGGAGCTGCGTGAAAGTGAGATGTGGAAGGCCGGAGCTACGGTACGTGACCTTCGTCCCGAGCGCAGCAAATAGCCTTGTACGATCCTGAAAAGGTTTGATTCGGGCGGACAGTCCTTGAAAACAGGAACTGTCCGTCTTTTTTGTGCATATGGGTTAAGGTTATGCTGCGGAGCACCGGCATTAGCAGATGCCTGCCGGCGGAGGATGAGATGTGACGGGTAGTAGTCAGATGTGCGGTAGTCACGTGAACGGTTGCTTTCCGCCAGGTCCTCAGTTCCCGTTGAAAACAGGCAGGCCGGATACTCTGATCAAGTATCCGGCCTGCCTTGAAATTGATATTCAGACTCTATTTTTTACCGTAATTTGGGTCTATTTTCCGGTCGACGAAGTATGTCACGATGATTGTCGCGATGCAGCAAATCATCACCATCCAGAAGAAGTTGACATATCCGATAGCCTCCTGTATGTAGCCTGCGAACATTCCCGGTATCATCATGCTCAATGCCATGAAACCGGTACAGATGGCGTAGTGCGAGGTTTTGAATTCACCGTCCGAGAAGTACATCATGTAGAGCATGTATGCGGTGAAGCCGAAACCGTAGCCGAACTGTTCGATAGCGATGGCGATCGAGATGTATACGAGGTTCGAGGGCTGGAATATCGAGAGGTAGACGAACGTCAGGCATGGCAGGGTCATGCAAGCGGCCATTACCCAGAGTGACTTTTTGAGACCGACCTTCGATGCGTAGAGTCCGCCGAGGATACCGCCCAGTGTCAGGAACAGCACTCCGACCGTACCGTAGACGATACCGGTATTTGCGGTGCTCAGACCGAGTCCGCCGAGATCCTTTGCAGCGACCAGGAACGGCATGCACATCTTGATGAGGAACGCCTCGGGCAGACGGTAGAGCAGCATGAATACGATAGCGATCCATACGTACGGCTTCTTGAAGTAGGTCACGAACGAACGGGCGAACTCCTTGAAGATAGCGCTTCCGGTTTTGGTTTCGCCTTCGAGGGTTGACTTGTCGGCCTGCGGTTTGGGGATTATGAATGTGTGGTAGAGAGTTACCACGCTGAATATTATGGCCGAGATGAGCAGTGTGAGCGACCATGAACGGGGAATGTTACCGCTCTTGAGTTCGATCATACCGGCAATTGCCACCAGCACGCCCTGGCCGAAGATCGAAGCCAGACGGTAGAACGTGCTTCGGATACCGACGAAGGCCGCCTGATTGCTCTGCGAGAGCGCGATCATGTAGAAACCGTCGGCCGCGATGTCGTGTGTTGCCGAGGCAAAGGCGGTTATCAGGAAGAGTACAAGCGTTACGGTAAACATGCTTATGGGAGTTTGTCCCGAAGCGATCATGTCGGCCGAGGGCCTTGGCAGGGTGAGGAATAGGAGTATCAAGGCTGCTGACATGACCATCTGCATGGTTACGGTCCACCATCTTTTGGTTTTGATGATGTCCACGAAGGGGCTCCAGAAGGGTTTGATGAACCACGGCAGGTAGAGCAGACTGGTGAACATCGCCATTTCACCGTTCGGAACACCCATCTTGGTGAACATGATTACCGAGATGTTGTTTACGATGAAATAGGGGATACCTTGGGCAAAATAGAGGGTCGGGACCCATGCCCAGGGAGATATTGTTTTCTTTGAACCCATACTGTATTGTTTTGAAAAGTTTGTTCAGTTGATCAATAGCGTTTTTCGATCACCGTCTTCGGGAAGTAGTGTTCGAGAATCTGGCGGTACGAGTAGCCCTTCGAACCCATTACGGCAGCACCGATCTGGCAGAGGCCGACGCCGTGTCCCCAGCCTGCGCCGCGCAGGATGAATCCGCCGTCATCGCGGCGGTCGACAACGAATGCCGACGAGTAGAGGTGAGACTTCGAGAAGGCCTTGCGGATTATGAGCTCCTTGCCGATGGTCATCGTACGTTTGGTGCCGACCACCTTGAGGCGGATCAGACGGCCCGAAACGCCGCGCTCGACGGGCTGCAGGTCGGTGACCGTACCAAAATCTATGCCCAGGCGTTCGCGGATCAGATCCGACAGCTGCTGCTGCGAGAACTCCTCGCGCCAGCGGAAGAAGTTGTGGGTCTCCTGGTCGTACGAGTTGAGGACCTCCGAGAGGACCTTCTTGTCGTGGGTGTTGCAGAAGATATCCGCGGGTTCCGACTCGATCCATTTGCGGGCATTCTCCTCGACGGTCAGATCGAGCGATGTGTCATCCTTCGGGGCGTCGTAGACGCGGGTCAGGTAGGGGTGCACGACCGGTTCCCAGACATTCTCGAAACGTTCGGCCACGCCGCCGCAGCACTTCGAGAAGCGGGCGTCGCACGTCTTGCCTTCGTATGCGATCACTTCGCCGCGCGTCTGGGCAATGGCCTGACGTACTACCTCGGTCGAGGCGCGGTTGATGCCCTGATAGCGCTGGCAGTGGTCGTCGGCGCAGACATCGAAGTTGGTGTGGTCCTCGCGGTCGAACCAGCGGATATATTCGTCTTCGGTGCGGGTCTCGGTCTTGTACTCCGTGGCAGCTTTTTCGAGCGATGCCGATTTCTCCTTCTGGGCGATGAGCCAGCTGCGCGAGATGACCGCATGGGCCTTGAGCAGTTCGAGCGACGAGGTGGCGCTCATCTCGGACGAGATGACGCTCAGCAGATAATCTTCGATGTCGAGTATGTTGATAGCCGTGAGTTTGTCGTCCTCCTCGATGAACCGCAGCGCCCCCTTGAACGACTGGTTCTCCTTGCGCTCCCAGTGGAAATTGATGCCGATCACCACATCCTGCAGTTCGAACTCCGAGGCTTCGTAATCTACGGGCGTAAATTCGACGGGGAGTTTGACTTCGCGTTTGCCCTTGTCGTTTGCGAGGAAGACATGACCCTCTTCGAGGCTTATGGTATTTGCGCCTTCGAACTTTTCGCCGCCGTATTCGAATGCTCCCTTGAGGTTGAAGCTGATTCGGGGCGAGTACATTATACCTACTGAAAGTTTCATAGTGCGAGATTTTCGATTTTGTGTTTGAACTCATCGAACTGTTCGTCCGAGAATGTGAGTTGGCCGAACATGTCGGCAATTGTTTCCGGTTCCCGGGCGAGGCGGTCGAAATCCTCCTTGCGGGGCAGGATCAGTACTCCGCCGAAATCCACGGCTCCCGGGCTGAAGACGATCTTCTGGCCGTCCTCGGCGAAGAATTGACGGGGACGGTGTTCGCGACGCGGGAAGAGGGCTACACGCCACATGTCGCCGTCGCGCAGCGCTATGAGGTTGACCATCGGTTCGGGCTCTCGGGCAACGGTCTCTCCGACCGCCTCCATGACCTTCATGATGGCATCGACCAGAGTCTGCCGGCAGGCGCTTTCGAGGATGACGATATGGCGGACATAGTTGTCCAGAGTCTTGATGGTCAGTTTGTCGGTCTTGAGCAGGACCTTGTCGGCAGCCTTCATTTCGGCCTCGACGGGCATGTAGTCGCGGTCGCCGGCCTGGAAATGGAAGTGATCCGGAGCCGAGGCGCCGCACTTCGGGCCGTTGTAGAAGATCGACCATTCGGTCAGCTCTGCAGCCAGATCAAGCATGTCGCCGGCGCGTTCGGCCGTCATCCGCTGGTCGGTATGCGAGCGGTCGGGAATGGTCAGGTGGTGCCGGAAAATGGGATACGGATTGATCAGAACCGTATAACGTTTGAAGTCGATTCCCTCCTGCTCGGCGGGTCGGTTTTCGCTGCACAGGAAGCAGCGTCGTTCGGCAATGGTCTTGCTGTCGACCTTGGCGGCCGTCGAGCGGATACGTCCCGGATTGAAGGTTACGGGCATACGGTATTTGCCGAATTTTACTTCGGCGACCTGAACCGAGTTCAGGTCGTCGAAGTTTTTACGGGCCGTAGGCCATTGCTCCAGTTGAGAAGCGATCAGTTCCTTGACTCTCTGTTGAAGCATGGGCATCTATTTGTTGGCTTTGTTGAGTTGCTGGCGGGCGCGGAACTCGATGGTACGTACCCGATCCTTGAATGTATTGTTGTTGTTCTCTTTGTCGATGCTGAGCGTAGCGTCGGAGTTGTCCTCCCAGCGGCGGCAGAGGTAGAGCGGCTCGTAGATACGGCCGATCTGGTAGCGGCGCGAGATTGCCAGTACGACGGCATAGTCCTCGCCATAGCTGGTGTTGGGAAGCTTGATGGCCCGCAGCATCGGGGTATAGAATGCGCGCGGAGCTCCGAAGCCGTTGATACGCAGACCGTTGTTGCGGCCGTTTTCGGGAGTCCACTCGCGGTGGTCGATGATGCCCGGGGGCAGCATCTCGAGATTGAAGTTGACGATCTTGTAGGAACCGATCACGGCGCCGCACTTCTGCTCGTAGAATGCGTCGACAACCTTCTGGAGGGTATTCTCGTCGATGTAGAGGTCGTCGCTGTCGAGCTGTACGGCGAACTTGCCGCAACGGGGATCCATGATTGCGCGGTTCCAGCAGCCGCCGATACCGAGGTCGTTGCGCTCGGGAACGATGTGGATGATACGTTCATCGGTAGCCGAGAGTTCGTTGAGGATCTTTGTGGTATCGTCGGTTGAGTGGTTGTCGACCACGATCAGGTTGAACGGGAACGAGGTCTTCTGCATCAGCACCGATTTCACGGCATCGGCAATCGTGCGGGCGCGGTTGCGGACCGGAATGATTACCGAAGCCTCGACGGGGAAGTTGCATTCGTTGAAGTCGATCGGCTGGAATTCGGGTTTGAGGTATGCGCCGGCATCCTTCAGATACTGCGTGCAGGCCTGTTCCATTTCGATCTGTACGGCGCGGTTTGCCGGATTGACATAGTCGAACATCTTTTCGCCCGAAGTGCGGGTATCGAGTTCGATCTCGGTGTAGAGGAATTCGGCCAGACGCATGATCTCACCCTGCAGCGAGAGTTTGAGGCGCAGGTCATAGAGCGCTGCGAACTGGTATTCGACATCCATCTTCTCAACGGCCTTTCGGAGCTTGTCGCTCTTGATGACCAGCACCGATCCGAAATTGAAATCGTTTCGCAGACTGCCGGCCTGATAGTCGATCACCGGATGCGGGGTGATCTTGCCCTCCTTGCTCTCGTAGTAGTTCGAGTAGAGCATTGCGGCATCGGTATCTTCGCCCACCTCGATGAAGCGGTCCAGCGAATAGTAACCCATCTGCAGGGCAATCGGTTTGGTATAGAGCATCGTGTAAGGCGTTTTGACCTCAGCGGCTATCTTTCGGATCGTTTCGGTCCGGTTCAGGTCGCCGGCTACACATACCTCGGCTACGATGGCACTCTCGGCAAGCTGTTTTTTCGTCTGGGCCAGGTCTTCCTGAGGGCCGTCGGCGATAAAGCAGGTTATCAGTTTTTCCATAGTTAAGTGGTTCTCGGTTGTGCCAAGACCCGCCTCTTCGTGAAGCAGGTCTCGGCGGTTAATAATATTTGTTGTTCGTTATTTGTTTTCTGTCAGGAAATTCATTATTTCACCCATAATCCGGACCCGGTCGCTCGATCCGATGATCGTCTCGAACGGGAAGCCGAGTACTACTATCTTCTGCTCGCCGTCGTAAGCCACTCCGGCCGACATGCTCGTATCCTGATAGCGGTAGATGCGCATTGCGCCGTCGCCGGCCGGTTCGAGGGCATCGGGTGCCTCGACGCGGTAGAGCGGTTCGCCGGTTGCGGTTGTGAAGGTGCAGGGGCTGAAGGCGAAGCGGTTGATCGAACCGTCGACCGGCATGACATTACCTGTCTGGCTCGAGTGGTTGTTACGCTGTGTAAAGTGGAGCTTGTCGCGCAGGAACTCGATAGCAACCGTATCGCGTTCGATGACCGGATCGCTACCTACATATGCACCGGTCAGCAGCAGAGGGATGTTCAGGTCGCTCATCGTCGAGAGCTGTGCCATCAACTCGGGGGTATAGACAGCGAACTGGGGTTCTTTACCGTTGAACGAATGGGTTGTACGTTGCTCGCCCATGATGAGGTCGACAGCGGCGTATGGCAGAACATCGAAGTCGGGATTTTCGAATGCTGCGCGGCTGCAGGAGATAAATCCGCGGCCCGAAGCAGCCAAAGCGGCGCCGTGCAGCGATGTGAAGTCGAAGGAATTACCCTTGACGATCGAGTTGAATCCTTCCGAACCGCTTGCACCCCAGCCCGGGCAGTCGTCATCGAGCCACGGCGAGGAGCGGTAGAAATCGTACTGGCGGCCCACGTAATGTGTGTCGTAACCGTCGGCAACACCTTCATCGTCCCACCATGCCAGACCCGACATGTCGCCGGTGTCGAATGAGAGCGGGGCGGAGATACGCGTGAAACCGTTGACGATCAGGACGGGGCGCTGGCCCTCGAACAGACATGCCGACAACTCTTCGCTGGGCATGCTTTCGCCGCCGTCGTTCACGGCCGTCACTCTGAACGAGTATTGCTGGCCCCATTCGGGCAGTTCGATTTCGATGCTGTTGCCGTTGACCTTGACGCCGTTATCGAAACCGGCATCTCCTTTACGGGTATAGAGTCGGTACGAAGTCGGATTTGCGGTCGGCTCGAGCGGATCGGGCTGGGCGACCCAGCTGAGACGGATGCGGCGGCCTTCGAGCGGCGTGATGCAGAACTCGAGCGGCTGGAGCGGCTGGATTACGCAGTCGCCGCCGTTGAGGAAACGGGCCATGGCCTTGTATATGGCACGGCTGACAGCAAAACGGAATCGCGGATCGAGGCTGTAGCGCATGTCGGCCAGATTCTGGTGCGAGAGCAGTTCGAGCAGCATCGACGGGACGTCGGGTTTCCAAGCTTCGTTGTAGGATGCGTCGCGCAGGTCGCGGACGGTCCAGTCCTCGTTGAACTCCGTACGGATGTCGGAAGCGATCTGCGACTGTACCATGTCGGCCAGCGTACGGTTGATGAACTTCTCATCGCCGTTCGAGAAGCGGCCCATATATTCGTTGTCACCGTCGTAGGTGCTGTATATCGAGAGCGTACCGATGATCGAAGAGTCTGGCGTGCAGCCTGCATCGGTATGGAATGCGAACGACAGGTCGATCGGGACATTCATCTCATGGAGCAGGTGGTTGACCCAGAGCGAACGCGAACGGTAGTCGTCATTGTAGTCGTTCTTGAAAGCGGTGGGGGAGTATACGCTGTCGGGCATGCCGGCGGTCTGGAGGTAGTATCTCGAACCCTCGGCATAGGCGAGCGAACCGCTGAGCATTTTGTCGGCACCGCGGGCTACGCGGCCCCAGCCGCCGCCGAAACGTACGGCATCGGTCGAGACGAGGCTGCCGGCAGGGGAGTTTTCGGATGCACGGACCGTTACCGAACCGGTTTCGGGATTGTTTCCGGCAGCGAAATCGAATGTGCCCAGGTAGTACCACGTACGGCCGTCGGCACGCTGATCGACCTCGAAGCGTGTCGTACCGCCCGTATGTTTAACCTCATAGAGGGCTCGTCCGGCCTTCTGGCCGTCATTGCCCCACGATACGTAGACGGCATAGCGGCCGCCGTTTTCGAATGTGGGCTGGTATGTTACGTAGTTCTTGTCGTGTTTCTTGTCGGACGAGATCTGCAGGTAGGTTCCCTGACGGAACGGATTCTCGTCGGCATAGAGTATCGGGGCATGGGCGTATCCCTCTCCGATCTCTTCCCATTTGCCCTTGCGGACCAATGCTTTGCGATCCTTTCCGTCGTTGTCTATGACGATCATCTCTTTCTGGACGTCACGTTCGCGGGGGGTGTATACCTCTGCGCCGGCGCTTTCGAGCATCGGGATGAGGTATGTATTAACATATCCTGTTGAGGAGATATCCTCGACGGTCGAGAAGCAGCGGGCACGCTGCCACTCCCAGCGGTTGAGAGTCGGTTCGTAGAACCAGCCGTGGCTGGGCCATACGGCTATAGTCTTTCCGGAGAGTCCTTTTGTCGGAGCTTCGGCGTCGAGACGTTTTACAGTCTGGCCGTGTTCACGCACGACGAGATTTTTGGGATTAGGGAGGAAGTCGGCAATCGGACGACCGAATACGGTCAGTTCGAATGGGGTCAGATCGTAGGCTTCACCCAGCGAGTCACGGATTTCGGATTCGATTTCGGCGATAGTCTCTTCGCGGATGGCATGGCGCTGAATCGAGGGGTTCAGTTCTATTACGAAACCGTCATCGGACATTGTAACGGTGTCGATGCGACAGGTGCTGAGGCTAATGTTGCACAGTCTGTTGAGCAGGCTTGTATCGGCTTGCTGCGCGGAGGCTGATTGCATGACGATAACCATCAACAACAGGAGAAAAGTTTTTTTCATAGTTGTTGGTTTAGGTTCTGGAAAATATTGTTGTATGTTAGTAGTCGAACATTTTTGTATTTGACCATCCAAATATAGGGTTTATTTTTGGAATACTCAACTGTCGGGCGAATTAATTGAGGTTTTTATGGTTTATTCGACAAAAGAGCTTATCTTTGTAATTTCATTGTGAGCTAATTGCTTGTCGAAGAAAGATTTTTAACTGGTAAACATATTTTTTTAACACGGGAACAGACTATGTATATTATTGCTGACAGCGGTTCGACCAAAACACAATGGTGTGCGGTCGGCACTGCAGGAGATGCGGTCTCCTACTACACTTCGGGCATCAATGCTGTGATGATGACCCGCGAACAGATCATGTCCGTGCTGACGGACGAATATACCGGCCCGCGAGAGGGTGTGGATGCGGTATATTTCTACGGGGCCGGATGCGGTCCGTCGTTTGCCGATGCTACGGCTGTTTTGGTGTCGGCCGTCTCGGAATTCTTCGGATGTAAGAATGTCGAGGCTACGACCGATCTGATGGCTGCGGCGCGTGCATTGTGCGGTAAGGAGCCCGGAATCGCATGTATCCTGGGTACGGGTGCCAATTCGTGCTATTACGACGGCCGTGAGATCGTCAAGAATGTCCGCCCGCTCGGGTTCATCCTGGGTGATGAGGGCAGCGGCGCCGTGATGGGAAAGAAACTGTTGGCAAATGTCCTGAAGGGGATCTTCCCGGAGGATCTGTGCAAGATGTTCTATGAGGACTATCCCTACGAGTATGCCGAGTTCATCGCGAACGTATACCGCAAGCCGATGCCTCAGCCGAACCGTTTCATGGCCAGCATGACCCGCTTCCTGTCGAAGCACATCGACCGCGAGGAGTGCTCGAAACTGGTCGAGGATTCGTTTGCCGAGTTCGTCGAGCGCAACGTCCTCCAGTATCCGCAGGCCAAGGAGTGCCCGATAGCCTTTGTCGGCAGCATAGCATACTATTTCAGACCTCAGCTGGAGAAGGTCCTCGCAAAATACGGATTGCGTCTGGGACGTATTTCGCAGGTCCCGATGGAGGGTCTGGTCGAATATCACCAAGCAAACAAGTAGAAAGTTTCAAAATACGAATATCGTTATGTCCGAATTTATCAAAATTACCGAGCAGTCGTCGCTCTACGACAATCTGGAACAGATGAGCGTAACCGAATTGCTCACCCACATGAATGATGAGGATGCCAAGGTGGCCGGCGCTGTCCGCAAATCGATTCCCGTAATGGCCCAGCTGGTCGAGAAGATCGTCGAGCGCATGGAGAAGGGTGGTCGAGTATTCTATATCGGAGCCGGTACGAGCGGCCGTCTGGGTGTGCTGGACGCATCCGAACTGCCTCCCACGTACGGTGTTACGCCCGATCTGGTGATCGGTCTGATTGCCGGCGGCGACCGTGCGCTGCGAAATGCCGTCGAGTCGGCCGAGGATGACCTGAGCAAGGCTTGGAAAGAGTTGCAGGCATTCGAGGTGAACGAACTCGACACCTTGATCGGAATCGCCGCTTCGGGAACGACGCCTTATGTTATCGGCGGTCTGCGCGATGCGCGTGCGAACGGTCTGCTGACCGGTTCGATCACCTGCAACCCGAACTCTCCGGTAGCTGCCGAGGCCGAGTATGCCATGGAGGCTATCGTAGGTCCGGAGTTTGTTACCGGTTCGACGCGCATGAAGTCGGGTACGGCACAGAAGCTGATGCTCAACATGTTGAGCACCTCGATCATGATCCGCCTGGGACGTGTCAAGGGCAACCGCATGGTGAACATGCAGCTGACCAATGCCAAACTGTGGGATCGCGGTACGCGCATGATCATGAATTCGACTGATCTTTCGTACAACGATGCCCATGCTTTGCTTGAGAAGTACGGTTCGGTGAAGAAGGCACTGGCCGCATACAAGGGCGAAGAGTAGTCGCGGTGGAGGAGGGGGCAACCCTGATTGGCAGAGTATGGCCTCCGGAGAGCGTTGTACTCGTCCTCTACACGATAAAACAATATGACACCAGAAGCGCCGTCAAGGTTTCGGAAAATTCCGGCCTTGACGGCGCTTCTGTTTTGTGTTAGTTGTCCGGATCTCTTGGAACAGTACCGGCTGACGGATTTTGCGGGGGCTGACAGTTGTTGCGGACGGCCGATACCCGAATTCCGTCAGTGGCAGGTCGTCTGGATTTTAGAGTCCGAATTCGCGCTTGAGCTCCTCGGTGGCGTCGAGTTTCTCCCAGCTGAAGAATTCGATTTCGGTCTCGACCTGCTTGCCGTCACGCCAAACCTTCTCGACACGTTTGAAGGGGCGGTTGCCGAAGTGTCCGTACGAAGCTGTTGCTTCGAAGATAGGGTTCTTCAGCCCGAAACGGCGGACAATTGCTGCCGGGCGCAGGTCGAACATGTGCGAAATGCGTTCTGCGATCTCGCCGTCCGAGAGTTTTACCTTCGACGTGCCGTATGTGTCGACATATACGCTCAGGGGCTGTGCTATTCCGATGGCGTAGCTCAACTGTACGAGAACCTCGTCGGCAATGCCGGCAGCGACCATGTTCTTGGCGATGTGCCGGGCGGCATAGGCGGCCGAACGATCGACTTTCGAGGAGTCCTTGCCCGAGAATGCGCCGCCGCCGTGGGCACCGCGGCCTCCGTAGGTGTCGACGATGATCTTTCGGCCGGTGAGACCGGTATCTCCGTGCGGGCCGCCGATTACGAATTTGCCGGTCGGGTTGACATGCAGGATGTAGTTGTCGTCGATGAGTGCTGCCAGCGGGTCGTTGGCACGTTCGAGACGGGCCTTGACGCGCGGGATGAGAATCGTACGGACATCCTCGCGGATCTGTGCCTGCATGGCCTCTTCGGCCTCCTTTTCGGTACGGCCTTCGCCGGCTGTGATGAACTCGTCGTGCTGGGTCGAAACAACGATCGTGTGGACGCGCAGCGGGTGACGGTCGTCATCGTACTCGATTGTAACCTGGCTCTTGGAGTCGGGACGCAGGTAGGTCATCTGTTTCCCTTCGCGGCGGATTACGGCCAGCTCCTTGAGGATCACGTGTGCGAGAATGAGCGTTGCGGGCATCAGTTCGCGGGTTTCGTTGCAGGCGTAACCGAACATTATGCCCTGGTCACCGGCGCCCTGTTCCTCTTCGGTCTGGCGGACGACGCCCTGGTTGATGTCGGACGACTGTTCGTGTATTGCCGAGAGGATACCGCACGATGCGGCGTCGAACTGATAGTCGCTGCGGTTGTATCCGATGCGTTCGATAACGCGACGGGCCACGCCCTGAACGTCGACATACGCTTCGGAGCGCACTTCGCCGGCCACGACGACCAGGCCGGTCGTGCAGAGAGTTTCACAAGCTACTTTTGACTGGGGATCGTGACGCAGGAATTCGTCGAGGATTGCGTCCGAGATCTGATCCGCTACCTTATCGGGGTGTCCTTCAGAGACAGACTCCGATGTAAATAAAAAACCCATTGTTATACAGCTTTTTAAGTTAAACGTATAAAATGGGAAAAATTGGCTGTTGAATAAAAAACGTGCTGTTTTAGCGATTTTTTATTGTGGTTGCAATCAGTCAAATCTTTCCACATTGTAATTTCGGACGGCAAAGATAGTGCTTTTTTGCCGGATTGCAACCGTTTGTCGGAAATTTTAGTTGTTAAATTTTCGGAAACAGCCCTGAATGGCTCTCAGGCTGTGATTGGCGGCATGAAGATAATTTATTGACGGCGGCGCGAAACACAACACAACAGATGTGTTATGCGATGGGTACAATATACATCTTCCTTGCCGGCGCGACAGCACACATGGTAACAGCCTGCAGGGACCGATCAGTTTGCAATACATTTACATACAAGCGTTCGCGCACCGGAATTTAATGCTATTCGGGTGTTGTCGAGCCCGCCAGTATGCTGGTAAACCGGTGCTGCGCAATGGATTATACGGCCGGTATATTTGGGAGCGGCCGGTCGGGTATTCAGCTATTCGCTGACAGGTATCTTGTCTATGCGGCGCTGGTGCCTGCCTCCTTCGAACTCCGCCCCGAGATAGGCTTCGAGAATCGCCGTGGCCTCGTCGTTGGTGACGAACCGCGCCGGCAGTACACAAACGTTGGCATTGTTGTGCTGTTTGGCCAGGGCGGCGATTTCGGGGCACCAGCACAGGGCGGCCCGAACCGTCTGATGCTTGTTGAGGGTCATGCAGATTCCGTTCCCGCTGCCGCACATCGCTATTCCGAAATCAACTTCACCGGCCTCCATCCCCCTGGCCAGAAGGTGGGCGTAATCGGGATAGTCGCAACTCTCTTCGCTGTTGCAACCGTAGTCGAAAACTTCGTAACCGCGGGCTCCGAGCCAGCCGATCAGATACTCTTTGAGCTGATAGCCTGCGTGGTCGGAGGCAATACCAATCTTTTTCATGACGTGTGATAAGTTTTGTCCTGGAACAAAGGTAAAAAAAAATCGACATTTTCTTGTGACGTGCAACGAATTTACCCATTTTTGCGTCGTAACTTTAAAAAAGAAGCCGAATTGACTGTTGACGAGATAATCGAAGGTTGTAAAACTTCGGATAATCTGGCACGCCGTGAGCTGTATGAACGCTATTCCGGACTCATATACGGTATATTGCGCCGGTACGTCAACGATCGTTCGACGGCCGAGGACCTTCTGCACGACGTCTTTGTGACTATTTTTACGAAGATCGGGGATTTTTCGGGCCGCGGGTCATTCGAGGGCTGGTGCTCGCGTATAGCGGTCAATACAGCCCTGAACTATTTCCGCCGGACGTCGCCTATGCAGGACAGCGTGGCGGTGGAGGATGTGCGGACGCTCACCTCGACCGAAGAGTCGGCCATTTCGCGGATGTCGGCCGAAGAGCTGCTCGATGCCATGTCACAATTGCCTCAGGGCTTCCGTACGGTGCTCAATCTGTATGCCGTCGAGGGTTACAGCCACAAGGAGATTGCCGAGATGCTGGGGATAACTGAGGCTACTTCGCGATCGCAATACTGGCGGGCCCGGAACAGGTTGTTGGAGTTGCTCGGCCGCGACGGGTATGTTGAGAAAAAACAGAAAAAGGATATATAGAAAATGAGTAAGGGTAAAGACATTTTCGACAAACGTCTGAATGAACTCATGCACGATCGGCGGGAACGGCCGTCGGACGAGGTCTGGTCGCGTATCGAACAGACCATGGCCGGGCTGGATGCCGCGGCCGGACGGCCTGCAGAGCGTGAACCGGTGAAGATCGTACAGCACCGCAGGCGGTTGGGTGTGAGACGGATGTGGTATTATGGCGTTGCGGCGGCACTGTTGCTGGGCATATATCTCTTCAATGGACGAATGGTTTCGCTCGACAGGCAATTCTCCGAACAAGAACTGGTTGGGACGGTATTGTATGATCCGGCAACGGACGGCGTGCCGCAAGACCGCTCATCCGAAACCGTCGTTAAGGATGATGACGCCGCTGCCGTGGTACGGTATGCCGATTCACGCGTCAGAAGCCGGCGGCAAGGATATTCGGCCCTGGCGGACAATTCTGTGCAGACGGGGCGAGAATCGGCGGCAGATGTACTGACGGGGCATGGCAATGCGGTATCGGCTGTGGCTGACGCGACCCGAACCGGTTCTGAAACGCTCGCTGGAGATGATTCCGGCATGGAGTCTGAACGGGGCGATGCCGCTGCCAGGGAAAGGGAAGCAGAGACAAACCGGCCGGATGATTCGGCGGCGCTCTCCGCTCAGGGACAGCGCACCTCGTCAGATGCTGAACTCTACCGCCAGCGGGTACGGGAGTTGATGGCCGAGGAGTCGAAACGCACGAAGTCGGGCGGACGGGTCTCGGCATCGCTCTACGCATCGAATCTGGCTGGATTCGGACATGTCAATGCGGGTAATTCTCCGGTTGCCACGGCTGGTTTGAATGCAACCGAGCTGGTAAACAACGATATCGGAACCTATATGGCCTCTTCGGGGACCCAGCGCCGGAATACCGAGACTCGCCTGGACCATCAGGTCCCGATCACGGTCGGCATCACGGCGCAGTATGGGATTACGGATCGTTGGGGCATCGAGACCGGCGTAACATATACATACATGCGTTCGCGTGCCGAGTCGAAAGGGATATTCGATTATGACATCACGCAGGAGCTGCATTATATCGGAGTACCTCTGGCGGCAAGCTACAAGTTTGTCGACACGCATTGGGTGGAGGTATACGCCAAGATCGGCGGAGCGCTCGAACGGTGTGTCAGTGCACGGCGGGTCTACAAGTACATGAATTCGAACGACGAAAATACGGGCCGTCAGAGCGAAAAGATCGATTATGAGGGTGTACAGTTGTCGACCTTCGCCTCGGTCGGTGCCGAATTGAAGATCGGTGAGTGGGTCGGAATCTATGCCGAACCGGGCCTCGGGTACTACTTCGACAACGACCAGCCGGCCAACTACCGTACCGACAATCCGTTTTCGGTAACCTTGCAGGCCGGGTTGCGATTCCATTTCGGAGAAAAATGAGCGTCCCGTGCAACGAATCGCCATGTTGAGGTGTCTGAATAATTGAAATGAAAGGAGTAAGAGATATTTTGAAGCGTATTGCAGCGGTCGCGGGGGGCGTGTTGCTGGCCTTCGGAATGTGGTCGTGCGAGAGTACGGGCGACGAGTGGAAAGATATGCCCGACAGCTACCGTGTCGATTACGGCGAGGTGGTTATGGTCCGTTCGGCCGGCCGCAACGAATGTCTGATCCGTCGGGATGACAACCTGATTCTCCGTGTACAACGCAATCTGGTCGAGAATGCGGTGGTGGACCATGGCGATCGTGTGCTTGTGAACTACTTCATCATGGGAGACATGACGGCCGATCTGCCCGAACTGGGGGAGATACGTGGCGGATACGATATCCAGCTGAACAATCTGATACGGATTCCGTGTCAGGATGTGGAGTTTCGCAATGAGATTACCGATACCGAGTATGGTTCGATGAGTTTCGATCCGCTGGTGGTGACGCACATCAATGTCGGCAGCCATCATATCGATATGGCTATCGATTACTATCGTTCGGCTTCGGTCGAACATGAGTTCGGACTTTTGTGCGAGAGGAGCGATGAGAACGGTGACCTTACGCTCAGAGTGGTGCATGATGCCGGTATGGATGGCGAGACGGTTGTGGGGAGTCTCGTGAAGGGCTACAGAATATCTTTCGATGTTTCGAAATTGCTGACCGACAAGAGTCAGGCTGTACGGATCGTATGGGTTGAGTATGGCAACCGCCCCAAGGAGACTCTTGTGATATTGCCGGCGGCCTGATGAGTTGCGCTGGTGCGGCCTTTTGAGTTGGTTGAGCCGATCTCTGCCGGGACCGCCACCCGACAGTTAAATGAAATGGGGGGGGGAGTGAAAGAGCGCGAGAGGGTGTGAAAGATGGAGTGGGAAAGAGAGTAGAGGGAGAAAAGAGAGAGGGAGCGCAGTGGGACCAAATAGGCCCCGTAGACCATAGAATAAGAATAATTAAATAATTAAGAGGGCATAGCCACTCTGATTATTAGTTGAAGCCTTCCGGAGGGCAGTATCCGGATTTTGAGAAAGCCACTTCCGTGGAACGATATATAAGGTTTAAGGTGGAAAGAGCCGGTCGTGATGACCGGCTCTTTCGTGTTTTGCGTTTTCTGTGCTCTCATGGCCAGAGACCCATCCCTACTTCATGGACGGCACCGAAGCCTTCGGAAAAGGGATGGGTAAGACAGCTTGTCACGGAAGCCATTCCCTCCGTTAGCCAATCCACTGTCTCAAGGCCCGGCCGATTGCCTACTGTTGCGGCACTACGGCGTTGAATACAAGATCCTCCGTACCGGTATTTATCAGGCTGTGGGCATGCCCCTTGGGACAGTAGTGGCATTCGCCGGCATGTACCGGCTCTTGTCCGCCGTCGATGAGTACCGTGCCGCTGCCGCTTACTACGAATATTGTTTCGCTGCTTGTATCGTGCGTATGCAGGCCTATCGAAGCTCCCGGTTCGAGCCGTCCGTGCAGTATCTTGTTGTTCTGGTCGACATACATTTTGGCATTCAGAGCCTTTTCACCGCCGTTGAAGTGTTCCAGAACCTTCTCGGGCATCGTTTCGAAATCGATGATCATATCAATAGCGTTTTTCAGAATTGTTCACTCTGCAAAAATAGTTTTTTTCGGTGAAAGAATTATTCGATCCGGCCAAAATCCCGACGAGCAATTCGAATTCAAATCGGGACGGAGACAATTTGTGGTCGAATTTTTGCAACGCTTTCAGACGGTTCAAAAAACATTACTGTTATGATGCGTAATGCTGCTATCTATATTCTGGCGGTCTTCATATGCCTGGCAAGCGGTTATATGGCCGGTCTGCTTCAGGCGACTGCTCTCGAGGAGTGGTATCCGACGTTGGCAAAATCGTCGCTGACACCTCCCAATCTTATGTTTCCGGTCGCCTGGGGAATACTCTACGTATGTATCGGAGTCTCGCTCGGCGAGACGATACGCTGCGGGAATATCCGGGCCATAGCACCGTGGGTTCTGCAACTGATTGCCAATTTTCTGTGGACGGTATTTTTCTTCTGGCTGCGGAATCCGCTTCTGGCACTGATCGACATCCTGCTTCTCGATGTATTGGTGATATGGTACATTGTCGCCGCATCGCGCGGAACTCGATTGTCGATGTGGCTGTTTGTTCCCTATCTTCTGTGGCTGCTGCTGGCTACATACCTGAATCTGTACGTCTGTATGCACAACACGTTCTGAGGACTGTCTGATGAAAAACGGAAAGCCCGCCGCATTGCGCGGCGGGCTTTCCTGTCAGTTGCGATCGAGGCTCGATCAATATTTTGCAATTTCGCTAATCCACATACCGTCGTAGCTGTTGTTGCCACTCGCTACGCGGCAACCTCTCATCACGTGGAAGCGACGGGTTCCGGTGGTAGCGGTCCAGTAATCCTTGTAAGTGGAGAACGAGCTGCCCGAGTTGATCGAATATTTCAACTCTTCGGTCGTGCCGTCGTTGCGGATAATGTTGGCCTTGTAGTAGATACGGCAGGTACCGTTGCTTACGACCTTACCTGTACGGTTGTCGGCATCGTTACGGTTCGAACCGGTACCGCTCTGGCCCGAACGCTCGGGAGCATAGGCATTGATACGGATCTTTGCCCAGTCGGTGATTTCGCCGAAACCTACGGGCTCACCAACGTTGTACCACTCGAGGTCATACGGATCCTGATACATGTACTGGAGCTTGTAGTCGCACGGAACGCCCGGTTCCTCATACATCAGGTTGATGAAGCGGATGGTCTGGAATCTCGAAGCGTTGCTCGGATCGTTGGGGTCGTCCGAATAGGCTACATCGGCCTTGCCCGTGTCGGGGAAGTAGATACGAGGATCCGAGTTATCAACGATCATAGGCGGCTGGTTGTAGTCATAGATGAACAGGCAATATTTCTTGCCAGCCTCCAGTGTAAAGTTCTGGTCGTATCCGAGGATATACTCGTCACCGGGCTTGTAGTAGCATTTCATGGTGTGCGTACCGCCCTTTACAGTATAGTAACGGGTAGTGCTGGGAACGGTACCCATACGTGCCCAGAGGATGTAGTCGTCACCCCACATGTCGACGTCGTCGATAGTCATGCGGTAGAATCGGTTGTTTGCAGCGCCGGTCGAATAGTCACCTTCGGGGACTACGCGGGTCACCTGGAACATAGCCATCGAAGGGTCGACATCGTTGTTGTTGGTGTACTGAATGTCCTCTTTTTCGCAGGAGAGGAGCATTGAGCCGGCTGCCAAAGCAAAGACAAAATATTTGATTTTCATGATATTCTTTAATTTAAAGTTATTCAAAAGATCGTTCACGACACTATTCGAGCGAGTTGTCTACATCAGGATACGATTCGGGATATCCGTTGGGATAGCAGAACCACGGAATCGAGCACTGGTAGTAAGGAGTCAAACCGGAGATCGGGCGCAGCTGGCGCAGAGCGGGCTTGTTCCAAACGTACTCGGAGTTGTAACGCGGGCGAACGCGGAAGCAGGGCGAGCCTTCGAGGTTGTAGGTAGTCGAGTACATCGACTTGAAGCCTTCGAAGCGGGCCGGAGCCAGGTAGAAGCCTTTGTAAACCTTGGTAGGATCCTCGTCGCGTTTCTGGATAAGTTCGGTACGGGTCCAGCCGTTGCCGTTGTAGGGATATTCGCCGGTGTATTCGATATCGTAGAATATCTTGCGCTGGTCAACCCAGGTCTCGTGAGCGCCCCACGGGAAGAGGGCAACGAACTTCTGCATCATGATGTGCGAGAGAGTGAGGTCGTTTTCGGTAATACCAGCCACGAACGGACCTGCGAGGTACTCGGCAGCAGCCTGGTCGAACAGAGCCGACGAGATCTTGTCACCACCGGTAACGTCGAGTGTGCTTTCAGCAGCGGTTCCGGGCTTGAGGTAACGCGAAGTGAAGGTCATGTCATCAGCAATGGCATCTTTCCAGTATCTGAGAGCCTCGCCCTTGTTGCCCATGCGGAAGTAAGCCTCGGCGATGCAGAACTTGATCTCGGCCGAAGTCATCAGCACGACCGGAGCATCGTTGTGATAGAGCCAGCGGCCGTCACCGTCGTAAACGGTCGAGCTGCCTGCTTCACGTCCGTAGAGCGACGGAGCTCTGTAACCGTCAGCCGACGGGCTGGAGGTGCCGGTGAAGCTGCCGCCGTAATACTTGTAACGTTTGATGCTGTCGAGGTTGTTGATATTCTGGTAGAGCTGATCGCTTGCGGTACCGAGTTTTGCAACCACACGGGGATCGTAGTGACCGGTCTCCATTACGTTGGTATCGCAGATGATCTGGGTAGCCGAGAGCTTGTACTTGTAACGAGCATCGGCATCCTGCCAGTTGTCGTTGAGGATACGGTTTCCGTTCTCGTCGTATTCGGGTACGGTACCGGTGAATACCTTGACAGCGTAGTCGCTCTGGAAATAGGAGCGTCCGAGGTTGCCGCGGTAAGTTCCGAAGAAGTTGTTGTAGGTCGAGCTCGGAGCATCCGAACCGCCGCCGAGCAGGCTTACGCAAGCGTCGTCATCGGGAGTCTGGAATGCCTTGTCGGCATAGCTTACCAGTTCGGGACCGTAGGTCGAAAGGAATTCGGTCTTGTTGGTGAGCGACGAGAGCTGACGGATCAGCACCGAGTATGCGAACTTGATCCACTTCGACTTGTCACCGTGATAGATCCAGTCGTTGTTTTCGAGGATCGAACCGTAGCTGTTCTGGTCATCCCTTTCGAGGTATTCGATAGCCATGGTAGCCCAGTCGTGAACCTGTTTGTAGACCACATCCTGATAGTCGTAGTTAAACTCGAGACGTCCGGGCTGGAAAGCCTCGGTCAGCGGCAGGTCGGCATGGTACTTGGTGAGCACGTCCCACGAGAAAGCCTTCATGGCATAACCCATACCTACCATTGTCCATTTCTCCTCCTCGATAGCCTGGTTGATGAAGTTTTCGAGGTTCATACCCTGCTCCCAGTAGACCATACGCCAAACGTTACCGCCCGAGTCTGATCCGGTAGGATAGCGATGGAGTGCGTAGTTCGTATTGGCACCCCACATCTGGCAGAGAGGCGCGGTAGCCAGGATATCGTAGTAGATATCCCAATACACCTGTTGGATACTCGACAGGTAGAGATACGTATCTACGTGGTCCGGCGAGTCAACGTTCTTATTTACGTCCAGCCACTTTTCGCAACTAACGTTGCTGAAGGAGACTGCGGCCAGAAGCATTATGACTGATAATATCTTTTTCATAATAATAATGTTCGTATTTTAAATTTAGACGATGGGCTTAGAAAGTAAGGTTGATACCGAAAGAGTAGGTACGCGGTGCGGGTACGCCCCAAACGTCATAACCTTCACCGCCCGTTCCGCCGGCGGCAGCCGACATCGTGTTACCAGCCACGTCGACACCCTTGTAGTTGGTGATGGTGCACAGGTCGTTGGCAGCAACGAATACCGAAGCTCTCGAGATGAAGCCGCCGGTTACTCGCTTGAGCCACTGCGAAGGCACGGTGTAGCTGAGGCGGATTTCGCTCAGACGCAGATAGTTGACATTCTTCTGAACCCAGTCTTCATCGTATCCGGTATAACCGGTAGTCGAACCGTAGGCAGTAGGATCGATAGCGATGGTGTTGTAGGTCGGGTTTGCGGTATTCTCCAGGCCGTCCTTAAGCACGCCCGAGAAGATAACCGGACCGCTTTCACGCCAGCGTACCGACTCCCACGACAGACCCGAGCCGAACAGCGAACGCATGGTACCGTTCACGATGGTAGCGCCGATTTTTCCGGTCATGAGGGCCGACAGACGGAAGTTCTTGTACGTAAGATATGTCGAGATACCGTAGGTAAGATCCGGGTTACGGTCGCCGATGACCGACCAGGTGCTTTCCGTAAGCGGAGTACCGCTCGTGGGGCTGATCAGGATATCACCCTTGTCGTTACGCTGGAATGCCAGACCGGTAAGAGTGGTTACAGGATGGCCCTTCATGATACCGTTACGGATGTTACCCGAGTTCCAGGTATATGCATTGTAGTACTCGGTCAGGTTCTCCGGCAGGTCGGTAACCAGCGAGTTGGTGTGCGAGAGGTTCAGACCCAGGTTCCAGCGGAAGTCGTTCTTGCTGATGATGTCGCCGTCGATGTGAGCTTCCCAGCCCCAGGTGTCGAATGAGCCGACGTTCATGTTGTTGAGCACGAAACCGGTAGCGTAGGACATACGGAAACCGTTTACGATCTGGTCGGTGCAACTTGTCCAGAAATAGGTGAAGTCCATATTGATACGTCTGTTGGCCATGGTAGCCTCGAAACCGACCTCATATGAGGTATTCATTTCGGGACGCAGGGTGGTGTTGGGACCGGTATAGCCGTACTTGTAACCACCACCGGAGGTCGAAGCAGCCTCGAGAGCGGGGTAGATCGACAGCGGGGATGCATCCTTACCTACCTGAGCAAAGGCACCGCGGACCTTCAGATAGTTGAGCACCTTGTTATCCTTGAGGAAGGGAAGTTCGGTGAATACGAACGAACCCTCGACAGCGGGATAGAAGTACGAGTTGTTGTCGGTGGGCAGGGTCGACGACCAGTCGTTACGTGCACGGAGGGTCAGGAAGGCCATGTTGGCATAGCCGAATTCAGCCTGACCGGAAACTGCCTGCAGACGTCTGCGGGTATAGGTCTTCTTGCTGACAATGGTAGTAGCGACGCAGTTGTTGATCGAGTGCATGTCGAGATACATGTAGTTGCTTCCGTAAGAAGACAAGGTCTGAACCTTGTTCTGCAGCTGGTGGTAACCTACCTGAGCCGAGAAGGTGAACTTGTCGTCGAACCAGGTGTTGTTGTAGCCGGCCAGAACGTCGATGTTGTAGTTCGACAGATTGTGCTTTGCAATGTTGTACGAACCGGAGTTATCGTCATCCTGCGAAGTCAGGTTGTATGTACGATAGTAGGGGTGATTACCATCCTCGTAGATCGAAGCCGAGTAGTCGATACCGGCCTGAGCGCGGATGAAAGTATTCTTGATAGGAGTGATATTGATCGAGAAGCGGCTCATTACACGGTCGGTTTCGTCGCGCATGAGGTTCTTCTCCATACCGAACAGCGGGTTGACCATATCATCGTCCATGTAGTAGTTAGGCATACGCATGTGTTTGCCGTCCTCGGCGTAGATGTTGGTCATGTCGTCGAGCGAAGACCATCTGTAGGCGTAGTAGAGCGGGCCCGAGGTGAATTTACGTACCTTGTCATTGGTCTGACGTACGTACTGGATCGAACCGTCGAGTTTCAACCACTTCTTCACCTGAGCCTGACCGGCCAGAGTAAGGTTGAGTCGTTCCAGACCCGAGGTCTTTACGACACCCTTCGAATTGAGGTAGTTGGCAGCTGCACGCATCGAGACCTTGTCGGTACCTGCCTCTACCGAGAGGTTGTGTTTCTGCGAGAAACCGGTCTGGAATACTGCCGACAGGTTATCGTAGATCTTGGTTCCTTCTGCATACGGAGCACCCCAACGTGAGTTGTAGTAGTAGTTGGTCTGGCCGTAAGCACCGTGGTTGTACTTGTCCTGGATCTCCGGCCAGCCGTAAGCCTTCGACCACGAGAACTGGTTGCTGTAGGAGATGCGGCCCTCACCGCCGGTGTTTGAACCCTTCTTGGTGGTGATGATGATGGCACCGTTCGAAGCGTCCGAACCGTACAGAGCTGCAGCAGCGGCACCCTTCAGCACGGTTACCGACTCGATGTCCTCCGAAGCGAGGTCATTACCACGCGAAGCGTAGTCCATCGTACGGTATGTAATAGCTTCAGCCGTTGCAAAGCTGTTCTGGGGGTTGAACGACGAGTTGTCCATCGGGATACCGTCGACAACGTAGAGAGGCTGGTTGTTACCGGAGATCGAGGTTACGTTACGCAGGATAACGGTTGTCGAAGCACCGGGCATACCTGAGGTCTGCGTTACGGTCATGCCTGACACACGGCCCTGGAGAGCGGTAACGAAGTCCGTACGACCCGATTCGATAATGTCCTGAGCCTTTACGTTCTGCACGGACGAACCGATAGCACGGGCGACACGTTTCATACCGAACTCACCTGTTACCACGACATCCTCGATAGTCTCGGCCGATTCGGCAAGAGTTACCTCCATACCCTGGGCGGCCTGCACCTTCTGGGTTTGATAGCCGACGAAGGAGATTTCGAGGGTAGCGCCTTCGGGAACCGTAAGAGAGAATGCGCCGCCGATACCGGTAGCGGTAGCATTGGTATTGGACCCATCCTGGCGCACGGTAGCTCCAACGATCGGGTTACCGGAAGCGTTCTTCACGGTGCCTGAAATCCTGACAGACTTCTGTTCGACCGAAGATTGGTTCGGGCGCTCTGAAGCCATCAAATTCGTTGCGCACACCGCGAGAGCGAATGTGAGTAACAAACCAATAGTCAATTTTCTTTTCATAGAGCAAAATGTTAGTTAGTAATTGAGGTTTACTTTGAATTAGTTTAACGGCTACTATCTGTAATAATCAGTTAGTTCATCTGTTTAGGTTATATGGTAAAACATAAAATTCAAGCCAAGATTAAAGGCAAGCTCTCCCTTTAGTGCCAATAATGAGCATGCGATTTCTCTCAACTTTTAAATACAAAGAAAAATCAATTCTGTCAAAAAAACAAATTTCTTTACAAGAAAAATATGTGAAATTTGGGCTTCAAAAATTAAGATTGTCGGTTTAGTTTGCGACTGGTCAATGATTTTTGACATGAAAATTTTTTTTGTGAATATGGGCTTTTTGTGGCGTAGAGAGTGAGAAGCTGTAGAGATTTGGTGGATGCCGAAACGAGTTTAGATTCCGTACATGTTGCTGTCTGAGAAGGTGCGGCTGTATATATGCTTGTTAATTAATGTGATATGTGAATATTGTAAGTCGGGTCGGATGCCGGTAAGAGACGCCTTGCAATCGAAAGTGTGATTATGTATCGAGTGTCGGGTTCCGAATTGTTGGGCGACATGTGCCGGAGGGGGCGGATGTGCAGGCTGTATATTATTAAAATTTTTAGAAAATCACATGGCGTTTATGTATTATACGTGCACTCATGGGACTACGGTAGGGGTTCGGATGGCATGCGGCCGCAAACGCATGCCCGGAATGGCGCCAGCCGGATGATTATATATATGCGCGGCCGTAATTCGGCCCCTGCTCATGCAGGTGGAAATTCCTGCGGGTGGAAAATGCTTCCGGCAGCACCTTCCTCATGAAGACAATTTCCGCAAGTTGAAACTTCAGTGAACTCTTGAATGTCCGATACGCCTTTTTTCGTAGATGTTACGGAATTTTTCGCAAAAAATAGCTACCTTTGCACTCCGTATGTGTGCGAATGTATAAAAATATATTATAATAGATTCATTATGAACGTAGTAAGAGAACATCGCGAAGATTTGACTTCGCTTATCCGCGTTACGGTCGGCGAGGCCGATTATGCCCAGGAGGTCGACAAAATCCTGCGGGATTACAAGCGGAAGGCTAACATTCCGGGATTCCGTCGCGGAATGGTCCCCATGAGCATCATAAACCGTATGTACCGAAAGGGCGTGGTGGCCGAACAGGCTTACAAGTGCGCCTCGAACGGCTGTTTCGAATATCTCGACAAGGAGAAGATCGAATATGTCGGGGACGTGCTGCCGAGCGACGAGCAGAAGGAGTTCGATTTCGATAATCAGACCGAATTCGAATTCGTCTTCGAGATCGGCGAGGCTCCCGCAATAAATATCGAACTGTCGGACAAGGATAAGTTGACGTATTATAATATAGAGATCTCGGACAAGATGCATGAGAACTATCGCAGCAACTATCTGCGCCGGTTCGGACGTCTGGTCGATGTCGAGAGCGTGGAGCGCGACGAGGCTCTGTCGGCAACGCTCGACAACGGCGAAATGCGTGTCGAGGATGCATATGTGGGTCTTATCTCGCTGGGTGACGATGAGCGCAAGCCGTTCGTCGGCAAGAAGGTCGGCGACAAGATGCAGATCAACGTCAACGAGCTGTTCAAGAACGAGGCGCAGCGTGCCGCCGTGCTGGGCGTGAAGAAGGAGGAACTGGCCTCGATCAAGCCTGAATTCGAACTGGAGATAAAGAAGATCCGCCGTTTTGCCGACCCCGAACTGAACGAAGAGTTCTTCAAGGCAGCCTTCCCCGACGGAAAGGTAACCGACGAGAAGGGTCTGGACGAATATATCGATGCACAGATCGGTGCCGAACTCAAGCGTGAGAGCGAATACCTGTTCGTGGCGCAGATGCGCAACATGCTCCTGAAGAAGGCCGACCTGAAACTGCCCGAGGCATTCCTCAAGCATTGGCTCTATGTGATCAACGAGGGCAAATATACCGAGGCGCAGATCGAACAGGATTTCGAGAACTTCATGAAGATGTACCGCTGGAGCCTGATCCAGAAGCACTATGCCAAGGAGTTGAACCTGACGGTTTCGGAAGAGGAGGCGCTCGAGGAGGCCAAGGCTCTGGCAGCGATGCAGTTTGCGCAGTACGGCATGGCTTCGGCTCCGGACGACATGCTGACCAACTATGGGCGGTCGATCCTGGGCAACAAGCAGGAGGCCGGCAAGATCTACGACAAGCTCTTCGAGACGAAGGTTGTCGATGCGCTGCGTTCGCAGATCAAGGTGACCGAGAAGAGCGTGTCGGCCGAGGAGTTCGGCAAGATCGCCGAGGCGACAAACGCTCAGTAAGGCAACGTGATAGGTCGGCAGACCGGTATGCATGCCGCTGCCGCTGTCGAAATATTGTTTCGAACGACTCCGTAAGGATTGATTTTTGCAAAGGAATCGGTACTTATGGAGTTTTTTTAAATAAACAGAACGAATCCGGAATATGAAAAACGAATTTGAAAAGTACGCTACCGGCCATTTGGGCATCAGCAGCCTCAAGCTGCACCGTTATGATTCGGTTGTCCGTGATTACGTCTCGCCGACGATCATCGAGGAGCGTCAGTTGAATGTGGCTACGATGGATGTTTTTTCGCGGTTGATGATGGACCGGATCATATTTCTCGGTGCGCCGATCTACGACGATGCCGCAAACATCATCCAGGCGCAGTTGTTGTTCCTCGAGTCGGTCGATCCGGACAAGGACATACAGATATATATAAACTCGCCGGGCGGATCGGTTTCGGCCGGTCTGGGCATCTACGATACGATGCAGCTGATCGGGCCCGACGTGGCGACCATCTGTACAGGCCTTGCGGCGAGCATGGGGGCCGTATTGCTGGCGGCGGGGGCTGCCGGCAAGCGTTCGGCGCTGCCGCATTCGCGGATCATGATACACCAGCCGCTGGGCGGAACCCAGGGACAGGCATCGGATATCGAGATCACGGCCCGCGAGATCATGCGTACGAAGAAGGAGCTGTACGAAATATTGTCGCACCATTCGGGTGCTACGGTCAGGAAGATCGAGCGCGATGCCGACCGTGATTACTGGATGACGGCCGAGGAGGCCCGCAATTACGGACTGATCGACGAGGTGCTGACAAAACGAAAGGATAACAACAGGTAGGAAACGAGCGATAGTATGTCGAAGAGTAACAAGTCATATACCAATGAGGATGTATGTTCGTTCTGCGGGGCGCCGCGGTCGGAGGTGGAACTTCTGTTTTCGGGGCGCGGCGGGGCCAACATCTGCAACCGCTGTATCGAACAGGGACATGCCATTCTGCAGGAAAATGAACAGGCAAACGGGTCTTCGCGCCAGGATGCTGCTCCGGCGCTGAAGATGGAGGAGCTGCTCAAGCCGGCTCAGATCAAGGAGTTCCTGGATCAGTACGTGATCGGGCAGGATACGGCCAAACGATATATGTCGGTAGCGGTCTACAACCACTACAAGCGACTTTTGGCACAGGCCGGAGGTAAGGATTCGGACGTGGAGATCGACAAGTCGAACATCATACTTGTCGGTCCGACCGGAACAGGCAAGACATTGATGGCGCGTACGATAGCACGGTTGTTGAAGGTGCCCTTCACGATAGTCGACGCGACGGTGCTGACCGAAGCGGGCTACGTGGGCGAGGATGTCGAGAGCATTCTGACGCGGCTGCTTCAGGTGGCCGACTACAATGTTGCGCAGGCCGAACGCGGAATCGTCTTCATCGACGAGATCGACAAGATCGCCCGCAAGAGCGACAACCCGTCGATTACGCGCGACGTCTCGGGCGAGGGTGTGCAGCAGGCGCTGCTGAAGATTCTCGAGGGAACGACGGTGAACGTTCCACCCCAGGGCGGCCGCAAGCATCCCGACCAGAAGTTCATACAGGTCAACACCTCCAACATCCTGTTCATATGCGGCGGCGCGTTCGACGGCATCGAGAAGAAGATCGCACAGCGGCTCAATACTCGGGCGATGGGTTACGGCCGCATGAACAGGGACGAGCAGATCGACCGTAACAACCTGATGCAGTATATCATGCCGCAGGATCTGAAGGCATTCGGGCTGATTCCCGAGCTGGTAGGGCGTCTGCCGGTGCTCACATACATGGAACCGCTGGGGCGCGAGGCGCTGCGTGCGATCCTGACCGAGCCGAAGAATGCAATAATCCGTCAGTATGTCCGGCTGTTCGAGCTGGACGGCGTAAAACTGACCTTCGATGAGGATGCGCTCGACTATATCGTTGACAAGGCGATCGAATTCAAGCTCGGAGCGCGTGGATTACGGTCAATCTGCGAGGCGGTGATGATGGATACGATGTTCGATATCCCGTCGCAGGGCAACCGGCGGTCGTTCCGCGTGACGCTGGACTATGCCCGCGGAAAGCTCGAACACTCCAGGACACGTCAGATGCTGCGAAAGGTGGGCTGATCGGAGTCGCCTCTCCTGAGGCTGACGTGGCAGCTGCCGGTGGGGGGGTGTGTACTTCACAGTTGAATTCGGCGGTTGGTAGAGTAGCGATGTTTGCCGTGGTGAGTCATGGCATGACGATGTATGGCATGTCATGGAGCGTTGGATTATTGCTCCGCGCGGCTTTTTTTGCATGACGGATCTCCGATTCAATTTCGGTATCCGTCTTTTTTTTGTGCGGATCTGCGTTTTGGTTGCTTGCCGATCCATTTTTTTGTATATTTGTTCCATCGGTACATGCCGTCCGTGCAGAATGGTTCGTGCCTCCCACTGCGAGATGCAGGCAAGAGCGAGGTTGATGCGAAACATTCTGCTTCGGTATTGCCGACGGTGCACAATGCAAACAAAGCAACATCATACGATATCATGACCAAAAACACCTATTGCGTCATCATGGCCGGAGGAGTCGGAACACGTTTCTGGCCGCTCAGCCGGCAAACAAAGCCCAAGCAGTTCCTCGACGTGCTCGGAACCGGCAAATCATTCATCCGTCACACGTTCGACCGCTTCTCGGCGATGATTCCGCCCGAGAATTTCCTGATCATGACCAATTCGGCATACAAGTCGCTGGTGCTGCAGGACATACCAGAGATTGCACCCGATCAGGTCATGTGCGAGCCCATCGGCCGAAATACGGCCCCATGTATCGCCTACGCTGCCGAACGACTCTTCAAGAGCGATCCCGAAGCCATGATGGTTGTCTCGCCCTCGGACCACCTCATCACCGACGAGGTGCAGTTCCGCCAGATTGTCGGCGAGTGCATCGACTACGCCTTCAGCAACCAGGCGCTGATGACTATCGGGCTGAAACCGACGCGTCCCGAAACCGGATACGGATATATCCAGATGAGTGACCGCAACGAGATCAGCAAGGTGAAGACCTTCACCGAGAAACCCAATGCCGAAATGGCCCAGATGTTCATCGACAGCGGCGAATTCCTGTGGAATTCCGGCATATTCATCTGGAGCGTACGGCAGATCCGACAGGCGTTCCAGACCTACCTGCCCGAACTGGCCAATCTGTTTGCGGCGGCGGCAGGCAGCATCGGCACTCCGGACGAGACCCGTGCCATCGAACAGGTATTCTCCGAGTGCAAGGCCATCTCGATCGACTACGGCGTAATGGAGAAGGCCTCGAACGTATATGTTCACCGCGGCGACTTCGGCTGGAGCGACATGGGAACATGGCGTTCGCTATACCAGTATTACGCGAAGGATGACAACGGAAATGCCTGCACGTCGAATGCTGTTGCCATCGACACGTCGGGCTGCATGATCGCGATTCCCAAAAACAAGATTGCCGCAATAAACGGCCTGAAGGATTTCATAATCGTCGACACGCCGGACATACTGATGATATGTCCGCGATCGAACGAACAGATTATCAAGACATTCATGAACGAGGTGCAGTTTCTTGACGAGAACGGCCATGTCTGATTGCCAACCGTTGCCATAACTCCCGCTGCCATACTTCACATCCGGAACGGCATGTGCGGAACATTACCGGCAGTGGTGCGATATGTGCATCCGGCTCAATAACATACAAAAAACAGAAAAAAACATCATGTCACGTTTATACGACATATTTTCGGAGTCGGAAGGCGTAACGACCGATTCGCGGTCGATCCGTCCCGGCTCGATCTTTTTCGCCCTGCGCGGCGAGACCTTCGACGGAAACCGCTTCGCCGTCGATGCCCTCAAAAAGGGTGCGGCATACGCCGTCGTAGATGACCCGAAGGTCATCGAGGAGGCTGAACAAGAGTTCTGCAAGCGTCTTATTCTCTGCGATAACTCGCTCAAGACGCTCCAGGAGCTTGCCTGCGAACACCGTCTCGAACTCGGAATACCGGTCATCGCGGTAGCCGGCAGCAACGGCAAGACCACCACCAAGGAGCTGATCACCCGCGTGCTGGCCGAGAAATTCAATGTATACGCCACCCACGGCAACCTGAACAACCATATCGGAGTACCGCTCACCCTGCTTTCGATGACGCGCGAAACCGAGTTCGGAATCGTCGAGATGGGAGCCAGCTCGTGCGGCGAGATCGCGCTGCTGACATCCATCGCCCGCCCCAACTACGGCATCCTGACCAACGTCGGACGGGCCCACCTCGAAGGGTTCGGAGGTGTCGAAGGGGTTCGGCGCGGGAAGGGCGAACTGTACGACTTCCTGGCCGAATCGGGCGGACGGGCATTCGTCCCCGACGACGACAGTACGCTCATCGACATGGCTGCTGAACGGCCGAACCTTTCGGTCGAATACTATTCGGTTGCGGCGGCCGACGGCGTTCCGAACCACCTCGAAGGCAAATACAACCTTCGCAATATCGCGGCGGCAATGGCTATCGGACGCTATTTCGATGTCGATGAGGAGCGTATACGCCACGCCATCGAGAGCTACCGTCCCGACAACAACCGCTCGCAGCGGCTGGTTACCGGACGCAACTCTCTGATAGTTGACTGTTACAACGCCAACCCGTCGAGCATGCAGGCTTCGCTCGACAACTTCATCGCCGAAGGTTCCGAACTGCCCAAGATGGCCATTCTGGGCGACATGCTCGAACTGGGCCGGTGGGCCGTCGACGAACACCTCGCCGTAATCGACCGTGCCGTGAAGGGCAACATCCCGACAATCTGGCTCGTAGGCCGGTACTTTGCCGAGGCTGCCGCCGGATATCAGACTGACTCGACGGCCGACATACGTCTGTTCGCATCGCGCGACGAGGCGGCTGCCGAACTCATGGCACATCCGGTTTCGGGAAGCTTCATCCTCATCAAGGGTTCGCACGGCGTGGGGCTCGAAAAGTTGCTCGGCCTGCTCTGATCCGACCACAACGTTACTAACCATAAAACACACTCATTACGTCATGAAACGCTTCATCTTTTCCATGATCCTTCTGCTGTCGGGGCTGACACTTTCGGCAGCCGAGGAGCCCGTCAAACTCGAAACCCCGACCGGGACCTTGTACGGTACGCTCGCCGTACCACAGGTGCCTTCGCATACGGTTGCCCTCATCATCGCCGGTTCGGGCCCTACGGACCGTAACGGCAACAGCGCCGCGGGGCTCAGCACAGACTGCTACCGCATTCTGGCCGATACGCTGGCGGCACACGGATATGCCTCGCTGCGCTACGACAAGCGGGCTATCGGCGAGAGTGCCTCGGCCTGCGAGAGCGAAGAGCAGCTCACCTTCGACACATACATCGACGACGCCGTGGCATGGGCCGACAAGCTGGTTGCCGACGAACGCTTCGACCGCGTGGTGCTCATCGGTCACAGCGAAGGGGCTTTGATAGCGCTCGTTGCGGCGCAACGTTCGGATGCCGTGTGCGGTGTTATTTCGCTGGCCGGCGCCGGCGAACCGATCGACGCCGTTTTGATGCGGCAGATCTCCGCACAGTCACAGGAGGCGGCCGAGACTTGCCGACCGATAGTCGAGAAGCTGAAGGCCGGCGAACGCGTCGACGAGGTTCCGTTCTATCTTCAGTCGCTGTTCCGTCCGAGCGTGCAGCCGTTCCTGATCTCGAACATGAAGTACGACCCCGCACAGGAGGCCTCAAAACTCGGCAAGCCGCTCATGATCATTCAGGGCACGACCGACATGCAGGTTACGGTCGACGATGCCCGCAAGCTTGCTGCGGCGGCACCGAAGGCCGACCTGAAGATTATCGAACGCATGAACCACGTCCTGAAATGCTGCGACACGATGAGCCAGCAGGCTCAGATGTTTGTCTATGTCAACCCGACCATCGCCCTGGCGCCCGGACTTACCGAGGCCATAATCGAATTCTTCGACAAGGTGGACTGATAGCTGCACAGCGACCGTAATCCCTTATCAGGGGAGCGCATGGACGGGTTCTGCGAGTGCAACAGCCTACAGAACTAAAAAACACAACTCATCACGGAGCGGCCGGAGATTATGCCCGGAACCGGTCCGTGATGAGTTTTTTATTGCACCTTTTTATTGTGCCCGGCCGCCAATCACAATACAGTCCGCGGCAAGTTCTCCGGTCGCCCTCCTGCCGACAGGCCATCCCCTTCCGCCCGCATACCCGTTCCGTCGTAGCCTCCGCCCGCCCGAACATCGCAAACGGTCGCGAAATGCCGCCACCAGAACACATTTCGCAAAAAAGTGGACGGTTTGTTGTCGAGTCTGCAAAATTTTGACGATATTTGCAGATAATTTATTTTTAAAGCATCATTGATAGAACCATGTTAAGCGGAGGAAGAACCAAAATCGCGGATCTGCTCAAATCCGAACAACGAAATATCGAAGTGACCGCCAAAGGGTGGGTGCGCACCAAGCGCGGAAATAAAAACATAGCTTTCATAGCCCTCAACGACGGATCGACCGTACATAACATTCAGATCGTGGTCGACCTGGCCAAGTTCGACGAGGCCCTGATCAAGGATATCACAACCGGCGCCTGCATTCGCGTCGACGGCACGCTCGTGGATTCGGTAGGCTCGGGACAGCCCGTCGAGATACAGGCCGCCAAGATCGAAATATACGGCAAGGCCGACTCGTCGTACCCGCTCCAGAAAAAGGGCCATTCGCTCGAATTCCTGCGCGAAATAGCCTACCTGCGCCCCCGTACAAATACCTTCGGCGCAATACTCCGTATCCGCCACGCCATGGCATACGCCATTCACAAATACTTCAACGACCGCGGATTCTACTATCTGCACACGCCGCTCATCACCGCCTCCGACTGCGAAGGTGCCGGCGCAATGTTCTCGGTCACCACGCTCGACCTGAACAACGTCCCCCGTACTCCCGAAGGAAAGGTCGACTATTCGCAGGACTTCTTCGGCCGCCCGTGCAACCTCACCGTTTCCGGACAGCTCGAAGGCGAACTCGGAGCACTCTCGCTCTCGCAGATCTATACCTTCGGCCCGACATTCCGCGCCGAAAATTCAAATACCCCGCGCCACCTGGCCGAGTTCTGGATGATCGAACCCGAAGTGGCATTCTACGACCTGAACGACAACATGGATTTCGCCGAGGATTTCCTCAAATACCTCATCCAATACGCGCTCGACAACTGCGCCGACGACCTCAAATTCATGAACCGCATGTGGGACAACGAACTGTTGGAGCGTCTGCACTTCGTCGTCGAGAACGACTTCAAGCGCCTCGACTACACCGAAGGTATCGAAATCCTCAAGGCCAGCGGCCAGAAGTTCGAATTCCCCGTCGACTGGGGCTGCGACCTGCAGAGCGAACATGAACGCTACCTGGTCGAGAAGCACTTCAAGCGTCCGGTCATACTGATCAACTACCCCAAGCAGATCAAGGCTTTCTACATGAAGCAGAACGACGACGGAAAGACCGTCCGCGCCATGGATGTGCTCTTCCCGAAGATCGGCGAGATCATCGGCGGTTCGGAGCGCGAGGCCGATTACGACAAGCTCATGGCCCGCGTCAAGGAGCTCGGCATGAACGAGAAGGAGATCTGGTGGTATCTCGATACCCGCCGCTGGGGCTCGGCTCCGCACAGCGGTTTCGGACTCGGGTTCGAACGCCTGCTGCTCTTCGTGACCGGAATGGCAAACATCCGCGACGTCATTCCCTTCCCGCGTACGCCGAAGAACGCCGAGTTCTGACGCTGCCGGGCGGCCTCACGCTGCTCTACTCGCCCAAAACGACAAATGAAGAGGCCCGTAACTAAAATATGGTTTAAAAACTGAATTTAGAAAAAGGTCCTTAACTATGTCAAACATCAATCAGAGACAGGTACAAACCCTGCAACAGAAACTCTCGCCGCAGCAGATCCAGATGATCAAGCTTCTTGAACTGCCGACGGCACAACTCGATTCGCGCATCAAGGAGGAGATCGAGTCGAACATCGTCCTCGAGGAGCAGGAGCCCGAAGAGACGATCGACGACAAACCGGCCCGCATATCGGTCGAGGAGTATCTGAAGGAGGATGAAACACCGTCATACAAGGCCCATATAAACAACCGCTCGAAGGATGACAAACAACGTCCCGTATATATTACGGGCGGGCGGTCGCTGCGCGAATCGCTCATCGAACAGCTCGGGTTCCGGAACCTCTCCCAGCGCGAAATGGCTCTGGCAAGGTATCTGGTCGGGAGCCTCGACGAGGACGGCTACCTGAGACGCGACATGCAGGCCGTCAGCGACGACATAGCATTCACGGTGGGCATCGAGGCATCGACAGACGAACTAGAACGTATGCTCAAGGAGATTCAGCAGCTCGAACCTGCCGGTGTCGGAGCCCGTTCGCTGCAGGAGTGCCTGCTGCTGCAGATCAACCAGCTGCCGATGACCACCCGTGCACGCCATCTCGCTCGAAAAATCCTTGCCGACCACTTCGACGAATTTGTCAAGAAGCACTACGAGAAACTGATCTCGCGGCTCGGCGTCACCGAGGATGAGTTCCGCGATGCCGCCGCCGAGATCCGCCACCTCTCACCGCGGCCGGGCAACACCTTCAGCGAAAACGACGGCGATGCCGCCCCGTACATCATACCCGATTTCCTGCTCGACTACCAGAACGGCAAGTTCGATCTCCAGTTCAACTCGTACAACATCCCCGAACTGCGTATCAACCGCCGCTACATCGACATGATGCGCGACATGGCCCGCCCCGACGGCACGGTCAGCGAGGAGAACAAGGAGGCCGTACAGTTCGTCAAAAGCAAGATCGACTCGGCCAAATGGTTCATTTCGGCCATCAAGCAGCGCCACGATACGCTCATGCTTACCATGAAGGCGATCCTCGACTACCAGAGCGAATACTTCAAGGACGGTGACAAGAGCCGTCTGCGCCCGATGATCCTCAAGGACATTGCCGACCGCACGGGGCTCGACGTATCGACCATCTCGCGTGTGGTGAACAGCAAGTATGTCCAGACCCACTTTGGGATACTGTCGCTCAAGTCGCTCTTTTCGGAGGCCATGCAGACCGACAGCGGCGAAGAAGTATCGAGTTACGAGATCAAGCACATCCTGCAAACCTGCATTGACGAGGAGGACAAACGCAAACCACTGACTGACGAGACGCTGATGGATATCCTCAACTCGAAGGGGTACCGAATAGCACGACGCACCGTCGCCAAGTACCGCGAGATGCTCAACATCCCCGTTGCACGACTGCGCAAACAGATATGACCGAAACAGATAACATATCCCCAATCGAAGGCCCGGCCAGCAATACGCCTGCCCCTGCGCACAACGCTCCCCGCAGGGCGGCTCAGGCCGTATCGTGGCTGTTGCACCCGCTTGTGCAGCCGGTCTACGTATTGCTGACGATCATATTCTCGGATGCATACATGATCCATTTGACCGGTTCGGTTAAACTCTATCTGATATGGGTCATACTGCTCTATTCGACCGTCATCCCGATGCTGTCGATCGGATTTCTGCGTTCGATAGGCATTCTCTCGGACCTCAGCATATCGACCCGCCGTTCGCGCATTATCCCGCTCCTGATCGGGTCGATATGTTATGTCCTGTGTGCAATCACGCTCTCGAAACTGGTTACGGTCACCGCCATACACAAATTCATCATCGCGGCCGCCTGCTGCGAGATCTTTGCACTCATCGTCACTCCGTTCTGGAAGATAAGCCTCCACATGATCGGAATGGGCTGCATCACCGCAATGTTCTATCTGCTCAATATCGCCGGCATGGGACAGATGTTCTGGGCCCTGGTTGTCTCGATAATCTGTTCCGGTGCTCTCGCTTCGGCCCGCCTGCAACTGCAGTCGCATAACCTCGCGCAGATTGCTGCAGGATTCTTCGGCGGATTCATCATTGCAATGATCGCAATACTCTTTATCTGACATTATCTGACACCCGCCAGCCATCTTACACTCGTCCGGCCCCTCACCGGATAGTTGTCGCTGCAACCGGATGCCCGACTTCAGCCGAACCGTACTCTCCGGACTGCCGGCCCCGCACACGTCGCGGCAATCCGGACAATATTCCGATACAATTACTGCTTCATGCTCGTTCCCGTACTCGCCGCCGCACGCGCCCGGTACAACAAAAACGGCGGCGCATCGATAGGATGCACCGCCGCAGGGCATGGTCTCTTCAAATATTTTACAGCGTATATACTTCGCCATTGTAGGTTATCGTAATAGGCACCGACATGTTGCACGACTCGGAGGTCGGCATGAACTTGACGGTCACGAACGACGACGGGAACTGAGTCTGGTCATACACGCTTCCCTCGATGAATGATACCCGCTCCTCACCTGAGTACTTGTATACCGAGCCGTCGGAACCTACACCGCAGTCGGGACGATAGACTACCGACTCGCTGATCTGATATATCAGATTGGCCTGGGTTCCGTAGAGGTCATACATCGTCGGGCCCGAACCGCGTCCCGAAAGCTTGAAGGTTATCTTCTTCAGGTCCGACAGTGCGAAATCGGTTGCGCCAGTCGTTGCCAGCTGATAGTTTGCCGTCCAGTTGGAGGTATAGTTCGAGAGGATGAAGCTGCGGAAGTTTTTGATGTCTATATTGAAACCCTGGCCGTCATCCGAAGCCGAGATCGTATAGTCTTCAGCCCCCTCGACAGTGATCAGCGTAGCGCCGCTCGCCTCGACCGGATAATAGAATCCGTTCTCGCGGTTGAGGTCGATCACCCACATTCCGCCGGTTTCAGCCAGTTCCGAGAGCAGATGGCCGCCCGTCGAGATCAATATGCTTCCATCGCGTTTACGGTCATATTGCCCGGTGGTTTCGGTATATGCGAATGTCAGCAGGTAGTCACCCGGAACACCGCGGTAATCCTCTTCGATAATGGTCGAGCCGAACAGGTATTTATATTCATTGTTTCCGGCCTCGGTGCGCACCTCATCCAGTGTGGTAACACCCTGTTTTTCACGGTCGGTGAGCAGTGCGTTGAGACGGAACGCAACAGACGTGGGGTCAAGCGAATAGACCGACTGTGCGAGTCCCGAGTTATACAGGCTGATACCGTTCATGATCGTTTCCGAGACACCCGATCCCGAAGAGCCTCCGGTATCCAGACACGAAGCGAGCATCAGAGGTGCTGTCAGAGAGAGCAGAAGTACTTTTAATCTTTTCATTTTCATATTGTTAAGCGTTAATATTGTGTCATAGCACGGGTGCAAATATAACAATTGATTTTGCAAATCTATCATATAGACGCGCCGAATCGGGAAAATGTTGCAAGTATGGCAAAAAAAATTTACTTTTGTCGCAGGCACTTTCGGCCCGCAACCGAACAAAACAGTTGTTATGAACAGATTACATCTTATATCTATACTCTGCATGATCCTCGTTTTCGACCATGCAGACCTCCGGGCTCAAAAATCACAGACCGGTTTCGGAGCCGCTCCGGCACGTGCGGAATTCGTCTCGTTCGACATCCGCGAGGATGCAAACAGGGACGACCGCCAGGCTCTGCAGTTCTACGTCCCCTTCGACCCAACCACCCTCACCGCAAATGCCTCACAGCGGAGCGCCGGACAGATTGTAGACGTACTGCAGTTCTGGAACAACCGTGACATGTATCTGCACATCGAGAATCCCGACGGTGCATATATACTGTACATAAATGACAGCCTCGTCGGCCGCTCGACCGATACGCGTACTCCGGTCGAATACTACATCTCGCCATACATCCGGCAGGGCCGCAACGCAATAATCGTCGATATCGAAACCGACGGAGAACCGCTGCTCAGTTCGTCGCTCGGGAAGAATCCGCGCAAACCGTTCGAAAACAGCTACATCTACTCGCAACCCAAAATGCGGATATACGATTACGAGGTACGTTTCGAACCCGATTCGACCGCCTCGTACGGTGTCCTCGAAATCGACATCATCGCCGGAAACAGCTACAACTACGACGAAACCTTTACGGTCGGATACGACATCTACGATCCGGCCGGCAAGCTGCAGGACTACAATCTGCGCGAAGTGACCGTTGCCGGCCGAAGTGTCGATACCGTACACTTCAAGCAGTTCATCTACAAGACAAACCAATGGCGTTGGAGTGCCCGCACACCGCACCTTTACCGCCTCACGCTCTACACGCAGGCCAACCGTACGATTACCGAATACATCCCGTTGCGGATCGGATTCGGACTCACGGAGTTCAACGGCAGCGAGATACTGCGGAACGGCGAACCCGTCGAGATCAAGGCTGCGGCGTACAATGCCGCCGCCACCCGTTCCGAAACAACGAAAGAGCTGAAAGCTCTAAAATCCAAGGGCATCAATACGATCTATGTCGGCTACCCGCAGATCTACTGGTTCTACGACCTGTGCGAAGAGCTCGGTTTCTATGTCATCGATGCGGCCGACATCAACGTTTCCGAGGGGCGTGACGACCGTACCGTAAACGGCACCCCGTCGAACGATCCGACGCTTGTCGGCGAGTACATCGACCGCGTCAACCGCATGTACATGCGCAACCGCAACCGCACCTGCATCATCGGCTGGGGGCTCGGCCACCGCTCCGGAAACGGCTACAACATGTACAAGGCCTACCAGTGGCTGAAAGGGCTCGACGATCCGCGTCCGGTGACCTACGACGACAGCGACGGCGAGTGGAACAGCGACATGGATCTTCCGGCCGCCATCCGGTAACGCGAACCATGAACATCGAACTCATCGTGGTCGGCAAGACCGACTCGACACAGATTGCACAACTGATCGAGACCTACGCCAAACGGATCTCGAACTATACCCGTTTCGGCATCACTACCGTGCCCGACGTCCGCAACAACCGCAGCATGACCTTCAACCAGCAGAAAAAGTGCGAAGGCGAAGCAATTCTGCGGCTGCTCTCCGAAAGCGACTATGTCGTCACGCTCGACGAACGCGGCCGGCAAATGACTTCAGTCGACTTCGCATTCTGGATGCAGAAGCGCATGAACAGCGGTCTCAAACGGCTCTGCTTCATTATCGGAGGTCCGTACGGCTTTTCCGACGAGGTCTATGCCCGTGCCAACGGTTCGCTGTCGCTCTCGGCAATGACATTCTCGCACCAGATTGTCCGCGCGATATTCGTCGAACAGCTCTACCGTGCATTCACCATTCTCAACAACGAACCCTATCACCACGCTTGACGCCCGCACGTCGTACAACGCAATTTCATTCATGAAACCATAAAAAACGGGAGAGAAGCAACCTTTTGCTCCTCTCCCGTTTTATCAATTCTGTCCGGATCAAGCCTAAGGCCGGCAACTACAACAGCCGCTTCACCTCCTCGTAGACGGTCTGTGCCGAAAAGCCGAACTTCTCGTCCAGCACCTTGAACGGCGCCGAGTATCCGAAATGGTCCAGACCGTGGATGAATCCCTTCACACCGGCCAGCCAGATCATCGTCACGGGCAATCCCGAAGTCAGGGCGTAACGCTTGATATCGGCCGGAAGTACCTTTTCGCGATATTCGGCCGGCTGGTCACCGAACAGGCCTTCGCTCGGCGCCGAAACCACTCGTACCTTTACGCCATCCTTCCGCAGCAATTCGGCTCCGGCCATCAGGGTCGAGACCTCCGAACCGCTCGCGATCATAACCACATCGGGGCGGCCTTCGGAATCGGCCACGACGTATGCTCCGCGGGAGATCTGCATCGCTTCGGCACGGCGGTCGCCGTTCACTGCCGGCAGGTCGTCGATATTCTGCCGCGAGAAGATCAAGCCGACGGGACGCTGCTCCTCAAGCGCAATTTTCCATGCCGCAACCGCCTCGGCGCAGTCGGCCGGACGCAAAACAACCATCGAACGTTCACCGTCATGGTTGCGCAGGTGTTCCATCAGACGTATCTGGGCCTCCTGCTCGACCGGTTGGTGCGTAGGCCCGTCCTCGCCCACACGGAACGAATCGTGGGTCCAGATGTATATCACGTGCAGCCGCATGAGCGCCGACATTCGTATGGCCGGCTTCATGTAGTCCGAGAATACGAAGAAGGTTCCGCAGGCCGGTATCACGCCGCCGTGCAGCGCCATACCGTTCATCACGCAGGCCATCGTCAGTTCGCTAACACCCATATTGAGGAACCGGCCCGTAAAGTCTCCCTTCACGATTGGTTTTGTCTTCTTCAGGAAGCCGTCGGTCTTGTCCGAATTGCTCAGGTCGGCCGAGGCTACGATCATGTTCTCGACCCGTTCGCCATAGACACCGAGCACCGCAGCCGACGCAGCACGCGTCGCAGCACCGGCACTCAGCGGAATCTGCGAATAGTCGATCTCGGGAAGGCGTCCCGAGAAGAAATCATCCAACTTCGATGCCTCTGCCGGATTCGCCGCACGCCATTCGGCTTCAATCTTCCTGTGTCCGGCCGCCCAAGCCTTCAGTTCGCCGCGGCGGCGGGCATACAGCGCCTCGCTCTCCGGGAATATCTTGAACGGATCGGCCGGATCACCTCCCAGATTGCGGATCGTGGCGTCAACATCAACACCCGCCTTGCTCAACGGCTGTCCGTGTGTCGATACAAGATTCTCACGGCTGCTGCCGTCCGGACCTACCGCACCAAGCCCCATCACCGTGTGGCCGATGATCAGCGTCGGGCGTTCGGTCTCACTCTGCGCCGCGCGCAACGCCAGGCGTATATCCTCGGCCGAATTGCCGTCCACGCTCTCCACGCGCCATCCCCATGCCTCATACTTCGCCGCCATATCCTCCGAATCGACCTCATCGACCTTCGTCGACAGCTGTATGTTGTTGGCATCATAATACATTATGAAGTTGTGCAGTCCGAGATGCCCGGCCAGGCGTCCTACACCCTGCGCCACCTCCTCCTGAATACCGCCGTCGGAGATATATGCATAGGTTTTGTGAGCGGTCCACTCGCCGAACCGCGCCGCTATGAACCGTTCGGCAATGGCGGCTCCGAGAGCCATTGCATGCCCCTGTCCGAGCGGACCCGAGGTATTTTCGATACCGTGAGCCAGGTCGAGTTCCGGATGCCCCGGAGTCACGCTTCCCCACTGCCGGAACTGTTTCAGATCCTCCATGGAGTAGTATCCGGCCAGCGCCAGCACGCCATAAAGCATCGGAGACATATGCCCCGGATCGAGAAAGAAGCGATCGCGGAATGGGTATTTCGGATCGTCGGGATCATAGTTCAGAAACTCCGAATAGAGTATGTTGACGAAATCGGCTCCACCCATGGCACCGCCCGGATGGCCCGATTTAGCCTTTTCGACCATTGCTGCGACCAGAATACGGATATTGTCAGCCGCACGCCGTGTTTCATTTGAATTCATCTGCATCGAATTAATGTTGCCGTTACCAAGAGTACCGATGCCGCCGGCCGGAGGGCAAAGATCCGCGACCGGTACTTCGGATAGACAAATATACAAAAAATATCCATTCCCGAAACATCGTTGCGTAATTCGAAGGATTCTCGGCGGATCAATATGTGACGGCTTCCTGTTTTTCGATTATCCGCTTCAGTTGTTTTACTGTCATTTTCGGGTCGTAGACGACCTCCGAACCGGATGACTCACCGAGCAGGGCGACATACTCCTCGATCGTGCAGGTGTTGATCTGCTGCCGGCGGGCGTTGAGGCGGCGGGCATTCCGGACAGGCCAGATGTAGAAAACCGGCTTGCCGTCGACGACCGTCTGGTACGACTGCGTCCCGAATCTCTGCGGGCGTCCTTCACGCATGGCGATCCGGTCGCTGAGGGTGGCCATCTTGTTCGTGGATATGAATCCCTCTTTCGCGGCCCGTTTCAACATCGGCAGGCGCTTTTTCTGCGCCTCCAGCGGGGCGTGGTCGATGATTATCCAGATGGCGTCGTAGGACTTTTCGGCCAGGCCGACCGGAATTCCGTCTCGGAGAATCGAATCGACCAGCCGAAGGTTCCGGCTGTCGATCCTCTCCATCTGCTCGGAGAGCATGACCAGCGAATCGACCAGCGAGTCGGTATAACCTCCGGTATTGGCCGCTTTGCCGAGCCGTGCAAGCTCGATCCGGATGGCCTGGTCGCGGTCGTAGGCCTTCGAGAGCAGCGAATCGGTCTGTTGGGCTGAGAGGGATGCCGTTGCCAGAAGTGCCGTGAATAGGAGCGAAAACCGTATCCGAGTTGTCATAAAGTCCGTTTTTTGACAGTTGCAGGGACAAATATAGGATTTTTGCGTAACTTTGCCTGCCGGAGAGTAACTTTTTGACGTCGTAAACCATGAAACCGAGATATTTCACCATACCCAATCTTTTGACGCTGTCGAACCTCTTTTGCGGATCGCTGGCCGTGCTGTCGGCCTTCGGTGGCAATCTCGAACGGTCGTTCTGGCTGATTGTGCTGGCGGCGGTATTCGACTTCTGCGACGGCTTTGCCGCACGCCTGCTCAAACAGTATTCGCCGCTCGGGGGAGAACTCGATTCGCTGGCCGATATTGTCAGCTTCGGGTTGGCGCCGTCGGCTGTCGTCTATGCGATATATTGTACTGCGGTGTGCGAACCAGCCGGCTTGCCTCTGGCAGATGCCGCCGGTACGGGCGTAGGGGCCTGGCGCTATGTGGCCTTCATCATCGTGCTGCTGTCGGCACTCCGGCTGGCCCGATTCAACGTCGATACCGAACAGACAAGCGAATTCATCGGCATGCCAACCCCTGCCTGCGCAATCTTTTTCGCCTCGACGGGATATCTCTTCGCACGTGGAATGTTCACCGGTTTCGATATGCGCCTGATTCTCATCGTGGCGGTCGTGATGGCCCTATTCCTCATCCTGCCGATACGGATGTTCTCGTTCAAGTTCCACAGTTTCGGCTGGCGGGGCAATGAATTGCGCTATTCGTTCGTTATACTCTCGGCCGTAGCGATAGCTCTCTGGCAGATTGCTGCCGTACCATGCATCATCATCGCATACATGCTGGTATCGATCGTACGCCATACGGTCCTAATGGTCAGAAAATAGGCCCGTTGGAGCTGTCGATAGGATATTTTGCAAAAAATGCGTATCTTTGCGGCCTGACTTGACGGAAAGCCCATGAGTTCGAGGTTTGTATACATATCGGTTCTGGTCGTGCTGTTCTGTGCGGCATTTCAGCCTGCGCGGGTGTGGGGCCAAAGCGGCAATGCGGCCCGTGACCTGATGAACGCCCAGCGGAACGGCGAGCAGACGGCACTCGGACAGGCCGGTGCAAACCCATTCGGCGAGTACGACGAGGAGAACGGCGAAGAGGGTGGGCAGACCGATACCACACAGCAGGAGAAACGTATCAAGAAGCCGTTGGAATCCTACTTCTTCAGCGATTCGGTCCGTGCTCTTCCCAACTTCAAGTGGAATATCGACCCCTATGCAAACCGCGTCGAGATCAAGGGCCTTGATACCATGCTGCGGGACTGGCATATCGACTATCCCTATCTTCAGGATGGTGTGGGGGATGTCTACCTGGGCAACCTTGGCGGTGCGACCATTCCGCAGAACTATTTCGAACGGCCGCAGGATTTCGACTTCCAGATGGCCGAAGCATTCTCGGGATATCTCTACCGCATGGACAATGTCGACTTCTACAACGTCAAGAAGCCCTTCACGCTGTTCACCTACCTGAATGCCGGCCAGAAACGATATCTCGAGGAGAACTTCCGCATCACCCACGCTCAGAACATATCACCCTCGACCGGCGTCAACATCGACTACAAGAGCCGCGGCACGCGAGGTATCTATACGTGGCAGCGGGCCCGCGTGAAGGACCTGTCGGTAGCCTTCTCGCACACCGGGAAACGATATTCGGTCCATGCCGGATATATCTACAACTCGGTCGATGCCCGCGAGAACGGCGGTATAGTCGGGGACTGGGCCGTGGTGGATACGGTCTTCGAACTTCCGTCGAACGTCCCCGTCAAGCTTCAGGATGCCCAGAACAGGATCCGTAACAATACATTCTATCTTGTGCAGTCGTTCGGTATCCCGCTGATCGGCCTTACGGAGGAGGATTTCACGATGGGCGACCGGCCGGCCGTCTACATCGGCCACGCCATCGAGTACAGCCGCATGTACCGCAAATATACCGATACGCATGCCGGAACGATCTATACCGATGAACGCGACGAAAGCGGCGGCGAGACCCAGTACGAATATTACGAAAACTGGTTCATCGACCCCGAACAGACACTCGATTCGACCTTCGAGTCGCGCCTTTCGAACCGGGTGTTCATACAGTTGCAGCCCTGGAACCGCAACGGTGTCATCGGCGTCATCGACGGCGGGGTGGGGCTGGACAACCACCGCTACTACAACTTCTCGTTCGACGAGTATGTCACCGGCAAGCGCCGTACGGTCAGCAAGACCAGCTACTACGTCTACGGTTCGATCGACGGCAAGATCAAACGATATGTCGATTGGGGAGGCGACTTCAAGCTCTATCCGTCTGGATACCGCGGCGGAGATTTCGAAATAGGCGCGGATATTGCACTGAGAGCCTTCATACGCAACCGCCCGATAACGCTTTCGGGACGGTTCAGTAATGTCACCCGTTCTCCGTCATACTGGCAGGAGAACTACTTCTCAAACCATTATGCATGGTTTACTCCTCTGAAAAAGGAGAATGAGACCCGTTTCGAGGTCGCGCTGACAGCTCCGGACTATGCTCTGGAGATAGGTGCCTGGCACGGCATAGCCAGCGACAAGATATATCTTGATTCGCTGTGCAACATGTCTCAAAGCACCTCGGCCGTAAACGTCACGGGTCTGTATGCCCGCAAGGATTTCCGTATAGGCGGACTCCATCTGGACAACAGGGTATTGTTGCAGTGGAGTACGGATCAGAAGGTTATCCCCGCACCAAAACTGAGCGTCGTATTGTCGTACTATTACGAGTTCAATATCGTCAAGAACGTATTGAGAATGCAGATCGGTCTCGACGGCCGGTACAATTCGAAATATTACGCCTTCGGATACAACCCCTCGCTGGCTGCATTCTACAACCAGCGCGAACAGAAGATCGGCGGATATCCGATGATCGACGCCTTCGTGTCGGCGAAATGGAAGCGAATGAGAATCCTGGTCAAGCTGCAGCATGCAAACTATGACCTGTTCGGTTCGCGAACCTATTTCTCGGCTCTTCACTATCCGCTCAACACGCGGGTTCTGAAATTCGGTTTCTCGTGGGGATTCTATGATTAGCGTGCTCTTCGGCACGGGAAAAGCTGCCCGCAATTAAACCATTTATGCTGAAAAAAACGATTTTAACTGTTTCGTTCATTGCAATTCTTACGTGTTTCTTCGGATTCGAACGCACCCTCCACGACAACAGCATGGCCGATGTCAAGGCCGATACGGGTCGGATAATGACGCCGTTGCTGCCTTCAGATGACGGAGTGGATCCGTTGGAATACTATGTCTCGGGTGTGGAATTCGACAAGTTCCATGTCATTTCGGCCTATGACGGCATCATGCGCCGTGCGGCGGCCGAAGCGGGTCAGGACTGGCGCCTGCTGAGTGCCATTGCCTATCACGAGTCGCGCTTCGATCCGAATGCCGTCTCCAAGGCCGGTGCCATGGGGTTGATGCAGATCATGCCGCGTGTGGCCCGCGAGTACAATGTCTCGCAGGAGGAGGCTTTCCAGCCGGAGGTGAATGTGCGTCTGGCTACCGAAGTTCTCGACCGTCTCAGCCGTTCGCTCAAGTTCGGGGCCTCGGCTTCGGAGGAGGACCGCTTGTCGATCCTGCTGGCATGCTATGTCGGAGGTATCGGTCATGTGAGCGATGCCCGTCGTCTGGCGGCCAAGAGCGGTGAGAATCCCGACTCCTGGGAGGTTGTGTCGAGATACCTGAGTCTGAAGTCGCAACCCGAATTCTATGAGGATCCGGTGGTGAAGTGCGGCAAGTTTACGGGGGTCAAACAAACAATGGCCTACGTACGAAACGTAACCTCGCACTACAGACACTATTGCGATATCGTCGAACGTTAGTCGCGCAGGTGGCCGGTTGGCCGTGAGGGCCAGTCCGGCATATATGCAGATTGAAAATCCCGTTCCGGGGGCTCATCCCCGAAGAACGGGATTTCTGTTTGCGGCCGGAAGCATGGCGTGTTGCCTCCCGGCAGCCGAAAGGCCGGATCGTTTGAGATGCCCCCGCCGTGCGGTGGATCTTTGGCTTGAATATTGCGAAGTGTTGGTCGGAAATCACTTTAAACTGTTCAAGCGTGAAAACTTTCAAACATTTTCTTTCGATTGCTCTCGCTTTCGGTTGTGCTGCAGTCGCAAGCGCACAGAACGGCATGAGCACACGGCCGTCGTCGCATGGTTCCGCGACGGTCGATACGACTCTTCTGGCATCGTACCGTGACGGCAATTATATGGTACGGCGCTACATGCTGTCGCCGCGGACGGACCGTACGGCCGACTATTCGGTACTATACCGTATCGACATGGCTTCGATGCAGAACGCCCTGAGTGACGACAATGCATCTCTTGCGGCATTCAACTCCTTCATCGAACGGATCATGTCGGATACGTTGATCAGGGTGGCCGATATCAGGATTGTGGGCTACTCGTCTCCCGACGGCTCGTATGCCGCAAACGAACGGCTGGCCGAGGAGCGGGCCCAGGCATTCAAGAACTACGTTGACGGGAAATACGACCTGTCGGCGCACTACAAGGTGACGACAGCAGCCGTAGCGGAGGGTTGGGATTACTGCCGCCAGCTGGTCGAGACGTCGGCGTCCATGCCCGACCGCAGCAGCGTGCTGAAGGTGATCGACTCGTCGGAGGCGGCCGATGTCAAGGAGCAGCAGCTCAAGGCTATGCCGGCAGCGTGGAACTACATGCGACAGGACATTCTGCCGCAGTTGCGCAAGGTTGACGTGGCGATAGACTACGGTACCTGCCGCATTGTCGAGGTGCGGATGCCGGTCGAGACCCCGAAACCGAAGCCGGCCCCGAAGCCCGCTCCGCAGAACAGATGCTGCATGTGCTGCAACGGGTGCCCGTGTTCGAGCGACATGCTGGTCATCGAGGTCGATGATGCGCTTCTGAATATCATCGAAGGGATGATCATCGATGAGATCGATGCCGAGTTGATTGAACTCGAACTGCCCTGAATCCCGCACGGCCGGTGAGCATGACAGGACGGTGTCGTCGGGCCGCAAGGTTTGTCTGAAGGCTGTTAGCCTGTTTCGGCAACCTGAGGGCGCGGCGGAGCACCGAAACATCCCGTGACCGAAGCCGTGGCCGAAAATGAGTTTTGTCGGGAGCTTTTTTTGCCCCGGGGCGGTTGAGGTGTGGAAAAAATCGCTATATTTGTGAAAATCTAAACACAAAGATCGTTATGGCAAAACTCAGACAATTGAAAAGGGATATCGATTATGTTCTCGAGGAGCTGGTCTTCGACTGCGATATGGCAATGATGTTCCACGCTTCGAAAGAGCAGGAGATTTTTGATATTATGCGTCAGGGCGTGGCTTTGCGCAACGAACTGTTCGAGAAGGTGAACAACCCGTTCGGCAAGAAGCCCCGCGAGCAGGCCGACAAACATGGCAAGCTTCCGTGCAAGTGCGCCGAAAGCTGCAATTCGGTTCTGGTCAAGAGACAGTACGCAGCATTGCGCCGCGAAATAGGTGACCGTTTCGACGAACTGTTCGAGAAATTGAGCGCCCTGAACAAGTAGAGTATCCGACGCATGTCGAAAACAACGCCCGTCCTCTTTTCACGAGGTCGGGCGTTGTTCTGTTTACGGTCGGTGGGGGGGTGTGATGTTTACGGTCGGGCAAACCGTCAGTCGTCGTCGGGCGTGCCGGACGTTGCCGGCTGCCGGTCGCCAGTCATTCACAGTCGGCCGAACGTTTGCCATCTGTTGGCTGCCTGTCATTAACAGGTGGCCGGACGTTGCCGTCTGCCGACTTGCCGTTCGCTCACAATCAACTGGCCGTTTCCCGTCCGAGGGCCTGGCTGTTGCTCACAAGCAACCGGACGTTGCCATCTGCCGACTTGCCTTTCGCTCACAATCAGCCGGCCGTTTCCCGTCCGCTGGTCTGGCTGCTGCTCACAAGTACCAGGACGCTGCCATCTGTTGGCTTGCCGGAGTGCATAAGCTGCGTCCCGTGACCTCAGAACGGCAGGTCGTCGGTCGAATCGTCGGGCATGGCCGGTGCCGTCGGCTGCTGGTAGTTCTGCTGCTGCGGCTGTGAATAACCGGATTGCGGCTGTGCCGGAGCCTGCTGGTAGCCTCCCTGCTGGTGTTGGTAACCGCCCTGCTGATATCCTCCCTGTTGCGGCTGCTGGGCGTCGTTGCGGCGTCCGAGCAGCTTCATGTCGTTGGCAATGATCTCGGTCGAATAGCGCTTGTTGCCCTGCTGGTCCTGCCATTCGCGCGTGCGGAGCGATCCCTCGATATAGATTTGCGACCCCTTGCGGACATACTTGTCAACAACGTCGGCCAGGCCGCGCCACAGCGTTACGGTATGCCATTCGGTATGTTCGCTGCTCTCCTGCGTCTGGCGGTTGAAGATGCGCTCGGTCGTGGCCAGGCGGATGCGGGCCGTCTTGACACCGCTTTCAAGGGTTCGGACTTCGGGGTCGAGACCCACGTTTCCGATGAGTATTACTTTGTTTACCATCTATCGTATCTGTTTTTATAGTTGTCGTATCATCTCCGTGAACAGCCGGGTCATGCGGACGGCGGCCTTGGCACCCTGACGCTGTACATCCTCATGGTCGCCCAGCTCGTCCGAAAGACCGCAGTTGGTGATCACCGAGACCCCGAAAACGGGTATCGACATGTGGCGTGCCACGATCACTTCCGGTACGGTCGACATGCCTGCCGCATCGCCGCCGATGGCCTTGAAGTAGCGGTATTCGGCCTGAGTCTCGAAGGTCGGGCCCGTACCGCCGACATAGACTCCGTACTGGAGTTTGATGTTTTCTTCAGCGGCAATGCGCGTAGCCTGGGCGATGAGGGCCTTGTCGTAGCAGTTGTGCATGTCGGGGAAGCGCGGACCCAGTTCGTCGATATTCTTGCCGATGAGCGGATTCGGAAGCAGGTTGATGTGGTCGGTGATGACCATCAGGTCGCCCGTGCGGAAGGTGGGGTTGATGCCGCCGCTGGCATTCGAAACGAAAAGCGTCTTGATGCCCAGCAGTTTCATCACGCGTACGGGGAAGGTAACCTGCTGCATTGTGTATCCTTCGTAGTAGTGGAAGCGGCCCTGCATGGCGACGATTCGTTTGCCGCCGAGCGTGCCGAAGATCAGGCGTCCCTTGTGACCCTGCACGGTCGAGACCGGAAAATTCGGAATCGATGCATAGTCGAGGGCATATGCCGTTTCGATGCTGTCGGTAAGCGAGCCGAGGCCCGTGCCGAGTATGACTCCCAGTTCGGGTGCGAAACCGTTCGTCTGAGAACGGATGTATTCGCAGGTCTGTTTAATCTGTTCTAACATCTTTTTCGAGTTTTAGGAGGAAATCCGCTGCCGAACTCCCTATGAACGAAATGCTTATCGGTATGTAGTAGAGCCTGCTGCGCAGGGATTCCGGAATTTTGTCACGATTCAGGAGCTTGACGGCATCCTTTTCGGTCATGATGATGCATGCGTTGTCGCCGGCCGCTTCGGACATCATTTGCAGGTCGCGGCGTCGGTAGACGTGATGGTCGTTGAAGATCAACTGCGACACCACGTTGTAACGCTCCCCGAGCCCCTTCAGGAATGGTTTGGGATTTCCGATGCCGGCCATGGCGACCACGTCGGCTCCGTAGGCGATATGACCTGGCGCCTCGGCGAACAAAGGCCGCGGAGCTCCGCTTTCGATGCTGGTGAAGTAGAGCGACTGGTAGGGGAAACGGACCAGTTCCTTCTTGAGCAGCCGCCGTTCGATGGGCTGTATCGTTTCGGGGCACTTCGAGACAATGAAGTAGTTGGCGCGGTAGAGTTGCGAAGGCAGGTCGCGCAGGGATCCCCACGGCAACATGTGATCATCATTGAGCGGACGCGTGTAGTCGATCATGATGATGTTGATCTTGGGTTCGACGTGCCGGTGCTGGAAACCGTCGTCCATGATGATCATCTCGACTTCGGGGTGTTCGCGGCGCAGGCGCCGGATACCCTCGACGCGGTCCTCGCAAACCACGACCGGAATCTCCGGGAACTTCATCTTGATCATTTTGGGTTCGTCGCCGGTCAGGGTATAGTGCATTTGGGGCTGCACCTCGAGGTATCCTTTGGTCTTGCGGCCGTATCCGCGAGAAAGCATGGCTACATGCATGTTTCGGCTCAGCGTTCCGATGATCATTTCGGCCATCGGGGTCTTGCCGGTCCCGCCGACAGTGATGTTGCCGATGCAGACTACGGGAATGTCGAAATGCTCACTGTGAAGCACCCCCCAGTCGAAAAGACGGTGGCGGATGGTTATCACGGCCTTGTAGAGGAGCGACAACGGTATGAGCAAAACTTTCGATTTCATCGTTCGTCCGCATAGTTTTGCCAAAGGTAACCAAAAATGTCGGAGTTACAAAGCCTTATGCGGATATTGCGAAAAAAATAGTTCGCGCCGCAAGGTCGTATTTTTACGTCTATCGGCCTAAGACTCGGCCTGTTCGGATGCGGCCCGGGCGCGTCGGCGGGCCTCCTCGATGGCCTCGACAAGCCCGTCGGGGTCGTCGCACGAAACGATGTAGTGCTGTTCGTAGAGGTTGACTATCTCGACGAAATTGTTCCATTGCGAGGCGTAGATGCGTTGGATGTCGAAGGTCCGCATGTTGATGAAGAACCCGAAGAACCCGAAAAATCCGTAACTGGCCAGCAGCGGAATTGTCCAACGCATTTCGGAACGTTCGCGCCTTTCGACCCGAACGATATCCTCGACCGGGATTTCGGTCATCTCGAGCAGGCAGTGGATCTCGATGGTGCGTGTGCCGACGCGTATGTAGTGGGGGATCGAGAGTACGCACAGCGCGATGACGGCACCGGCGATCGAGAAGAACCATGCCGAGATATATCCGCCGTCGTACAGGAAGTAGAGCGCACATGCGATCATGGCGATTATGAGGATGATCAGTGCCGAACTCCATCGGATACGGCGGTCGAACGAGTATCTGAAGATCCGTTTCATGGCTTGCTGCAGTTTTCAGGGTTGGCTGTGGAGACGTGGCCTGGGGTTGCGGAGGCAGAGTCGGCCGGGTGTGACGCGGCATCTGCCGCAGCGCGGTGCGAGGTCTGTGCCCCATGCGATTCCTGCGATTCCTGCGATTCCTGCGATTTCTGCGGCTTCTGCGGTTCATGCGCCCCCAGCGCTCCCTCACGGAGGGACAATATCGCTTCGGCTATGGTCATGTCGGCGGGGGTGGTCAGCTTGAGGTTCTCCCGCGAACCTTCGTACAGCGATATGACGGTGCCGAAGTGTTCGACAACCGAGGCATCGTCCGTGAAGCGGCTCTTGTCATTCATGGCTGCGGCATCGCGGTAGGCTCTGCGCAGCAACTCCCCGTCGAAAATCTGCGGGGTCTGTACGGCGCGGAGCTTCGACCGGTCGATCGTGTGCGACGAACCGTCGGCCGCAACTTCGCGGATCGTATCCGTAACCGGAATTACCGGTACGGCGGTACGGTTTGTCCGGGCGCAATCCAGTCCGCGGCGGATCATGTCGGCCGTCACCAGGGGCCGGACACCGTCATGGACGGCTATCAGGCTGCAATCGTCGGGCAGAGCCTTCAACCCGGCCTCGACCGACTCGAAACGCGACGCCCCTCCGGCAGTTGCCCGGTAGCGTACCGTGCAGCCGAAGCGTTCGCACAACTCGTGCAGCGTCCCGATATGGGCGGCGGGCAGTACCACGACCGTTTCGGCTTCCGGAACGGCTGCGGCTATCGCCTCCAGCGTCCGCAGAAGTACGGGCCGTCCGCCCAGCGGCAGAAACTGCTTGGGTATGCCGGCCCCCATTCTGAGACCGCTGCCGCCGGCTACGATTATGAATCCGATCCGTATCATGGCTCTGCTCTCTGCGGGTTATTCTTTTTTGGGTTCGGCGGCATCGGCCTTGGGCTCGGTCTTTGTCGAGTCGACCTTCCCGATGCCGACAAGCAGCGAATCGGGAAGCGTGTAGGCTTCGGCCGGCAGCGAATCAAGCTGTACGATGATTCTGTCGGCGGGGATCGAATCACCCTGCAGTTCGGCCATTATGCGGTCGCGGACATATACGAATGCCGATTTGTTCTCGGGTTTGATCGGTTCGGCCGGCTCCGACGGCACCTTGAGCGGGTCGATCGGTGTGCCGTTCCTCCATATGCGGAAATCGAGGTGCGGGCCTGTCGAGGCCCCGGTCGACCCGACGTATCCGATGATCTGCCCCTGCTGTACGCGGCTTCCCTGCTGGATGCCCTTGGCGAAGGCACGGAGGTGCAGGTACCCCGACTGCAGGTTGCCTGCATGCTTGATCTTGAGGGTGTTGCCGCCACCGCCGCCCCAGCCCTTGAATATTACGACACCGTCGGCTACGGCCTGTACGGGAGTTCCGGCGGGAGCCGCATAGTCGACACCCAGATGCGGACGGTAGACCTTGTAGATGGGGTGGAGCCGCGCACGCGAGAAGCGCGACGAGATACGCGAATATTTGAGCGGCGCCTTGAGCAGCGCTTTCCGGAGACTGTTTCCGTTTTCGTCCCAGTAGGCGATCTTGTCATCCTGCTTGAAGGGGATGGCGTAATATGATTTGCCGCCGTGGTCGAACCGTGCGCCCCAGACGCGTCCGAGACCAACCTCGACCGTGTCGACCATCATCCGGTCGTAGATGACTGTGAAGCGGTCGCCCTCCTGGATTCCGAAGAAGTCGATGCTCCACTGGTAGATATCCTCCATCTGTGCGGCCAGCTCATAGGGCAGTTCAGCCTCCATGATCGCCCCCCAGAGCGACGAGGTGATGGTCGCGGTGTCGCGTTCGCGGATCGGGGTTACCTCCTTGGCCCCCTCGATCACCGTTACGGTGTCGTCGGCGATGTTGAAGACCACGTAGTCGATATTGTTGCGTTCGTATGCCAGGTGTCTGAGCGTGCGCTGACCGAGCGAATCCTCCTCGAAAAAGACCATGTATTTGTTCCCGGCACGGACCTTGCTCAACGGGAAGACATCGACCGAAGCCTTGTCGAGGCGGTCGATCACCTGTGCGCTGACTCCGAATCCGTTGAGGATATTTCCCATTGTCTCGCCGGCCTGGATCTCGCCCGACTCGAATGCCAGTTCATCGGCCTCGATGCCGTAGAGTATCAGTTTTGGTTCGGGTTCTTCGGCGATCTGGTCGGGTTGCCGCTCCTTGAGCAGCGAATAGGTGATAAGGCTTGCCGCGACGACTGCCACCACGACAACCGTCGGAATGAGATATTTCCTGTATTTTTCGATCATGATTTGTTTTTTTCGGGTTTGCCGCCGTTTCGGACGGCCGTACGTACAACCGACAAATATAACGTTTTTTATCCGGAATTTGTTTTGTGTTTCGGAATTTTAATGAGGCGGGCCGATATATTTCGGGCGGCACGGAACTCTGTCCGGCCGCCCGAAGTATTATGGGGTTTCATTCATCGCGGCAAGCCGCCGGAAACGGTTCGGCTGCCGCATCTGTGAGGCTCTATTCGGAAACTCATCCCGACCCGTTGGGGCAGGGAGGGCGCTATCGTTTCTGCGGCTCGATTGTGATGGCCAGACGGTTGTCGTACTTGAGCGGTGAGCTGTTCCGCAACTGGTCGCACAGCACATCCGTAACGAGAATTCCTGTATTGTCGGCCGGAACGCTCTTGTCGAAGCGGTAGTTCTCGTAGATGTAGTTGCACAGCGCTACCTTGTAGACCTTGTCGTAATCCACGGCATCGAACCTGACATCCGTGGCATTGCCATTCTCGTCGGTCAGGATCGTGTACGAAGTGCCGTACGGGTTGAGGTCGGGCCGGTGCGACTCCTTGGGGTTCTTCGTGTCGTTGAACTTGTTGATGATCATCTCGCGCATCTGCGCGCCGCTCATCTCAACCGTGTAGATCGTACTGCTGAAGGGTTCGAGCGTGTACATGTCGCCGATGCTGATGCTGTCCTTGCGGAGCGAGTCGATGCGCACGCCGCCGAAGTGGTAGAAACCGATCTGGGAGTCTGTCGCCTGGGTGATGGCTGCCGCCATGAAGTTGGCCAGCCCGACGATGCCGAGTCGTATCTCGCTCGAACCGATCGCCTTGTTCAGCTCCGGATCGTTGTAATATTGCTCGACGAGGCTTTTCATCTGCGGATCCTCGGCATAGCCGTCGAGCGGGATCAGACGGTTGTAGATGCGGTAGATGGTGTCACCGCGCATCTCCACCTCGGTCGCCCCGATATATTTGAGCGATTTACCGGTCTGGGTGATCATTGTATGGCCGTAGGTTTTGCCTTCGGGGATTACGGTGTGGGTGTGCCCGCCGATGATGAGGTCATAGCCCGGCGCACGGTCGACCAGCAGTGTATCCATGTCCGAGCCGATGTGGGTAATGGCTACCAGCAGGTCGCACTGGTCGGCCAGAGACTGGTATTCGGCCGCCGTCTCGAACGGTGACGGGAATGTCAGCCCTTCGAAGTTGACCTCCTTGCCGTCGGGGTGTCCGTTTGCGAAGTTGGTCACCAGCCCGACGAAGCCGACGCGGATGCCGCCGCATTCGACAATCTCCGTGGGATCGAGGTGCAGGTATGGCGTCGAACTCGACATGTTGGCGCATATGACGTCGAAATCGGCCTGTTCGATTCGCTGGTCGAGCAGCTGCTGGCCGTGGTCGAACTCATGGTTTCCGAGCGTGGCCACGTCGTAGTCGAGCAGGTTCATGAGGTCGATGACGGGGCGGCATTTCTCGGGGGCGTGGTCGACGTATGCATTTCCGGTCCAGCGGTCGCCGGCATCGACCAGAATCACCTCGGCCGTATCGCGGCACATCTCGACGGCCGTGGCCAGCCGCGGGAAGTTCTGTATGGCGGCATGTATGTCGTTGGTCGACAGGATGACTATCTTGCGTGGGGTGTCGCTGCGGCTGCAGGCGCTCAAAACAACCAGCGGTAACAATAAGACGGCAAAGAGTAAACGTTTCATAACTAAAAAGGTGTTTTTATCTATCAAAAATACCGATTTTTTTTAAAACGGTAGTTAAATTGATTTTTTTTCTGCAATTTTGTAGCGAGTGCAATTCAATCAGCATCTATGGTTTCAGTCATCAAGATAATATGCGAAAACTGTGGCAGCGAACTGTTGGTCAACATGGGGACCTCGCTGTCGGAAGTTATTGACATGTTGGCTCTTAAGAACGACCATCCGTTTCTGGCCGCATATGTCAACAACCGTGTCAAGGAGCTCAGTTACAAGATCTATACTCCGATCTCGATACGATTCATCGATATAACCCACTTCGAGGGGACGCGCGTCTATCAGCGGACCCTGTTCTTTATCATGCAGAAGGCCGTCCACGACCTCTATCCCGATGCCGCATTCAGTATCAAGCATTCCGTCTCGAAGGGTTTCTACTGCGAGATCGCCGGCCATGACCAGCTCTCGGCCGACGAAGTGGAGTGCATCAAGGCTCGGATGGACGATATCATAGATCAGGATATTCCGATCGTCCGCGAACGGGTGCTGTCGAGCGAGGCCGAAGAGATCTATGCCCAGTTGGGGTTCGAGGACAAGATAGCACTGCTCCATACCCGCCCGCGCATGTATGTCGATATCTACCGGATGGCCGACATGGCAGGTTATTTCTACGGGGCGCTGGCTCCTTCGACCTCCTACATCCACCTGTTCGACATCCGTCCATACTATAACGGCCTGCACCTTGCCGTGCCGCGCCGCACCGATCCCGACAAGCTCGAAAACATCGTCCCGCAGGACAAGATGTTCGACATCTTCAAGGAGTATAAGGAGTGGGTGAGCGTCATGGGTGTCTCGAACATCGGCTCGCTCAACGGAAAGATCCTGGCCGGCGAAAGCAGCGACCTGATAAAGGTCGCCGAGGCGTTCCACGAAAAGAAACTCGCCGGTATAGCCGACTCGATCTACGAGGCCAATGTCGAGCGCGGTGCACGAATAGTGCTGATCTCGGGCCCCTCGTCGAGCGGCAAGACCACATTCGCAAAACGTCTGGGAATCGAATTGCGGATTCTCGGGCTGCGGCCGGTCATGGTGTCGCTGGACGACTACTTCGTCGACCGCGAGAATACCCCCCGCGACGAGAAGGGTGATTACGACTACGAAGCTCTCGAAGCCATCGACCTCCAGCTCTTCAATACCCAGCTGCAGCAGCTGATGAACGGCGAGAGCGTAACCATACCGCGTTACGACTTCATTTCGGGTACGCGGCAGTGGCACTCCGAACCGTTGCAACTCGACGAGCGTTCGATACTCGTTATCGAGGGCATCCACGGCCTCAACCCGCAGCTCACCTCCTCGATCGAAGACCGGTTGAAGTTCCGGATCTACATATCGGCCCTGACGTCGATCTCGATGGACGACCTGTCGCGGATACCGACTACCGACAACCGTTTGCTGCGCCGCATCACGCGCGACTACTATACGCGCGGTTCGAATGCCGAGGCCTCGCTCAAGCGTTGGGGCAGCGTCCGCCGCGGCGAGGACAAATATATATTCCCCTATCAGGAGAATGCCGATGTGATGTTCAACAGTTCGCTGTTCTATGAGATATCGGTTTTGCGGCAGTATGTCGAACCGATGCTGCGCGAGGTGCCCGACGTGGTGCCCGAATATGCCGAGGCGCGGCGGTTGTTGAAGTTCCTCGACAACTTCACGCAGATACCCTCCGACGAGATCCCTCCCACATCGATATTGCGGGAGTTCATCGGCGGCAGCAGTTTCAAGTACTGAAACGTGAAAACAGCGATCTGCGGCCGGCCGCCTGAAACCATTTAACCCGATGGCGCCGTAACCGGTCCGGGATGCTCGATGACTACTGATTATTCACACACTATACGACACTCCATTAAAAACGTTTACCACACATGACAGTCAACAGGGATTTGCGGCGGATTCAGTTGCTGACGAGTTTTCTGGATACCTTTTCGGTGCACGGCCTCGACCGTACGACCATGCGCGATCTGATTCAGGAGTCCGGAATAAGTTCGTCGTTCATTTACGAGATGTTCGAGGGGCGCGAGCAGATGATCATCGAATGCGTACGGTTCTACTATTACCGTAAAATGATCGACCCGTACGAGGCTTTGATCAATGATCCGAATCTGTCGATCCCCGGAATAATCGACGGCATAGTGGCTATCGTCAAGCAGAATGTCCGCTACCACAGGTTTCTGCTCCAGGTGCTGCTGCATCCGGTCTACCACGATGACTGTCTGGACGTGATCACCCATTTCGAGGAGTTCCTGCTGCGGGTGAGCGACCGGTTTGCCGAAAAGAGCGGTGTCGATCCCGACTCGTCGTATCTGGCCGTGATATCGATGGAGTCGATCGTGCATGCCTACACCATCATGCATGACGAAAAACTGTTCGACGTCCAGATCGAACGGCTCAAGCGCTTCTGGCAGCGAAGCATCTCCGGCGAAACAACATGCATGACGCTGGAAAAGGTAAGCGGGTTGAGGGAGCGGTGATGTGTTTCGGCACCTGACGAGTTGAAAATGTTGAAACAACATATAACACAAATACAAAATACATTATAATGTCATTCGATAAGTTTGCTTCGCGGCATATCGGACCCGATGCCGCACAGTTGCGTGAAATGCTCGACGTGATAGGCGTCAAGAGCAAGGAAGAGCTCATCTCACAGGTCATCCCGCAGTCGATCCGGCTGCGCCGGCCCCTGGCTTTGCCGAAGGAGGGTATGGATGAATATCACTTCGAAGAGTTGATCCGTTCGCTGGCCGAAAAGAACCACCCCCTGCGGTCGTTCATCGGCATGGGATATTATCCTGCGGCGGTGCCGGCGGTAATCACCCGGAACGTATTCGAGAATCCGTCGTGGTATACCTCCTACACCCCCTATCAGGCTGAAATATCGCAGGGCCGCCTCGAGGCGCTGCTCAATTTCCAGACGGCGGTCATTTCGCTGACGGCGATGGAGATCGGAAACTGTTCGCTGCTGGACGAGGCGACGGCCGCAGCCGAAGCCATGCTGATGATGTTCGCCCTGCGTTCGCGCGAGGCCGTAAAGGCCGGCCGGAACGTACTGTTCGTCGACGAGAACATCTTCCCGCAGACCTTCGACGTGCTGCTGACGCGAAGCGAACCGTTCGGAATCGAGATCGTGCGTGACAGTTACGATACTTACGAATTCTCGGGCCGTGAGTTCGGCGCCATCATACAGTATCCGGCTGCCGACGGTGCCGTACGCGATTATGAGGATTTCGTGGCGGCGGCGCATGCCGGCGGGGCCCTGGTGACGGCTGTCTGCGACCTGTTGTCGCTGGTGCTGCTGAAGGCCCCGGGAGAGTGGGGCGCCGATATCGCTGTCGGAGGTACGCAGCGTATGGGAACCCCGATGGGATTCGGCGGTCCGAATGCCGGTTATATGGCTACGCGCGAGGCGTTCAAGCGGCATATGCCCGGACGTATCATCGGCGTGAGCGTCGACCGCCTGGGAAACAAGGCCTTGCGTATGGCGCTGCAGATGCGCGAACAGCACATCAAGCGTGAGCGTGCGACCTCGAATATCTGTACCGCTTCGGCGCTGATGGCCTCGATGGTCGGTTTCTATGCCGTCTACCACGGCAGCGAGGGTCTGCACCGCATTGCCGAGCATGTCCATTCGGCGGCGGCGACCGTCGCCGAGGCGATTGCAGCTTTGGGATTCACGCTGAAAAACAATGAATTTTTCGATACCGTCGAGGTTGTCGATGCCGATGCCGCGGTGGTACAGTCGATAGCTCTGGAGAGGGGTGTCAACTTCTTCTACCCGGTGACGGGCGGTGTGCGGATGAGTTTCGACGAGGTGACGACCGAAGAAGAGATGGCTCTGGTTGTCGACATCTTCGCCGAGGCCAAGGGCCGAAAGGGCCACAAGACGAAACTGCGCCCGGCCGACAAGCACTATCCGGTTTCGCTGGCCCGCAAGAGTGCCATCCTTCAGGAGCCGGTCTTCAACCGATACCGTAACGAAAGCGACCTGATGCGTTATATCAAACGTCTGGAACACCGTGACATATCGTTGGCTGACAGTATGATTCCGCTCGGGTCGTGCACCATGAAGCTGAATTCGGCGGCATTGATGCTTCCGTTGAGCCTGTCGGGATTTGCCGATGTGCACCCCTTCACTCCGATCGACCAGGTCGAGGGTTACCGCATCCTGATCGAGGAGCTGGAACACGATCTGGCCGTAATAACCGGTTTCGAGGCATGTTCGCTTCAGCCCAACTCGGGTGCTGCGGGCGAGTATGCCGGCCTGATGGTGATCCGCGCCTACCACCAGAGCCGCGGACAGGGATACCGAAACGTCGTGCTGATACCGGCCTCGGCCCACGGGACAAACCCGGCTTCGGCCGCGATGGCCGGCATGCGGATCGTGACGGTGGCATGTGATGCCCACGGAAATATCGACGTTGAGGACCTCAAGGCCAAGGCAGAACAATATTCGAGCGAGCTGTGCGGCCTGATGGTGACCTATCCCTCTACGCACGGCGTCTTCGAGAGCCGTATCCGCGAGATCGTCGATGCGGTTCACGATGCCGGCGGCCAGGTCTACATGGACGGTGCAAACATGAATGCCCAGGTCGCACTGACGAACCCGGGATATATCGGCGCCGACATCTGTCACCTCAACCTCCATAAGACCTTTGCCATGCCTCACGGCGGTGGCGGCCCGGGCGTAGGCCCGATCTGCGCGGCGGCGCATCTGGCACGTTTCCTGCCGTCGCACTCTGTCGTGGAGACCGGCGGCGAGGATGGCATTACGGCCGTGGCGGCGGCTCCGTGGGGCAGTGCGATGCTGCTGCCGATCACGTACGGATATATCAAGATGCTCGGCGAGAGCGGCCTGCGCGAGGCCACCGAGATGGCTATCGTGAATGCCAACTACATGTCGGCGGCGTTTGCCCGGGAGTTCCGGACATACTACACGGGCGAGAACGGCCGTGTGGGCCATGAACTGATACTCGACCTGACCGATTTCAAGAAGTCGTACGGAGTCGATGTAGCCGATGTGGCACGACGTCTGATGGATTACGGATTCCATGCGCCGACGCTCTCGTTCCCCGTGCACGAAACCTTCATGATCGAGCCCACCGAGAGCGAACCAAAGGCCGAAATGGACCGTTTCATCGAGGCAATGGTCGCCATCAAGCGCGAGTGCGAGGCTGCCGCAGCAGCGGGACAGACGGACAATCCGGTGGTCAACGCACCTCACACGGCGGTGGAGATTGCCGGCGAGTGGCCTCATTCCTACACCCGCGAACAGGCGGCTTTCCCGCTGGCGTGGATCCGGGAGCGCAAGTTCTTCCCCTACGTGAGCAAGATCGACAACGGCTACGGCGACCGGAACCTCTGCTGTACGTGCCGCGATCTCGAATAGCCACTCTGCTGTAACTTCAGCAGGGGGGGATGTGCCGGCTGATGCAGATGATAATTTGTCGTTGAGGTTTGGTACTTAACGATGAAGTGTTTACCTTTGCCGCGGCTTTCGAAGGCAGGAGGCGAGTGGGTGTGAGGTTGTAGGCGTGGGGGGGGGAGGCAGGGCCTTGTGCAGAATGCCCCGAAAAGCAGTAAGTGAGAGAGAAACAGATATTTACAACAACAATAATTCATTAAAATGAAAGTAGCACAGAACAAATTCGTATCGGTGGATTATAAACTGACCGTAGATGGCCAGATCGCCGATCAGTCGTCGGAGGGCCATCCTCTGGAATTCATCTTCGGTACCGGAATGTTGCTTCCCAAGTTCGAGGCGGCCATTCTGGGCAAGGAGGTCGGCGACAAGGTGTCGTTTACGCTCGAACCGAAGGACGGTTACGGCGAACTGATCGAGGAGGCGATTGTCGATCTTCCGAAAAACATATTCATGATCGACGGCAAACTTGCCGAAGAGTTACTCTTCGTGGGCAACCAGATCCCGATGAGCGACAACCAGGGCAACCGTATGCTGGGAACGGTCCGCGAAGTGGGCGACGAACATGTCAAGATGGATTTCAACCACCCGATGGCGGGCAAGACCCTCAACTTCGATGTGACGGTTGTCGGTGTGCGTGACGTGACTCCCGAAGACCTCGCGGCTAAGGGCGGTTGCAGCTGCCACGGCGACCACTGCGGAGACGGTTGCGGCGATGGCTGCGGTGACCACTGCGGAGACGGTTGCGGCGACCACGACCACTGCTGCCATTAGTGCCGGTACGGTATGCCGGCCGGTCTGTAGGGACTGGCGGATTGCAGATACGGGACCTTCGTTACACCACGGAGGTCCCGTTGTTTTTGAACGGGAAGGGCAGAGGTGTGCGTTTTTTTGCTGGGGGCACCGAAAAGACCTCATAAATATTTGTATATCCGGAAAATAGTCCATACCTTTGTGCCGCTCTGCGTCGACGCGCTCTGCCAATCAGCGGAATTCGCCGGCGTCAGCAGCAAAAAACACTTATTGTCAAACATTTTAACGAGTGATTGTATCACAATTAATTCATTTATGGAAGAAAATCAGAAAGTAGTCGCAAACGAGAATTTCGACTGGAACGCATTCGAACACGAATCGGCCCTCTACGACAAACCCAAAGATGAGATTGCCGAAGCGTACGATCAGACGCTTTCGAAGGTGCAGGTCGGCGAAGTCGTTGAAGGAACGGTTGTCGACATCAACAAACGCGAAGTTGTCGTTAACATCGGCTACAAGAGCGAAGGTATCATCCCCATCGGCGAGTTCCGCTACAACCCCGAACTGGCCGTAGGCGAAAAGGTCGAGGTTTATGTCGACAGCGCCGAGGACAAAAAAGGTCAGCTGGTCCTGTCGCACAAAAAGGCCCGTCAGCTCAAGTCGTGGGATCGTGTAAACCAGGCTCTGGATAATGACGAGATAATCAAAGGCTACATCAAGTGCCGTACAAAGGGCGGTATGATCGTCGACGTATTCGGTATCGAGGCATTCCTGCCCGGTTCGCAGATCGACGTCAAACCGATCCGCGATTACGACTTCTACGTCGGCAAGACCATGGAATTCAAGGTGATCAAGATCAACCAGGAGTTCCGCAACGTGGTCGTTTCGCACAAGGCGCTGGTCGAGGCCGAACTGGAGGCCCAGAAGAAGGAGATCATGTCGAAACTCGAAAAGGGCCAGATCCTCGAGGGTACGGTCAAGAACATCACTTCGTACGGCGTATTCATCGACCTGGGCGGCGTAGACGGTCTGATCCACATCACCGACCTGTCGTGGGGCCGCGTAAACCACCCCGAAGAGATCGTAAAACTCGATCAGAAACTCAATGTCGTAATCCTCGACTTCGACGAGCAGAAGAAACGTATCGCTCTGGGCCTCAAGCAGCTGACCCCGCATCCGTGGGAGGCGCTGGATCCCAACCTCAAGGTCGGAGACAAGGTCAAGGGCAAGGTTGTCGTTATGGCCGATTACGGTGCATTCGTCGAGATCGCCCCGGGCGTAGAGGGTCTGATCCACGTGTCGGAAATGAGCTGGAGCCAGCACCTGCGTTCGGCTCAGGAGTTCATGAAGGTCGGCGACGAAGTCGAGGCCGTTATCCTGACACTCGATCGCGAAGAACGCAAAATGTCGCTGGGTATCAAACAGCTTACTGCTGATCCCTGGGCCGACATCGAAAAGAAATATCCCGTCGGAAGCCGCCACATTGCTAAAGTCCGCAACTTCACCAACTTCGGCGTATTCGTCGAGATCGAAGAGGGTATCGACGGCCTGATCCACATCTCGGATCTGAGCTGGACCAAGAAGGTTAAGCATCCTTCCGAATTCACCCAGATCGGTGCCGATATCGAAGTGGTGGTTCTGGAGATCGACAAGGAGAACCGTCGTCTGAGCCTCGGCCACAAGCAGCTTGAGGAGAACCCCTGGAACGAGTTCGAACAGCTCTATGCCGTAGACAGCGTTCACGAAGGTACCGTCAAGGAGCTGACCGACAAGGGCGCCGTGATTACCCTGGCCGACAACATCGAGGGCTTTGCTCCTGCAAAACAGCTTGTCAAGGAGGACGGAACGACTGCCAAGGTCGGTGAAGTGCTCCCGTTCAAGGTGATCGAGTTCTCGAAGGCTACCAAACGTATCACACTGTCGCATACCCGCGTCTTCGAGGAGACCAAGCGTGCCGAAGAGAATGCCGCACGTGCCGAGAAGAAGGCCGCTGCCGAAGCTACTAAATCTTCGGTCAAGAAGATCAATGCATCGGTTGAGAAGACCACGTTGGGCGATATCACTTCGCTTGCCGAACTGAAGGCCCAGATGGTTGAGGCTGCCGAGAAGCAGGAGGCTCAAAAGGCTGAAGCTGCCGCCGAAGAGGCAAAGGCCGAATAAGTGTGACCGCATACGAACTTTTGAAGGGAGCAGGCGGCCGGATACGGAACAAACGGGGAGGTGTTGAACGATGAGTTTCCGGATTACCGTATTGGGCAGCAGTTCTGCAAAACCTACTCCCAACAAACATACCTCTGCTCACGCACTCAATGTGCGTGAGCAGTTTTATTTGGTGGATTGCGGTGAGGATACCCAGCGGCAGTTGGTGCGATACGGAATCAACCCGCTGAAGATAAATGCCGTATTCATTTCGCATCTGCACGGTGACCACCTTTACGGACTGTTCCCGTTGATCTCGACGATGGGGCTTTACGATCGCCGTACGCCGCTGCGGGTGTTCGGACCGAAACCGTTGGATGAGATCCTGCAATGCCATTTCCGATATTTCGATAATGCGCTACCGTATGAGGTGCAGTTCTGCGAGGTCAATACCCGCGCCGAAAAGACAATCTTCGAAACCTCGTTCATGACCGTCTCGACAATCCCGTTGCGGCACCGAGTCCCGTGTTGTGGATACCTGTTCCGCGAAAAGGAACCGCCGCTCAATATCCGGAAGGAGACGATTGCCGATTACGGGCTCGGAATAGCCCAGATAGCCGCCGCTAAACGCGGGGAGGATATTGTTCTGGAGAATGGGACGGTGTTGCCGGCTGCCGAAATAACTTACCGCCCCTATCGCCCGCGGGCATATGCCTATTGCAGCGATACGCAGTATTCGGCACGTGTGGCGAGGATTGTCTCCGGTGTTGACCTGCTATACCACGAGGCGACATATTCGGCATCGGACAAGGCTTTGGCTGTTTCACGAGGCCATTCGACGGCGCAGCAGGCCGCAAAGGTCGCTGCAATGGCCGGTGTCGGACGGTTGTTGATCGGGCACTTCTCGTCGCGTTACAAGGATGAGTCTGTGCTGCTGGATGAGGCGCGGGCACTCTTTCCGGCTACGGATATAGCCGTTGAAGGGTGCAGCTACGACATCCCGAAGCGAACGGAGTAGCATCTGCGCGGAGGTCGGCATAATGTGCTGATTCAGGCTCATGTCTCGGAGTGGCTGAACAGGGGGGGGAGTAGAGTAGTGAAGCAGGGGGTGTAGAAGGAATGTAGCAGAGGGGAGTTGAGTGGTGAAGTCGGGATGTTGCAGAGTAGTGGTGCCGGGGTGCTGCAAAGTGGTAGAGCAGATGGTGGCAGATGGAGACCGAGGGTGGCAGGAGGTGTAGCTGGCAGATGGCGTTGCAGAAGCAGAACTAAAAATTCTATTGCGGTTGGTCGGACGATTGTTTCGGGTCGGAGGCTGGCCGGAGAAAAAGAAAAAGGTCGAACATTTTGTTCGACCTTTTCTGTTGAGCTACCCGGACTCGAACCAGGAAAAACAGGACCAGAATCTGTTGTGTTACCATTACACCATAGCTCAATGGTTTCTGATTGTGGGTGCAAATTTACAGCAAGATTTTCTTTTGAACAAGTTTTTTCGCAAAAAAAGATTATATTTGTTCATAAAATTTTACCGGCCTGAACTTTCATGTCAAAACAAATATCTTAAAATCAGAATATTTATGAATATCAGACTACGACTGACCCTAATGAATTTCCTGCAGTATGCCGTGTGGGGAGCCTATCTGACTTCGATGGGCACCTATCTGGCCGAAGCGGGACTTGCTTCGAAGATAGGCCTGTTCTATGCCTGTCAGGGAATTGTTTCGATCTTCATGCCGGCCGTGATGGGAATCATCGCCGACCGTTACATCCAGGCCCAGAGACTCCTCGGACTCTGCCACGCCCTGGCGGCGATCTTCATGCTCTCGGCAGGATACTATGGCCTGCAGGCCGGAATGAATCCCGATTTTGCAACCCTGTTTACGCTCTATACCCTGAGCGTGGCATTCTACATGCCGACAATTGCACTGTCGAATTCGGTGGCATATACCGTCCTGCGAAATGCCGGTTACGATACGGTCAAGGCATTCCCGCCGATTCGGGTGTTCGGAACGGTCGGATTCATCTGCGCAATGCTCTTTGTCGACTATATCGGCGTACAACAGAATGCATTCCAGTTCATTACCAGCGGCAGTCTGGGCGTCGTGCTGGCCCTGTACGCCTTTACGCTCCCCAAATGTGCAATCGACCGGACCGGCGAACGGAAATCGATGGCCGAGGCTTTCGGGCTGAAGGCATTCGCCCTGTTCAAACAGAAGAAAATGGCCATTTTCTTCATATTCTCGATGCTGCTGGGCGTGTCGCTCCAGATTACCAACGGTTTCGCAAATCCGTTCATTACATGCTTCAGCGATATTCCGGAGTATCAGAATACGTTCGGTGCCAACCATGCAAATGCCCTGATCTCGCTCTCGCAGGTATCTGAAACTCTCTGCATCCTGCTTATCCCGTTCTTCCTCAAACGGTTCGGCATCAAACGCGTGATGCTGATCGCAATGTTTGCATGGGTGCTGCGGTTCGGACTCTTCGGAGCCGGTAACCCCGGCAGCGGCGTATGGATGCTCATCCTGTCGATGATCGTATACGGCGTGGCGTTCGACTTCTTCAACATCTCGGGATCGCTGTTTGTCGACTCCGAAACCGATCCCAATATCCGCTCCTCGGCTCAGGGGCTCTTCATGCTCATGACAAACGGTATCGGTGCTACGATCGGTACGCTCGGCGCTCAGGCTGTCGTCAATCGTTACGTGTTCTCGCAACCGGCCGGTGTGGAACAGGTTGCCGGATGGAGTACGGCCTGGTATATCTTTGCCGCATACGCATTCGTCGTAGCTGTCCTGTTTGCGCTGATATTCAAGTATAAGCACAATCCCGACGCCATTCGGAAAGTCTGACGCATCGGAACGTGCAACCCACCCTGATCCCCGCAGCTGACCGGTGCCCCTAAAGCCCGAGCGGCTGCGGGTTGTTTTTTGACTAAATTTGTGTAACTTTGCGCATCGAATTTTTTAGCATTTCCAATAACAGTTAGTGCATTATGGATATTGAAGGGTTTATTTCGGGCATCGTGAGCCGCAGCGTCGGCGCGTTGTACGGAGAACAGGAGGGCGAGGTGCTTCAGATTCAGAAGACCCGCAAGGAATTTGATGGCGATTATACGCTTGTGGTCTTTCCGCTGCTCAAACGGAGCCGGAAATCGCCCGAAGCTACCGCTACCGAAATAGGCGAATATATCGTGGCAAATACACCCGAAGTGGCTTCGTTCAATGTCATAAAGGGTTTCCTGAACATATCGATGCGAAGCAGCTTCTGGATGGACTGTTTTGCCGACATCGTCACGGATGAGGATTTTGGACGCTCGGCGCAGACCGGCCGTACGATAATGGTCGAGTACTCATCACCGAATACCAACAAACCTCTCCATCTGGGACATATCCGGAACAACCTGCTGGGATTTTCCGTGTCGCGGATCCTCGAGGCAAACGGCAATCGTGTGATCAAGGCCAACCTGGTCAACGACCGCGGAATACATATCTGCAAGTCGATGCTGGCCTGGAAACTCTACGGTAACGGCGAAACCCCGCAGTCGAGCGGAATGAAGGGCGACCATCTGGTCGGCAAGTACTATGTCGAGTTCGACAAACACTACAAGGCCCAGATCAAGGAGCTCATGGCGGCCGGCAAAAGCGAAGAGGAGGCGAAGCATTCGGCTCCGATCATGCTGCAGGCGCAGGAGATGCTGCGGCGGTGGGAGGCGAAGGATCCGGAGGTATATTCGCTGTGGCAGACCATGAACAGTTGGGTGTACGAGGGATTCGATGTAACCTACAAGGCTCTGGGAGTCGACTTCGACAAGGTCTATTACGAGTCGCAGACATACCTGCTCGGCAAGGATATCGTACAGCAGGGGCTCGACAAGGGCATATTCTTCCGCAAGGAGGACAACTCGGTGTGGATCGACCTCACGGCCGACGGGCTGGATCAGAAACTGCTCCTGCGCGGCGACGGTACGTCGGTCTACATAACGCAGGATCTGGGTACGGCATTCCGCCGTTTCAAGGACAACAAACTCGATGACATGATCTATGTGGTCGGCAACGAGCAGAACTATCACTTCCAGGTGCTCTCTATCCTGCTGGACAAGCTGGGCTTCTCATTCGGAAAGGACCTGACCCATTTCTCATACGGAATGGTCGAGCTGCCTGAGGGTAAGATGAAAAGCCGCGAAGGTACGGTTGTTGATGCCGACGACTTGATGGAAGAGATGATCAACACCGCGCGCGATATCGCCAACGAGTTGGGTAAAGGCGGCGAGATGAGCAAGGAGGAGGTCGAGTCGATCGCCCGTATTGTCGGTCTTGGTTCACTGAAATATTTTATCCTGAAGGTTGACCCGCGCAAGAACATGACCTTTAACCCGAAAGAGTCTATCGACTTCAACGGTAACACGGGCTCGTTCATCCAATATACATATGCCCGCATCCGCTCTGTGTTGCGTAAGGCGGCCGAGCAAGGCATCGAATTGCCAACAACATTGCCTAACGGCATCGAGATCTCGGAGAAGGAGGAACACCTGATCCAGTCCATCGCCGACTACGCCGCAATCGTCAAGGAGGCCGGACGCCTCTACAGCCCGGCTTGCGTCGC